>MRWG01001514.1_pt1 | contig 14619 bp, 11 predicted proteins | sample 1013341 | NCBI WGS metagenome assembly MRWG01 (sample SAMN06117577, study PRJNA244670) | biofilm metagenome | biome: Water; feature: Cathode Biofilm; material: Biofilm; isolation source: microbial consortium enriched at the cathode of a solar microbial fuel cell | place: USA: District of Columbia ... | reverse complement strand
GAGATGGCTGGAACTGCCCGATATCGCAGCTGTTGCAATACCGCCGCCCGCTCCTTGAACTTGAAGGTTTCAATGGAGAGCGATCCGGCCGTCGCGTCCACGAGCGAGGCAATGAGCGAGTCATATTCCGCGTACTTTTCCAACTCGTATTCATTGAGGGGCTGAATTCCAAGCCCGCCACGAACGCTTTGCCCCAGGCCGCCTGACGGCGTGAACCTGTCGAAAACAATCGGCTTGCTCTCGAATTCGAACTGGATTGTGACGGCGCCGGTGCTCGCGACCTTGCCAGTGAAAGTCGCATCGGCGAACGGCACCTTGTGGCGCAGCCGCCCGACGCCGGAGAAGCGGGAATTAGCTTCGTCGGCATCCTTCACGACAAACGTCGCCGTCCGCTCAAACGGCGATCCTTCGACCAATGTGAATCCGAGTTCGTTTGTGACAGCCAACCAGGCCTGTCTCTGATCGGGCGTTGTGGAAATGGCTGGCTTCGGAGCAGACGGCACGGCCCCTGAATCAGCGGCAGACTCCTTTTGCGAATCGAAAGGTCTTGCCGCCGAATTGGTTTCCGGCGTCGCCGCAGTTGTATCCAATGGCCCCGACGGGACTTCGGTCGCGGCCAGCGACGCCTCCTGCGTATTGTGCGAGATCAACGATCCCATCGCCTTGATCCCAAGAATCGTGAAGAAAACGGCACCGCAGATCGCCAGCCACCGCACACTCGGATCGTACATCTTCATTGACAACCCCTGTCCTGAAGTCATTGTCTCACCGCTCGCCGCTCGCGTTTGTCCAATATACGTATAAAGAGGCACACGCACTGGTCAGAAATTCTCACAAGTCGCGATCCACGGCCCAACCCCTACTAATCGTCAGTTGGCGAGCTGGCTGACGCCCTTGCTGATTTCCTCGACGACTCCGTTGGTAATTCTTTTCCTGACTCATTCATTGGTCCTTCTGTGGACTCGGAGAAAAGCGCCCAAGCTGTATGCGTTTCCCTTACGCCTTTAAGTCGTCGCACGTATTCGATCACAAATTGAGAGAGCAACTCCATATGTTCATGCCGGGCATATACCTCAATAATAATATCTGCTCGTCCTCCCATTACAATATGCATAGCGTGCAGATACAGGAATTGAAATTGCTTCTTGTGAAAGGATGCACGAATCTGATCACAGATTGTCCTCTGATAAACACGCCTGCCATCGCTTTCTTCTTGCTCATCACTGCGAGAGGACGGCGGCGCGGTTTTTACTTCTATAAAAAATTTCCGATAGCCAGTGAGCGCGGTACTCTGAACGCGCAATTCGTCGCGGATCGAATCGCTCTCTTTTAGATCCTTAAGAGCTTTTTGGATCGTGGAGATATGGGCGCCAATTTTGTCATGAAGCGCATTTGAATCCAGCGACGCGTCAACCAGCAGGCACTGGATGATTTTTCGTTCGGTCGGGGTAAATGTCCTGGGCGGCATTTCGCGCTCCTTGCTTCAGAGGAAGGTCATCCGGGATGCAATTTGCAGGACGATTGTAGCACGCCAAGAGGAAAGTAGCGTGTTCACAGATGGGATCAGTCGTTTTCACCATTCATACCGCTAATTACCACTCATGCAGTCAGTATGCTGACAGAACACGGGTTTTTTTGCATCTTCTACCACTGGTTGGGCGTATCATTGGTGGCGTCCTAGGCGGCAGTAATCGTGAGCCATTGAGGGTACACGAGATGACGAATTATGAACCTGGCAGCGAACGGTACGACGACATTGTCGGCGAAACGTTCCGGGGCGGCAGCCTGAATAATCGCGAATGCGCTGGGCGGCGCCTTGTAAACTGCACGATTGCCGATGCGGATGTGGTAGACGGCGATTGGCGACTTGTGGATCTGACCCAGTCCCATGTGACGAACCTCACCCTTTATGGCGTCAACGTGTTTGGCTTGGAATTGACCGGCGCCCAGCGGGCAAGCGTGAAAATGAAGTATTGCTTCGAAGCGCAGTCGCTGCCGCCGGGCAGGCGCCGCAAAGGCCGGCGATTTCTGGGAGTGCTGTCCCAGAAAAAGGATGCTTTCCTTCGCAAACTCGTCGCCACGCGACATTCTCCGGCTGTTCGCCTAACGGCTGGCCTAAGCGCCGTCATCATCATTGTTGCGCTTCCCACGATTTTTTTGTATGGACAGGGAGTGTTCACGTGGTAAAATAAATAATTATTAATAATTATTGCAGGTTTTGATAGCACATGGCAGATTCTGATGATTATGATCCTGAATTAATACGGATTGAAGATATTTATCCCGCGTCGGAATTCGCGCGAAAGACGCGAGAATTCACGGAAGTGGTAGTGCAAACCGGACGTCCGATCGTCTTAACTAGCGCCGGGCGGCCAGCGATGGTCGTGATGTCAATGGAAGCATTCAAATTGATTGCTACGTCCACCAAATCGCGTACACGCTCTACCCTACGACCGTCAAACGACCATTCCCGGTAATGTGAATGAATATCTAGCTACGGATGAGATAATGGGAATACGGGCACCGTCTCACATGTGCCAATAGATAGGGTAATGACTTCGCCACACCGTACAGCAGATGGTGCGATTCCAGAAGCGGAACTAAATTTGACATCGCCGAAATGCTCGCGGGGATGGATGCTCTGCGGGTAGGCCATCGATTAAACGTGGGCGGCGATCTTCGACTACATTGAGGTGTTCTACTGCCGGCAGAGGATCGACAGCCGCTTAGGCTATGTGAACTCCGAACCGTTCGATGATCTACCCCCCACGGTTTGGGCCAGTGTTAATGGTAGACAAAGGATGCGCGGGTTTGTACCCAATCCTGCGACAGTTGGAAGGTGAGTCTTCGGGCTTCACCCAGCCATGCGCGCCTGGCCGGATGAAGCATCGAACTCCTCGGGGGCCAGACTTCCCAAGGCGCTGAGCGGTCGGTCCGCATTGTAATGACGACGCAAGGACTCGACCTTCTCCTTCGCGTCGATAAGACTCAGGAACCAATTCTCGTTCAAGCACTCCGCGCGCAGCCAGCCGTTGAACACCTTGATCAGGCCGTTGTCTGTGGGCTTCCCGGGACGGCTGAAGCCTAGACGCACACCGTTCAGGATGCCCGTGACCCTCATCTTCCGACACACCTCGCGCACCGACGCCCCGCCGCCAACCTGACGCGACGCAAAGGCGATCTGCTCCTCGCTGAATCTCGACTTCTTCATCGTCCAGCCTCCTTGCCGAGGCCGGATTCCGTCTCAAAGCCTCACGCTCCGCTCGGATCAGGATTCGGGTTTAAGCGCAGGCGCTGCGTCGTCAGTCTTGGACGAATATGCGCTTCGGTTCCATGAGCAACTCCATCATCCTTTGTTGCATGGCCTGGCATGCCGCACGCCGATAAGGCTCGGAGGACTCCGCCTCGATCGCACGGAAGCAGAAGTGGGGGTCTCTCGCGAGAATTACCCAACCCCAATCGTCGTCGGATATGTCGTGCAGGACCACACCGACGAAACTCTCAGAAATGTCTGAGAACCATCCGTGTTCTTCAAACACAGGGTTGGATTCATAGGAGAACCCAACCAACTCACCGAAGCGCTGTCTTGGCACAGCTTCAACTGCCAAAATGGTCCGAGTCACCAGTTGTTTGGGCAACTTTGATTTCAGTTCCGCAGCGTTTATCACTATCGTTTTTGATGAGATAGGGTGCCAATCCTGGACTACGTGAACCAGCCGGCCCTCCTCAAGGTGTACGTTTACTACAGTTCCAAAAAAGTCATCCGGCAGCGGTATCGTAGCGTTTGGGTTGTGGTTAACGACAAGGCCCTGCAGCCAAGTTTCTACAAATGGAGGCTGGCCCACATCGTAAAGGAACATGGTTGGGTCCATTGCGTCGGGATGCGGATTCAATGCAGTTCCAAATCTTTGGACGAGATAGTTCTCAGCTCCATAGCCATGATGGATGCCAAGCCTGTCGAATTTTGTCAGAGTGCCACTGTTTGTGAACACAACAGCGCTGATGTGCTCAGCGCCGGGGAGGCGGAAGAAATTAGAGGGAATAGACTTGCCTTCCGTGTGATGTGCGTCAAGTTCCGCCGTAAACACCTCCAGCGAACCATCGGACCGCCATTCTCCAGTTGTCTGATCAAGCCCGTAGAGGTAGCGGGTCAGCGCATTGTCGGAGAATGCAAGTGCATCCTTGTCGTGAAATGCTTGCACAAACAGCACGAGCGGAAGATCACTGCAGTGTTCCAGTTCCCAGTATCGTTTCTGCAGCTTCGAGAAGAGGGGGCTGCCAAAGCGAATAGCGAGTTCATGCTGTTCGTATTCAAGCCGCTCTTTAAAGGATAAGTCCTCTATTCGCTTGCCATAGGACTGGAGCGGCCCACTCGTTGGAGGATTTACGGTGGTTGCTTCAATCGCGACGCGTACACCGATTCTTTCAATGATAAAATCGGGATGGGGATAACGACGATCAAGTGCGTATTGATGGCGACTGAAGAGCGCGAACAGGTATAATTCAAATAGACGAGCATCAAAGCCCGTCGTTTGGAATTGTTCAAGAAAATTGCCATCTATATCGTCGTATTCAGCGAAGATCTCTTCAAGCATAGCGCGGCCAGGATGATCGGCCACATCTCGGAGTTTGACGAACGATGGGTGCAATTTGTCTTCGGCAACGATCGGATTAAAGAGACTGCCATCCATGCTTGATTGTACTTTGTATAGCAGTCGCGGGGGCCACTGCCGGACCAATCAAGCAGTTCTTTCATTCGAATGCTGAGATAGATGAGGATGCCCCTGACGCATTTCGTCGTTGTGCCTAGAACGTAGCACAGTTCAGGTCAATTCTGGTCGCCTAGGGCTTGTAAACACTGGTTCAATTCTTCCAGAAGCTCCAGAATCCGGGCATGTCCTGGAATCCCGGAATTGTTATTGAGGCTTCCCAAGCTGTGGGACTCGAATTTCGGCGTTGTCGTCCGTCCGACAGTCGCGGCGGATCTCAGGAAATTGGCTTCTTCGTGCGTTTGCAATTGTGCCAATTCTGTGTCAGCGAGTTCAATATGCGATACACACGAGCTTTGGCGCACGCCGAATGACCTAGCCGTGATGATTCAGGCTGGTTGTGGAGGGCTGGAGCCGTAGGAAACCGGTCGTATGGTTCCGTTGCGGAAGTTGGCATCGGTGCCTTCATGCGCCACATCGACTTGGAGGTCTTTCACAAATTGGGGCGCAAATGCTCGACAAGCTGCGAAACCGTAGTCCTTTTATCGCCTTCTTGAGCGCCAAATTCTTGGATTCTAAATGGGCGGCACAAGAGTCAGTATTCATCGTTTCGCGGCCCGAAGTGGACATCGCACCTCTCTCGATCGACGGCACGGTTCCCTTCGGCTTCTTCGGGCATGTCCAATCCAGCAGGATTCCTAAGAAGGGCATCACGCGCGATCTTTTGGTGGTGCCATTTGCTCGAAGACATCCGCGCGAGATAAGTTCCCATCTCATTCAGGTTGCCGTCGACGCGGCTCATTTCGAGACGCGGAAGCGCTGGTGGACTCCCACGCGCCTTCCTCTACAGAGCTCCGGCCCACGGAAGCGCATACATTGGCGAAGGTGTTTATTGAGAATGGTCAGATCTGGGATGCTGCTGACTGTAAGCGAAGGTACATGCCGGAACTCATTCGATCACAAGGACCTAGAATGCATCTGAAAACCCTGTGTGCGTCAATTCCAGATTGAGCATGGCCGGTTGTACCACAGTGAGGACGAGAACGATACCCAACTGGGCGATGCAAACGGACAGTCGCTTCGCGGCCTTTGCCGATCGCCTAGACGTTGGCCAGAGCGCGGAACTACGGAGTAAATAAATGAATGGTCCTGAGGCTCCAAACGACCCTCAAAGTCACAGACCAGATTCCTGCCTTACGTTTTCACCGAAGAAATTCCTGAAGATGCGGCGGCCGGAGCGCTTCTCCGATACGGTGACCAGCGCGGTGCCTGCATTGGACCGTGCGATGCTCGAATATCATCTCGATACTCTGACAAGTCGCAACGAAGAGCTGCATTTCGAAGAGTTCGCCAAGGCACTGCTCCAGCGGACGGTGTGCCCCAATTTACTGCCGCATACAGGCCCCGGCGGCGGCGGCGACAGCAAAGTTGACTCGGAAACCTATCCGGTGGCTCCTTTACTCGCATTGTCTTGGTACGTGGGAGAGCCTGACAAAGCGTCTACGGAACGCTGGGCGTTTGCTTTTAGCGCCAAGCAGGATTGGCGATCGAAGGTTCGCTCAGATGTGGGCAAGTTGGTTTCCACGGAACGCGGATACTCGAAGGCGTTCTTCGTAAGCAACCAGTTCATTCGCGACAAAGTCCGGGCCGAAGTCGAAGACGCTCTCGCGAAGGAGCATGGTATCGATGTCCGAATTTTCGACCGCACATGGATATTGGATGAGATCTTTGGCAACAACCTTGAGTTGATCGCCGTTGACCGGCTTCAGATTATGACGGAACTCCGGCGGCAGGAACTTAAAGGCCCACGCGATACAGCGCGTCAACAGAAATTTAGTGAAGTCGAAGCGGAGATTACCTCCACGATCCAAGAGGCACGCCAATCACCCGCTCTGGTTGACAATGGTCTCTTGGCCGCTGACTTGGCTAGATGTATGGAGCGTCCCCGTCAAGAAGTCGAGGGCTTGTACGCGAGAGCCGAACGTCTGGCAAATGAATACGGCACCGCACACCAGCAGTTGGTCTGCGCGTACGAGCGTTCCTGGACTTCGTTCTGGTGGTTCGAGGACTACAATTCCTTTTTTCATCAATACAATGAGGTTGAACGCCGGGCGAAAGGGAGCCAGAAACCGTACGAGTTGGAACTCTGGTCGAATCTGTTTTCGTGCATGTATGTGATATCCAAATCGCAAGCAACCGCAATTCAAGTTGACACAAAGTCGCGAGCGAAACTGCTGCTTGAGTCGCTTGCGACTGTTGCACAGCAACATGATCGCCCCAGTGCAAGTCTTCATGCGCAGAGTCTTGCCTTGCAGGTTCAAATGCTCATGGCGGAGCCGGAAAAGCATGATGATCTGCTTGGCCGTCTAGCAGATATTGTGCAAGAAGCAGAAGGGTTGATCGGGTATCCGTTTGAGCCACTATCGAAAATCGTGACTGAAATGGGTGCCATATTCGGCGAGCTTCCGGGATATCAGAGAGTGTTCGAAGAGACTGTTGCGGTCTCCACGCGGCGGGCAGGTGACTTAGCTGCAGCTCGCATGATCCTGCAACGAGGCACGCAGCAGTTGGATTCTGGGAATGCATATGACGCCATCCGCTCGTTCGGGCGAGTCATGGGAAAACTGTTCAAGCATGAAAGTCGAGAGGACGCGGTACATGCACTCTACCTCTGCTCGCATGCCTATGAACGAGTTGGATTGCTCTGGGCATCGCGAGGAACGGCTCTCGCGGCCGCCAGCATCGCCTCGAGTGACTTCTGGACCTACGAAAACCTTACCCCCGAACAGGCGGCCTGCTGCAACCGCATCAAGTGGATGGAACTTCGGCTCGGGCGGCTGGGCCCAATGCTTGCATGGCATGAGCTCGATTATGTGATTCGCAGAGCGCTAAACGATCGCGGATGCACGATCAAGTGGATGACACAGGACGACATGTTTGATCCGATTACGGGGATGTTGTTGCTCAAGGCCGATCTCGAAACGCTTCGAGATCTGACTCGCCTGCCTGAAGTACTCGATTCCACAGCGCTTCCGATGTCTGCGATTGCATTGTTGTTCGCGCTCGGTCACGAGGATGAGGTGCCGTCAGCACTAGTAGGAGAAGATGCTGACGAGCTAGGCAAACGCAATTTCTTCAGAATGTGGCGAGACCAACCCGCGAAGGATGATCTTCCGCCGGCGCCTAGGACTGATCTCACGCAGACTATTCGATTGGAATCCTCCGTTGCGGGATGCAGGATCGATGTGACCTGTCAGAACGAGTCTCCTTGCATTGAGATTGGCGAATCATTGATGGCATGCCTCGAGGCGCTGATGGCAACCGCCATCAACGACCGCATCATCGCTTGCGAACCGTCAGTCCAGGTTAAGATCAAAACGGGGAATTTCGCCGAGCAACCATTTGAATTTGAGACTGGTGATATCGATGGTCGGCCGTCTGTCGAAATCCGAAGTCGTAACTTCTCGCCTCACAAGCTGAGCATTGATGAGCAAGTGCAGTTGAAAAACCGCCTATTCGAAGTGGTGGCACACATCCTCGCTAGAGCGTTTCTGATTCAAAATACAGAGGCACTGTTGACCAAACTCTTTCGTGACGATTTAGCACCTCAACGTGCCCTCGACTTCACCACGTCCTTTGTCGTGGTCGGCAATGTACTGGGCCACGGCGCCAAGACGAATTTGGATCAGTGGATCGATCCAAGGGCCACGGACTACCCACTGCTTCGGACGGAAGTATGGGACAAGGTAGATCCAGAAATGAATTCGCCCGAGCAGCATACGCCGGAGCTGACGCCCGCTCCCACCGACAGCAAAGTACCACCGGAAGTGAGTGATCTGGATGGTGTGACACACCGAGAGATTCAGACCGTATCCCTGATCCGACAGGCATTCTGGAATGAGGCCGAGTGGCGTGGAGTGGTAATTGCCACCGCCTCCGATCCCTCGGCGCCTCCGATCCTTGCACTGCTATTCGACAACGCCGATGCGGGCTCGAAAGTATTGAAAGGTTTGCACGACGAACTTGGCGACGTCGATGATGGTGATAGGCTACGGATAGCGATACTTCGCAACATTCGTCGAGACGAACCGCATTGGTATCGCATCGTGATCGGAAGTGATCCAGCGTCCGAGTTAGTCGCAGGTGGAGTGAAAAACATCGTGATGGTGTCTCGCATTCACACGATGAATCCTGATTCCAGTGAAAATCTGGAGCGTTTCATTGCCGCCTACGAAAAGGCCGGAGAGTACATTCTTAGCCAGGCCAAGTTGGACGGCGGTCAGATTCAATTGGCGCCAACAAACGAGATTCGCAAGAAGCGAATCTACATCAGAGAGGCTTGGGAGGTCGGGCCGCACGATCCGGACAGCATTGCGGTCTATTTAGACGACGATCCAATAATACCTCTTGATGTTCAAGATGCGCCGGTGTCGAAAACCATCGAACGGATCAAGCAGGCTCGATAATCTACAACTTTGCGGTTCAACAACTGCATGCCGCCGCTGACACCAGGCCTTTAAGAGCGATACGGCCTGGAATAGGATGCGCGCACCTGAGCATTATTGAGTATTCATGAGATTAGTCGAATCGATTGGTAAGAAAAACTTGTCCCGCTTGAGATTGAACTGGGCCATTGTTCAGAAAATGAGAATGACGTCGGCGATCGCTGCTTGGTGCTCCAGCTCGTGCAGTTGGCCCTTGTCGTCGTTTGGCCCACGTACAAAAAAGAAACTCCTTGGATCGTGTCATTCCGACATAAAGCAATCTGCGCTCTTCGCTCAGGTCCGACTCGGGACGAGGAACGAGCCCATCTTCAACACCTACGATAATGGTGGCTCGTACAGTCAGGCCCTTCGCGCCCCCCATAGTCATGATCCGGACGCCATCTCCGTGCGCTTGAGCTATATCTCGTCCAAGAGGCTCGATTTGTCCCAAATACTGTTCGAGAGATACATCATCTTCAACTCTCTTATCGAGTTCAGTTAGCAAATTTGAGAACGCCTCGGATGGGGCGGCAAGGGGGTTATCCTGCTGAACTTGTTCGATGATCCACGCACCCCAGCCGACCTCTGGTTGTTCGTCGGGCGTTTCCTGTTGACCAAGCCAAGGGAGAATTTGGTTGAGTAGTTGTTTGGCTCGTTGTGCGGAGCTTGGGGCTTCAGGATAGTCGTCGGCATGAGCGCGCAGGACTTGCTGTGCAAATGTATTTCCTTGTTGTTTCGCTTGGTTATAGATGTAGTCAAAAAAACTCTCTCCTACACCAGGTTCAAGGTGCAATAGCGCGGCCCACGCGAGTGAATCCTCTCTATTCACCGCTAATCGGAGAACTTCGAGGAGTTGCCGGTTGGCTTGGTTTGCTAGCAAGGTCACTATCGCCGACGGATCCGAGCATGGAATTCCTTGTTCTTCAAGCGATTCGCGAATCGGCCTACTAAATGCCCCATTGTTGTCGCTTCGCGTGAGAATGAGAATGTCCTTTGGGTCCATTCCCTCACTCATCAGGCCCTTAACGATAGCTACAACACCGTTCACCTCCGTTGTTTCCCGTGCGAAACTAAGAAGCGCAACCTCTCCATCAGGTGAACTATCAAGCGGTTCAAGGACACCACGATCCGGCGGACGATCAGGATCGCCCTGGATCACGTAATTAGCCCACTCAATGATCCGCTTCCCACACCGTAGAGTTGTTGACAGCGAATAATCATCAGTAGGTTCGTAATCGTCGGGAAAGCGTCGGATACCCACAGGAGCAGCTTTGCGCCACGAATAAATTGACTGATCGTCATCTCCCGTGGCCACCAGCGCGCACCCTCCTTTTTCAGCGAGCAGTTTGAGCACTTCCAGTTCGCAGGCGTTCAGGTCTTGGTATTCATCAACCACCAAGAGGTCATAATCAATCCCATGGAGATCGTCATGGTCTTGGAGTGCACGACGAAGAGCGAACGGCAATTCGTTTAGCAGCGTATACCCGAGCACGCGTCGATGCTCGCCCCAAGCACCTCGAAATCGAACACGGTCAGCATCGCTCAGTTCGGGGTCAATATCATCAGTCAACGATTCCCAATTTGAGGCCATCTCTTGAAGTAACTTATCGAGCAATCTCACGCCGACGCGACATCGCTTTGCCAAAGTTGGTCGTACGATGTTTTTCGTTTCCCATGTGTCAGCAATGCGCAGTGGTTCTGGGAATCCAGCAGTTCCGGGATTGCGGAGCAATACTGAAATGGCAAAGGAGTGTATTGTGCTCGGGTGTGCCGGTTGTTGTGTCTGCGTCGCAATCTTTTCCGCAAGCTCTTGAGTTGCCGCGCGTGTGAAAGTCAGCATTCGAACACGAAGGTTGTTGTCAGCCTGAAGCAACTGATCTAGCAAAGCAACCATTGTAGTGCTTTTTCCCGTGCCCGGCCCCGCCAAAACTCGTGCATGACGCTGAGGATTATGCCGAAGGATCGCCTGTTGTTCGTCTGTAGGATCAAATGGCATTGGGGAACATCTCCATATTTGAATTAGTCGCGTTCAATAATAAAGCATTACCGATTGTCTACCAGTTTCGGCGTGCGGCACAGTACGTTCGACCGACAAATCTGGTGCGCACTGGCGCGCAGCGGGTGACGATTTGTGGTGATTCAGGCAGGCTGTGGCAAGCTGGAGCCGTTGGAAACCGGTCATCTGGTTCCGTTGGCAAGGTTGCGCTCTACCCCTGAGCTACGCCCGCACTCCGTTAATAGGTGCTAGATAGCACAGGGCCTACGCGAGCGCAAGCATTTCGTGCTCAAGCAGGCCTGGCGCGCGTTTGGCGCGCACTGGCCACCTCCACAACACTGCGAGCCGAATGCAGGGCGTATTTACCCTGCCATCCCGGTCTTGCTGCGACAATCCCGATTAAGTCTTAGAACGAAAAATTCGCCCAAGGATTGGAGAGATCGTCGAGTGGGCCGATTGTGTTTGTGCCCTGCAGCAGAAAGTCTTGAATCAGATTGTCGACTGAATTCTGGACGATAAGGCACGCCCCGCCGGGGGCTGTCGCCACACCGATATTGTTGTCGATGATCTGATTGTTTTCAATGCGTACTTGTGTATCGGTTGCGCGAATACCCGCGCTACTTGGAAGACCAATGCCATTGTTGAAGACGCTGTTGCTCCGTACGACGCTCGCTCTTGAAATACTGATGCCATCGTTGCCATTCTCGACTACGAGGCAGCTTTGAACGATGCAACTGTTGTCCGTTTCGATTCCAATCCCGTCGTTGAGCCTGGCCACACACTCAGTGAATGTGTTTTCTTTCTCCACGCTGAATCCTGCCTCTCCATTGCCAATGCTCTGGCACTGGATCAACTGACTTCCGTCCTGAGCCGTGATACCGATACCGCCATTTTCGAAGACAATACACTGAGAGACAATCGCCGAGTGGCCGATGATTAGGCCGTTACCTCCATTCTCGATTGCTTCTAGCTGATGAATCATTGCGCCATTAGCGCCAATGAGATTGAAACCAACCATGCCCCATCCAGTAGCTCGTCCATTCATAATTCGAAGTTCGGACATAGCGCCGGCGGCGACAATCCCGTGCTCGGAGCCGGGCATTCCCCGAAGCGTGAATCCATTGAGATCGAGCGTAACACCGGAAGCGAGTATCTCGATGCCGCTTTTCCCGCTGATTCCTTGGACATCCCCAGTCAAATAGTAATTGCCCGGACTACTGATCCGATGCACGGCGTCTCTTGAGAATGGCGTCGTCTCCGGGCCGATTGGGATCCTTGGTTCTATTTCGAGAACGGTGCGGCCTGTTGGCGCTACGGGGCCAATTGGGGGGGCTAATGGGCCAGCGAACAATTCGCTAGGTGTGAAGCTCAGAGTAGTTGCCAAGGATGCGGCAACCAAAATGCTGTTCCATTTGTGAACGCTCGTAGTCATGGTGCGCCTTTCATCTGGATCGATTCTGAGATGGATGAATTCACTGTCCGCCATGAACTATAGGATGGGGGGCATATTCGTCGATAGCGACAGCGAATCCGGAATTCCAAACAATCGATCGACTGCTGCCTTGGCGTCCTGGAGAAAGGACGGATGGTGCTTGCCATACATCTCTGTTGTCCTTTGCTCCGAATGGCCAAGCATCCCGGATACTTGGCGAATTGGGACGCCCGATCCGAGCAGGAGAGTCGCTCCAGTATGCCGAAGTGTGTACGGGGTCACGTTCTCCAAGTTGGCTTTGCGACAGGCCGTTGCGAATGACTTCCTCACATTGCCCACTGGCCGCCCATTGAATTCGATAAGAAAACCAGACTCAGAATCAGTACACGCTTCTGAGAGAACTCTTTGCATCGTGTCGCTGATCGGCACAACAGGACGGCGCTTCCGCGACTGAATATCGCCTTCAGGCAGAAAGTCGATCAGCCCCTCCTTGAATCGGACTTGATCGATCGTCAAACCACAAATGGCTCCCGGTCGCTGCAACGTGTGTAGCGCGATTATGCAGTACCTCCATACATGAAGCTCTTCGCAGGCCGCCAGGAGGCGCGACGCTTCATCCTGAAAGAGAAAACGACGCCGTGCGGGTGGAGCTGGCACACTCTTGACGTACGGAACCGTTGTCAGCAACCCTCGTTTCCAACCATTGCGAATCGCTGTTCCCATGACGCCTAGTTCCCGCGCTATCGTCCCGTTCGACGCCGCGAAGCCTTGTCGCCGCATTTGATCGCGTCGCCACGAGATGTACTGATCTTGGCGATCGAGCGTAAGTTCGGCCACCGTCACAATGTCGAACCGCTCCAAGAACTCGCTCCAGTGCCGAAGCGCCGTCTTCTCGGGCGGCCAGCGGCGTGACCGCTCGATAATCGACTCGACGTATTGGTTCAAGAGATCGAGGAGGGAGACTTCTTCGGGCGGCAGAATAATGGGTCGGGTTCGCCGCTCTTTGGCGAATTCAACAAGTCGCCGTTTCGCCTCTTCAATATCCGCTGTGTTTGTGCTCTTGCGACGGACGCGACGAGTTCCCTGCCGGCACCAGTAGATGTAGTAATTCGGCGTGTCCGTCCGTCGAACGAGCCAATGGCCATCGTATTCAAAGAGACGTGATTCGCTTGCCAATGTCGCTCCCTCCGATTGCAAATAAAGTCATTCAATTGATCGTGCGTAAAGAGCACTCGGCGTCCAATCCGGACGAACGCCAGGTCCCCATTTCGCCGAAGTCGATCCAGCGTGCTCAATGAGACTCCCAGCCGCACAGACGCAGCGCGAACATTGAGCAGCCGAAGCGAACCGCACACACAATCGTCGTGCTGTTTCTTGGATGACGCGCAGGAGACGCCTTCGCAGTCAAGTGAGCGATCCAGGCCGCTGGTCACTCGGCACCGCCCTGTGGCGCGAATACGGCGCAGGAACGGATATAGGCGCTCAATTGCTCAGGTGTAAAGAACACTTTGCTCCGGATTCGTGTATCTCCGAGGCGGCCCGACAACCGCTCCCGGCGGAGCGTGTCCTCGGACACATTGAGCAAGGCTGCCGCCTCTTTGGGCGTCAGTAAATTCGGAACATCAACACTGTCAATCATGGGAATGAGCTCCTTTCGTGATACATGGTCAAAGACATAATGCGAATTGTCAGTCACCAATCGGATGAACGCCTGGATAGGGGATCGGAGGCTGTTCACGACGACGAAGCTCATCATTTGCCGCCCGCATGATGCGTTTCAGATCCGTAACGCGTCCATCCAAAAGAAATTTTCCACGCGGCGTATAACGAACGCGGCTATTGAGCACTCGAAATGCCCGCTGCACGGGCAGGCAAAATTCCTTCATCCATGGCTCTACCGATTGCTTCGGAATCTCGCGTTTTAGGGACCAAGGCAAGCGCCATCGCTCTTGCCCCTTTGAATCAACGAGAATGGTTGCGCATCGTGGCGGGGTCGGA
>MRWG01001513.1_pt1 | contig 14639 bp, 14 predicted proteins | sample 1013341 | NCBI WGS metagenome assembly MRWG01 (sample SAMN06117577, study PRJNA244670) | biofilm metagenome | biome: Water; feature: Cathode Biofilm; material: Biofilm; isolation source: microbial consortium enriched at the cathode of a solar microbial fuel cell | place: USA: District of Columbia ... | reverse complement strand
CCGCCGACCGGTTGGGCCAAGCCGTCGACCGCGACCGAACCGGGCCGCGAGGGACAGGTCGTCGCGCTTCGCTATCCGCCGCCCGCGAACGGGTTGGATGCGACGGCCGGAACGGGCGGGCACCTCTACGACTGGAACGCCGGGCTGAGCAAGACTCATGCGATGCAGCCCTAGACCCCAACGCGGCTTCACGCTGATCGAGGCGATGACCGCGGGCCTCGTTCTCTCGATCCTGACCCTCGGGCTGATGGGCGTGTGGACGGCGGCCAGCGGCGCCGCCAACGACGCCGTCATTCGCGAAAAGGCGATCTGGACGCTGAACGGCCAGATGGAGCGCCTGGCCGCGCTCTATCGGTTCACGGAATTCGGCGCGACCGGCGTGGAAACCTCGACCGGATACGGGTACCCGGCGACGTTTTCCGACGACCGGCTGATATACGGCGCGAACGCCAGCCTTTCGATGGCGCCGCCGGGCGTCCTCGACGCAGCCACTAAAGCGCTCCTCGGCAACGCCAACCGCGTCGTCGAAGCGCCGGCGGATTTCGCGACCGCCGAAGGCTATCCGATCGCCTATTTCGGCAGCCTGCTCGATACCGACGCGCGGCGGAACTACGTCTGGGTGGACCGGGATCGCAGCCTCGTCGGACGGCTGAGCTGGGAAGCGACGCCGCTCGTCTCAAACACCTGCAATGCCGACAACGAACCCGGCAAGGGCTCCCAGCCCTGCCTCTGCTTCGCCTATGACGGGGGCAATGGCGGCGACTTCTGCCAGGAGATCATGCTGAGTCTGGAGTTTCCGTTCCGCTGGGACGCCGGAACCGATAGCGCGGTCGATTTCCGCGGCGAAACGGAAGTTCTGACCCTGCGCACTATTGTCGGGCGGCAGTTATGACGCGGCGACGTTCCGAACGCGGCTTTACGCTGGTCGAACTGGCGTTCGCCGGCATGATCGCGGCCGGCTTGACGCTGGTCGGGCTGGAGTTGCTTGCGCGCAGCGTCGAGGTTCGGACCGAAGTCGACGCCGCCTACCGGATCAATCGCGCGGCGCGGCAGACGTTGGCGACGATGGCGGACGGCGCCCGCGGCGCGGGCGGCGGATCGGACGGCACGGGCATCGCCCACGGCGCGCGGAGCCGCGCGGGACCGCCGACGATCGTGCTTCAGGACGGCGAAGTGATGGATATCCAATCGAACGGCCTCACCGTCACCGGCGACCGGACGAGTCCGATCACGATCGTCTGCGCCGGGGCGGCCGATCCGCTGCCGGCCTGCGCGGCGGCGAACGAAACGATACAGCTCGACGGCGCGCTCGCCGGCCAACCGGTCTTCGTCGACGACCAGCGCAGCGTGTATAACCGGACCGTCGAGCTTGAAATCCAGCTCCGCGACCCTTACGCCGCGGCGCGCGGCGACGGCCGCGTCGAGCGCTTCGGCGGCATTCACATCTACAACGCGGTCGACGGCGAAGGGACGCCCAACGTCGCCGGCGGCCAGATCGGCGGGTAGCGCGATGCGGGCGAACGGACAACGCGGCTTCGCGCTGATCGCCGTCATGTTCCTCGGCGCGGCGGCCATGTACGTGCTCTCCGGCGCGTTTGGCGACGGCGCCCTCGGCGAACGGCGCGCGCAGGAGCGGGAACTGCTGCAAATACGCGCCTACTGGGCGGCGCACGGCCAGATCACCTATGCCTTGAGCCGGCTGCGCGGCGGCCCGCCCTGTGGCGGCAACTGCGCAAATTCGGCCAAGCGGGCGACCTATTACACGAACGCCATGGCCGAACTCGATACGGCGCCGGGCCGACGCGATTGGGTCTATCCCGAAATCGCGGCCGACTATCTTTTGCCGGTATCCTTCGCCATCGCCCGCCGCGTTCCGGACTACATCGAGTTCTCGACGACCTTTTCGCCGGTCGTCAGCGCCCATCCGGTCATCACGGCGCACTGGCCCGCCCGACGGCCGTTCATCGCCCTGGTTTGCAGCGGGTACGCCACCGTCGACGAGCCGGTCTGTCCGACGACCGGTTCGCAGGTCGAGGCGAGCGGCATCGCTAAAATCTCCGAGATCCTGCCGCAATGAGCGAGACCCTGACCGATACCCGGCGGCAGACGCCGTCCGTGCTGGAGCGCCGCGGCGCGCCGCGCTTCGCGTTGCGGACGCCCGCGCTCGTCGCGACGATCGACGGCGTCTACGACTGCCTGATCGCGGACATTTCGCTGGGCGGCTGCATGCTCGAAGGCCGGTTGCCGTTGGCGCGCGGCACGGAGGTCGCGGTCGGCTTCGATACGCTGATGGGCCTTGTCGGCCATGTCGTTCACGCGGGCGACGGCTTCTTCGGCGTTCGCTTCGACGACTCCGCCGGTCGTCGCGACGACATTCGCCGTTGGATGGTCGCCCGCCTCCGCTCGGCCCGGTCTCGGACGCGCGAAGCATGACCGCGCTGCAGCTCATCCCGCCGGAAGCGCTGATCGCGACCGGAGCGCTGTTCGGCTGCCTGATCGGCAGCTTCCTGAACGTCGTCGCCCATCGCCTGCCGCAAATGGCGGTCGCCGACATGGAGGGCCGCGACGCCGGCCTATCGCTGGCGTTTCCCGCCTCGCACTGCCCGAAATGCGCGGCATCGCTTTCCTGGCGCGAAAACATTCCGCTGGTCAGCTTCGTACTGCAGCGCGGCCGTTGCCAGCATTGTCATGCGCCGATCGCTTGGCGCTATCCCCTGCTGGAAGCGCTCGGCGCCGTCGCCGGCGCCGTCGCCGTCTGGCGGCTCGGCTTCGGCCCGGAGGGCGCCTTCGCGGCGGCCGCGTTGCTGGCGTTGCTGGCGCTCGCGGCGATCGATCTGGAAACCGGCCTGCTGCCGGACCGGCTGACCCTGCCCTTGCTTTGGGCCGGGCTCGGGCTCGCGGCCGTCGGATTCGGGCCGGCGCCGGAGGCGGCCATTCTGGGCGCTGGCGCCGGGTATCTGGCGCTGGAAGGGCTGAATGGGCTCTGCCGGCTGGCGATCGGCCGCGACGGGCTCGGCGGCGGCGACGCCAAGCTGGCGGCGGCGCTGGGCGCCTGGGTCGGCGCCGCCGCCCTGCCCGCGGCCCTGCTGATAGCGTTCACCGCCGGCGCCGTCTACGGGCTGAGCGGCCGGGTCCTGTTCAAGGAGAGGCCGGCCGAAGAACTGCCCTTCGGCCCCTGGCTCGCCGTCGGCGGGGCGATCCTGCTGCTCTGGCCGACGATCGCGGACGCGTTCGCGGTCTGGTTGACCTTGGGCAGATACTGAGGCGGCCGTTCGGCGACGCCATCGGCAAGCTGGTAGCCGATCAGGACGCGGCTGCCGACCGGCTGGTCGCCATAGCGGTATTCTATGCGGACATAGTGGCGTAGTTCGGGCGCGTACCACCAGCGTTCGAACCCGGTCCAGCCGGTTTCGGGATTGCGGGTGCGCATGACGACGACATAGGCGTCGAAGTCGCCCGCCGGCACGTTCAGGCGCTCCCGACCTTCGAGAACCCAAGAGGTGTTGTGGATGCGCGTGACGCCGTTCGAAACGAACTCCCGCGTGAAGACGAGCGGACGGCCCGGAACAAGGGTCATGCCCGCGTCCGCCGACACGGACCGGTAGACGACGCTCCGCTCAGCCGTCGACGACTGCGCGTCCTGGCGGAGGAAGCCGCGACGGCTGAACCATTGTTCGGGCGCGTCCGTCCGGCGGAACCAGGTGAGGCCGCCTTCGGCCGCTTCCACGCGCAAGGCGTAGCCGTCGCTGTAGGACCAGCTGTCGCCGACGCGCCAGGCGGGCGCCGGCAGCGGCGCCGCCTCCTGGCGCAGCGCGGCCGGCGTCGCCTCAATGGCCGAACGGTCGCCGGGCCGGGCGCCGCCGACACAGCCGCCGGCCAGCAATGCAAACGCGACGACGCTCGTCGTCAGTGCTCTGTAAGCCATCGTCCCTCCGACAGCGTTCCGTCCGCCGCCATGCGGCGTTCGTAGATCAGGGCCGGCAGCCAGGCCGTACGCACGGCTTCCGGCGCGGTCATCGCCAGAAGACGGAGGCGGCCATCCGCCTCCAGCGTCGCGCGGGCGAGGATGCGCGTATCGTGCGCGACGGCGGCCGCGGCCGCATCCGGCGAAAAGCGTTCCCGGCGGATGAGTTCGCCGCGTTGCGCCGTCGCCATCGCCGCGACGGCGTCGGTCAAATCCGACTTGAAGCCGGCGACATAGATGTGCGCATGCGCGACCGGCAGGGCGACCGCGCCGATGCACAGCAGGACGCCGGTCGACCAGGCCACCGCCCGGAACGCTTCGAGCAGATTGGCGCGACGCGCAGGCCCGCTCACTCGTCTTCCTCCAGTTCGGAGATCAGGCGATACGGCCGGGCGCCGCGCTTGGTCTCCGCATAGGGGGTCGCCAGCATGCTTTCCGACGCGCGGTCGAGCGTCTGGCGCCGCGCCTGAACATAGGCTGGGGCGCCGAGCCGGGTCGCGATGTCGCCGCCGAACGGCGCGTCCTGCGCGACGATGCGCGGGGTGATGAAGAAGATCGTCTCCGCAAGCTGACTGGAGGCCGTGTTTTCCTTGAAAAGGCGACCGAGCACCGGCACGTCCTTCAGGCCCGGCACGCCGGACTCGCCCTCGCGGCGGGTGTCGTCGAACAGGCCGCCGATGATGTAAGTGCCGCCGTTCGGGACCAGGACTTCGGTCTGCACTTCCTGGGCGCGCACGTCGATCTGACCGAAGGCGCCGGCGCCGGGGGCGGAGTTGATGGCGCTGAGATTGAGGCGGATCAGCGGATCCTGCTTCGCCTGGATCGGCGGCACGATCGCCGGCGTGATTTCCAGCGTCAGGCCGGTTTCGATCTGCGCGAGGTTCTGGCCCTGGTCGCCGCCGGCGTCGACCTGAACGAAGATGTCCTGGGCGCGCGTGATGCGGGCCGTACGATTGTCGAGAGTGACCAGGCGCGGCGCGGAAATCACCTGCGCCTTGTTCTCCTCCGCGAGCGCCTTCAGCTGCACCTGCAGGATGCTGTTGGCGCCTCGAATGACGAAGGCAGCGAGCGTGGAGGACGCGCCGGCGGCCGGCAGCAGCGACAGGGCATTGAGGCCGTCGGAATCGAAGAGGTTGCCGTCGCCGTTGGCGACCTGGCCGCCGCTGGACCCGGTATCGCCGGCGCCGCTGAGGTTCGTGCCGTTCGCGCGGCTTGCGGAGCCGCGAAGCGCGACGCCGAGCTCCTCCGCCACGCCCAATTGCGCAGTGGCGATCACCACTTCGATCTCGATCATCTGCAGCGGCTGGTCGAGTTCACGGACGACATGCTCGATCTCCGCGACGTCTTCCGGCGCGCCGCGCACGATGACGGAGTTCGTACGCCGGTCGACCGAGATGCGCGGCCGGTTGGTCTCCGCCATGCGCCGCAGGAAATCGGTCTCGCTTTCGGTCCCGCCACGGACCGGCGGGACGGCCTCGTCGCCGCCGATATTCAAATCGCCGATGATCGCCTTCAGCGTCTCCGCGATGCCCGGGGTCGTGACCTGGCGGCCATGGAACATGCGCGTCGTCTCGCCGACGCTCGCGAAGCGGAGCGGGATGACTTTGACGCGAGCGTTCGTCTGCCGGGCGTAGAGATCGGCTTCGATCCGCGCCCGGCGCTCGGCGACGGACCGGTCGAGGTCTACCTTGTCCTGCTCGCGGCGCTGCCGCGCGGCTTCCTCCACCTTCGCGATCAGCGACGTGATCTCGGCGATCCGGTCGGGCCGGCCGCGGATCGAGACGGTGTTTGTGGCGGCGTCGAATGCAATGCCCTCCGCGCCCAGGCCGAACCGGTCGAGCATTTGGCGGATCGCGTCGAAGCGGACTTCGTGCAACGTGACGAAGCTCCGCGTCGGCGGCTCGAAGCTGACCGTCGCGTTCTTGTAGACCGTGACCGTGCGCGTCGCGGGGTTGTATTCGTAGTCAAGCCCGCGTTCGGTCATCAGCTGCTCGAAGGCCTGCTTCGGCGAGACGTTGTCGAAGCGCAGCGAGATGACGCCCTCGACGCCCGGCCGGAAGATGGCGGAGACGCCGTTGGCGCGCAGCAAAGAGCGCAGGATCGAACGAATGTCATCGTCGACGGACGTGCGACTGAAGGCAACGTCGGCGCGCCACGGAATGTTGTCCGCGCCCGCCGCACGCGCGGCGGGGGCCGCGGCGAGCAGTGCGAACAGCAGGACGATGATTGTCGAAATTGGCGAACGTGCGCCCATGGGCCGGGCCATCCGATGTCTCGGGATCATGCCGGCCATCAATGCAGATTTAAGGTTAAGGCGCCGCTAACGCTCCCGCCGCCAGCGGAGCGAAATCATCGTCACGTCGTCGGAAGGCGCCGCGTCGGCGATGCGCTCGAAGAGGCCTAGGATGTCGTCGTCGGCCATCCGGAACCATGCATGCGCGGCGATGGCTTCGAGATCGGCATAGCCGTCCGTCGCGATCAGCGCCGCTCCGCTTTCGCCGATGGAATACCTGCGAACCCAGGGGTTCAGCACCGGCTTCGCCCCGACCGCGGCGCGCAACCGGCCGGTTTCGGGATCGACGTCCGGCGTCGTCACGCGCCGCATGTCGCCGTCGCCCTGCAGCCAGACCGAAGAGTCGCCGACGCTGAACAGCGTCATCGCCTGCCGCGCCGCATCGAGCGCGAGGCCACTCAGGGTCGCCGCGCCAGGCGCGTCGGGCGTGCGGGCGCCGCGACCTTCGGCGAAAATGCGACCGTTGATCCGACGTATCGCCTCCAGGACGCCCTTCTCGTCGAAGGCCCGATCCATTGCCGCGGCCTGCCGTTCCAGATTGCGGACGATCCGGTCCGCGGCGGCGGCGCTGCCGGGCAAGGTCGAGACGCCGTCGGCGACCGCGAAGAGGCCTCTCGAGATCAGAGCCGCATAGGCGTCGCCGTAGCTTCGCCGTCGGGAGCCGGAGATCGACGCGATGACGCCTTCGAGGCGCAGATCGCCGACCGACCCGGCGAAAGCCCGTACAGGACCATCGTCGTCGGCTTTGGGCGCGACGGCGAGGCTCGCGATCATCGGCCGACCACCCGATAGTCGATTGCGACGACGTTCTGAGCATCCGGTTTGTCGCCGAGATAAATCCGTCCGGCGCCTGAAAGCGCGGGGCTCGCGTCGAGCTGCAGGAAGATGGGCGCCTCGCCCGTTCGTTCGAGATGGCTGCCGCGACGGCTTTCGTCCACGAAGTGGAAGGCGCCGTCGATACAGACGATGCGTGCATGCGGCCGCGAGATGCGCTGGTCGTTCAGCACAAGATCGACATCGACGCTGTCGCCATTCTGCCGTCCAATGACGAAATCCGGCGCGTCGCGGAAAACCCGATGCGATATGCCATGGTAGGTCAGTTCGAGAAACGCCGGGCCGGCCTCGCCATCTTCGTCGTCGGACATCACGGTCAGGTCGTCGTCCACGCGGCCGACCCGTATGGCCGCCGGAAAGACGAGGCGGAATCGCGCGCCTTCGCCGGGCATGCTCTCCAGCCCGACACGGCCGCCGTGCCGGCGCATCACCGCGTTCGCGAGATAGAGGCCGAGGCCCATGCCCTCGTGTTCGCGCGCGAGACGATCGTCGACCTGGCTCAACAATCCGAAAACCGTTTCGGTCATGTCCGGCGCGATGCCGGGACCGGTATCCGCGATCAACAGAGCCAGCGCGCCGTCCGCTTCGAACTGCTGCTCGACCGTTACGAGACCGCCATGCCCCGCGAACTTCACGGCATTGTCAATGATTGCGCCGAGCGCCTGCCCGATCGCCTTGGCGTCCCCCCAGACCGCGCCCGCCTCGACGTCGACGAGGTTCTGCAGAACGACGCCGAGCTGCTTCGCCTCGCCTTCGTGACGTTCGATCTCCGCGGCGACCAGCCTCGGGATGTCGACGTGGGCCTCACGATGCTCGGACGCGCCGTCCCAGGCTCGAGACGCGGCGATCAGATCCTCGATACGCTTCAAGAGGGTCACGCCGCTCTTGCGGATCTCCTCGGCGAATTCGCGGTATTCCGAGGTTCCGACCGGGCCAAGCATCTCCGAACGGATCATGTCCGAGAAACCGATGATTGCGTTCAGCGGCGTCTTGAGCTCGTGGCTGACCATGCCGAGAAACTGCAGTTTCTCGGAACGCGGGTCCGGTCGCGAGTTCGATTTGGACATTGGCGGGTCCGGCTTCAACGGATCAGGAAACAGTATGACCGGCCAAGGTAAAGGAAGGCTTATCCGCCCTCCGCGTTCCGTTCCGCGCGCGGCGCGGTCATGCGGATGACGAAGCGCTCGTCCCGACCGTCCCGTTCGGCGTTCAGGTAGACCCGATCCTCGCCCACATGGACGACCCTTCGGCCGTCGAGCATGTCGCCGACGACATAGTCGAAGAGATCGATGGTCGCGATGCGCTCGCCCGAAGGCTGCAGCGTCGCGACGCCGGTCAGGCGGTAGGCGGCGGTCAGATCCTGACGCTCGGCGCCCTCGGCCGCGTCCGCGGCGACGGCGGGCTGGAACGGGTTGCGCGCCGACTTCGCCGCCAGGACCGCTCGCACAGCCTCCAGTCGGGGGATATGCAGTTGCCGCGCGTCGTTGCGCGGACGGATGACGATGCGCGCCTCGAGTTCCGGCGCGCCGGCGGTGACGGCGGCGCGCCGGGCGTCGAAGGCTGTCACGGCCACGTCGAGTTCCTCCAGCGCCGCCACGAAGCCGATCAGCGCCCGATAACCCGACCTGACGTCGATTTCGAACCTGCTGGTCTCGCCCTTGAGCGGCATCACGCCTTCGACCGACGCATTGTGGGCCTTGGCGAGCGCGCCGACCCGATCGATGAATGCGGGCACGGAGGTCAATGGCGGGCGATCGCGCGCCGCCTCCGCCGACTGATGCAGCGCCTTCAGATCCTGCTTGGCCAAGTCGGCGTCACGTTCGAGCGCGGTCCGCGCACGGTCGACCGATGCGGCGATGTCGCCCTGCACGACCAGGCTGGCGGACGCGGCGAACGCCGCGACGCCGAGCGCCAGTGCGCCGACAGCCTTGCCGGTCGGCCCCTTCGCCGCCGCGATCAAATCGCGCGGCGTCATTGTCCGCCGCCGAACAGGCGCGCGCGATCCGCCTGGGTCGATGCCGCCCGACGCGCCTGCGTCAAGGGATCGTCCGAGTCGTCGGCGACGCGACGGCGCTTGTTCTCGTCGTACCAGGCATGAATTTCGAAGGGCGCGCTCGGACCTGCGGACGCTTCGTCCGCGCCGAGGCCGGCAAAGACGATCCGCCGGAAATCCCGCATGAAGTCGTCGTCGTCTTCCAGGGCGGCGATGAAGGCGGCGATCTCCTGCAACCGGGCGTCCCGCGCGGCCATCGTCCGCCCCTTCAGCACCAGCTTCGTCGTCACGACCTCGACGACGCCGACCTTGCGCTCGTCGCTCACGACGGCGGCGTCGGTCAACCAGAGGCCCGGCGGCATCGCCGCCGCGATCGCCGCAAACTTTTCCGTCCAGAGAATCTTGTCCATGCCCGCCGCGGCGCGGAGGTCTTGGCGCATGGTCTGACGCAGTTTGTCGGCCTCCAGGCCGATCGCCTGCAGCCGGTCGTGCGCCGCCTGGTAGCGGGCGGCCGCCTGCCGGACGGACGCCGACGCGGGCGCGACGACAGCTTCGCGACCGAGGAGCGCGACCGCTGCAAGCACGACCAGGCCGGCGACGGCCAAACGACCGCGGCCGATTTCGGCGTCGAGATCAGGCAAAGCGAGCGGGCCGAGCATGCGCGGTCCAGCGGGGCGGTTCGATCCAGTTCCCTTGCGCGATTTCGCAGAGTCGTCCTTGGAATGGGCGACGAAACGGTCGCCTTCGAACTTGTAGGCGCGCGCGCCTTGACTGAACACCTCGCCCTTCAGGCTGCGCAGCAAGTTGAGGTCGGGCCGACGGGTCGGCAATGGCATGCCGGCCTCCGCGACGATCTCAACGCCGAGCGCCGCCGCCAGCATGTCGCCGAACCCGGCGACGGCGTCGAGAGGCCCCAGGAGGCGAAGCCGGCGCGGCGTTTGCCCCAGGCGCGAGTCCGCGACATAGGCGAACGTCTCCCGCGCAAGGTCGGCGATGCGCTCGAATTCCGGCGCGGCGCCGACATCGACGGCCTGCCTCAGCATCGGACGTCGATTCGCTTCGCGGAGCGCTTCGGCGAAGGGGAGCGAATTCGCGGCCGCGATCGAGCGCACAAGCGCGCGCAGCCCGACCGGCGCGGCGCGGCGGACGACCACTCCGGCGCCGGGGTCGCCGCAAACGAGTTCGGTCCCGTCGAGCCCGACATAGAGCGTCGCCGAGACGTCGTCGGGCTGCAGCACGGCGGCGGCGTAGGGCGTCAGCGCGGCAAGGTAGGGCGCAAGGTCGCCCAGCGCGCCAATGTAACGACGCACGCGTTCGAGCCGCGCGGCGCCGACAAGGGTCTGGGCGCCAGGGGCCATGCCCTCGGGCGCGCCGGCCGCCGACGCCCAAGTCGCGGCGTCGATGCCGGCCTCCGCCTCGCCGAGCAAGCGGCCTGCAAGCTTCGTCAGGCTATCCGGATCGGTCGCCAGCGCCCGAACGGCGCGGGCGTCGAACAGGTCGAAATCGGGGTCGAGCGGCAGGACGACCAGCTTCGCGATGTCGGTCCGCTCCGCCATGCCGAGCGCGTCGACGGCGTCCCGCAGGCTGTCCAGGACCGAAGCGGCGCCCGCCTCGTCGGCAAGGGCGCCGAGCAGACTGCCGTCGCGCCGGTCGACGACGGCGCCGGTCGCCGCGTTGCGCAGCACAATGCGCCAGAAGGCGTCGCTGCAGGCGATCTCGGCGTTCAGATTGCGCCGTTCCGTCGTCGGCCGATCGGTCGTCTCGGCATCAGGGGTATCCGGACCGGCGACAGCGGGTTCACGCCGACGCACGCGCCGCTCGCGCAGCAACGCCGCCTTGAGGCGCGGCCATTCGCGACGCAGTGTTTCGAGGTGCATGGCAAGCCGCGGCATGGTCCGGCGAGGTTCCGAATGGCGGGAGTCCGGGCGGATGCTAGGCCGAACAGGGTTAACGTCGGGCTATCAGGCCGAGGCGGACGTCAGCCGACCTTGCCCGATAGCTCGAACACCGGCAGGAACGCGGCGATGAGCATGGCGGCGATGCCGAGCCCGACCGCCGCGGTCAACAGCGGGTTGATCATCGCGGTCAGGGCGTTGATCCGCTGCATCAGCAGCGTATCGAAATAGTCCGCGGCGGCGATCATCAGCTGGTCGAGCGTGCCGGCCTGCTCGCCGGACGCGATCATCTGAACGACGACGTCGCCGAAAATCCTTTCGCGCCGGAATGCTGCTGCGAAGGTGTCGCCGCGCTCGACGGCCGCGGCGACATCGCGGGTCGCGGCGGCGATCTGACGGTTGGAGGCCGCCTCCGCCCCCATGCGGAGAGCTTCCACCGCCGGAATGCGGTGGCGGAGCTGCATGCCGACTGTGCGCAGCAGCCGAGCCAGCGCGCCGAGCCGGACGACGCCGCCGAGCAAAGGCAGCTTCAGCTTGCACGCATCCCAGAGGATCTTGCCGGACTCGCTGGACCGCCAGATCGTCACGCCCCCGATGCCGGCGCCGACGACGGCCAGCAGCATGAACGCGCTTTCCGCATAGACATCGCCGAAGTCGACGAGCGCTTGCGTCATCTCCGGCAATTCCCGTCCCATGCCCGCGTAAAGCTTCTCGAAGCGGGGCAGGATCATGAAGACCATCATGTGGAAGACGATCAGGAAGGCGCCGAGGACGAACATCGGATAGGCGATGGCGGCGCGCACCTTGCGGGCGAAGACGTCCATCTGCTCCAGATACGCGGTGAGCTGGTCGAGCGCCTCCGCGATCCGGCCGGACCGGAGCCCCGACCGCACGACGCCGACATAGACCGGCCCGAAGACCTTCGGATGCTCTGCAAGCGCCTCCGCCAGATCGCGGCCGCTCGAGACGTCGCGCACGACAGCGTCGAGAGCCTGACGGAAGCGGCCCTTCGGCATCTCGGCCGCGAGATTCGCGAGGGCGACCGCAAGCTGGAGGCGGCCCTGCAGGAGGGCGGCGAACTGGCGCGTGAAGATGAAGCGCGCCGAATTGGAGACGGATTGCAGCATGCGCCCGGCCGCCTAGGACTCGCCGAGGACGCGGACGACCTCGGAGTAGGAGGTTCGCCCCTCCTCCACGAGGGTCAGGGCGTGTTCCAGCATCGACTGCATGCCGCGCGCCCGCGCCTCGCGGCGAAAGCGCCGGACGTCGAAGCCCTCTCCGATGATCATCGCACGCAGATCGTCGTCGAGCGCGAGGGCTTCGAAGACGGCCTGTCGGCCGGCATAGCCGGTGTGCCGGCAATGGCTGCAACCGAGTGTCACGATCGCCGGCAAGTCCGGCGCGATGTCGATGCCGAGGCTTTCCAACTTCTCCAGCGACACGCCTTCCGCGCGCAAATTGGCGAGGACATCGCGCCCGTCGACGACCGTCTGGCAGTGCGCGCAGTGCACGCGGACGAGACGCTGGGCGACCGACATGGAAACGGAGTTGGCGACCAGAAACGGATCGACGCCCATGTCGATCAGTCGGTTGACGACGCCGACGGAATCGTTCGCATGGATCGTCGAGAAGACGAGGTGACCGGTCAGCGACGCCTGCACCGCCATCTGCGCCGTTTCGGCGTCGCGGCACTCGCCGACCATGATCACGTCCGGATCCTGGCGCAGGATGGCGCGGAGACCGCCGGCGAAGGTCAGGCCCAAGTTCTCGTCGACCTGGGTCTGGTGGACGCCCTTCAGGCGATACTCGACCGGGTCTTCGACGGTGACGACGTTCCGACCGCGGCGATCGATCGAGGACAGGCAGGAATAGAGAGTCGTCGTCTTTCCCGAACCCGTCGGCCCGCTCAACAGGATCAGGCCGAAAGGCGCGCTGATCTTGTCGAGCAGCGTTCGCAGTTCCCGATCCGGCAGGCCGATCTCTTCCAGCCGGGGGCGCAGCGCGCCTTCGTCCAGAAGGCGCAGCACGAGCTTTTCGCCATGCACGGTCGGCAGACTGGAGACGCGAATGTCGATCGGGTGGTCCTGGATCAGGACGCCGATGCGGCCATCCTGCGGCATGCGCCGCTCGGCGACGTCCAGGTTCGCGAGCACCTTGATGCGGGACGCCAGCATGTTCGCCGTCCGGCCAGGAAGCTTGATCTCCTCCTGGAGGACGCCGTCGACGCGGCAACGCACCAGGAGGTCCTCGCCCGTCGGCTCGACGTGAATGTCGGAGGCCCCCTGCTCATAGCCGCGATGCAGGATGTAGTTCACGACCGCCGGCACGTCCAAATGGGTGAGTTCGGCGCGCTCCACATCCGCCCGCGTCCAGTTGACGGCGATCGGCACGAACATGCCGTCGCCGCCCTCCATTTCGTGCTTCAAGGCCCGATAGCGGCGAAGCGCCTCGAAGAAGGCGTCCGGGTGTATTGGCGTGATCTCGACCGTCTGCGCGGCCGAGCGGCGATGCGCCCAGTCGCGCGCCACGAGATCAAACGGATCGATCATGGCGATCGCCGCGACGCCGTCCCGGTCTGACCGGAGCGGCAACATCTGCCATTGCTCCGCGAGATCGGGCGGCAGCCAGTCGCACTCGACGAGGCGTTTGATCGCCTCCGACTTGTCGAACAGCGGCGAAACGCCGAGGGTCTTGCCGATGGCGCCATAGGCCAACTGCATATCGACGTTGGTCCGATCGGCCGCGAGCGCCCGCATGAAGCCGACGCCGGCGTCGCGCGCCTGCAGGCTGATTGAGACCGCGCGGCGCTCGGACAGCGCGCCGCGCTCCACCAGCGCGCGCGCCGGCCCGCGCAGCAGGCCGAGCTCTTCCTGGAAGCGACGTCCCTCGTGACCGACGTCGTGTCCAGTTTCGTGATGTCCGAATTCGTGCGCCGCCGCGGCCGTTTCGGACGCCGGCGGCGCCCCGAAAGTCGATGTCGTCCGCTGTTCGCTCGCCGTCGTCTGCGCGAGGGCGCTGCGACGCTTCGCCTCCTCCAGGAGGCGCGCGACGACAGGATTGGCCCGGAGCGCCTCCGGCACCTCGGCTTCCGGCGTCGCCGGCGCCTGGTCGGCGTCCGAGATGGTCTCGTCGGATTCCGGCCCGAAGAGGGCGTCGGTTCCATCTACGATCGTTCGATCGGGATCGAGCGCCGTCGCGTGCGTGAGCGGCGCCGTCACGTCCGCGAGGATCGTCGCGTCATCCTCGACCGCCGTCGACCTGGACGGCTCGCCCCGGCGGACGGTTTCCCGAGACGCGTTCATCTCAATCACCGACCGCGTCGAAAGCGACGCGGAAACCGACGTTTCGGCGGCGTGCGCCGGCCGGCGCGCGGTGGCGGAACGCCGTCCGACACATGCCCGGCAAGGAATCGAACGCGCCGCCGCGCAGGACACGTTCGATCGCGTGCGCGTCCTTCATGCGTGGTTCGGGCGCGCGGGGGTTCTCGGCGCCGTCGCGAATCTGGCGATAGGCCCGTTCGTCATAGGCGTCGGCGCACCATTCCCAGACATTGCCGGCCATGTCGTCGAGGCCGAGCGCATTGCGCCCAAGCGGATATGCGCCGACAGGCGTCGTGGCGCCGACCGCGCCGTCCGCATTGGCGCGCTCAGGCGCGAGCGC
>MRWG01001512.1_pt1 | contig 14642 bp, 12 predicted proteins | sample 1013341 | NCBI WGS metagenome assembly MRWG01 (sample SAMN06117577, study PRJNA244670) | biofilm metagenome | biome: Water; feature: Cathode Biofilm; material: Biofilm; isolation source: microbial consortium enriched at the cathode of a solar microbial fuel cell | place: USA: District of Columbia ... | reverse complement strand
GGAACCATGTCGCCCTATCAGCACGGCGAGGTCTACGTCACCGATGACGGTGCCGAGACCGACCTGGATCTCGGTCACTACGAACGCTTTACCGGCGTGCCGGCACGCAAGAGCGACAACGTGACCACGGGGCAAATCTACTCGCAGGTTCTGGCGCGCGAGCGGCGCGGCGACTACCTCGGCGCGACGGTCCAGGTGATCCCGCACGTCACCGACGCCATCAAGGCCTTCGTGCGCGCCGACCTCACCGACGAGGACTTCGTGATCTGCGAGATCGGCGGCACCGTCGGCGACATCGAGGGGCTGCCTTTCCTGGAAGCGATCCGCCAGCTCGGCAACGAGCTGGGCCGCGAACGCAGCCTCTTCCTGCATGTGACGCTGATCCCCTATATCGCCGCCGCGGGCGAGTTGAAGACCAAGCCGACGCAGCACTCGGTGAAGGAACTGCAGTCGGTCGGCATCAAGCCTGACATTCTGGTGTGCCGCGCCGAGCGCGAGATCCCCAAGGACGAGCGCCGCAAGATCGGCCTGTTCTGCAACGTGCGCGAGGAGGCAGTGATCCCGGCGCTCGACGTGAGTTCGATCTACGCGGTGCCGCGCGCCTATCACGAAGAAGGCCTCGACGACGAGGTCTGCCGCCACTTCCAGATCGACGCGCCGCAACCCGACCTGAGCCGTTGGGACGCCGTCGCGCAGCGGATCAACCAGCCGGACGGCGAGGTCACCATCGGCGTGGTGGGCAAGTACGTCAGCCTGCTCGACGCCTACAAGTCGCTGGCGGAATCGCTCGCTCACGGCGGCATCGCCAACAACGTGAAGGTGAAGGTGTCCTGGCTGGACTCCGAGATCTTCGAGAGCGACGGCACCCTCCAGCAACTCGAAGGCGTGAACGGCATCCTGGTGCCCGGCGGCTTCGGCGAGCGCGGTGCCGAGGGCAAGATCGCCGCGGCGCGCTTCGCTCGCGAACGTCAGATCCCCTATTTCGGCATCTGCTTCGGCATGCAGATGGCGGTGATCGAGGCGGCGCGCCACCTGGCCGACCTGCCGCAGGCGGGCTCCACCGAGTTCGGCTCGCCCGGCGATCCGGTGGTCGGCCTGATGACCGAGTGGTCGCGCGGCAACGAGGTCGAGCGCCGCAACATGGAAAGCGACCTGGGGGGCACCATGCGCCTGGGCGCCTATCCCTGCGTGCTGAAACCGGGCACCAAGGTGCGCGAGATTTACGGCACCGACGCGATCAGCGAGCGCCACCGCCACCGCTACGAGGTGAACATCAATTACCGCGAAGTGCTGGAGAAGGCGGGGCTGCTGTTCTCCGGCCTGTCGCCCGACGGCGAGCTGCCGGAGATCGTCGAGATCCCGTCACACCCCTGGTTCGTCGGCGTGCAGTTCCACCCGGAACTGAAGTCGAAGCCGCTCGACCCGCACCCGCTGTTCACCTCCTTCGTCGCCGCCGCCGTCGAGCAGTCGCGCCTGGTGTAAGCGCCAAGGGTGGTGCCGGCCTCGTCCTTAGAGACGCCGCCTTTGCGGCGGCTCCTCAGGATGAGGCTTCACAATAGTACAGTCCGAACATAATTGAGCCCTCATGCTGAGGAGGCGCGTGAGCGCCGTCTCGAAGCACGAGGGCCGGCACGAAGACTCTACCGCTCAGAACGCGTCGTAGCCGTGCACCGTGGCGTGCAACGCCTTCAGCTTGCGCAGCACCTCTGCGGCTGACGACAGCGGCAGGCAGCTCGGCCCGTCGCAGAGCGCCTTGTCCGGATCCGGATGGAACTCCAGGAACACCCCGTCGGCGCCGGCCGCCACCGCTGAGGCGGCGATCACCGTGACGCCCTCGCGGCGCCCGCCGCTGGCCACGCCGTCGGCGTCCTTCTGGGCGCCGGGCAGCTGCACCGCGTGGGTGGCGTCGATGGTGACCGGCGCGCCGAGGCGGCGCAGCTCCGGGATCGCCAGCATGTCGACCACCAGGTTGTTATAGCCGAAGGAGCTGCCGCGCTCGCAGAGGATGGTCATGTTCTTCTCGGCGGCCTCCTCGATCTTGCGCAGGATCGAGTGGCAGTCCCAGGGCGCCAGGAACTGCGCCTTTTTCACGTGCAGCAGCCCCTGCTGCTTCTGCGTGGCCCGGGCCGCCGCCACCACCAGGTCGGTCTGACGGCAGAGGAAGGCCGGGATCTGCACCAGGTCGGCGACTTCGGCCACCGGCTCGGCCTGCTCGACCTCGTGCAGGTCGGTGGCGATGGGGACACCGAACTTCTCCTTCACCCCAGCCAGGATCTCCAGGCCCTTCTTCAGGCCCGGGCCGCGGTAGCTCTTGAAGGAGGAACGGTTGGCCTTGTCGAAGCTGGCCTTGAAGACGAAGGGCAGGCCCAGCTCGCCGGTCACCTCCTTCAGGTGCCGCGCGGTCTCCTCCGCCAGGTCGCGGTCCTCCAGCACGTTCAGGCCCAGAATGCAGAACAGCTTCTGGCCGCTGCCGATCGACAGGTTCCATTTGCGGAGGGTGAGCTGCATGAAGGAGTCCTCTGGGCGGTAAGGGGCAGGGGTGGCCGGGTGCTTCTTAGCGTTCCGGCGGAGGCGCCGCAAGCGAGTGCAGCACAGCGGCCGGTGGATCGGATATTTGCCACCATTCCGGCGGGCGGCCCCGCTCGCCGGTCGACAAGTCGGCTCCGCTCGCCTATAGCCTAGGCGGAACGAGAGGGGCCCCTGAGGCGACCAGCCCGGGGGCCGAAAATAGCCAGAACGCCGAGAGGGCCATGACTGCAATCATCGATATTCAGGCCCGGGAAATCCTTGATTCCCGGGGCAATCCCACCGTGGAAGTCGACGTCACCCTGGAAAGCGGCGCCTTCGGCCGCGCGGCCGTGCCCTCCGGCGCCTCGACCGGTGCCCACGAGGCGGTCGAGCTGCGCGACGGCGACAAGGCGCGCTACGGCGGCAAGGGCGTGCTGAACGCTGTCGAGGCGGTGAACCACGAGATCTTCGACGTGCTCTCCGGCCTCGACGCCACCGACCAGGTCCATATCGACCAGACACTCATCGAACTCGACACCACCGCCAACAAGCGCCGCCTGGGCGCCAACGCCATCCTCGGCGTCTCCCTGGCGGTGGCCAAGGCGGCGGCCGAGGACGCCGGCCTGCCGCTGTACCGCTATGTCGGCGGTACCTTCGCGCGCACCCTGCCGGTGCCGATGATGAACATCATCAACGGCGGCGCCCATGCCGACAATCCGATCGACATCCAGGAATTCATGATCATGCCGGTGGGCGCCGACAGCCTGGCCGAGGCGGTGCGCATGGGCTCCGAGATCTTCCATGCGCTGCGCCAGGGGCTGAAGGACGCCGGGCACAACACCAACGTCGGCGACGAGGGCGGCTTCGCGCCCAACCTGGCCTCCACCGACGAGGCCCTGGCCTTCGTCGCCAAGGCGACCGAGGCGGCCGGCTATACCCTGGGCGACGACGTCATGCTGGCGCTCGACTGCGCCTCGACCGAGTACTTCAAGAAGGGCAAGTATCACCTGGCCGGCGAGGGCAAGACCCTGGACGCCGGGGCTATGGTGGACTACCTGGCAGAGCTCTGCGGACGCTACCCCATCCTCTCCATCGAGGACGGCATGAGCGAGGACGACTGGGACGGCTGGCAGGCGCTGACCGAGCGGCTCGGCGGCACGGTGCAGCTGGTCGGCGACGACCTCTTCGTCACCAACCCGGAGCGCCTGCGCGACGGCATCGCCCGGGGCGTCGCCAACTCCATCCTGGTGAAGGTGAACCAGATCGGCACCCTCAGCGAGACCCTGGAGGCCGTCGAGGTCGCCCACACGGCCGGCTACACGGCGGTGATGTCGCACCGCTCCGGTGAGACCGAGGACGCCACCATCGCCGACCTCGCCGTCGCCACCAACTGCGGCCAGATCAAGACCGGCTCGCTGTCGCGCTCCGACCGCCTCGCCAAGTACAACCAGCTCATCCGCATCGAGGACGAACTGGACTCCTCGGCCCTCTACGCCGGGCGCTCGGTGCTGCGGGGGTAGTGCTCTCAGGTTGATCGCGCGACTCCGAAACTGAGTCCAAAAGGCGAACTTCGGGGCTCCCGAGTCGTTTTTTGAATCTATTTGGAATCCTTGACTCTTTTTTCCTTGACCGGGCGAATCGGGGTGTGATTCGTTCGGTCCATGAGACTGCTTCGGGAAATCAGGGTCCGGGCCCGTCAGGCCGCCCCCCAGGTGCTCGCCGCCTGCATGGTCGCGTACTTCGCCTACCATGCGCTGCACGGCGACCGCGGCTTTTATGCCTGGATCATGCTGAAGCAGGAGAAGGCCCAGGTGCTGACCACCGCCGGGGCGGTGGCGCAGGAGCGCGCGACCCTGGAGCACCGCGTCAGCCTGCTGCGCCGCAAGCACCTCGACCCGGATCTTCTGGAAGAGCGCGCCCAAGCCATCTTGAACTACGGGGCCGAGGGCGATCATACTATCTTTCTGAGCCCCGATCTGCGGCGGACCGGCAGCTTGCCCTGACAGCGGGCAGGCCGGCTAAATATATCTTTAACTCATTTCGTGTTAATTCATGAATCTGAAATAAGATTCAATGAATTAACCACGATTGTCAGAGCCGCACCTTTCGTTTAGACTGCGCACAAAGAGGCGGTCCGGCACCGCCTCGTTTTCCTTTGCGCCCTAGCAGGGAGTTCCCTATGGCAAGCACCAGGACGTCGGGCAGCAAGCCCGGCGGCAAACGCAAGGCCGCCGCGGCACCGGTCAAGGCCAGCGTCGACGATCTGCAGCAGTACTACCGGGACATGCTGCTGATCCGCCGTTTCGAAGAGAAGGCTGGCCAGATGTACGGCATGGGCCTGATCGGCGGCTTCTGCCACCTCTACATCGGGCAGGAGGCCGTGGTGGTCGGCGTGCAGGCGGCCATGGGTCCCAAGGACACGGTGCTGACCTCCTACCGCGACCACGCCCACATGCTGGCCTGCGGCATGGACCCCAAGGGCGTCATGGCGGAGCTGACCGGCCGCGAGGGCGGCTACTCCAAGGGCAAGGGCGGCTCCATGCACATGTTCAGCCATGAGAAGCGCTTTTACGGCGGCCACGGCATCGTCGGCGCCCAGGTGCCGATCGGCACCGGCCTGGCCTTCGCCCACCGCTATCTGAACGAGGACGCGGTCTCGATCTCCTACCTCGGCGACGGCGCGCTGAATCAGGGCCAGGTCTACGAGTCCTTCAACATGGCGGCGCTGTGGTCGCTGCCGGCGGTCTATGTGATCGAGAACAACAAGTACGGCATGGGCACCTCCATCGAGCGTTCCTCGGCGAAGTCCACCGAGCTGTATCACCGCGGCCAGGCCTACGGCATTCCCGGCGTGCAGGTCGACGGCATGGACGTGCTGGCGGTGCGCGAGGCGGCGGAAAAGGCGCTCGGCCACGCGCGCTCCGGCAAGGGGCCCTACATCATGGAGATGCTGACCTACCGCTACCGCGGCCACTCGATGTCCGATCCGGCGAAGTACCGCTCCAAGGAAGAGGTCCAGAAGGTGCGCCAGGAGCGCGACCCCATCGAGCGCCTGCGCGGCATCATGGTCGAGCGCAAGGTGATGGACGAAGCCAAGCTGAAGGAGCTGGACAAGGAAGTGAAGGCCATCGTCTCGGAGGCCGCCGACTTCGCCCAGACCAGCCCGGAGCCCGATGTCTCCGAACTCTACACGGATGTCTACGTCGGGGCCTGAAGCCAGGCCGCCTGAACAAGAACGGCCCGGCGGGCCGCGACCACTCCCGGAGGGGATATGCCAATCGAAGTACTGATGCCGGCGCTCTCGCCGACCATGACCGAGGGTAAGCTGGCCAAGTGGCTGAAGAAGGAAGGCGACGAGGTCACCTCGGGCGACATCCTGGCGGAAATCGAGACCGACAAGGCGACCATGGAGGTCGAGGCCGTCGACGAGGGCACCCTGGGCAAGATCCTGGTCGCCGAGGGCACCGACGCGGTGCCGGTGAACCAGGTCATCGCCGTGCTGCTGGAAGACGGCGAGGACGCCTCGGCGATCTCCGCCAAGCCGCAAGCTGCCCAAGCCAAAGCGCCTGAGCCAAAGGAAGCAAAGCAGGACGACAAGAAAGAAGACAAGCCGGCCGCGAGCGCCCACGCCGCGCCGCCCAAGGAGCCCTCGCCGGAGGCCGAGCCGGAGTGGACCGGCGCCACGGTGAAGCTGACCGTCCGCGAGGCGCTGCGCGACGCCATGGCCGAGGAGATGCGGCGCGACGACAAGGTCTTCCTCATGGGCGAGGAGGTCGCCGAGTACCAGGGCGCCTACAAGGTAAGCCAGGGCCTGCTCGACGAGTTCGGCGCGCGCCGCGTGGTCGACACGCCGATCACCGAGCACGGCTTTACCGGCCTGGGCGTCGGCGCGGCGATGTACGGCCTAAGGCCCGTCGTCGAGTTCATGACCTTCAACTTTGCCATGCAGGCGATCGACCACATCATCAACTCCGCCGCCAAGACCCACTACATGTCCGGCGGCCAGATCTCCTCGCCGATCGTGTTCCGCGGGGCCAACGGCGCCGCCGCGCGCGTCGCCGCGCAGCACTCGCAGTGCTATGCCTCGTGGTACGCCCACGTGCCGGGCCTGAAGGTGGTGGCGCCCTATTCGGCGGCCGACGCCAAGGGCCTGCTGAAATCGGCGATCCGCGACGACAACCCGGTCGTCTTCCTGGAGAACGAGATCCTCTACGGCCAGAGCTTCGAGGTGCCGGACAGCAAGGACTGGACGGTGCCGATCGGCAAGGCGCGCATCGCGCGGCCCGGCAAGGACGTCACCATCACCGCCTTCTCGATCATGGTCGGCAAGGCCATGGAGGCGGCCGAGAAGCTGGCGGAGGAGGGCATCGACGCCGAGGTCATCGACCTGCGCAGCCTGCGCCCGCTGGACAGCGAAACCATCATCGCCTCGGTGAAGAAGACCAACCGCCTGGTCACTTGCGAGGAGGGCTGGGGCTACGCCGGCATCGGCTCGGAGGTCGCCTCGGTTGTCATGGAGCAGGCCTTCGACTGGCTCGACGCGCCGGTGAAGCGCATCTGCGGCGTCGACGTGCCGATGCCCTATGCCGCCAACCTGGAAGCCCTGGCGCTGCCGCAGGCGAAGCACATCGTCGCCGGCGCCAAAGAAGTCTGTTACCGCGACTGACGCGGCGGGGGAGAACCACATGCCGATCAACATCCTGATGCCGGCGCTGTCGCCGACGATGACCGAGGGCACGCTGGCCAAGTGGCTGGTGAAGGAAGGCGACGAGATCAGCTCCGGCGACATCATCGCCGAGATCGAGACCGACAAGGCGACCATGGAAGTCGAGGCCGTCGACGAGGGCACCGTCGGCAAGCTGCTGGTCTCCGAGGGCACCGACGGCGTGCCGGTGAACAAGGTCATCGCGGTGCTGCTGGAGGAGGGCGAGGACGCCTCGGCGATCCCCAGCGATCCCCAGGCCGGCGCGCCGGCACCGAAGGCCCCCGAGGCAAAGCAGGCGGAGGCTCCCAAGGAGGAAGCGCCGAAGCAGGAGGCCAAGGCCGAAAAGCCGGCATCCTCCGGCAACGGTGCCACGCCGCCGCAGGCCGCCGCTGCCGGCGGCAGTTCCGGAGAGCGCATCTTCGCCAGCCCGCTGGCCCGGCGCATCGCCAAGGACAAGGGCGTCGACCTCGCCGCGGTGAAGGGCAGCGGCCCGCACGGCCGCATCGTGAAGGCCGACGTCGAGGGCGCGAAACCGGGCGCCGCCCCCGCGGCCAAGGCCGCACCGGGTGCCGCGCCCGCCGCTGCCGCGCCTGCAGCCGCCGGACCGGGTGCGAAGCAGTTCGCCGACATGCTGGGCATGACCTACAAGCAGGAGCCGCTCTCCGGCATGCGCAAGGTCATCGCCAAGCGTCTGACCGAGTCCAAGCAGCAGGTGCCGCACTTCTACCTCACGGTCGACTGCGAGCTGGACGAACTGCTGAAGGTCCGCAAGGAGCTCAACAGCCGCTCCGACGACTACAAGATCTCGGTGAACGACTTCGTCATCCGCGCCTCGGCGCTGGCGCTCAAGAAGGTGCCGGCGGCCAACGCCTCCTACGACGAGTCCGGCCTGCTGTTCTACGACCACGCCGACGTCTCGGTCGCCGTGGCGACGCCTGCCGGGCTCATCACGCCGATCATCAAGGCGGCGGAGACCAAGGGCCTGGCCGCCATCGCCAACGAGATGAAGGATCTCGCCGGGCGCGCGCGCGACAACAAGCTGAAGCCGGAGGAGTACCAGGGCGGCACCTTCTCGGTGTCCAACCTCGGCATGTTCGGCATCAAGGACTTCGCCGCGGTGATCAACCCGCCGCAGGGCTGTATCCTGGCTGTGGGTGCCGGCGAGCAGCGCCCGGTGGTGAAGGACGGCGCGCTGGCCGTCGCCACGGTGATGAGTTGCACCCTGTCGGTCGATCACCGGGTCGTCGACGGCGCCGTCGGCGCCCAGTTCCTCGCGGCCTTCAAGAAGCTGATCGAAGACCCTCTTACGATGCTGTTGTAAGCGCTCCACTCCCCGTGAAGCCGAGTTAGGCCAACCGGAACCAAAGGCGGCCCCCGATGCAACTGATGCGTACCGTCCTGGCGTTCGCCCTGATGCTTCTGCCCTTCACGGTGGCCGCCGAGCCGGCCGACGACGTGAAGGAGAGCTTCCTCGCCTACAAGGCCGCCATCGTCGAGGCCGACGGAGAAGCCGCCGCCGAGGTGGTGACCGAGGGCTCGCACGAGTATTTCCGCAAGCTGGCCGACCAGGCACTGACCCTGGACCGCGACGCGATGCACCAGATCCACCTGGGCGACCGGGTCTATTCCATGCTGCTGCGCCACACCCTGGACCGCGGCCAGCTGGAAAGCATGAGCGGCGAGGAGGTGGTCTCCTATGCCGTCGACGAGGGCTGGATCGGCCGCGAGAACGCCGACCAGCTGAAGCTCGGCAACTACGAGGTGAACGGCGAGACCGCCTCCGGGACCATCCTGCGCCCCGACGGCGGCGCGACCTCCTTCAAGATGGAGTTCGTGAAAGAGGGCGGCCGCTGGCTGCTCGACCTCGTCGCCCTCATGGAACTCACCCGCGCGGCTTTCGACTTCGCGGTCCAGCAGTCGGGCCTCAGCGAAGACGAGTTCGTCGTCCTCATGCTGGAGGCCGGCACCGGCCGCAAGCCCGGCCCCGACATCTGGAGCCCGCCGCTGTGAGGCTGCGCTTTGCCATCGCCGCTGTGCTGATGCTGCTGGCTGCGCCCGCCCAGGCGCAGGCGGACCCGGCTGCGGTGCAGCAGAGCTTTTCGGCCTACAAGCAGGCGCTGATCGACGGCAACGGCGCCGCGGCCTCGGCGCTGACCGCCTCCGACACCCACGCCTACCTGGAGCAGACCCTGGACCGCGCGCTGACCATGCCGGCGACCGACCTGCAGGCGCTGCCGCTGCTCGACCAGATCTCGGTGCTGATGCTCCGCCACAACATGAAGGCCGACGAACTGCGCGCCATGAAGGACAGCGACCCGGTGGCCTACGCGGTGGATCAGCGCGCCTTCGACATGAACGAGGTGGAGAAGCTGGAGGCGGCGGAGTTCACCGTCACCGGCGCCCACGCCCAGGCGCCGATTTCGAACCTCAAGGGCTCGCCGATCCCGGTCAACGTTCACTTCAAGGAGGAGGCGGGCACCTGGCGCTTCGACCTGCTGTCGTCCATCGCGCCCTACCGCGCCTTCTTCGACAACCAGGCCGGCTTCCTCGCAAAGCTGAACAGCGGCGGCGGCAACAACGCCGTGGTGCCGCTGATCATCCATCTCATCACCGGCCGCGCGCCGGATGCGAACATCTGGAACCCGCCGGGATGAGACACGGCCATTTACACAGCTGCCGCAGCGTGGCAGTTCGCGCAGGAGCATCACACCCCCTCGATTGTCATCCTCGCACTTGTTGCGAGGATCCATGGGAGAGGCCAGGCGCCCGGCGGCGCCATGGACCCTCGGGTCGAGCCCGAGGGTGACAGTGGTGTGTGCGTTGAGTTCATGAGGAGCCGGTACCGGCACTGCGCCTGCTTTGAGGAGAGTTTCTGTGGCTGATACTTCTTTCGACCTGATCATTGTCGGCGGCGGGCCGGGCGGCTACGTGGCGGCGATCCGCGCCGCGCAGCTCAAGATGAAGGTTGCCGTTGTCGAGAAGCAGCACCTGGGTGGCATCTGCCTCAACTGGGGCTGCATCCCGACCAAGGCGCTGCTGCGCTCGGCGGAGATCTATCACTACATGCAGCACGCCGACGCCTACGGCCTGTCGGCGGAGAAGGTGGGCTACGACGCGGCCAAGGTGGTGGCCCGCTCGCGCGCCGTCTCCAAGCAGCTGAACGGCGGCGTCGGCCACCTCTTGAAGAAGAACAAGGTCACCGTCTTCGACGGCGAGGCGAAGCTGAACGGCCCCGGCAAAGTGAGCGTCGCCAAGGACGGCAAGAAGCTCGCCGACCTCACCGCGCCGCACATCATCCTGGCGACCGGCGCGCGCCCGCGCGCGCTGCCGGGCATCGAGCCGGACAAGAAGCTGATCTGGACCTACTTCGAGGCCATGGTGCCGGAGAAGATGCCGAAGTCTCTGCTGGTCATCGGTTCGGGCGCCATCGGCATCGAGTTCGCCTCCTTCTTCCACACCATGGGCAGTGACGTCACCGTGGTCGAGGTCATGCCGCAGATCATGCCGGTGGAGGACGAGGAGATCTCCAAGCAGGCACGCAAGCAGTTGGAAAAGCGCGGCATGAAAATCATGACCGAGGCCAAGGTCACCGCGGTGAAGAAGGGCTCGGACAACGTCACCGCCACCATCGAGGACAAGGCCGGCAAGAAGAGCGAGATCACCGTCGACCGCGTGATCTCCGCCGTCGGCGTGCAGGGCAACATCGAGAACATCGGCCTGGAGAGCACCAAGGTGAAGACCGACCGCGGCTGCATCGTCATCGACGAGTACGGCCGCACGGCGGAGAAGGGGATCTACGCCATCGGCGATGTCGCCGGCCCGCCCATGCTGGCCCACAAGGCCGAGCACGAGGGCGTCATCTGCGTCGAGAAGATCGCCGGCCTGAACGACGTCCACCCGATGAAGAAGGAGCAGATCCCCGGCTGCACCTACTGCCACCCGCAGGTCGCCAGCGTCGGCCTCACCGAGAAGAAGGCCAAGGAGGCCGGCTACGAGGTGAAGGTGGGCCGCTTCCCCTTCATCGGCAACGGCAAGGCCATCGCGCTGGGCGAGCCGGAGGGCATGGTGAAGACCGTGTTCGACGCCAAGACCGGCCAGCTGCTGGGCGCCCACATGGTGGGGGCCGAGGTCACCGAGCTGATCCAGGGCTACGTGGTGGCCATGGGCCTGGAGACCACCGAGGCCGAGCTGATGCACACGGTCTTCCCGCACCCGACCCTCTCCGAAATGATGCACGAGTCGGTGCTTGATGCCTACGGCCGCGTCATCCATATGTAGTTCGGAAGGACTATTCAGACCGCAATGAGCAGCACGCCCACAACTCAACCGCCCCGCGTCCGCCACCCGGAGAAGGCCCACAAGCCGGATCAGGAGGTCAAGCGCAAGCCGGCCTGGATCCGGGTCAAGGCGCCGGTGTCGCGCGAGTACCACGCGACCCGCCAGATCATGAAGGACAACAACCTTCACACGGTCTGCGAGGAGGCGGCCTGCCCGAACATCGGCGAGTGCTGGGCGCAGCGCCATGCCACCATGATGATCATGGGCAGCATCTGCACCCGGGCCTGCTCCTTCTGCAACGTGGCGACCGGCAAGCCGGGCGCGCTCGATCCTTTCGAGCCGACCAACGTCGGAGCGGCGGTTGCGAAGCTGGGGCTGAAGCACGTCGTCATCACCTCGGTCGACCGCGACGACCTGGCCGACGGCGGCGCACAGCACTTCGCCGAGGTGATCCGTGCGGTGCGCGAGGCGGCGCCTGGAACCACCATCGAGATCCTGACGCCCGACTTCCTGCGCAAGGAAGGCGCGCTGGAGGTGGTCGTGGCGGCCAAGCCGGACGTCTTCAACCACAACCTGGAAACCGTGCCGCGGCTCTACGGCGAGGTGCGCCCCGGCGCGCGCTACTTCCACTCGCTGCGCCTGCTCGACGAGGTGAAGCGCCTCGACCCTTCCATGTTCACCAAGTCCGGCATCATGGTCGGCCTGGGCGAGGGCAAGTCCGAGGTGCTGCAGGTGATGGACGACCTGCGCTCGGCCGAGGTCGACTTCCTCACCATCGGCCAGTACCTGCAGCCGACCCCCAAGCACCACGTGGTCGACCGCTTCGTCACCCCGGAGGAGTTCAAGCAGTACGAGGGCATGGCCTACAACAAGGGCTTCCTCATGGTCTCGGCGACGCCGCTGACGCGCTCCTCCTACCACGCCGGCGACGACTTCGCGCGCCTGCGCGCCGCCCGTGAGGCAAAGCTGGCCGCGGCCGGATAAGTCCCAGCAGAAAGCATCCGGTAAAGCTGCCGCCATGCCTGTGCACAAGGAAAAGCGGGTCCTGCCCTACACCCCGGCCCAGCTCTATGAGCTGGTGGTCGACATCGAGCGCTATCCGGAGTTCCTGCCCTGGTGCATGGGCGCGCGCATCCGCACGCGCGAGGAAGACCTCATCGTTGCGGACCTCATCATCGGCTTCAAGATGTTCCGCGAGCGCTTCACCAGCCGGGTGCAGCCGGACTCCTCCGGCCGGCGCATCGACGTCGCCTATGCCGAAGGGCCTTTCAAGTATCTGGAGAACCACTGGGTCTTCGAGGAGCACCCGGAAGGCTGCCTGATCGACTTCTACGTCGACTTCGAGTTCCGCTCAAAGCTGCTGCAGAAGGTCATCGAGACCCTGTTCCACGAGGCGGTGCGCCGCATGGTCGCCGCCTTCGAGACCCGCGCCCGCCATCTCTACGGCGCACCCGAAGGACAGCCGTCACCGCAGCGGCGCTAGTCTCTAGTGATAGGTGCCGTTGGATTTCTCATCGCCGAGATCCAGCGACCGGGGGCCGCAGGGGACCGCCTCGGGGGTCTCTCCGCGCAGGCTGTTCACGGCGGCCGGATCGGTCGCGGCGATCAGGGTCTGCAGCAGGTGGTTCGACTCGATGGGCTTGGTCAGGGTGTCCACCACGACGATGCCGTAGCCGTTGGCGAGTTTCTTCGCCAGGCGCATCACATCCTCCGTGGCCTTGGTGGTGAGCACCATGGAGCCGCGGTAGCCGACCTTGGCGAGGTGGCGGATGATTTCCAGGCCGGAGGAATCCGGCAAGGCCATCTCCAGGACGATACAGCGCACGTCCGGCCCGAAGATCGCCAGGAAACTGTCCTTGCTGTCGACCACGGCCACGGATTCACCGAGGGCGCTGGCCACATTGACCAGTTCGTCAATGGAGCCGTCGTCGGGACTTACGATTATTGTCGAATAATTGTACTTGGCCATGCGGCTGCCTCCTTCGATCAATCGCTCCCTTAAGCGCCCATCTCGCCGGCAAAATTGCCGGCGGCACCGGTGCCGCGGAGCGCCAGAGCGCTGCAGGGCCTCGGATCGAAAGGAATCGTTGCTGTAAAAATTGCGGCGCTGGGCCGGCCCCTCCCTCAAGGGGCGCCCGGCGGGTAGCCGCTGTCGCCAGCGACCCGAACAATCTCTCAGGAATTGAGCGGAAGCTTAAGCGGCTTCGCCGTTGTAACAGTGTTAAACGGCCTGATTACAATCGCTTAGGGCCCGGCTCCGGGCGCGAGAATCGACCCGCTGAAAGCGTCACTGCGTGGGTTCCGGCGGTTCGCGGCGCAGAGTCTCGGTAGCGTCTGCCAGGGTATAGAATACTTTCGTATGCAACCCCATGCCGGGTTCGCCGTGGCAGAGTCGGGCGACGGTGACGCTCGCGAAGTGGCGGGGGTCGAGGTGCGGCCAGTTCCGCCTCAGACCGTCCACCAGGGCCAGGGCCTCTTCGGTCCGGCCGAGGCGCAGCAGCACGGCGGCGTGACGCAGGGTGCTTTGGGGCGTGCTGAAGATCAGCCGCGATCGGCTGGCGACCTGCGATGCCCGCAGGAAATTCCCCTGGTTCATGTAGAGAGCGCCGATCCAGTCGAGGGTCAGCCAGCGGATCGGGTTGTCCGGCGAGAGGGCGGCGTCGTAGACGACTGCCTGCTGCAGGACATCCTGCGGCGGCGCCGCACAGGTAAAGGGAATGACGTCGACCAGCAGGCGGGCCAGGGCATGGTTCGGGTCGAGTTCCAGGGCCCGCTTCGCCGTCTCCGCCGACTGCTGCAGCCGTCCGATGTGCCAGTAATACTGCGCGACGTTGAACAGCACGTCGGCATCGTCGGGCGCCAGCTCCAGGGCCCGCTGCGCATGGAGGACGGCCTCACGGCGCGTATTCGCGGTGTCGGAAGGGGGATCGACATTGGTCAGATAGGCCAGCTTGGCGGCCAGCACGGCATGGGCTTGGCCGAAATCCGACCGCAGCACCAGAGCGCGCTCTGCCAGGGCGATGCGCTCCCTTTGCCACGCCAGGCTGTCGCTCGCCGCACCTGGCAGCCAGGTCGACTGGATGTAGAGCTCCCAGGCATTCAGCGTGTCCGTATCCTGGCCCTCCAGACTCTGCTTGGCGGCGTTGAAGAT
>MRWG01001510.1_pt1 | contig 14649 bp, 14 predicted proteins | sample 1013341 | NCBI WGS metagenome assembly MRWG01 (sample SAMN06117577, study PRJNA244670) | biofilm metagenome | biome: Water; feature: Cathode Biofilm; material: Biofilm; isolation source: microbial consortium enriched at the cathode of a solar microbial fuel cell | place: USA: District of Columbia ... | reverse complement strand
GGGCAGTTCGGTCGCGGCCTGGACGGCGGCGATGCAGTTGTAGGGCGCCTTCTGGTTCCGGGCGCGGCGGGCGATCTGCTTTTTCTTCGCCTCGAAGATGTTCTCGCCCTTGGCGTTGGTGACGTTGCGGACCTTGTCCTCCATGTCGCGGACGAGCTTCAGGGGCCGCTTGTCGGCGACCTCCTCGGCGAAGGCGATCGCCTCCTTCATGAGATCCGCGTCGGCCGGCACGACCCGGTCGAGCACGCCGAGGCGCTGGGCCTCCGCCGCCGGCACGTGGCGGCCGGAGACGATCATGTCGAGCGCGATTTCCGGCCCGACCAGGCGCGGCAGGCGCTGCGTGCCGCCGCCGCCCGGCAGGATGCCGATCAGCACTTCCGGCAGCCCGACCTTGGCCGAGGCGACCGCGATCCGGTAGTGGCAGGCGAGCGCGTTCTCGAGCCCGCCGCCCAGGGCATAGCCGTGGATCGCGGCGACGACCGGCTTTGGCGATTCCTCGTAGGCGTCATAGGTCTTGCGGTCGAGCGGTTTCCGGCCGGTGCCGAAGGTCCGGATATCGGCGCCCGCGATGAAGCTGCGGCCGGCGCCGATCACCACGATCGCCTTTATCGAAGGGTCGGCGGCCGCCTTGTCGACATTGGCGACGATGCCTTCCGGCACGCCGGGCGAAAGCGCGTTCACCGGCGGGTTGTCGACGATGACGACGCCGATCGCGCCGTGCTTCTCGTAGCGGACCAGGTCCTTCTCGGCCATGGCTCGGGGTCCTTTCAATTCCAGAGAGCGTTCTGGGTCAGTTGCGGGCGAGCCGGTCGATGCCGGCGCCGAAGGTGGAGGGGGTGACGTTGCAGGACGCGCGCCGCTTTTCCAGCCAGTAGCTGACGGCGGGCGGAGTCGAGGCGGCCTCGGGCGCGGCGCCGAGCTTCATGGCGGCGTCCATCGGCCAATTGGGATTGTGCATCGCTTCCCGCGCGATCGCGATCAGGTCGGCTTGGCCGTTCTGCAGGATCGCTTCCGCCTGGTCGGCATGGACGATCAGGCCGACGGCCATGGACATGACGCCGCCGTCTCGCTTCAGCCGCTCCGCATAGGGCACTTGATAGCCATAGGACACGGGGCCGGCGCTCACGACCGGGGAGCCGCGCATGCCGCCCGACGAGCAGTCGACCACGTCGACGCCCATCGGGCCGACCGCCTTGGCGACATTGACGCTCTCGTCCGGGCCGAAGCCCGCGTCGTCTTGGACGGAAAGCCTGAGGAACAGGGGCTTGTCGTCCGGCCAGATCGACCGCGCCTCCTCGACGATCTCCATCAGGAAGCGGCGGCGGTTCTCTTCCGTCCCGCCATATTCGTCATTGCGGACATTGGACGCGGGGCAGAGGAACTGGTGGATCAGGTAGCCATGGGCGCCGTGGATTTCGAGGACGTCGTAGCCGGCTTCCCTGCAGCGGCGGACGCCCTGGCCCCACATCTTGACGAGCTCTTGCACCTCGTCGCGGGTCAGCGCCGCCGGCTCCGGGTCGCCTTCCTGCGCGAGCGCCGAGGCGGAGACGAGGCGCCAGGCGTCCCAGTCCTTCAGGCCCTCGGCTTCCGCGGCCTCCTTGGTCAGCGGGCGGCCGCCTTCCCAGGGACGGAAGCGGCGGGCCTTCCGGCCGGAATGGCCGAGCTGGATCGCCGGCACGGCGCCGTTGGCGCGGATGTGGTCGGCGAGGCGGGTCAGGCCCGGCACGTGCTCGTCCTTCCAGGCGCCCAGGTCGCCGATGGTGCCGCAGCCGCGCCGGTCGACCTTGGTCGATTCCACGAAGACCAGCCCCGCGCCGCCCGCCGCGTAGCGGCCGACGTTCATGATGTGCCAGTCCTGGGCGAAGCCGTCCTTCGCCGCATACTGGTGCATCGGCGCGATGACGACGCGGTTCTTCAGGCGGACGCCGCGAATATCCATTGGCGTGAACAGCAATGGCTCGGCCATCTCGATCAGTCTCCCGTGGCCGAAGCCTGGCCCTGGACAGTGAAGAAGGATGCGCTCTTCGGCTGCTCGGGCAGCTCGACCAGCGCGGGGGAAAGGCGCGCCTGCCGGCGCTTCTGGCCGCGGACGACGCGGCCTTCATTGAGGTTCGGCATCGGATTGCGCGCGATCGGAAAGGCGTCGGCGGCGGTGTAGACACAGATGTAGAGGCCGCGCGGCCGGACGGAGCAGCTCGGGTCCGAGCCGTGGGCGAGGCGGGTGTGCATCAGGCAGACGTCGCCCGCCTTGCCGGTCACGGGAATGTCTCTGGCCTTCATCGCCGCCGTCGTCTCGGCCGACATGCGGCCGGTGAAGACGTCGCCCTCGAACAGCGAGTGGAGCGGCCCCTTGTGGCTGCCGGGCACGACCTTCAGGCAGCCGTTTTCCTCGTCGACGTCGTCCAGCATCAGAAGGGCGGTGACGATGTCGTCGTTGGTGTGCGGCGTGAACATGAAGTCCTGGTGGTAGTGGACCTCCGTCGCGGCTCCGGGCAGCTTCTGGTTGATCTTGCAGTGGTGGAACTTGACGTCGGGCCCGATCAGGTCGGCGACCATGTCGGTCATGCGCGACCGCTCCATCGCCTCCTGGAAGGGCGCGTAGAGGTCGGAGGGATTGTTGATCCGGCGAAGGGCCGGCCGTGCGGCCGAATGCTCGGTCCCCATGTCGAAGCGCGGCCGGCCGTCGATGGTCTCGGGCCCGTAGGGGGCGGCATGGGCGCGGCTCTCCTCGGTCCATTCGGCCATCATCGCCTGCATCGCGGCGAGCTGGGCCGGCGAGACCGCGTTCCGGGCGACGAGATAGCCGTCCCGCCAGAAGGCGTCGATCTCGGCCGGCGTCAGCGTCGTCATCAGCGGGTCTTTCGGGCGGCGATGGCGTCGGCGAAGGCCAGAATGGCGCGCATCCGGTCGGCGACCGGCACGTCGACCATCTTGCCGCGGACGGTGATCGCGCCTTCGCCGCGGGCCAGTGCGGCATCGTAAGCTTCGACGATCTCGCGGGCCTCGGCGATCTCGTCTTCGGACGGGCCGAACACCTCGTTCGCCATCTTCACCTGGTTCGGATGGATGCAGGAGGCGCCGCGGAAGCCCGCCCGCTTCGACAAGGTCATCATGTCCCGCAGCTTGTCGAGGTCGCGGAATTCGGCGATCGAGCCGATGAAGCCCAGCGGCGTCAGCCCGGCCGCGCGGGCGCAGGCGACGACGTGCTGCTTCGGCCCGAACAGCATGTCCGTGTCCGTGGTGGAGCCCATGGAAAGGGCGAAATCCTCGGACCCCAGCGAAAGCGACATCATGCGCGGACTGGCCGTTGCAATCTCGCGTGCGTTCAGCAGCCCTTCCGCCGTCTCGATCAGCGGGCAGAGGAAGGTATGGCCGATTTCCATGCCCTTCTCGGCCTCGACCTCCGTCACGACCTTGTCGACCTCTTTCACATGCGCCGCCGTGTCCGCCATCGGCAGCAGCAGGGCCGTGACTTCGGGCATGACGGCCGCCTCGATGTCGCGGGCGGCGAGCCGCCAGGGCCGGTTGATGCGGACGGTGACTTCCAGGCCCTGGTCCGCGAGACGCTTTGCCACGCCGCCGACGGCGTCGCGGGCGCGGTCCTTCTCGGACGCCGCGATCGAATCCTCAAGGTCGAGGATCACGGCGTCGGCGCCGACGCCGGGCGCCTTCTCGACGAACTTCTCGTTCAGCGTCGGCACGAACATCATGGAGCGCCAGACGGGCGGCGTACGGCTCATCGCTTCGCGCTCCCTCAGCGGCCGGTGAAGTTCGGCTTGCGCTTCTCGCGGAAGGCGCGGCCGCCTTCCTGCTGGTCTTCCGACCGCGAGATCGCGAGCAGTTCCGAGCGCGCCAGACCCGCCAGTTCGGAGGGGCCGCGCGCGATCACCACGTCGCGGGTGAAGCGCTTCAGGGCGCGCACCACGAGCGGCGCCGAATCGGCCAGGATCCGGGCGTATTCATGCGCCGCGGCTAGGTGCTCGCCCTTCGGCGTCACCTTGTTGACGAGGCCGACCTCATAGGCGCGCTGCGCCTTGTAGTGGACGCCCGTCAGCATGAACTCCATGGCGTGCTTGTGGGCGATGCGGGACGCGAGGCCCGCGATCAGCCCGCCGCAGAAGCCGATCTGCGCTTCGGGATAGAAGAAGTCCGCGGTCTCGTCCGCGACGGCGAGGTCGGAGAACTCGACGAGGCAGTAGGCGCCGCCGACGCAGTAGCCGTGGACGGCCGCGATCACCGGCTTGTCGAGCATGACGCCGACGCCCGGCATGCATTCCCAAAGCTCCGGGTCGCGCGGCGGGTCCTTCAGGTCCGCGCCGACGGAGAAGGCGCGCTCGCCGGCCGACGTCAGCACGGCCGCCCGGTCGTCGCTCGCCTGCAGGCGCTCGAAGGCGGCGCGCAATTCAGCCACGAGTTGGTTGGAAAGGGCGTTCATTTTGTCGGGACGATTGAGCGTGATCGTCGCGACGCGGTCTTTTGATTCATATGTCACGACCGGGTCGGACATGCCTGCTGCTCCTGCTTGGGATAGTATCGGGATCGGAATCGCCGGGGCATGAAACCGCGCCCGCGAGCGCGGCGCAAGCGGAAGGGAGACGGGACATGACGGGACGGCCGGAAGTCGAAGGGCATCTGCACGGCGCCAGTTCGACGATCTGCTACATCGTCCACGACCCGGCGACGCGGCGGGCGGCGGTAATCGACCCGGTGCTCGACTACGATCCCGCGAGCGGACGGACGAGCACGGCGTTCGTCGACCAGGTGGCGGACCGGGTCGAGGCGCTCGGCCTCGCAGTCGACTGGGTGCTGGAGACGCATGTCCACGCCGACCACCTCTCCGGCGCGCAGCAAATGCGCGCGCGGCTCGGCGGCGAGATCGCGATCGGCGCGCATATCGACCGGGTGCAGGTCTCCTTCGCCAAGATCTACAATCTCGGTCCCGCCTTCCGGACGGACGGCTCGCAGTTCGACCGGCTCTGGCGGGACGGGGACCGCTTTCGCATAGGAGAGATCGAAGCGGATGTGATGCATACGCCCGGCCATACGCCGGCCTGCGTCACCTATCGGATCGGCGACGCGCTCTTCGTCGGCGACACGATCTTCATGCCGGACTTCGGCACGGCGCGCTGCGATTTCCCGGGCGGCGACGCGCGCGATCTTTACAGGTCGGCGAAGCGCATCCTGGCGCTGCCGCCGGACACCCGAATCTTCGTCGGCCACGACTACGCGCCGGGCGGCCGCGACTTCGCCTGGGAGACGACGGTGGCCGCCGAGCGCGCGGCCAACAAGCACGTCCGGGACGGCGTCGACGAGGCGGCCTTCGTCGAAATGCGCCGCGCCCGCGACGCCGAACTCGGCATGCCGCAACTTCTGTTGCCGGCGCTCCAGGTCAACATTCGCGCCGGCGCCCTGCCGGAAGCGGAAGACAACGGCGTCGCCTACCTGAAAGTGCCGATCAACCAGTTCTGACCGGCGTATCGGGCGTTGCTTTCAGGCGCGGCTTCCGACAGGTTCGACCGCATCGCAACCGACCCACGGGAGTCATCGTCCGGAATGTTGTCGCGTCTCAAGCGGAAGCCCATCGTTACGCTCCTCGCGCTTTGGACCGTCGCGGTCTTCGCCCTCCTGGGCGCGCGCCCCGCGGCGGCGGCATTCGACACGATCGCGTATGTCTACGTCTCCGGCGCCGGAAACGACCGGAACAAGGGCGACGGCCGGTCGCCGGATCAGGCTGTCGCGACGCTGGCGCGCGGGGTCGAGATCGCCAAGTTCCGCTTCGCCGGCGGGGCGGACGCGGTCGTGGTCAACATCCGGCCCGGGACCTATTTCGTCGGCGGCTCCGGCCCCGTCCGGATCGACGGCAAGTTCGCCGCCGCTGTGCCCGACGCGGCGACCAAGCTGCTGGTGCTGCAGACCGACCGGCTGGCGGATGACCCGTTCGCCCGCGCCGTCTTCGACGGGCGGACGAGCGCCCGCGACGCGCTCGGCAAGGCGTGTTCCTTCCTGACGGTCCGCGTCGAGGACGCCGCGGCGATCCCGCGCGTCATGATCCGCGGCCTGGCGTTCGAGAACCTGCGCTCCCCCCTCAATATCATCGGCGACTTCCACCGGCCGGAGGTCGGCGGCGGCCATCAGATCGTCGGCAACGTCTTCCGGAACATCGGCGACAAATATTCCTGCGGCGACAAGTTCGACTATTCCGCCCTTGGCCTGTCGTCGACCCGAAACAACCTCGTCATCGCCAACCGGTTCGAGAACATCGAGAACAAGCCGCCGCGCGAACCGGGGCTGCATCCGGTCTACATGTCCTACGACGCGGACAACAATCGGATCGAAGGCAACAGCTTCGTCAACTTTTCCGGCGCCGCCGTGAAGATCCGCGACAATAGCGACGGCAACGTCGTGCAGAAGAACCTCTTCTCGACCCGCATCGACAAGGCGCTGAAGCGCAACCCGGCCTTGTCCGTTCAGGCGGTCTACTATTCCCAGAACGACAATCCGGACAGAGCGCCCGAATGCCCGTCGCGCGACAACGACGTGGCGGACAACGTGATGCTTTATGACCCGATGCCTGCGCTCAAGGGCGGGCGCGAATACGGCGTGCACAACGCCGGCCGCGGCGACAAGCGCGTGCCGAGCAAGTGCCAGGAGCCGGATCGGCGCGAAGACGCCCAGATCTCCGCGCGCAACAATCGCACGCTCGGCCTCGGCGCCAAGGCGCCCAATCTGGTGCAGACGTTCCTTTCGGACTATGGCTATGCGCTCGACGAGCGGCAGTTGGCTGGGACCGCGCCCGCCTATCCCTATTTCGGCTTCTGCGACGCCGCCGACGCCTGCGTCGGCCCGAACGGACAGTGCGTGGCGCCGGGGCAATCGGTCACCGCGGCGGGCGCGAGCTATGTCTGCCGGGCGAACAACCTCTACCGGAAATAGCTCCGGCAGCGGTCAAGCCCGCATGTGGCCGTTCGCGGGGTCGTGGAGCGGCCGGAGAGACGCCGCCGCCGCGTGGCCGACGCCCGCGACTTCGATCTCGAAGCGCTCGTCCGCGCCGGCGGCCGGTCCCGTGACGTAGCCGAGGCCGATCGCGGCGCCGAGGCTGTGGCCGTAGGCGGCCGAGGTGATCCAGCCGACGGGTTCGCCGACGCGCAGGATCGGCTCGTGGCCGAACAGCAATGGCGCGGGGTCCTGCAGCCGGAACGCGGTCAGCCGGCGGGCCGGCGGCCTGTCCCGCCTTGCCGTCAGCGCATCCCGGCCGACGAAATCCGCGGGTTTGTCGAGCTTCACCACGAAGTCGAGCCCCGCTTCGAACGGGTCGTCCTCCGGGCTGACGTCGTGGCCCCAGTGGCGGTAGCCCTTCTCCAGGCGGAGCGAGTCCATGGCGTGCATGCCGGCCGGAACCGCGCCGAGCGGCCGGCCCGCCGCGACAAGCGCCCGCCAGAGGCGGGGCGCGTCGTCGGCGGCGCAGGCGATCTCCCAGCCGAGCTCGCCGACATAGGTGATGCGGCTCAAGCGGCAGGCGACGCCGCCGACCTCAGCCGCCGCCGTCCGGGCGAACCGGAAGGCGCCCGGCGCCAGGTCGATTTCGGCCAGCGGCGTCAACAATTCCCGGGCCGCCGGCCCCATCACGCCGATGACGGCGCGTTCGGCCGATGCGTCCCGGACCCGCACATTGGGAAAGCCCGCCGCGTAGCGCATCAGGCGCGTCAGATCGCGGCGCCGGACGGCGGCCCCCGTCGTCACCGTGAAGGCGTCCTCGGCCCGGCGCGCGACGGTCAGGTCCGCCTCGATGCCGCCCCGCCGGTTGAGCCACTGGGTATAGACAATGCGCCCCGGCGCCACGTCGATCCGGTTGGCCGAAAGCTGCTCCAGAAGCGCCAGGGCGTCGGGCCCCTCGACGTCGAACTGGCCGAAGGACGACTGGTCGAAGATGCCGGCAGCCTGCCGCGTCGCGAGATGTTCGTCCCGCGCGTTCTCGAACCAGTTCGGCCGGCCGTAGCTGTATGCGTAGGTCGGCGCCTGGCCGGGTTTCGCATACCAGTTCGGCCGCTCGAAGCCGGCGACCTCGCCGAAGCAGGCACCGAGCGCCGTGGTCTCGGCATGGAGCGGGGAGAGCACAGCGTCCCGGCTCGTCTCGAACTGCCGGTAGGGCCAGTGCATGGCGTAGAGCAGGCCGAGCGCTTCCGAGACGCGGGGGACGAGAAAATCCCGCTCGGCCTGGAACGGCTGGGCGCGCTGGACGTCGACGGCGGCCAGATCGAAGGGCATCTCGCCCGCCTCGATCCATTCCGCGAGGGCCTTGCCGGCGCCTGCGGCCGATTGGATCCCGATCGAATTGAAGCCGGCGAGCGCGTAGAAGCCCGCGAGTTCCGCGGTTTCGCCGAGATAGTAGCGCTGGTCGGGCGTAAAGCCTTCCGGCCCGTTGAAGAACTTGCGCAGGCCGATGCGTCCCATCACCGGCACGCGTCGGGCGGCATGTTCCAGGATCGGCGCGAAGTGATCGAAATCCTCCGGCAGTTCGTCGAAGCAGAAGTCTTCCGGGATGCCGTCGACGGCCCAGGGTTTCGCCTTCGGCTCGAAGGCGCCCAGCAGCAGCTTGCCCGCGTCCTCTTTGTAGTAGGCGCATCCGTCCATGTCGCGCAGCACCGGCAGCGTTGTCGGCAGACCCGCGATGGGCTCCGTCACCACGTAGAAGTGCTCGCAGGCCTGGACCGGAAGGGCCGCGCCCGCAAGCCGGCCGAATTCCCGCGCCCACATGCCGGCGGCATTGACGATGACGGGCGCCGAAATCGTCCCCGCATCGGTCTCGACGCCGGCCGCGCGGCCGCGCGCCGCGCGGACGCCGGTCGCCGTCGCGCCCTCGACGATGCGGACGCCCAACTGCCTTGCTCCCTTGGCGAGCGCCTGGGCGTAGTCGAGCGGATTGACCTGCCCGTCGGTCGGATACCAGAGCGCGCCCAGCAGGTCGCCGGTCTCCAGGAACGGCCACAGGCGGCCGGCCTCCGCCGCGTCGACCAGATGGGCCTCGACGCCCAGGGCCTTCGCGAAGGAATAGGCGCGGCGGTGCTCTTCCCACCGATCGGCATTGTCCGCGATGCCGAGGCTGCCGTTCTGCTTGAAGCCGGTCGCCTGGCCGGTCGCCGCCTCCAACTCCTTGAAGAGGGGCTGGGAGGCCATGGCGATCCGGGAAAGGGTGGCCGAGCCGATGTTGGAGCGGATCAGCCCCGCCGCATGCCAGGTCGTGCCGCAGGCGATCTGCCGCCGCTCCAGCAGCACGACATCGCGCCAGCCCTGCTTCGCCAAGTGGTATGCGACGGAGAGCCCGGCGACGCCGCCGCCGACGATGACGGCGCTCGCCTCGGCGGGAATATCTTGCGGCATCGGCGGCGCTTTCGATTGCGGCGGTTAGGCTTGGCGCCTAGGATCGCCGCCCGTTCGACGGAGGGCAAGCGGCCGCCATGGATCTGAAGCAGCACATCCGTTCGGTTCCGGATTTTCCGAAGCCGGGCATCCTCTTTTACGACATCTCGACCCTGCTCGCGAACGCGGACGCCTGGTCGGCGACGGTCGAGCAGCTGGCGGAAGCGGTTGCGCCCTGGCGTCCGACCAAGCTCGCCGGCATCGAGAGCCGCGGCTTCCTGACCGCGGCGCCGCTTGGCCTGAAAATGGGCCTCGGCTTCGTCATGATCCGCAAGAAGGGCAAGTTGCCGGGCGCGGTCGTCCGCCACGAATACGACCTCGAATACGGCTCGGACGTGATCGAGATGCAGGCCGATGCGATCCGGCCCGGCGACCGGGTCGTGGTGCTGGACGACCTGCTCGCGACCGGCGGCACCATGGCGGCGTCCGTCGCGCTGCTGCGCGAGCAGGGAGCGGAGGTGCCGGGGGTCGCCTGCATCATCGAGCTTGCCTTCCTGAACGGCCGGCAGCGGCTCGACTGCCCGGTCGAGACCCTGATCCAATATGATGTGTGACGGCTTCGCCGCGACGCCTGAGCCGCCCTATTACGCGGTCATCTTCACCAGCCGCATGAGCGGCGACGACGCCGGCTATGAGGCCATGGCCGCGGCGATGGAGGAACTGGCGCTCGCCCAGCCCGGCGCGCTCGGCGTCGAGTCCGTGCGCGGCGCCGACGGCGTCGGCATCACAGTCTCCTATTGGCGGGACGAGGCGTCGATCCGGGCCTGGAAGGCGAAGGCGGAGCATTTGGCGGCGCAACGGTCGGGCATCCAGCGGTGGTATAGTCGTTACGAATTGCGCGTCGCGAAGGTTGAGTGGGCCTATTCGGGACCGGCCGGCCGGTCGCCCTGAGGCTCGCGCCGCCTCAAATTTTGCCAAGTACGAGAAGAATAATAACAATTATTAAAATGATGCCGAGCGTGCCCGTCGGCGCGTATCCCCAATTGCGGCTATAATTCCAGCTCGGCAGCGCGCCGATAAGCAGAAGAATCAAGACAATAAACAGGACTGTTCCGACAGTCATCGAGCGTCTCCCTTGCGAGTGATCGGCGGCTGTTCGCCAAGCCGACTGCAGAAACGCCATTTCCGCGAAGTGGTTTCCTAAAATAAAACAAAAATTTTCCGGAACCCGCGAGACGGCGGCGTGTTTCAGAGTCATTCCGTCAAAAGGAGCGACCACCAATGAATTGGGATGAACTTAAGGGCAAGTGGACGCAGGTCCGAGGCAAGGCCCAAGAGCAATGGGGCGAGTTGACCGATGACGACCTCGACAAGGTCAAAGGTCAACGCGACCAGCTCGTTGGCAAGATTCAAGAGCGTTACGGCAAGACCAAGCAGGAGGCCGAACGCGAGGTCGACGCTTGGTCCACGAATATTTGAGCATTAAAATCCCAAAGGGAATAAAAATAATGCGAAAAAGACTTATGATTTCTGTCGCCGCTATCATGATGGCGCCTGCCATTGCGAGCGCGGCCGATTGCGACGCGCGCATGAACACCTATGACCAGAAGGTCTTGGCCGACCCGGCTGCGCGGCAGCAGATCGACGTCAGCGCCCGCCGCAACCTGCGCGACCTGCGCGACGCCGCCGTCTTGCTGGAGCTCTATGGCCAGACCGCCGCCTGCGAAGAGGTGATCGCGGCGATCAAGAAGATCGCGGACGATCCGGATGCGATGGAGCGCGTGCGGGCCGAGAACGCCATGTCGGCGGGCGGCGCGACGACCGCCGCGGACGAGCGGACCTATGACGAGCGTGCGAAAATGCGGGCCGAGACCGCCGTCCCGCTTTCCGAAGCGGCTGGCACCGTCACGGCCGCCGAACTGATCGGCGCCGACCTGCACGGCATGGACGGCCAGGACCTCGGCGCGGTCGACGACCTGGTCGTCGGCAGGGACGGCAAGGCGTCTTACCTGATCGTCAGCCACGGCGGCTTCCTCGGGATCGGCAAGAAGCAGATCGCGGTGCCGTTCGACGTGGCCAAGATCAGCGAGGATCGCGACGTCGTCTTCATCAACGCCACCGACGAATCCCTTGAGAAGGCCCCGTCCTTCGATCGGGACGATCGCAGCTGGCTCTCGGACGAGAAGTGGCGCATGACGAACGACGAATACTACGCGCCCGACAAGAAGTAGCAGCGGGCCAATCGCCCGATGCGCGACGAGGCGGCGAAACTATCCGCCGCCTCGTTTGCGTTTGGATTGAAGGCTGAGTGATCGCTGCAGATTGGGCGTTTGGACCTGGATCGGCAACGGCGGCCATTCGTGCGGAACCCTAAAACATGAAGTCGTCGGCGGTGATTTGCGACGGGTCGACGCCGACCAGCATGATCGTGCCGTGGCCCGTGTCGATGATCGCGTTCTCGTCGCCGGCGATATTGAGATCCTCGAACCCGTTCAATCCGAGCGAGGAGAGATCGATCACATCGTTCCTGAAATCAACGATTGTGTCGTTCCCGTGGGATTGATGGAAAACGAATGTGTCCGGCGCACGGCCGCCGATCATGACGTCGGCGCCGACGCCGCTGATCAACGTATCCTTGCCGTTGCCGCCTTGCAGGACGGTCGGCATGAACTTCTCAGGTCCGGACGGCGCTTCCGAGAGCGAATCGTCAGGGCCGGCCAGATTGCCCGGCGCGCCCGCGACCACAACGTCTTTACCGTTGCCGCCGTCTAGGACATCGGCGCCTTCCATACCGTCCAGGGTGTCGGCGCCGTTGCCGCCGCTCAGCATGTCGTCGCCGGCGCCGCCGAGAATCAGATCGCTTTGGTTGCCGCCGGAGATCTGGTCGTCGCCGGCCCCGCCAGCCAACATATCCGCCCCGTTCCCGCCGGTCGCCACGCCATCGACATCCGTAAACTCAAACTTGGTGTTGCTTGGTTTTGCCAACATGACCCCCTTTGTCGCTCTTACTTGATTGATGAGGGTCAAAATGCCCGAATCATTAAAACAAAACATTAGATTAGTCAGATTTATATTTCGAAAAATCAAATCCAAATTTTCCCGAAACTCTGCCGTTATTCCGGTCAAAATGCATCTTTCGCCCGACGCCGAGCGCAGGCGCCCGCGCGATTCTGCGCATGCGACGCACGCCGCCGGTAGGGCGAACCTCACCAAGCGCGCATCAGGTCGTGCTCAGGATTGCAGTGGCGGAATGTCGCCTGCGGCGCTCGCCGCTAACCGACCGTCCAATCCCCGATCGTCGCCTTCGGCAGGCCGAGGTGGTCGCGGAGCGTCGCGCCCGTGTACTCCTTGCGGTAGAGGCCGCGACGCTGCAGTTCGGGGACGACGTGTTCGACGAAGTCCTCGAAGGAGCCCGGCAGCCAGGATGGGCCGATGACGAAGCCGTCGCAGGCCGGCGTCGTGAACCATTCCTCCATGATGTCGGCGATCTCCTGCGGTCCGCCGACCCAGGCGTGGTTCAGGCGGCCGCGTTGCGTGACCTCCATGAAGTCGCGCGGCGTCGGGTTCGGGTAGCCCGCCTGCACGACCCGGTCGCGCATGGTCTGCATGCCGGTGACGCCCGCCATCTCTTCGTCGGTGAACGGCTCGTCGAGGGCCTTCTTGCCGAAGTCGTAGTTCAGCGCCTCCGACAGTAGCGAGAGCTGATCGTAGTCGTTCGGCAGGGTGTCGTAGAAGGCGCGCTTGTCCTCCGCCTCCGCCTTGGTCGCGGCGACGATGGGGAAGCCGAGCGCCGCGATCTTCATGTGGTCCGGATTGCGGCCCAGCGCCGCGCAGCCGGCCTTCAGGCTCTTGTAGGCCGCAGTCGCGGCCGCGAGATGCGGCGGGGCGGTGAACAGCAGTTCGCCCCACTGTGCCGCGAACTTCTGGCCGCGGCCGCTGGCGCCAGCCTGCATGATGACCGGCCGGCCCTGGGGCGAGCGGGGCACGGTGAAGGGGCCGCGGGTCCGATGGTAGGGCCCGACATGGTCGATCCGGCGCACGCTGCCCGGCTTCGCGAAGACGCCCTTATCCTTGTCGAGGACGATCGCATCGTCGTCCCAGCTATCCCAGAGGCCGAGGACGGCGTCCATGAAGTCGTCGGCGCGGTCGTAGCGATTGTCGTGCTCGATGACCTTCTCGAGGCCCATATTGCGCGCCTCGTTGTCGTTGACCGAGGTCACGACGTTCCATGCGGCGCGCCCGCCCATCATCAGGTCGAGCGTCTGGAAGAGAAGCGCGACATGGAAGGGCTGGTGGTAGGTCGTCGAATAGGTGGAGCCGAGCCCCAGCTTCTCCGTCGCCATGGCCATCGCCATCAGGCAGGCGGTCGGGTCCATCTTCACGCAGCGAATGCCGTGTTCGATGGTGTGGGCATGGTCGCCCAGATACATGTCCGGCATGGCGAGCCGGTCGTCGAAGAAGCCGACGTCGAACTTGCCGTGCTCCAGCACCTTGCCGATGTGCTGGTAGTAGGCGGCCGTCGTGAAATCGGGCCGGGCGTCGGGATGGCGCCAGGCGGCGGGCAGGGTGGTGCAGTTCTGCGCCTGCAGGAACGCGACGAGATGGATCTGACGGGTCATTTGAACGCCTCCGGCTGGCCGACTTCGAAGCCGCGCGCCTGCTCGTAGCCCCAGGCGGCGCGCAGCGACGTCGGCTCCTCGCCATACGCGGACACGAACTGGACGGACAGCGGCAGGCCGCTTTTGGAAAAGCCGCTCGGCACGGCCGTCGCGCACATCTCCACCATGTTGACCATGCGGGTGAACATGGCGGGCGTCGCCGTCTGGTCGATGTCGGCGACGACCGGCGCCGGCTCCACCGTCGTCGGCGTCAGCAGCGCGTCGACGCCGGCGATCGCCGCATGCGTCTCGCGGATCAGCCGCTGCTGCTCCCGCTTCGCCAAAACATAGTCACGGGCGGAGATGCGGGCGCCGGCGGCGAGGCGCGGACGGACGTCCTCGTCGAGCGGCGCCGCCGGATCGTCGATCAACTTGGAATAATAGCCATAGCCCTCGGCATAGATGATCTGGCCGAGCGGCCCGGCGAGCTCCGCGATGCCGGTCGGCAGCGTGACGGACATCAGGCGCGCGCCGGCCTTCTCCAGCGTCTGCAGCGCCGCGTCGTAGGACGCGAGCAGTTCGCGGTCGACGCCGTCGCGGTCCCGGTCCGGCATGACGCCGACGCGCAGCCCCGTCAGGCCGGCGCGCGCCTGATGTCCGTCACGCTGCCGACCGGCATCGCGGAGCTCGCCGG
>MRWG01001509.1_pt1 | contig 14657 bp, 14 predicted proteins | sample 1013341 | NCBI WGS metagenome assembly MRWG01 (sample SAMN06117577, study PRJNA244670) | biofilm metagenome | biome: Water; feature: Cathode Biofilm; material: Biofilm; isolation source: microbial consortium enriched at the cathode of a solar microbial fuel cell | place: USA: District of Columbia ... | reverse complement strand
TCCAGCCCCAGCACCGAGAACCGTTCCGGAACCGGCCAGCGGAGCGTGCCGACGTCGGCGTTGGTGGTTTCGCCGAAATCCGGTTGCGGCGGAAATCCGGCGTCGCCGGGTGAGCGCCAATAGACCTTCCAGCCCGGTTTGAGGCGGAACTGCAGGCCGGCCAGGACTTTGCCGTCCTCGCCGAGACCGTCACGGGCGGCAATCAGGCGGACAGCGGACTGCTCTTCCTCGGCCCATGCCGAGCGTGCGATCTCGGCGCGCGCCCCGACCGTATCTGCGGTGAAGGCGAGGCTCAGGATCGACAGAACCAGCAGTCGTTTCAGCATTATTCGGCAGTTCTCCGTTGCGGCGTCTATACCATTCGCCACAACCCGACGGCCAGTGCAAGCCGGAACCCCGAACGATCACGCGATATTGACGTCCGGTGATCTCTCGACCCCAGTGGATTTTTGCCAGCAGCGTCCCATGTGTCATAATGACGCCGCAAACGCGGTTAGAATGATCTTCGTCGCGGCGCCGCCTTTTGCGGTGCCGGACACCGTAACCCACGGAGACATGCGTGAGAGGTCTTTTGCAGGAAGGTTTCAAGGACGACAACTACCTGACCGGGCGCTTCCTGGTGGCCATGCCGGGCATGCAGGACGACCGTTTTCAGCAGACGCTGATCTACATGTGCGCGCACGGTCCGGAAGGGGCGATGGGTCTCGTCGTCAACAAGCCGCTCGAGAGTATCAGTTTTCCCGATCTCCTGAGCCAGCTCGACATTACCATGCCGCCGGCGGGCGAGGGCATCGAGGTGCTGTTCGGCGGCCCGGTCGAGACGGGACGCGGCTTTGTCCTACATTCACCCGATTACATGCACGATGCCACCATGGTCGTCGACGACGAGGTCGCACTGACTGCGACGGTCGATGTGCTTCGTGCGATCGCCGAGGGCGGCGGCCCGAAACAGCGTCTGCTGGCGCTTGGCTACGCCGGGTGGGACAGCGGGCAGCTCGACGCCGAGATCAAGGCCAACGGCTGGCTCAGTGTCGATGCGGATGCACAACTCCTGTTCGACACGGATATCGCGACCAAGTGGGAACGGGCCATGGCCAAGCTCGGCATCGACCCGCTCATGCTGTCCGACAAGGCCGGCCATGCCTAAGGGACGGCAGCCCGGGCCAAAGGGTAAAGAGGGTAACCCGAAATCGAAAGGCGGCAGCGATGCGGACGCCTTCATGCGCGATTTGATCCGGCGTATGGACGCGTGCGAGACGGCGGAGAAGCTCAACGACGAGGTCCTGATGCCGTTCGCGCTGGCGCTGGAGAAGGTCTGTGGCGCACGCGGCTATGTCATGAACATTTACGGCGAAACCTCGAACATCGTTTATTCCGGCAACAGCGACGACACGGAAACGATCTACCAGATCGTCGAAGCCTACATGGACGACCAGGCCGAAGACGACTGACCTGCAGGAGGGTATGCCTCATGACAATTCCCGGCCGCCCCCTCACGACCTGGCTTTTCGTGACCTCCATCGATCCCGATCAAATTCAGGCCGCCGCCGACGCCCGGCCCGATTGCGTGATCGTCGACATGGAGGATTTCACGCCGCCGCACCTCCGCGAGCAGGGCCGCAAGGCCCTCGGCGAAACGCTTTCCGTGATCAAGGCGGCCGGCGCGGTGCCGTGCGTGCGCATCAATCCGACCGGCACGCGGGATCACGACGACGACCTGGCCGCCGCGCTTGCCGCCGGTGCGGCGGTGATCTCGTTGCCGAAAACCGCGTCGGCGCGGGAACTATACGATCTTATCGGCGCCATCGGCCGCCAGGGCGGTACGGGCGACGAGCCGCCGCGGGTGCTGCCCTGCATCGAGACCGCGGAGGGGCTGGTGAACACGTACGCGATCCTCAAGGACATGTCACATCTGATCGGCTGTCTGGTCGCGTCGGAGGATATGACGACCAGTCTGGGTGCGCCGCGGGATCCGGCCGGGACCGCGATCCGCTACGCGCGCGAGCGGTTCCTGCTCGAATGCCGGGCCGCCGGTGTCGAGCCCGTCGATTGCCCCTACACCTGGACCGACCGGGACGGTCTCGTCGCCGAAACGGAACACGCCAGGGCGCTCGGCTACCATGCCAAGTCGGCCGCGCGCGCGGATCAGGTCTCGGTGATCCGCGAAATTCTCGAGCCGAGCCCGGAGGAGATCGAGCACGCCGAGCGACTTGTCGCCGCGTTCGAGACGGCGGAAACGGAGGGACGCGACCGGATCGAGGTTGACGGCCAGATCGCCGAACGACCGTCGTACCTGAATGCTAGGGCCCTGCTGGAACGTATCGGGCGCGGCTGACGGCAAGCCCCGACTATTTTCGACCTGTAAGTTCTGCATAAATACCGAGAAGTGTTCACGGGCGTTCTTTATTATGAATGTGGGTGGATATTTCTTTTAATATGTAATCACGTAATAAAACAAGCATTCAAAAATGAATATTTATCATGTTAATTTTAAATACATGATAAGTATTATATTATAACTGGTTCCTTGAATTATTGAGTCATAGTCTTTATTTATTATCCAAAGCTAAAACAATATTCCAAGAACCGATAAATTTTCCTGAAGGGAGTTATCAGATCAATGTCCGAAAAGGACCCCAATGCCGATAAGGATCCGAACAAGGGCTATGTCGCCATCTTCGGCTGGAGCCTGAACGCTATCGATGCCATCGACCGGTTCGACCGCCGCTATATCGTGGTCGCGCCGTCGTGGGCAAAGGACTACGCAGAAGAAAACGATATCCCATTCATGTCGTGGGATTTCGAGCGCCTGAACGAACGCTCGTTCGAACTGGGCGAAAAGCTCAAGAAAATGGGCGTCGACGTGGCGATCCCGCTGTTCGAGGAAACCGTCGAATGGGCCGGCGCGGTCAATGCCGTGTTGCTTGAGAACCCGCGCCTGATGAACCAGGCCATGCTGTTCCGCAACAAGGCCATGATGAAACGCCGCGCACAGCTTGGCGGTATTCGCGTCGGGATTTTCGAGGAAGCCCAGGACCGGAACGACGTCATCAATTTCCTCGTGCGGGTCAATGAGGCGCTGCTGAAGCTGGACGGCGATCCCAACGACCCGATCCACGTCAAGGCGTTCGACAAGGCCGGTTGCCTCGGCCACCGCGTCGTGCGCACGGCGGAGGATGTCGACGGCATTCCCGACGACGAGTTCCCGGCGTTGATGGAAAGCCATCTCGACGGCTGGGAATTCGCCGTCGAGGCCTTCATCAAGGATCGCAAGATCCAGTTCCTGAACATTTCCGAGTACGTGCATCTCGGCTATTCGGTATTCGTGCCGGCGACACCGGAGCTTGAGAAATGGCGCGACCGGGTGACGGAGGAAATCGAGAAGCTGATCGAAGCCTTCAACATCGACTTCGGTTTCATTCATCCGGAGTATTTCGTGACCAGCGACGGCAAGATGTACTTCGGCGAGGTCGCCTACCGTCCGCCGGGGTTCAACGCCTTCGAACTGATCGAGCGGGCCTACGGGTTCAACTGCTACCAGGGTCTGGTTCTGATGTTCGATCCCAAAACCACGCAGGAGGAGATCGACGCTTTCTTCCCGGAAGAAGTCGTCGGCGCCACCGGCCATGCCGGGTGCTTCGGTGTCTATCCGCGCCGCCGCGTGGTGAGCGATCTTCAGATCCCGGAGGAAACGGAGAAAGACCCGTTCTTCGAGTTTCACGAGCTGATGCCGCCGCAAGAAAACAAGGTCACGAAGCGGACCGCGTTTGGCACGCACTGGGGACTGGTGTACTTCTTCGGTGACGATCCGTACCGGATGCGTGAACTGCTGCTGAAACAGGAAGACCTGGACTTCTATATCTGACGGTCCGGCAGACCTTCATACGAAGGGGGCAACATGACAGATACGGTTGGCGCCGGCGCCGGCCCGGCACCGGGCGCAAACGATTCAGCGTTATCAGCAAAGCTGGATGACGCCATCACGCGTCTTGCCGAAGCACGTCCTTTCGGGAAGGCGCGACACCGAGCCGCTGTGTTGGAACTGGCACGGCGGATGATGCTGGATGAGCCCTGTCTGCCCGAAGTCGCAGCGCGCATCGAGAAAATGGAAGAGGCCGGTATCTTCACCGGCACCGACTGGGCGCAACCCGACGTGCTTCAGGCGGCGCTCGCGGGCCGCACGCTCAAGTACGCCGATACCCAGACCGCCATGCTGGAGGTGCTTAACCACCTGCGTATGCTGGCGATCGCGCAACGCCAGTACTTCCACCCCGGCATCGCGTCGGAGCATGCGCACAACTTTCTGTCGCAGGTTGTGGGGCTTAACCTCGATCTGGTGTTCGCCAATCCGGACGAGGCCGCCCGGGCGCGCCCAAGCGGTATGGATCAGGTATGCCGGAATCTCTACGGCCATGTCGTCCGTAATATCGGCCACGAGGAGATCCTCGATACCCTGATCGCCGAAATCTGGCGGCTCCTGTCGCAGCGGCCCGTGGTCGTCGACGACATCAAGGCGATGATCGCGCAGATATCGGTATGGCTTGTCGACAACGCCGCCGACCGAGGCAGTGGGTGGGGCGCCGACCGTCTCATCAGTGCCGTGTTCGGACCGACCAACCTGAGCCGCGAGGACCCGGGATTGCCGGCCTATATGGAGCAGGTCAAGATGCTCGACGCCGCGGGGCTGGCGCAGGAGGCGAGCGCCTTCGCCCGCGCCATGCACGATACCGGTCTCGTCTCGGCCTACCATGCGGTCTTCGTTCGGCACGTCGCGGTAACGGCGCCGGAACTGATTCCGGATGCGCTCGGACTTTCCAGCACCGGGGCGGATGCGCTCCGCTGCTACGGCGATCTGGTGCGGGCCCTGATCGATCACGCCGTGCATCCGGAGACGGTGCAGGCGGTCTATGGACTTTCGCTGATGCTGGAGCGGGGCATCCTCTACATGCCGCCGGTGGCGCCGGCGCTGTGGCGGCAACTGGCGCTGCCGATTTCGCCGACGACCCGAGAGACGATCGCCGCCGGCTACGGCACCGCCCGGCCGCCCGAGGTGTTCCTGACGGCGGGCGTGCTGAGCGTGCTCGGTCTGCCGTTCGGGATCGGCCAGGGTAACAATCCGACGTGCCAGGCGGCGCGTGCGCTTTCCATGTGGTCCTATACCGACCCGGACTACCTGCTGCAGATCATAAGTTGGGCGGCCCGCGACGACGAGGTCGTGATCACGTTCGAAGGCGAGCCGGTCTCTTCGCGCCCCGAGGCGCCCGGGCTGGAGAAAATCCTTTTTGACGTGGACGCGGTTTCCACGGTTGTCGTGCCGCACCTGGACCGCATTTACGCGCAGATGGGCGTGCTTTGCGCCGGACGCGACGACGACATGCACAAATGGGTCAACCGCGAACTGCACGGCTGGTGGGTCGGCCGCGGCATGGAAATCGCCGTCGATGTCGCGACCGGCAAGCTCAAGAACTTCGACGGGTTCATTCGCGATTTCTATGCAGCCTATCATCCCGCCTATAACGGCGGTCAGCCGGTGATCCACCCGCAGCCGGCCGGTGTCGCCATGACAGACGGTGCGGCCCGGTATGTCGGTTGGCACGCCATCAGCATCTGCCGGGTCGCCCTCGATCAGGCCGGCGAGATGCGGGTCTATTTCTTCAATCCGAACAACGACAGCGGCCAGGATTGGGGCGCGGGCGTTGTCGTCGCCACGGAAGGCAACGGCGAGCGCTACGGCGAGAGTTCGCTGCCGATCGCCGATTTCGTCTCGCGTCTATACCTGTTCCACTTCGATCCGCTGGAGAAAGGCAAGCCCGGGGCGGTGCCCGCCGACGAGGTCGCGCGGGTCAGCGAGATGGCGCTCGAAAGCTGGGCAAAAGAACGGGCGGCCTAGGCGCCCGGATCTTCGTTCGGATCGACGATCTGCAGTTCGATCACCGCGCCGTCGATGATCAATTTTCCCTCGTTCTCGAAGTTCACGGTGATCTTGTCGCCGACGATGGTTTGAACGCGGCCGAGGCCGAATTCCGGCGCTTGCGGGTGGCGTACGAACGATCCCTGGGAAATCAGAAAATTGCCGGGATGCAGCGCCATCGCGTCAATTAAAGCGTTGCGCGAGGGTGTCGGGAGATTCCAGCCCCTGTACCGGGCCGATGGCGGCAACGCTGGGCGTGCCCCGGAAGATGCGTCTGGCGACCGCACGCACCGCATCGTCGTCGACGGCCTCGATCTTGCCGACGATTTCGTCCGGATCGAGGGGGCGGCCGAACAGCATCAGGTGCCGCGCCATCTGCTCCGTGCGGGCCGACGTGCTCTCGCGGGCCATCAGGATGCTCGCCTTGAGTTGGGCCCGCGCGCGCTCGGTTTCCTCGGGCTCGAGCGTTTCGATCACCTTTTCGGCCTCACCGGCGAGAATCGGGATCAGTTCGCCCAGTTCATCGCTGCCGGTGCCAGCGTAGATGCCGAAGATGCCGCCGTCCTCGTAACATGACAGGAACGAATAGATGGAATAGGCGAGACCGCGTTCCTCGCGCACTTCCTGGAACAGCCGCGACGACATGCCGCCGCCGAACAGCACCGATAGCACCGATGCGGCGTAGAAATCGTCATCACCGTAGCCGACCCCGTCGAGACCCAGCACGATGTGCACCTGCTCGAGGTCCCGCTCCATACGGATGTCACCGCCCCTGTAGCTGGCAATCTCGCGGCCGTTGCCGTTGAGGGTCGGCAGTGCGTCAAAGGTGTTCGCGATCACCTCGACCAGGTGATCGTGATCGACGTTGCCGGCGGCGCAGAACAGGCTGTGCGGCGCGGTGTAACTCTGCGCGCGGTACCCTTCGACGTCGCTGCGGTTGAGCGAGCGGACGATTTCCTCCGTGCCCAGTACCGGGCGGCCGATGGGTTGCGCCGGATAGGCGGCTTCCTGGAACAGGTCGAAAACGATGTCATCCGGCGTGTCGTGCGCCTGATGGATTTCCTGACAGATGACCGATTTCTCGCGTTCCAGTTCGGTCGGGTCCATGGTCGCGTGCATGACGATATCGGATACGAGATCGACGGCGAGGTCGATGTCGTCCTTCAGGACCTTGGCGTAATAGGCGGTATTTTCGCGCGACGTATAGGCGTTCAGGTGCCCGCCCACAGCCTCGATCTCCTCGGCGATCTGACGCGCCGTGCGGCGTTCGGTGCCCTTGAAGACCATGTGCTCGAGCAGGTGCGAGATGCCGTTGACCTCGGCTGCCTCGTCGCGTGCGCCGATGCCGACCCAGGTGCCGAGAGTTACGGTTTCGACGTGCTGCATGCTGTCGGTGGCGACGCGCATGCCGTTATCGAGCGTGGTGATACGGACACTCATGAGGCCGCCGCCTCGGCGCCGAGCGTTTCATCGACGAGACGCTCGATGGCTTCCAGACTGTTGTCGACGGTCACCGCACGCTCCTCGCGTTCATAGAGATCGTTCATGCGTTCCGGCAGGGCGGGGCGGACGCCGGTCGCGGCCTCGACCGCGTCGGGGAACTTGGCCGGGTGCGCCGTTGCAAGCACCACCATCGGCGTGCCGTCGTGCTCGTGCTTTGCTCTCGCGGCGGCAAGGCCGACGGCCGTGTGCGGGTCGATGAGCATGCCGTTCTCCTCATGCAGTGCGCGGATCGTTTCCGTGGTTTCGTTATCGTCGAAGCGCGCGGCGTCGAACTTCTCGCGCACAGTATCCAGCATGCCCTCGTCGACGCGGAAACTGCCTTCCTTCCGAAACGTGTTAAGCGTGCTCTCGACCCGGGCGCCGTCGCGGCCCATCATGTCGAACAGAAGCCGTTCGAAATTGGACGATATCTGGATGTCCATGCTCGGGCTGAGCGTCGGCACCACCGCGTCGGTGCGCATCTCGCCGCTGTCGAAGAAGCGGGCCAGGATGTCGTTGGCGTTGGCGGCGACGATGAACTTTCTGATTGGAATGCCCATCTTCATCGCCGCGTAGCCCGCGAATACGTTACCGAAGTTCCCGGTCGGCACGGTGAACGAGACCTCGCGCTCGGGCGCCCCCAGGTGCAGGGCCGCGTGCACGTAATAGACGATCTGCGCCATGACGCGGGCCCAGTTGATCGAGTTCACGGCCGACAGGTTGTGGCGGTCGCGGAACGCTTCGTCGTTGAACATCGCCTTCACCAGGTCCTGGCAGTCGTCGAAGGTGCCGCGGACGGCAAGGTTATGGACATTATCCGCCAGCACCGTCGTCATTTGCCGGCGTTGCACTTCGGAGACACGGCCCTCCGGATGCAGCATGAAAATATCGAGGGTATCCTTGTCGCGGCAGGCCTCGATGGCCGCCGAACCGGTATCGCCCGACGTGGCGCCGACAATGGTGACGCGCGCGCCGCGCGCCTGCAGCACGTGATCGAACAGGCCGCCCAGCATCTGCATGGCGACGTCCTTGAAGGCCAGCGTCGGTCCGTGAAACAGCTCCATCAGGTGGATGTCGTCGCCGATGTTGACCAGCGGTGCGACCTCGCCGCCCTCGAAAGTCGAATAGGCCTTGGCAATAATTGCCTTCAGCGCATCGTCGTCGACGGTGCCGCCGACGAACGGTTGCATGACCCGGAAGGCGAGATCGTTGTAGCCGAGGGATTTCATCGCCGTGAGATCGTCGGCGCTGAAGCGCGGCCATTCCGCGGGCACGTAGAGGCCGCCGTCGCGGGCGAGGCCGCTCAACAGCACATCGTCGAACGCAAGTTCCGGCGCGCGTCCGCGGGTTGAAATATAGCGCAAAGGAATTCTCCCTATCGGGACCAAATTGTTGTCGTCCCGGCCATTTGGCTAAACCTATCCACCGAACCCCGGTGAAACAAGGACGACCGTATTAACCGATATTGTCTCGTTTCCCGGCCTCGGGCATGATTTCCCTCAACGAGCGAGGGAGGCGAATTCCGTGAGAGACGCAATCTTCAAACTTCTGGCCGCATTCATCCTCATGGGGGTGCCGGCGGCGCAGGCCTCGGACAGGGTGGTCATCGGCACCGGCGGTGAAACCGGCGTCTACTACGCGACCGGGCAGGCATTGTGTAAGCTGCTGGCGGCCGGCGGCGTCGATTGCGTCGCGCCGCCGACCGGCGGTTCGGTCGCCAACCTGAAAGTTCTGGCGGTCGGCGAGCTGACCTTCGCCATGGCCCAGTCGGACTGGCAATTCCATGCCTATCACGGCTCGAGCCAATGGACCGGCGACAAGATGGCCGATTTGCGCGCCGTCTTTTCCGTATATGCGGAGCCCGTGCAGGTCGTGGTCAACCGGGACGCCAAGATCCGTAACTGGTATGCGCTCAAGGGGCACAGCATCAACATCGGCAACCCGGGCGCCGGCCACCGGCAGACCATGGAAGAAATGCTCGATGCGCAGCGCTGGAAACTCGATACGTTCAGCGCCGTGCACGAACTGCCGTCGTCGGAACAGGTGGACGCTTTCTGCGCCGGTACGTTCGAGGCGTTCGTCTATGCGGTCGGTATCCCCAACGCGGCCATGAAGCGGGCCGTCGCCGAATGCAACGGCACCCTCATCGAACCGCACAGGACCATCATCCGCAAACTGGCGACGGCGGCCCGGCCCTACTATTCGAAGGTGACGATTCCCGCCAAGACATATTGGGACGGCCAGAAGAAGGTCGACACGTTCGGTGTGATGGCGACGCTGGTGACCATGGCCAGTACCGATCCAAAACTTGTCGAGGCCCTGGTCAAAGCCGTGTTCGAGGATTTCGAGGCCTTCAAGGCGCTGCATCCGGCGTACGGCGCCGGCACGCCGGAAAAAATGATTCGGGAAGGACTGAGCGCGCCGCTGCACCCTGCGGCCGAGGCCTATTACAAATCCAAAGGGTGGATCGAATAACCGCGCGTCAGTCCGGCAGATAACGCGCCTTAAGGTGCCTCTTGAACGGTTCGGCTTCGAGAGGCCGTCCGGTGGCGCGGGTCAGCAGCTCCGGCGCAGGCAGCAGCCGGCCGTTGCCGTGAACGTTGTCGCGCAGCCAGTCCAGCAGGATAGAAAAGTCGCCGATTGAGACGCCGTCCGGGATTTCCGGATGAGCTTCGAGCGCGGCCTGATAGAGCTGCGCAGCCGTCATCGCGCCCAAGGTGTAGGTGGGGAAGTATCCGAGCGCACCGGTATACCAGTGGATGTCCTGCAGGCAGCCTTGCGCGTCGTCCGGCACGTCGATGCCGATCAGTTCCTTGAAGGACGCGTTCCAGGCGTCCGGCAGATCCCGCGCCGCGAGCTTGCCGGCGATGATATCCTTTTCCAGCCTGTACCGCAGAATGACGTGCAGCGGATAGGTTACTTCGTCGGCATCGACGCGGATGAAACTGCGCTCGACTTTGTGGTACAGCCTCAGGATATTCTCCGCCTCCCAGGCGGGACCCGAGCCATTGAAGGTCTCGCGGATGATCGGCAGCGCATATTCGATGAAACCGCGCGAGCGGCACACCTGCATTTCCATCAGCAGCGACTGGCTCTCGTGGATCGACATCCCGAGCGCCGCACCGACCGGTTGCAGCCGCCATTCCTGCGGCAGGCCCTGCTCGTAGAGCGCATGGCCGGTTTCGTGGAGCACGCCCATCAGGGCGGAGGTGAAATCGTCCTCGTCGTAACGCGTCGTGATGCGGACGTCGTCGGGCACGCCGCCGCAGAACGGATGATGGCTGACATCGAGCCGGCCGCGGTCGAAATCGAAGCCCAGTACCTCCATGAAGCGGATGCCGAGGTCGCGTTGCGTTTCTTCCGGGAACGGGCCGTCCGGCATAACCGCCGCACCGCGCGCCGCCTGGTATTCGAGAACCTCGTCAAGGAAGTTCGGAAGATACGCTGCAAGATCGTCGAGGACCGGATCGATGTCTGCACTGCGGCCGCCCGGCTCAAAGGAATCGAGGAGCGCGTCATAGGGGTCGAGACCGAATTCCTCGCCGGTAAGAATCGCCTTTTCGCGGACCAGTGCGATCAGTTCCTCGAGCGCCGGCGCGACGGCGGCGAAATCGCTCTCGGCCCGTGCTTTGCGCCATGCCTGTTCGCACTTGCTGAGTGAGCGCGAATGCCTGGCGACGAAGTCCTCGTCGAGAACGGCCGCTCGCTGATGCCGGCGTTCGATCTCGCGCAGGTTCGCCACCTGCCAGTCGTCCAGGCGCTCGGTATTGCGTCCGGCGGCGGCGATAAGGTCTTCCGTTTCCGGGCTGACCAGCAGACCGTGAGAGACCGCCTTCAGTTCGGCGAGTTGTTCCGAGCGTGCGTCTGCGCCGCCGGACGGCATGTTCGCGGCATGGTCCCAGTGCAGGACCGCTTCCGCCTCGCCGAGCAGGGCGATGCGGCGAAAACGGTTTTCCAGCTTTTCGTAGGCGTCGGGAAGTGGGGCGTCGGGCATCTGTTCAGAGGACCGGGATGAACAGCAACCGGTCGGCGATCATCGCGAGGAAGATCAGGAAAAGATACAGGATCGAGAACAGGAACAGCGGCTTTGCCGGTTCCGTGTCTTCGGCTTTCCAGAGGCGCCAGGTGCGAATCCAGAACATGCCGCCGAGAACGATCGCGGTGACGAGGTACAGCCAGCCGGAAACGCCCAGGAAACTCGGCGCCAGGGTCGCCGCGACCATCAGCACGGTGTAGATCAGCATCTGCCGCTTGGTCTCGCGCTCGCCGGCGACGACCGGCATCATCGGCACGCCCGCGGCGGCGTAATCGCCGCGGCGGAACAGCGCCAGTGCCCACGAATGCGGCGGCGTCCACAGGAAGATGATCATGAACAGCGCGATCGCGCCCGGGTCGATGCTGCCGGTGACGGCGGCCCAGCCGACAAGCGGCGGGAATGCGCCCGCTGCGCCGCCGATGACGATGTTCTGCGGCGTGCGGCGTTTGAGCCAGGCGGTATAGATAAAGACGTAGTAGAAAATCGTCAGCGTCAGCAGCCCGCCCGCGACGATGCCGACGTGTACCGTCATCATGACAATCGAACCGATGGCGAGCACGGTGCCGTAGATCAGCGCCAGTTTCGGGTCCATCCGGCCGGCCGGGATCGGGCGGTCCATCGTGCGGCGCATGATGCGGTCGATATCACGGTCGTACCACATATTGATCGCGCCCGATGCGCCCGCGCCGATGGCGATGCAGAGCACGGCGATCAGGCCGGTCTGCGCATCGGCACCGCCCGGCGCCATCAGGATGCCGACAAGCGCCGTAAAGACCACGAGCGACATGATCTTCGGCTTCAGGAGCACGGCGAAGTCATTGACGCGGAACCGGGGCTCCGCCGGTTCCGTTGCTGCCGTCTCCAGATTGTTCAGCGTGACGTCGCTGCGGCCGCTATCGCTCATGGCAAATCAGTTCTCGTGGCTGGCCCCGTCGGGCCTGTCTGCAGGTGAGGCGTTATAGAAGATTGTCCCGCCCGTTTCCAGACATTCCCGAATATACTATCCGCCCCGTGCCAGTGCACGCTTTCCGGCGATCCAGATGAACATGACGCCGCCGATCACCGCAATGACGCCGCCGATGCCTATACCGACGTGGCCGATCCAGTTACCGATGACGTCCATGCCGGGGGCGGTGTCGGAGACCTTGCGCGGCGCGCCGTAGCCGCCGGCGATAAACAGGCCCAGGCTGTGCAGAAGCTGGCCCAGACCGTAGAGCCAGAACGATGCGCGGATCGCCTTCCAGCGCGCCAGACCGCGTTCGAGCAGCGGCAACACGAACAGGATGACCAGCCCCATGGCGGCCACGTTCACGCCGCCGATGACGCCGTGGTAGTGCGCCGGCGTCCGCGTATCGGCGCCGTCGACGAAAATGCCCAGCACACCACCGGCAAAGAAGACCGCCAGCGACAGCAGCAATGCGAGGCGCGCGGTCCGGGCGGCATCGCCATCCGGTTTAGGGGCGCGCAGGGCCGCCGCACCGATGATCAGGCCGAGAAAGATCGGCACCGGTGCCAGCGCATACTGGTAATGGGTAAACAGAATGCGTTCCTCGGCGGAGAAGGGGGCTTCCACGAACATGAGCCCGAAACCGCCGAGCGCCAGCAGCGCGTTGACCCCGAGCGCCAGCATGACGATCCTGGGTGCTACCGGCGGGTGTCCGAGGGCACGGCCGCCAAGCAACACCCAGCCCGCGATCATCACGCTCGTATTGAGGAACTGCAGGATGTGGCCGCCGGCCCAGAACAGGTCTTCGTTCTCGGCCGCCGTTGCCGGCATCACGCCGAGCCGGTTCCAGGCGATGGCGAAAGCGGCGACGGCGGTAAGGGCAATCACGCCCGATGCCATTCCCGCAGCGCCTATCGGCTCCAACGGGCCGTGCCGGGCGACGCCGTTCGCGAGCGAACGTGCTGCCGCCAGGACGACCGCGAACGCCACCATCAGAAGGCCGATGTAATAAATCGGATCGATGATCGCCGGGATATAGTTGTTGAGCGACGGCTCGCCCCTGTCCATCAGGGCCGGCAGCGCCAGCATGACGAAGGCGATCACCATCGCCGCCAGTGAGGACGCGCCCAGCCCCGCGAGCTTCGGCACGCCGTCGGCCATCCGGTAGGCGCCGATCATCATCAGGATGATGCCGATGGCCAGGTACCAGACCACGAACGAGAAGACGACGTGGATGATCAGGCTTTTTTCGTAGAAAGCGACCGGCCAGGGGAAAAGGGTGTCGGCGCCGGGAATCCGTGAGATCGCCAACAAGAGGGCGTAGACGCCGGCGACGGCGAGCGCGCCCAGCGCAATGATCGTCCAGCGCCGCAGTTCGCGCTGCGCGGCGGTGGCGGCCAGGGCGGGACGAAACCCCTCAATCGGATTCCAGCGCTGTTCCTGGGCCGGCCTCAGCACGGTTCAACCTCCCTGGTACGGATACATGTGCACGGCCATCACGTAGACGACGACGCCGGAGATGCCGACGTACATCCAGAGCGGCCAGGTGATGCGGGCGATTTTCTTATGCCGGTCGAAGCGTTCTCGGAGCGCGCGCATGACCGTGATGGGTACCAGCGGCACGATGGCGATCGCGCCCAGCACGTGCACGAACAGAATGGTGAAATAGACGTAACGGACCGCACCCTCGCCGCCGAATTGGGCGAATCCGGCATTGAGCTTGTAGATCACGTAGGACACCAGGAACAGGGCCGAGGCGATGAGCGCCGAGATCATCATCGCCCGGTGCTTGCGCCAGTCGCCCGACTTTATGAAGTAGTAGCCGAGCCCGAGGAAAATCACGGAAATGCCGTTGAACAGGGCATTCGTGTGAACGAGCTGGTTGAAATCCATGTCGCGGGAACTCTCGGCTGTCAGTAGCTCAGCGGATTTTCCGAAAGACGGAGAAAGATGCTCGCGTACATGGCGAGTGCGAAGGCTGCCAGCACGATGGCCAGCACGAGGTTGCGGCGCTTGTTGCCATGTGGATGTTGCGTGTCGTTTTCCGGCTTGTCTTGATCGCTCATTTTGCCGCTCTCAATCGTCTTTTCGGAGTAAGAATGACAGGAAAACCGGCTGTTTCACCCGCCGTTGCCGAGGATTTAGGCACTTGGCGCCGCAAATGCACGGACTTTGTTGAATACGTGCGTCGCCGGTCGTCGGATTTTTCACTTTTCACCCCTTGTCATTGCACCTTATCGCCCCCAAAATCAACGTGAGAAAGTTGTAGAAATATCGGCGGG
>MRWG01001508.1_pt1 | contig 14665 bp, 12 predicted proteins | sample 1013341 | NCBI WGS metagenome assembly MRWG01 (sample SAMN06117577, study PRJNA244670) | biofilm metagenome | biome: Water; feature: Cathode Biofilm; material: Biofilm; isolation source: microbial consortium enriched at the cathode of a solar microbial fuel cell | place: USA: District of Columbia ... | reverse complement strand
GGCCACCTCGCAGCCCATCTTGTTCACCACCTCGTGGAACAGCAGGGAGAGACGCAGGGTCATGGAGACCCGGCTGGCCCACTGGAAGAGACGGCTGTTCTGCCCCTCGAAGAACACCGGGACGACGCCGGCGCGGCCTTCCTGCACCAGGCGCCCGACGAAGGGCTTCCAGGCCGGATCGACCGCGCGCCCCAGCGGCGAGGGCGCGGTCGAGACGGTGCCGCCCGGGAAAATGGCGATGGCGCGCCCCGCGGCGAGATCGGCCAGGGCCTGGCGGCGGCTCGCCAGGTTGGTCCGCTGTGCCTCGCGGGTCTCGGCGAAGTCGATCGGCAGCAGGAAAGGCTGCAGCTCCGGCAGGCGGTAGAGCACCGAGTTGACCACGATGCGAAAGTCGGGCCGGATCCGGGACAGCAGGTAGCCGAGCACGATGCCGTCGACCACGCCGAAGGGGTGGTTGGCGACGACCACGAGCGGACCCTGGCGCGGAATGCGGGCGAGATCGCGGCGGTCGATATTGAGCCTGAGGTTGAGCCGGTCCACCGCCTCGGCGAAGAAATCCCCGCCCGCCGGGCCGTTGCAATACTCGGAGTAGAGCCGCCACAGGCGCGGCTTGCCGGTCAGTTGTTCGATGCCGTGAATCACGGCCTGCCGCCAGGCGGCGTCCTGCGGGGCGGCGTAGGTGAACGCGCTGGAAGGGGTGAGGAATCGCATGGCCGTGGTCTGCTGCTGATGAATCAGCTCTCATAGGCCGCTTGCGTGACGCTGGCGCGGCAGCAAGATGACAGCCATGTGAAGCCGTCGAACCGCGGGAATCCGGGGCTTCTCAACCGAGCGGCCGAAACCACGACCTCTGCGTGCTTGACTCCCGGCGCGGCGGAAGGCAAATGGCGGTCCATTCGACGGCGGCGGCTGAATATTCAAAGCCGGATAAATCCGAGCTATCGCTTCCCGGCCCCGCCCCCGCAGGAACGCCGCACGATTTCATCGCCGCCATCGGACCGTCAGGATCCGGGCGCGCTTGCCGCCGACTGACGCCGGAGACATGAGACTTCATGGGGTCTACGACAAAGCAGCATTTCGCCGACCGGCGTGAGCTCGACGCCCTCGACCGGCTGCATACGCCGATCTGGGTGTTCGACGTCGACCGCCATGCCGTCTGGTGGGCCAACCGCCGGGCGCTGAGGTTCTGGCGCGCCGAGAGCCTGGCGGAACTGCTGGCGCGTGACTTCGGTGCCGACAGCCCCACGGTGCGCCAGCGCCTCACCCAGGTGATCGCCAAGACGCCGCCGGGCGAGGTGGCGCTGGAGACCTGGACGCTGTATCCGAACAACGTGCCGACCACGCTGCTGCTCTCCCTCGCGCCGGTCACCATTGCGGAAGGGCGCGACGCCGTGCTGATCGAAAGCTCGGGTCCGCTGGATCTGGACGGCAACGACGAGGCGCTGCGCCTGCTGGAGGCGACCCGCTACACCTCCCTGATGGTCAGCACCTATTCGCTGGACGGCAGTTTGCTGTCGCGCAATCCTGCCGCTCTCGATATCTACGCCCGCTGCGAGACGGCCGAGGCCGGCAGCGACCTGGATCGGCACCTCGGCGACCCGCAGATTGTGCTCGCCGTGCGGAAGTCAGTTGCCGCCGACACGCCCTTCCTGCGCGACCTCAAGGTGCGCACGGCCCAGGGTCCGCGCTGGCACCAGCTGCAGGCGCGCCGCGGCCGCGACCCGCGCACCGGCGAGTGGGTCATCGTGATGACCGAAACCGACGTCACCGAGCGGGTCCAGGCCGAAGCGCGCCTGGCCAACCTGAACGTCGACCTGGAAAAGCGGGTGCGCCAGCGCACCGCCGCCCTGGAGCGCAGCAGCGAGATCGCCGTCGCCGCGCGCAAGGAAGCCGAGCGCGCCAACCAGGTGAAATCCAAGTTCCTCGCCAACATGAGCCACGAGCTGCGCACGCCGCTGAACGCCATCATCGGCTTTTCGGAGATCATCCGGCTCGGCGTCTTCGGCGAGGTGAGCCAGCGCTATCTCGAGTACGTGAACGACATCAACACCTCGGCGATGGACCTGCTGGGCCTGATCGACGGCCTGCTCGATCTCGCCAAGATCGAGTCCGGCAAGATGATGCTGCAGGACTCCGAGATCGATCTGCGCGCCCTGCTGAGCGACGCCTTGCAGATGATCGCCGGCACGCCGCAGGGTCACGACAAGGACATCACCTTGGACTGCGCCCTGCCGGAGGTGAAGGTTGTCGCCGATCCGCGGCTGATGAAGCAGATCGCGCTGAACCTGCTGTCCAACGCGGTGAAGTTCACACCGCCCGGCGGCCGCATCACCGTGACGCTGACACCCGACAGCCAGGGCGCGGAGCTGCGCATCGCCGACAACGGCATCGGCATCGAGGCGGAAAAGCTCGATCTGGTGTTCCACCCCTATGAGCATGGCGCGAACTACGTCGGCGGCGTGAAGAGCACCGGCCTCGGCCTGCCGATTGCGCGCTCTTTCGTCGAACTGCATGGCGGCGCGCTGCATTTGGAAAGCACGCTCGGCGCCGGCACCACGGCGGTGCTGCGCCTGCCGCAGATCCGCGTGCTGACAGTCCCCGACGCAGACCGCCGGACGCCGCTGCGCGAAACGCTGCAGGCCGCAGGGCGGTAGCCGCTAGCGCTGGTCAAAACCGACCGGCACGCGAAACTCGAGGGCGGCGCCCTGGACGCTTTCCGGCGGCGCCGGCAACGGCGACGCCCGCCTGATCATGTTCGCCACCTCCTCGTCGAGCAGCTTGTAGCCGGTGCTCTTCTTGATCCGGAAGTCCAGCACGCGGCCGGCCCGGTCGATGACGAAGTAGAGAGTCGCCTCGCCCTGCTGGCGGTGCAGGCTCGCGCGCCGGGGATATTCCTTGTGTCGCTCCAGCCAGGCGTTGAGGCGCGCGGCGTAGTCGACGACGGCGCCGGGGTTGCCGCCGCCACTGCGTGACCCGGTGGTGCCGCTGGCGGTGCGGTCGCCGGTCCCTGCCTTGCCCGCCGCCCCGACTGCGCCGCCTTCATCCGAGAGATCATCGTCACCCGCTCTCCTTCCTGCCGCCCGCAGGTTTGCGCCGATTCTCAAGGCTTCCAGGGCCAGAACCGCTCACTTCGCCTAGTCCGGAAAGCTAGTTTATGCGACTGCGAGTCATTTTCATTCGCTGTTCCTATCACGCTTTGGCCGACGGCTCCAGAGGCGATTTCCCGGGCACCGCAGGGCGCTGTCACAGCCCCGGGGGCGCCCCGATGGTAGCGATACCAAGTTCGTGTTGTGATGACTCCGCGATTGGCTTAGGCTTCGTTTTCGAAGGCGCGGACATCAAAGCGCCGGCAAGGTGCGCGGCAACGCGCCGCGCAGTCATGTGACGAATAGGGAGGAAGACATGAAGGTTCTGAAAATCGCCGCCGTCGCGGCGGCGACTTCTATGCTCGGCCTGTCCACGGCCGGCGCCGCGGACTACACGCTGCGAATCCAAACGCACTACGCGCCGGAGACCACTTCCGGCAAGCTCGCCCAGCAGTTTGTCGACGACGTGGAGACCATGTCGGGCGGCCGGCTGGACATCGAGATGTTCTTTTCGTCGTCGGTGGTGAAGTCGGTCGAGACCTTCGACGCGGCAGCCAGCGGCATCCTGGACGGCGACATGACCGGTGGCGCCTATCAGACCGGCAAGAATCCGGCCTTCCAGTTCGTCGGCGACATCATGGGCGGCTACGACACGCCCTGGCAGCAGTACGCCTGGTTCTACTACGGCGGCGGCGAGGCAGCGGCCAACGAACTCTACAACGAATACAACATGCAGCTCATCGGCTGGTGGATCTACGGCCAGGAGTCGATGTCCTCCTCCAAGCCGCTGCGTGGCCCTGAGGACCTGAAGGATTGGAAGTTCCGCTCGCCGCCGGGCCTCGAGACCGAGATTTTCGCCAACATGGGCGCCAAGCCGGTGGTGATGGACTTCACCGAAATCTTCACCGCGCTGGAGACCGGCATCATCGACGGCGCCGACGCCTCGGGCCTCGCCAACAACGTCGGCCTCGGTCTCTACGACCTGGTCGAGCACGCGACCTATCCGGGCTTCCACTCCATGCCGTCCGATCACCTCGCCATTCGCAAGGACGCCTGGGACGCGCTGCCCGAAGACCTGCAGCGCATCGTCGACGTCGCCATGCAGAAGCTGGCCTTCCAGACGGCCCTCACCTTCGAGGTGAAGAACAACGAAGCCGCGGCCATGCTGACCGCCAAGGGCGTCACCCTCTACGACTGGTCCGCCGAGGACCGCGCGGCCTTCCGCCAGGCGGCGCAGTCGGCCTGGCAGGGCTGGGCTGACAAGACCCCGGAAGCGCGCGCCCTGGTTGACAGCCACGTCGCCTTCCTCAAGACCCTCGGTCTGGTGAAGTAAGCACCAGCGTCCGAAACCGCAGCGCGGGTCCCCTCAGGTTCGCTGAACCTGGCGGGGCCCGCTTTTGCGTTTGCTGTGCTAATCTGAGGGCCCTCCGCAGGTTCAAGCAGGTCGCGGAGTCGCCGTGGGGAGGCGAAAGATGGTCGAACACCCGGCCGAAAGTTGGATAGACCGCATCAGCATCGGGATCAGTCGCGTGGCGATGTTCCTGGTCGCCCTGATCGTCGTCATCATGTTCTACGAAGTGGTGATGCGCTACGTCTTCGGGAGCGGGACCTACTGGGTCAACGAGATGTCGCTCTGGACTGCCGGTACCGTCTATCTGCTGGCCGGCCTCTACGTCATGCAGCAGCGCGGCCACATCCGCATTTTCATCCTCTACGACATGGTCCCACGCAACTGGCAGCGTGCCTTCGACACCATCTCCACCGTGCTCATCGTGCTCTTCGCCGCCGCCATCGTCTGGGGCGGCTTCAATGAGGCCTGGGTCAAGATGATGCGCTGGGAGACCTTCGGCACCGCCTGGGATCCGCCGATCCCAGCCACCATGAAGCCGCTGGTGCTGCTGACCATAACGCTGATCGCGATCCAGGCGGTGACGAACCTGATCGTCGACTGGAAGAAAGAAAAACAGGTCCACGACCTGGCCGAGGAAGTGATGGAAGAACACGTCGACTGACCTGGAAGTCGGTCGCGCTGGGGGAATAGCAGTCTATGGATATCGGAACGATCTCGCTGATCCTGTTGATCGGGATCTTCGTTCTGCTGGCGATCGGCATGCCGCTGGGCTTCGCGTCGGGCTTTCTGGCCGTCGCCGTCCTGATGATGAAATTCGGGCCGGACCTGCTGTTCCGCTCCTTCGGGACCGGACCGCTGAACATCCTGGCCCAGCGCATGTACGGCCTGATGACCGACTACGTGCTGATATCCGTGCCGCTGTTCATATTCATGGCCTGTCTCATGGAGAGATCGAACATTGCCAAGGCAATGTTCGACAGCCTCAACGTCTGGCTCAGCCGCACCCGCGGCGGCATCGCCATCGTCACCGCCATCATGGCCATCATCATGGCCGCCATGTCGGGCATCATCGGCGGCGAGATCGTGCTGCTGGGGCTCATCGCCCTGCCCAATATGCTGCGCCTCGGCTACAACCAGAACCTCGCCATCGGCACCATCTGCGCCTCCGGCAGCCTGGGCACCATGATCCCGCCCTCCATCGTGCTGATCATTTACGGGCTGGTGACCGAAACCTCGATCCATGCGCTGTTCAAGGCGGCCTTCGTGCCCGGCTTCATCCTGGGCGGCTGTTACATCGTCTACATCATCATCCGGACCCAGATGAACCCCGAGCAGGCGCCGCTGCCGCAGGGTGGCGAGAGTGTCACCATGGCTGACAAGCTGCGCGCGCTGCCCGGCCTGCTCGCGCCGCTCTTCGTGGTCACCGTGGTCCTCGGATCGATCTACGGCGGCATTACCGGTATCACCGAGGCGGCCGGCATGGGCGTGATCGCGGTGCTGCTTCTCATCACCCTGCGCGGAGAGCTGTCCTGGGCCCTGTTCAAGGAAGCCCTGATGCGCACCTGGAAATCCACCGGCACGATCCTGTGGATCACCTTCGGTGCCACCGCCCTGGCCGGCGCCTATACCATCGCCGGCGGCCCGACCTATGTGGCCAACCTCATCATCGGCACCGAGTTGCCGACCTTCGGCATCCTGCTGCTGATGATGGTGATCTTCCTGATCCTCGGTGCCCTGATGGACTGGGTCGGCATCGTCCTGCTGGTCATGCCGGTCTTCCTGCCCATCGTGCTGAAGCTGCCGGTCGAGGAACTGGGCCTGACCGGCGCGCTGGCCGCCGCGCCGAGTTTTGTCGCCGTGTGGTACGGCATCCTGTTCTGCGTGAACATGCAGGTGAGCTTCCTCAGCCCGCCCTTCGGGCCGGCCGCCTTCTACCTGAAGTCCGTGGCGCCACCGCACATCACTTTGCCGGACATCTTCCGCGGCTTCCTGCCCTTCATCGGACTGCAGCTTCTCATCCTGGCGGCAATTCTGCTGTTCCCGGAAATCACCATGGTGTTCCGGCCCAGCTGAACGGCATCGGCTGAACGGGGCGCCTAACAGGCAACGCCCAACTTGTCCCGCGCCGCCTTGGCGAGCCGCACCAGCTGCGGGCGCATCTCCTCCGGCGCCGTCAGCGGCGCCTCGAACCACAGGCGCTCGACCCGGTCGCCGAGCACGAGGTCGAGGCCTTCCGAATCAATACCGGCGAGCCGCCAGGGGCCGGCTTCCGCGCCACAGAAGGCGCGGGCGTAGAGTTCCACGGCCTCGGCGTGATCGGCATTCATGTGCGCCACCGCGCCCTCTTCCGCATCCAGCAACCCATCCAGCCCGGAAAGATCGGTCAGCACGTCCGCCGCGGTCATCGCGTAGGCCCGTCCAAAGCCGCCGTTGAGGCTCGCGCGGGCCACCTCGAAACGCCAAAAACTGAAGTCGCCGAAATCGACATAGAGTTCGGCCTTGGGATGGCGTGCGAGATAGCGCCGCTTCAGGCCTGCGCGGAGCGGTGCGTCCGGCGCTACACGCTCGGCGCGGCCGGTCACCGTGAGGCGTGGATGAGCCAGGGGATCACCCTTACCCGGCTCGCCCACCAGCAAGGAGCAACGCGGATCGGCGAGCAGGGCCTGGGTATGCGCCGAAAGCGTGGAGGTGAGGAAGACCGGCGCACCGTCGATATCCGGCGCCAGACCCGTACGCGTCGCCAGGGGATCGCCGCTCTGCGGATCCAGCGTCGCGAGCGCGCCGTGGCGGGCGCGGCGCAGCAGGTCACGCGCCAGCCGCCGCGCCGCTGCGTCAACGGGAAGCAGGGGGTCCTTCTTCTTATCGGGGCTCTTCGGCAGCGCCTCGCTCATGCGCAAAAGTATAGGGCCGCTTTTTCGCGCCGCAATGGCGCGTGCAGGATGCTCCCGGGAATAGGCGGCCCTCGAGAGGTCGGCTATACTGGCGCCGAACGTATAAGAGGGGGGACCCATGCGTCCGACGAAGCGGGACGAACTGGTCGGCAAGGCGCTGCGCGCCTTCTACACCCATGGCTTTCACGCCACCGGCATGGATCGCCTGGTGCAGGTGACCGGCATCTCCAAGACCTCCATGTACAAGCATTTCCGCAGCAAGGAAGAGCTCATCCTGGCGGCGCTGAAACTACGCGACGCGCAGTTCCGCGACTGGCTGTTCCAGCGCATGGCCGCCCTCGGCAAGACGCCGCGCGATCAGCTGCTCGCCGCCTTCGACGCGCTGGGCGAGTGGTGCGTCGAGCCCGGCTTCCGGGGCTGCATGTTCGTCAAGGCCGCCTCCGAGTACCAGGAAGCAAACGATCCGATCCATCGCCAGGCGGCCCTCCACAAGGGCCTGCTGTTCGACCGCTTCCGCGCCCTCGCGGCGGAGGCCGGCGCCGCGGACCCGGAGGGGCTCGCCCGGCAACTGCTGATCCTGAAGGAGGGCGCCATCGTCTGCGCCCAGGTCGAGGGCTGCCGCGAGGCGACCAGCCAGGCCAAGGCGGCGGCGGCCACCCTGCTGGACAACGCGCTGGCCCACTGACCCCCTGTCGGCGCCGTCAGCCGCCCGCCTGCGGCAGCCTGGCGAGCTGAGCCTCGATGGCTCCGGTGACCTTCGCGGAGGTCGGCTTGGTGGCGGTGGCAAACCAGTCGGCGAGTTCGCCTTGCGGCCCGATGAGGTACTTGTGGAAGTTCCAGCGCGGCTTGGCGGCGAAGCCGAGCTGATCGGCGGCCCAGCGGTAGAAAGGATGCGCCTCGGCGCCGACGACATGCTCCTTCGCCGTCAGCGGAAAGTCGATGCTGAAATTCACCTCGCAGAACTCCTTGATCTGCGCCTCGCTGCCCGGCTCCTGACCGCCGAAATCGTTCGACGGCACGCCGAGCACCACTAGGCCGCGCTCCCGGTAGCGCTGCCAGACCTCCTGCAGGTCTGCATACTGTGGCGTGAAGCCGCACTGCGAGGCGGTGTTCACCAGCAGCACCACCTTGCCCCTGTACTGCGCCAGGGGCAGCGCGCCGCCCTCTATCGCCGTGAAGGTGAAATCGTGTGCCGAGCCGGCCGGATCGGCTGCCGCCGGGCCGGCCAGAAGAGTCAGCAGCGCAAAGAGCAGGGAGCGCCCCTTCGCGGGAGTCTTGGCGAGGACCATGACAGTGTCCGCCTTGGAAAGTGAGCGACAGCGTACCAAGTCTATCAGATAGACCAGCCGGGCGACCGGTCAATCGCTGCCCTGGAGCGCTAACCGATCCGCACCATGTTCAACCCGACGCGCGACGGCCTCGCCGCCCCTGCCCTTGCCTCCTTCGGCAAGGAGCTTTCGGTCGCCGTGATCGGCGCCACGGGCGGCCTTGGCACGGCCTTTGTCTCCGCACTGGAGGCGGCCCCCAGCGTGCGCCATGTCCTTGCCTGCTCGCGCCGGCCGCTGGAGCCAAGCTGCCCGAAGACGGCCTGGCAGGCCATCGACCTGGAAGATGAAAGCAGCATCGCGCGTGCGGCCGCAGCCGCGAAGTCCGGCGCCGCGCCGCTGCACCTGGTCATCGTCGCCAGCGGTCTGCTGCACGACGAGGTCCAGCAGCCGGAAAAGACCTGGCGCAACCTTTCCAGCAGCGGGCTGCAGCGCGCCTTCGCGGTGAACGCGACCGGACCGGCGCTGGCCGCCAAGCATTTCCTGCCGCTGCTGGCCGACGATCGCAAGGCGGTCTTTGCCGTGCTCTCGGCCCGCGTCGGCAGCATCGAAGACAACCGCCTGGGCGGCTGGCACGCCTACCGCGCCTCCAAGGCGGCGCTCAACATGCTGGTCCGCACCCTGGCGGTGGAGCTGGCGCGGCACAACGACCGCGCGCTCTGCATCGCGCTGCATCCGGGCACCGTCGACACCGCCCTGTCGCGGCCGTTCCAGGCGGGCGTGCCGGAAGGCCGGCTGTTCGCGCCGGAACGCGCCGCCGGGCAACTGCTGGAAGTGCTGGACGGTCTCTCGCCCGGTCATTCCGGCGGCCTCTTCGCCTGGGACGGCCAACGCATTCCCTTCTGAGCAGTGTTTACGCTGCAGCGGTATCGAAGCTCTCGCCCGGGAAATACCTGGCGAGCCGGCCGTCGCCGGTGCGCGCTTCATTTCCTGAAAGCGGCGCGCAGGTTAAAGTAGGGAAATGCACAGGCCGACCGCACGAATCCCATCCGTTGAGACAGCAAAGGCGCTCTCCCTTGCACATTCGTGATGCCACCGAGGAAGATCTGCCGCAGGTGCTGCAGGTTCACCGTGCCGCTTTCGGCGGCGAGACGGAAGCCGGGCTGGTGCGAGCCATTCTGGCCGACCCGAGCGCACAGCCGCTGCTCTCCCTGCTGGCGGTCGAGGCGGATGCTGCCCTTGGTCATGTGTTGTTCACCCCTGCGCGCCTCGCTGGTGCGGAAGAGGAAACGGCCATGGCCATCCTCGCCCCGCTCGCCGTGGTGCCTGAGGCGCAGGGCAAGGGTATCGGCAGCCGGCTGGTTGAGGCCGGACTGATGCGGCTGGCCGAGCGCGGCATCGCGCTGGTCTTCGTGCTGGGAGATCCCGCCTACTATCGCCGCTTCGGCTTTACGCCGGCCGCCCCGCTTGGCCTCGCCGCGCCTTTCCCGCTGCCCGATGAATATCTGGAGGCATGGAGGGTAAGAGCATTGCGAGATCAAGCGCCCGGCCAGCCGCGAGGCACAGTCGTCTGCTGCGACTCGCTGATGAAGCCGGAACTGTGGCGGGAATAGCGCGGCAAAAGAACGGACTTACTGCGCGGCGAGCTGGTAGGGCTGCTCTTCCTTGGCGCTGCCGGCCTGGTCCTTGGGCAGCAGCAGCGAGAGCAGCGGCGGGATGATCGCCAGGGTCAGCAGGGCGGAAAGGCTGAGGCCGCCGATCACCACCGAGCCGAGGCCGCGGTAGAGCTCCGAACCGGCCCCCGGGAAGATCGCCAGCGGCAGCAGGCCGAAGATCGACGTCAGGGTCGACATGAAGATCGGCCGGATGCGGTTGCGCGTGGCCTGCAGGATGGCCTCCGAAGAGCCCATGCCGGCGCGGCTGTTCTGCAACGCCTGGTCGACGAGCAGGATCGCGTTGTTCACCACAATGCCGATGAGGATGACGAATCCCAGCATGGTCAGCATGTCGAGCGGCTGGGCCACGTAGGTGTTCAGCGCGGCGAGGCCGAGCAGGCCGCCGGCGGTCGCCAGCGGCACCGAGAGCATGATGATCGCCGGAAAGATCAGGCTCTCGTAAAGCACCGAGATCACCAGGTAGACGATGACGAGCGCCACCAGGAGGTTCAGCTGCAGCGCGCTCCAGGTCTCCGAGAGATCGTCGGCGGCGCCGCTGAGGCTGAGCTTCATTCCCGGAGTCAGCCACTCGGCCTCGAGCGGCGCGACCACCTGGTCGCGCACGATCTCGATGGCATCCTGCAGCGGCATCGACTTGGGCGGACTCACGGTGATGGTGATGGCGCGCTCGCGGTCGACGTGGAGAATCTCCGTCGGGCCGTTGGTGATCTCGATGTTGGAAAGCGAGTCGGCGGGCAGCACCAGGCCGGTGGCGGTGACGATGGGCAGCGCGTTGATGCCCTGGGTGTTGGTGACCAGTCCCTCGGGACCCTGCAGCACGATGTCGATGCGGCGGCTGCCGCGGCTGATCTCGCCGGCCCGTGCGCCGTCGTTCATCACGTCGATGCTGATCGCCAGGTCGCGCGCCGAGAGGCCCGCCTTGGCGAGGCGGCGCAGGTCCGGCGTGACGCGGATCTCCGGCGCGCCGAGATCGAGGCCCGGGGAGATGCGGGTCTGGGCGCCGCTGTCCTCGGAGAAAGTCTCGGCCAGCAGCTGGTCGGCACGGCGCGCGACCTCCAGGATCGCGTTCATGTCCGGGCCGGTGACGTTGAGGGAAATCGCCCGCGAGCCGCCGACCGAACGGCCGAAAATGGAGGACTGCGAGACGAAGCCCTTGGTGCCGGGGTCGGCCTGGTTGATGGCCTTGCGCAGGACCGGCACGAGATCGCCGGCGCGCTCTATCTCGGCGCTGCTGGCACCGACGAACATGATGTCGCGCAGGGCGACGAAGAAGAAGTTCTGGATACGTGGCGGCTTGTCCGGCGCCGCGTCGCCGGGTTCGCCCGGCCCCCACAGCGGGCGCGTCGCCGCCTCGATGCGTTCGGCGATGTGGAAGGTGGTATCGAGGTTATAGCCCGGCGGCGGCTGGACCCGCGAATAGACGAAGTTGCGGTTGCCGTCCGGCAGGTAGTCGAGCCGCGGCATGAAGACATAGGTCGCCAGCGCCGCACCGCCGCAGATCATGCCGACCAGCAGAACGGAGGCGACGCGGCTGGCGATCACGCCGCGCAGCAAGGCCAGGACAGCGCGTACGAAAAGCCCCGCCAGGGAGTCGATGACGGGCAGGTGCAGGCGCTTGGAGAAATCGATCTTCGGGCGCCCCAGCAGCTTGTTGGCCAGGGTCGGGATCACCGTGATGGCGACCAGCAGCGACAGCAGAACCGAAACCGAAATGGCCACGGCGATGTCGCGGAACAGCTGGCCGGCCGGAAGCTCGAGCAGCAGGATCGGCAGGAAGACGACGACGGTGGTCAGGGCCGAAGCGAGGATGGCGCCCCACACCTGCTTGGCGCCCTCGCGCGCCGCCGCGGCCGAGGGCGCGCCGCCCTGGCGCAGCCGGAAGATGTTCTCCAGCACCACGATGGCGGCGTCCACCACCATGCCGACGGCAAAGGCGATTCCGGCCAGCGAAATGACGTTCAGGGAGCGCCCGACCACCGCCATGGCGACGAAGGTGGCGATGACCGAGATCGGGATGGCCAGCACCACCACCAGGGTGGCGCGCCAGGAGCGCAGGAACAGCATGAGAAGCAGCGCCGCCAGCGCACCGCCGACGAAAATGTTCTGACGCACCAGATCGATCGCCGAGTCGATGTAGAGCGTTTCGTCGTAGTAGACCTCCAGCTCGACCTGCTCGAAGCGCAGGGGCCCCGCGTTCAGCTCGCGCACCGCCTCGCGCAGGCCTTCCATGGTCTCGATGACGTTGGCGCCGCTTTCGCGCACCACGTTGAGGCTGATCATCGGCTCGCCGTTGAAGCGCCGGTTGCTGGTCGGCTCCTCGTAGTCGAGACGGACCTCCGCGATGTCGCCGACCGTCACCTCGGCAAGGCGGCTGCCGCCGGGCCCGCCGCCCGTTCCGCCGGCCGGCCCGGCGCCCGGCGAATAGGAGGTCTGCAAGACGATGGAACGCACCCGCTCCACGGTGGCGGTCTCGGAGTCGGTGCGCACGATGTAGCGCCGCTTGCCGTCGTCCACCGCGCCGGCGGTCAGCGAGATGTTCGCGTCACGCAGTGACTGCATGACCTTCGGCACCGTCAGGCCGTAGGTGGCCAGCACCGCGGGGTCGACGATGACCTGCAGTTCGCGGCCGCTGCCGCCGGAGTAGTCGACCTGGGAAACGCCGGCGACCCGCTGCAGCCGGTCGGCGATCAGGTCTTCCACCAGGTCACCATAGACCTCGATGTCGCGGGTGTTGCCCGGCAGGCGGCGCATCGCTATGCGGGCGATCGGCACGTCCTCGGAGCCGGAGGTGCGGATCGACGGCTCGCCCGCCTCGTCGGGCAGGTCGGAAACGTTGCCCAGCCGGTTCGACACCAGCATGAAGGCGCGGTCCATGTTCTGGCCGATGTTGAACTCGAGGGTGATGCGGCTGCGGCCGAGCTCGGAATCGCTCGACATCTCCGACAGGCCCTCGAGACCGGTGAGCTCTTCCTCGATGCGGTTGGTGATCTCGCGCTCGACCTCGAGCGGCGAGGTGCCGGACCAGTAGGTGGAGATCTGCAGCACCGGGCGGCGCACGTCCGGGGTCAGCTGAATCGGAATGGTCTGCAGGGCGACCAGGCCGAGCGCCAGGACGATCAACACGGCTGCGGCAACCGCCGTCGGCCGCCGGATCGCGAAAGCGATGAGATCCATACGCGTTCCACCCGCCCTGGGCTGGCGCCCGAACAGCCAGCGGCTGCGATTATGGGGCTGCCCGCCGATCCTGCGCAACGAATTCCTACCGCCAGGCGACCGCCCCGAAGCCCCTGAAGCTGCCCGGAAAATTAAGCAAAAGCTTATGATCCCGACCTCAGCGGCGGCGGCGCGGTCAGCCCCGATGCCGTCTGGTACGACCGCGAAGGGGGGGTCATCCCCGGCCGCCGCAGAAATATTCCCGGCCGCGGGAGGGCCGGGCCGCGGTTGCCGGGGGGTCAGGCCGCCTGCGGCAGGAACGACCCGTCGAGACCCATCTTCTGGACGAAAGGGATTTCGGCCTGGACCGCCCGCTGGAACGGCGGCGTTGCCAGGCTGCGCGCGAAGATGTCGGCGAGCTTCGGGTGACGTCCCGCGTCGAGGCGGAAGCCGAGGTACTGATAGTTCAGCAGGTTGCAGGCGAGGGTGATGTCGGCGATGCCGGAGCCGGCGCCGACCATGAAGGCCCCCTCGGCCTGGTCTTCCAGATAGCCGAATACGCCGGGAACGATCTCCTGCAGGACGCGGCCGATCTCCGCCTCGTCGGGCGGACCCTCCTGCAGGATGTGCGGGCGAATGACCTTCTGCGTGAACAGCGGATGCACGACCTGGCGGAACAGCACGTCGGTCCCGTAGCGTTCGAGCCACAACGCCTTGCCAAGGCCGCGCGGGTCGGCCGGGTAGAGCGGCGGGCTCGGATGCAGTTTCTCAAGGTAAGCGCAGATCGCCGCCGAATCGGCGAGCCTGTAGCCATCGTGGGCAATCGCCGGGATCAGTCCCGTGGGACTGAGGCTGTGCCAGTCCGCCGGCGGGTCGAAGGGGATCACCGCTTCGTTCCTGTATTCGAGCCCCTTGGCATTGGCGGTGACCAGCACCTTGCGGGTGTGGACCGAGATGGGCACGCCGAAAATCTCAAGCATCTGTTACTCCTCTCAGGTTGACGTCTTCAGATCGGCAAGGCTCCGCTCTGCTCCGGACGCCGCTCTGCGCCGGAGATGGAAACCCTGCGATTTTCTGAGCCGCTCTCGCGGTGCGGCGATCGCGCCGGGGCCGGCTAGGCCGCCCTGCGCACCGGAAACTGAATCTCCATGACCGAGTCCTCGCTGGCCGGATCGGCAAAGGGCAGCTCGAGGAAGACCTCGCGGCACAGGCCGTCGATCCGGTAGTTGTTGGCCTCCATCCA
>MRWG01001507.1_pt1 | contig 14665 bp, 17 predicted proteins | sample 1013341 | NCBI WGS metagenome assembly MRWG01 (sample SAMN06117577, study PRJNA244670) | biofilm metagenome | biome: Water; feature: Cathode Biofilm; material: Biofilm; isolation source: microbial consortium enriched at the cathode of a solar microbial fuel cell | place: USA: District of Columbia ... | reverse complement strand
TTGGTTAGAGCGCTACCTTGACATGGTAGAGGTCCCCAGTTCGAATCTGGGTGGTCCTACCAATTCTGCAAAGAAAGTCAGTTACTTACACGCCCCGTAAGAACTGGCTTTTTTTCTTTCCCGATATTTTCCCAATATTTTCCCGAAACGAATCGCTTATACAGTGGTCGCTCTCCCCTGCTTTTCACGTATCCTCCAGCACTTCAATCAGGCGGAGTGAACACCGTTGAGAATCACCACAGAAATGCTCCAGGAACTGGAGCGATCGATAGCCCCAGATGCCCAGGCCGAGATCCGAATCTATGCCGGCGGGTGCGATATCCGCGTGCGCTGGAATAAAGGATTGAGAGAAGCCAATCAGAACTTAGGCGCGGAGCAGCTGGCCCAGATCGAAGAGTTTCGGGAAGAGAAGATGCGGCTGGCCTGGGATAGGCTGATTGCCAAGTTCCAGGGGTTGCGGGATATGAAGCCCCGTTACTGAGGCTCACGGAAAGGTGAGAGATATCGCACGCCACCTGGCGCACATAACCGGCATTACTGAATGGCGAACCAGGTAGACTGGCTATCGGTCTGAAGGAACAGGCCGTCTCGGACCAAAGCCGGCAGGGATGCCAGGCGAACGCGACACCTGCCCAGTGGTGTGACTACAGCGAGAGTGCTGCCTGAGACTATTAAGGGAGGGGCCGGAAGCCCCTCCCCTTTTTCATTCCTCGAAAGCACCAAGGATCTGGTGCAACACCTCCAGCACAAGTTCCTTTTCTTGTGCGAAGATCACCCTGAAAAACTCATTAATAAGAATCAGAGCATTCTTATCGTTCAGGTGTACTGCCTGCTCAATTGCAAAAATGAGCGTTTCAAGTAGTGCCTTTGCGGCTTTAAGATCCATACTTCTCTCCTTATTTTGGATCAGTTGCACACAAACAGGCACACGGGAGTACTGGAAATACACCTTGCATGGTGTATCCTAGAAAGTGCGGTAACGAAGTCGGCAAACTCAAACCGCTAGCTCCAGGCAGGCCTCCCGAGGCCTGCTTTTTAGTTTCTGACTTCACTATTCTGTTCGTCTCATCACCTCCTTTCTTTTGCTGGACTTAAATTACGGTCGCGTTGAAATTAGGAACGTAATAAATACCGCTCTAACTTCATCGCTACCTCTGGATTCTAGTTAGATTTTTCAAAATCGGTAACTAATCTGCTACAAAATGCGACACTCTTTGGTGTTATTGAATAAGCCACCGGTCCCAGCTAACGGGTCAACAACTATTCAACCACAGCTTTTCAAACTGCAACCCCAAGAATCCGGATACTCGCATATTAATAGTGCGCTTCCAGGAATTGTCAGCAGCAAATCCATTAAAACACAGATCCGGATTCTTCCAAGCGGCCATACCCAGGTCACTTGAAATCCCAGATTACCCGTTAAAAGAGTTTCCACAATCCCCGAAAAAGGGGTTACTAAAAAAGAATAACCAAGGGAGGTCGACGTGCGAGGAGTCTGAACAGGTGGGCAGAGAGGCTACTGAATAGAAAGGCGATCCAGAACAAAGCCCTCTGCAGGATCTTGCTCGAGGAGATCTGAAATCACATCCGGATAGCCATCCATCTGGCTATACCAAACCGGTGACCGGTCGTTGGCCAGCTCCGGCTCATAGTAAACGATAGACAGTGCCTTTCGTCCGTTGGCTTTCACTCCAGCGCCCCATAGTAGCCCCCTGGCTCCATACTCCGTGTTCACGGTATCACCCAGGCTGTTGGTGCTGGTAAAGCTATCAACGCCGAAACCCTGCGGGATGGACAATGCGGCAGTCTGGGTATAGGTGTTGTTCCCCGAGAAAGAATCGCCCTGCACCTGCAGAGTTTTCTGTTTCACGCCATCCATGAAAATGCTCACTTCTTCCGAGTCACTGTTGGATCCGGAAAAGCTCACCACCCATTCGTTGAATCCATCCTGCGTGTCATAGGGATCGTCCGCGCTGGTGGTGTACTCCGATGTGAAATAGTGGCACCAAATGGCGCAGAAGTTGAACCTGGCATCAATGGAGACAATCTTCAGTTCATTGTCGGTGGATGAGAACGCTTCGTTGATCGACTCGGAAAGCGTGCCGCTAGGCGTTGCCTGTCCATCGTCGGAAAACTGCAGCTGCGTTGTTGAATCGGAATTGGCGCTCCACGTGAACGGCGCTTCAGCAAGAACCTTTCCTTCGCTCGTGACGATCTGGGTGGGGCCCCCGCTGGTCACAGTCTCGGAGAACGATGAGACACCTTCACTGAGTCGTGGGAAGTTGGTGTTGAGCCTGCCGACCAGGTGATTATCCCGATACAGCGAATAAGCCGGTATCTTCTGGCTTACCTCAACAACTTCTTCACCAATGAATTCGTAATAGATTGGACGCTTATTCTCTGAAATGCTTCGGTTTGTGACCACCCTCCGCTCGATAACCTCTGGAACAATGTCATCCGAAAGGATGTTGGTGTAGTCGAGAGTTGTCGTGCCAATTGTGTCGTTTTTATCCCACATCTTCAGATAGCTGACGCCGGTTGAGACATTCAGCCGCATCCGGTAGATCTGTTCTGGCAGGAGGTTGCCCCTGTTCCGAGCAGTGCAAACCGCCTCTTTGCCATCGCGGCTGAAATACCAGTCAGTGGTGGAGGCCAACTGGATAGAATTATAGAACGTGAATAGCTCTTCTTCCTGAGCCTCAGGGATGGGCCTCAACTGCTCATCAAGGGCAACACGAACAACAGTGCCAGATTCCGCAAGATATTTTTCTGCGTTAACCACAGCAACCAGGTATCGCTGGTCACCCTCAGTGTAAACGGCAGCGCCGTGCACGTTGTCACTGAATACCCAGAGCACTTCCCCGCGCATGAACACTTCGGCGCCAGCCATCCAGTCCTTGCGCCAGTGCGCGAAATCGCCGGGCTGATTGGGATAGTCTTTTGTATCAGGCTCGCCCACCCCGTGAACGTCGTACATCCTGGTTGGAGGCCCAGCCCAGGAAAGAACAACGCCCTTATCACCGATCCAGTTTCGATACCCGTAGCGCTGCGGCAGGCCCTTCTCAATGTTGTAGGAGCCGGCCTTGTAGTTCAGCTTCCACACACCGTCATAACCATCTTCGGCGCCGATGGGCGGATTAATCTCCCCCAGTTCCGTTTCATACGGTTGGCCATGCACGATCGCGAACGATACTTTGTCTGGCATCACCACCTGGTACCGGGAAACCCAGAACACAAAGCTGATATCCGAACAGGGAACAGGCTCTTTCTCAAACCCAATCACCAAAGGGCCCGATTCGGTAAAACGCACCAACACGCGATCGCCGTCTTCAAAGGCAGCCCCGTTGCAATCCATGTACTGAATTGGCACCGAATGATAAACAGCCTGCTGGTTGATGTTCAGCTGCTGGGCAGAAGAAAAGGCGTCATCCAGCGTCACCGTGCACGCATCACCGTTCAGATCGCTGATCATGCCCAACCGGTAACCGGGCCGCCATTTTTGAACACCAGGAAGGATGGCCAAATTAAAGTACAACTGAGGAGCAGACTGGGCGATGTCAGGGAAAAGCGATCCATCACGCGAAGCATCATAACCAGCTTCACCGCTAAAGCCTGGCTGGATGATGATACCCCGACCTCCCTCGTCATTGAGATCGGCAAGGCCCACGTCGCCACTCAGCTCTTCAGTAAAGTCCGCGCACCAGGCGTCCAGGGTCTTCGATTCCGGTACCGCTTCCAGGAGATTGCGGCGCTTTAGAAGCGAGAGGTTTTCAGCAATCAGAACGTCCCGTTGGTACCGCAGCCGGCCGATCGCCGCCGTCTGTTTGGCCAGCTCCACCTGAAGATCGCCAATCTGGCCAGCGTACTGGTCAGGCGCCTGGCGATAGTCATCGATCAGCAGATCAATATCACGGCGCAAGTCATCGGCCTTCTCTTCCGCTTGCAACACCTCCAGTTTCTTTTCTGGAATCAACACGGCCAACTCGGCAATGCGTTTGTTGACGCGCTCCAGCTCTGCCTTCACACGCTCCACCGCATACTTCAGCCGAACCCGATAAAGCCCCGCGCCTTCACTGGAAACAATCTCACCGCGAGACATCAGCTCTGCCCCACTTCACAAAACTTGTCAGCGCGGCTCACGTAGTAATTTATGAAACCCACTGTGAATTCCGCGTTGCGAGCCTGAACCGTCATGCCAGGCCGGAGGAAAAGATCAATTGCACAGCGAGCACGGAATTTACCATCGGAGAAATTCAGAGATCTCAGCCCCTTAAGAGGCCTTGTATTCTGGGAGGAAACGAAACCGGGCCCGTAGCCGGAAACCGTAGCGGTCAGCTGCCGAGTACCCTCGTCATACCGAAATGAAGAAAAGTCGGATCGCATGATCTCTTCCGAGCGCTCCGAGCCATCCGAGAATCGATAGCCTTTGGACACGATCAACTCACCACCGGAACGCTCCTGAATCTCTTCCAGACGGCCAGAGGCCCCAGGTATCACAGCCTGCAGATAGTTGCTGTTCTCGCCACTACGCGCTGTAGCCTGCCAGCTGGAAATCCGGAAAACGAGATCCGGGTTACCCGTGATGGTGAGCGTGTAGAACTCCCTCAGCTGGCGCGGATCGAGTCCTTCAGTCCAATCCTGGAACCCCTGGAACTGTGCGGTAAGTCCGAGTTCCGCTTGGACGGCACCAAAGGTCGAAGCGGCCTCACCCTGAAGTGAGGCACTGAAATCAAGGCTGGCGCCAATCGTTCCTTGAACGCCCTGAATACCTTGAAACGCAGCGGATACGCCGAGATCAGCAGCCAAACTGCCGACGTGGTGGCCACCCTCAAAAACAGGAACAAAACCAAGCTCCGCCTGAATCGTTCCGTTCGTGCTCGCGTTACCAATGAACTCCGCAGAAAAGGTCAGCTCTGCAACAATCGATGATTCGGTGGTTCCACCAGCCCCGGAGAGATCGATATTGTTCATCGCAGGCGGAGAATATCCTGCCTGAGCGCCCGATAGATCAATATTGGAAACGCTTGGAGGTGTGTAGCTCACGCCTATGCCGCTCCAAAATTGGTAACATCGTAAGGGCCATGGACCTGGGGTTGGTAGCCGCCACCATAGAGATAGAACACGAAGTAAACCTCAACCCCGTCGTAATCATCGAATGTGAAGTTTATCGATGTGGAGCTGAAAAGAACGTCGTATACCTTGTTTACCTCCTGTTGGAGGCCAGACACCACCACAAGCGCATCAATTTTCACTCCCGTGGCATCCTGCGGAAATGTCAGTTCCATGCTAACGTTGCGCGTTGTCATCACGCACCCCCGATCGTAATCGTCCCCGACGTGATCGCAACAGGCCCATTCTGTGTGATGGTACCGGTGTTCAGGGTTAGTTCAGCGCCGTCTCCCGGTCCGCCTGCAGTCAGGTAGATAACCTCTGCCCCATCCCGGTCCAAAACCCGGGCCCAGCCCTGATCACCTCCATTATTGGCGGAGTTATCGTTGCTGATGGTCTCGAAGGTAATCACCCCATCGGTTTCCGTGGCCGCAGCGTTGGTCAGTGCCAGCTCAGCCAGCAGTGTATCTGTGATCGCCTCCCCCATATTGGCCGGAATCGTACCGTCATAGATCTCAATCATAGGGGTGTCTGTACTGCCATTGGCCATGGCAGCAATGATCTGTTGGGCCATTGCAGAACGGAGTGCAGTAGTCAGTTTCATTGATCGATTCGCCTCTCAACAAGCACCACCAGCCGAATGGAATCAGTGGTTTCGGAATAGTTTTCAGGGGCGCCGATGAAGCACCCCTCCTCAAACGCAACAATCAAACGGCCATAGGCCTTAACCATGCGGATAACGTTGTCCACCTGGTCTTTACTTGAAGGTGTCCATTCAATGCTGAGCACCCGGTCAGCATCCGAGTAACCAAAATCATTGATCTCGGCTTCACCATCCAAAGTTGCAGTGCGCGAAACCCTCCGCGAGAAGTCAGCGAGCCCACGAGGATCCACATTGTTCACGGTCACCAGGCCATTCAGATCGAACTCTGGAGCAGTAATAAACAGCATCATCCGTTAAGCCTCAGTAGCAGCTCTTCGCCCTGCGCATTCATGCGCACCTGGATTCCCTCGAGCAACGCAAACATAAGCGCCTCAAGGTGCGGCTGAAGACCATCACCGGAAACCTTGATCAATGCGTCACCATTCTGGAGCTGACGGGTTTTCTGGCGGATGTATTCAATCTGCGCTTCAGTCAGCTTGCTTTGGTCATTGAGGGATTGTTCGCGGTATTCGTTTTCTTTGCGGAGCTGTTCATTGATGCTGATCTGAGTGAGTCGACTCGCATCATCGAAACCACTGAAGAGATCAGTAATTGTCTTGCCGGTGCTCTCGAAGGTGTCACTGATCGTGTCGGCGATCGCCTCAACCTGTTTGGCGTTGGCCTCGACTTCAGCGATGTCCAGCGAGATCTTCGCCTCGATGTTCTTGATTCGCTCATTGCTGGCGATCTTCTCCATCTCGATGAAGAACTCTTCAGATTTCTCCACCGCCTTTTCGGTTTTCTTAGCCGTGTCCTCCATGGCATTGCCGGATTTGACGATGGTTCCGGAGAAGGAATTGATCTTGCCGGTGGCTTCGTCATAGCCGAGCTGAAGAGCCTTGTTGTTCTCCGCGAGGACAGCAGTGGTTTTGGACACTTCTCCCAATGCACCACCGCTCGCCGATACCTGACGGTTCAGCTCTTCGACGGCATCAGTAATGCCCCGCTGTGAACCGCTGAACTCTTCAGTCTTGTTGGCGTTGTCTACCAACTGCTGGGCGTAACGGTTGAACTCCTGGCGTTGATCTTCCGTGATTTCAGTGGTGTAACCCATGGTCTGGCCAAGGGTTTTGTTCATCTCGTCGTAGCGCTGACTGATCTTCCGAAGTTCTTCGGTTTCGTCCTGCAGCTTCTTGATCTCACCGGTGGCAGGCGCGAAACTATCGGCTAGAGATTTGATCTCATCCGCATTGAAGTACTGATAAAGCTTAGAGCCAATGGAACCGAACTCTTCCTCAATGTAATCATTGATGAATGTTCCGAAGGCATAGCCGCCAGTCAGCGCCAGCCCAAGCAGGCCACCCTTTCCAGCTGTAGTTGAAGCGATACCCTTAATGCTGTTCAGGTTGCCGATAATCGCTTTGAAACCCTGAGCGCCAGCCAAGGCAGTCAGGCCAGTGCCAACGCTACTCAGCCCTCCGGCGAGGCCACCGATGGCTGGCAGAACCGTATCGATCGCTTTCCCGACACCCAGAATCTCACCAACCGTTTTCTTGGTGGTCCCATCAAGCTGTTCGAATTCCTCAATCCCTTTGCCAATGGCCTGGAATAGAGGCTCAAGCCCTTCGGCAATCCCGCTGGAAACCTGCACCAATGCCGTGAACGCATCCACCACCCGCTGCATGGCAGACTGCAGCCCTTCCACCGTAGACAGATCAACGTTGCCAAACAGGCCTACGAACAAATCATCGAGTTCACCGCCCAGATCACCAAAGGATTCGAGCAGGTCTGAGAAATCCAGCCCGGAGAGCGCTTCAGGGAAGTTTGCAGCAATAACCTGGAGCTTCTGGTCAATGTCCTGAGCAAGCCCTTCCAGGCCGTCCAGAATGGGCGCAAAGGCACCATCATCAAGCTTTATCTCATTCCCCAGGGAATTGAAGATGCTGGTGACTGACTTAACCACAGAGCGGGTTTCGTCCGTGAGATTTGAGCCCAGTTCGATCAGCGCTGAATTGACGTTGTTCTGAAGTGTTTGTCCAAGGAGCCCCAGGGTATTGGTCAGCTCCTTTGAGGCAGTTACCGCAGCACCTGCGTTGCTGCCGTATTTTTCAAGACTTTCCGAAAGCCTCTCGGAGTTTTCGCCAGTCAAGGCAAGGACTGGAACGAGCGCCTCTTGTGTGCCGAAAAGCTCTCTGAGAACGGTCACGTTGCCGCCGGTCTTATCTGTGACCTCCTGTAAGAAGCCTGCAAGTCCCTTGCTTGCAAGGGCGCTGGCGTTGAACTCAATGCCAAGCTCATTGGCCAGTTCAGTTGCCTGCTTTGATGGGCCTATAATTGAGTTAAGGGCAGCCCTTATGCCAGTAATTGTTTCGGCGGTACTGGTGCCGGTTCCGGAAGTAATGGTGGCAATGGCCGCGCCAATCTCTTTAAACGAAAGGCCTGCCGCATCAGCGATAGGGGCCAGCCTACCGATTGTAGACGCCAGTTCCGGTATCGTCGTTTGGCCAAGTTGAACAGTTGTAAAGAAGTCATCAGCGAATGCGCTGGCCTGATCTGCTGATGCGCCAAAGGCATTTAAAGTGCTGACCAAGGCGGCAGTGGTTTCGCCCAGGTCCGCCCGGCCCGCGATGGATAATGTTTCAGCCGCAGCCAGAAGTTCGAGCGAATCCCTGTAATCAACGCCTGCAGAAATTGCGCTGTATGTAGCGCTGGTGATTGCATCCAGAGAGGCGGTAGAGGTCTCAGAATACGAAAGAATCTGAGCCTGGAAATCTCGGAGATTGTCCGCCGGCTGCCCGATCAGGGTGGCGATCTCACCGAACGCGGTATCAAAATCATCCGACAGCTTCACCGCGAAGGCCGTGATACCCACACCAGCAGCAGCCAGAGCAAGATCCAGCTTCACGATGCTGTCTGTGATATCGGCCAGAACGCCGGTCACATTCCCTGTTTTGTCCACCAGGCCATCCAGCCCACGGCCAACTGAGTTGATGGCACCGCCAGTGTTATCAACCCCACCGAAGATCAGCTCTACCGTTTTCTTGAGGTCTGCCATGTTTTCTCCGGGCATAAAAAAACCCTGCCGAAGCAGGGTTCATTGGTTCAGAGTTTGCTCTAGCTGCAGTAATAAGCGACTTCGCTTTCCCAGCGAGTCACGCGGTCTTCCGCATCTCTCCGCTCGCTTTGTTTGTAACCGCGCCGGAGAAGCTGATCGAGCTCATTCTCATACCTTTGAAGGATAATCTTTGCCTTCCGGCATGAACTGGATTCTGTTCGGGGTTGCTGAGAGGTTGAAGCAATATCGCTGTCGGCTCTGCGCTCGGCGCGTTCCTGGTCTATGCGATCCAGCATTTCTCGCTGGCTATCCGTAACCATGGATCCGGTCTTGCTCTCCCGTATCTGAACCTCTTCCTGCTGACCAGGTGGCGGCTGATTCCCAAAGTGAACGTTGCCGTTGTCATCAGTCCACTTGTAAACCTGGGCAAAAGCGGGGAGTGAAAGAGTGACCAGAAAGAGCAGTAAGAAGCGCATGGATTACCTCCGTGTAACAGATTGTAAAACCTTAGCACATTACTTTTTGCTCTGCGCTTCATACCAACGCGCCCACAAAGACACTTCGGTTTCCGTTAGGTAGCCCTCTGGAAACACATCAGGCCGGATCTCAAACAGAAACCGGCCCTTGCGATCCGCCAGGGCTAGGCTGGCTTGGATGTCTGGCTCTTTCCAGAGGGCTTTCGCTTTACCTGGGCAACCTTGCCCTGGCCAGTCAGGTCATAGATCTGATTTGACAACTCCAGGAAGTCTGTTGGAAATGCCTCTGCAATCCGCACGACATCCTGGCGCTTGAGCTGTGGCGAGATCACCGCCATCTCAACGTGTGCCAGTTTTTTAGCCAGGGCCGGAGGTGAATCTTCACTGATGCCCAAGGCTTCCAGCATGCCCTGAATCTTCTCAGCTTCACTGCCCGCCAGTTTCTCCAAAGCCTTAACCAGCAGTTTACTCTTGTCCGCTTCCTGGTCGGCCCGAGCCAACTCTTCTGCAGTCAGGCCCCGAACACGAAACACAACCGGTACCGGTTGGGCATCATCCCCTTCACCTTCGTAGCCAGCAAAGCCAGCAGCCGTGAGCCCAGAGAGCGGGACATCCTGTGCCCGCTCCTGGAACTTCGCCTTGCGGAAAGCGGCAAGGTCGAAATTACTCACAGCGATACCTCTTTGCCCTTCTCATCTACGTTGATGGTACAGGCAGCAACGATATCGCCACCGGCTGGGAAGGTCCGGGCAATGGACAGAACGCCCTGTTCAATGAAGTGCTGGGGCCGGTTCTTGTCTGGGTAGAACCGGAAGTACAGGTTCTGGCCCTGAACAGCCGCAATGGTATCGCTGATACCATCCGTGAGATCGACACTGAACGTCGCGTTGTTCAGGCTCTGGGAGCGGGAGTTCTTCACCCGGGTATAGGTCTGTTTACTGGATGAGGAATAGCCCACTTCAGAAGGCACGAAGTCATACGCATCGAACGCTTCAATGAACTCCGGAGTGGCAAAGCTGGCATAAACACCCTTTGGAACATTGCCGGTGTGGATCTTCTTCAGTGCAGAGCTGAAACTCACCTCACCATTCACGTAGTCAATGGTGGCGATCGGGAACACAGCGCTTTCCATGTGCACGTTCACCAGCTGGAAGATCTCGCCTTCGGTTACAGCGGCAGCAGAAGCGCTGGTCATGCGGACCTGTGCCAGTTCAATGGAGCCGACGGCAATGAGAGGCGGGCCACCGGCATCACCACGAACTTCCGAAAACGCGGTGCCTTCAGTACCGGCAACCGCTGTCACATCCCCAGCACCATCACACACGATGCTGTTGATCATGTGGGTTTCAGTTGATGCACGAGTTACGGCAATGCTGGACTTAGCCGCCACTGCCAGTTCCACGCCCGACACAAAAGCGGTGAAGGCGGCGATCGCTACCGCATCATTTCCAGTGGCTGGGGAGCAAGCACCGCCGGTCACCACGCCATCAGCCCGAACCACAGGCGCAAAGCCGGCAGCCTGGGACCACAGCTCTTCGCCGGATTCAAAGGTTTGCGCATCGCCGGAATCTTGCAATGCAGTCATGGGAAAGGCGTTCTGCCCGCCTTCAAATTCGAGCAGCGCGTTGTCTGTAGACATAGGGTTTCTCCTGGTTTTCAAGCGCCACCGGGCGCGGGGTTTGTCTGTCTGGAGGTGTTACTGGTAAGGGCTGGTGTTGCTGGTTTCGTAGACGATCTGGAAGGTCACCAGAATGATCATTTCGTTCTGGCCTCCATCAGGGGAATCCAGAACCGAATCCGTGTAACTGATGTGCTTGCAGAGCCCGCCAAGGGTCTGATCGCTGGCCAGGGCGTCATCCAGCAGAGCCGCAAGCATCTGGTTGCCCTGGACACTGGAATTGATCGTGCGGTCTCGTTTGGCCATCTCCCCAACGTTGAGCGTCAGGGTCATTTCATACTTCCGGTACTTGAGCTTTTCGGCCGTCTCGGAGGGGTCCCAGATAACGCGTGCAGGGAGATCCTGTTCGCTGTCCAGTTGTTCACCACGTTTGGCGTTCAAGCGGTCAGCAAACGCCTGAACAACCTGTTCTCGGATACTGTCTGGCATCAGAAGCCCCTCAGAATCGCGTCGATTTCTTTCTCGAATTGCTGCATCTGATAAAGCGCCAGCGGCTCAGCAATGTCTTCTTTCACGTCGGTGAACACCTGTGAAAGCGAGGGTCCGTAGAAGACTTTGATCCTTCCGCCCTCAGAACCGATCTTTGAACGCCGACCAGCGATCGCAACACGGCCACTAGTGCCAGGCAGAACGATGTAGAACGGCTTGCCTTCAATCTCACTGTCACCGTCAAACACCTTGGCACCGCCCGTTGGCTTCACCTTGACTCGGATTCCACGCTTCGGAATCGCAGGAGGCTTGAGCCAGCTGGTTTTGTCTCCGGAAATATTGGTTTCCGTTGAGAAGCGAGAAAGCAGAAGGCCTCGGGAGGGTGTCGAGATCTTTGCCTGAAGCTTTTTCTGTGAGGCCTTGGTGATCGTCATCAGGCTCTTCACATAAGCAGCATTCAGACGAACCTGTTTCCGGATTTCCTTGCTGGATTCGGTGCGGCTTTTCGTCACCGTTTTGTTCAGGGATCTGGCGTGAGCTCGGCTTGCACCATCTGAGAACTTAGCCAGCAGGGCCCGCACTTCCTGCAGGCTGGAGCGATCAACCTCAACTTGCATTTGCGTAGTGCCTCGTCACCTGCCCGTCATCCGTGATCAGCCCGTCCAGTATCCAATCGATTCCGTCGATGGTTACCTTATCTCCACGCCGGGGCCGATCCACATAGCTCTTCCGGATCTCAATCTGATTCCGGAACGCGGGCATGTTCGTTTCATACACCTGGCGCTGCTCAACAGCCCGATCCAGAATGCAACGGATCTCAAAGCTAGCGCCTTGGTCATCGGTGTACACCGCATCCACGGCGAACTGCTCATCAATGGCGGACTCAAGCCGGCCCGCCACTGAATCGAACTTACTGGCCATCAGTCGCCGCTGGCGCCGTCGCCAGATTCGTCATCGTCTGAAGCACTACCGCTGGCGTCCGGTGCAGCGCCTGAGGCAAGAACAGGGCGCTCACCTTCTTTCCCGTCCTCTTCGATCACGCGAACGCAGCTCTGGTACTTCTTCAGCTCTGCAGCGGTCATTTCCGTTTTGGTGCCGGCTTTGATAACTGTCTTCTGACCGGTTGTTTTATCGCGGTCTTCAACCCGCTTGATAAACACCACTTTGGTTTTCTTAGCAGCCATGTCTTTCACCTTTCAGGTTTCAATTCAGATATGAAAAAGCCGGCCCTTGTCTTCAAAACAGGCCGGCTTAGTTCAGGCTTTCAGTGCTCCGCTTACGGAGTCGGGAGCACTTGCGCGCACATGGTGCCGTCGATCCGGCGGAGGATCGGCAGCGGCCCGGATTGAGTCATGATGTACTCAATGCCGGGATCGTCTGTGGTGAAGTTCTTCGGCCACATTTCCGCTTCCTGGTATTGCGCGTTTGCGTCCAGAATCGCGCCATACGCACGCACACCACGGGCGCCCGCTGCGCTCACAATCACTACGTGGCCGTAGGGAATAAAGTACTGCTTGACGCCCTGGGCATCCTTGTACCAGCCCTTGTATTCCCAAAGCTCTGGGCCAGTTTCGCCGAATCGGCCGCGATAGAACGCGTCAGTTTCAGCCGGTGCCATTTCGAAGGTGGTTTCAGAACCGCGGCGAGTACTCGCCAGCTCCTTGAATTCCTCATCACCCATGGCGGCGCGGAAGGTGCCAGGGCCAAAGATCACGTGAGTCGCTGGAGCTTCCAGAAGGCCGAACCAATCCTCAATGTCTTCCACCGGCTTGGCCGTGGACTGGTTCCAGGCCCCAGCACCGCCTGAGATATCAATCGTGAGATTGGCATCACGACGGAAATCCAGCAGTTGCTCCGGATACTTCGGGCCAGACACAACTACCTGGCCAGTCAGAAGCTCCTGAGCCAGCATCCACTCTTCACGGCGGCGAATCTTTTTGCGGTGAGTGGCCAGCAGATCCACGCGGATCGCATCTGCCCGCTCCGCTGGAGTCAGCGGGCCATTGAAGCCCTCACCAGGCCGGCGCTCAAGCACTCGCGAAGGATCAACCACATCCTTCGGTTTCAGGTAAGGCGGAATGAACTTCCGAAGTTCGCCACCTGGCTGCTGGCTCACCTGGCCGGGGACGTAGGGGCTCACGAACGGAGCCAGTTTGAAATCTTCATCCCAGGCATCAAAGGCAATTTCTTTGGTGCCGAAAGTCACGAACCCCGGGCAAAGCAGGTTCAGCAGGAACGGCATGAACGGATCCAGACGGCGGGTACCGTCCAGCAACTCAGTGGTGCTGTAGGTCATGGGGTGATCTCCTCAGATCTGGTTAATCAGGTGATGCTGGTAACGCAGGGCTACCGGGCGATCACTCCGGGGTTACAAGTGAAATGGGCGTGCGGTCGAACGCGGCCAATTGCTCAGTAGCGGTCCAGCTGGCGTGGAAGCTCACCTGGTTTTTGTCCAGATCGCCACCTTTGGCATAAACCACATTCATGTCGCCACCGCTGGCATCGGCGTCATGATTCAAGAACCCAATCGGGTTCTGAGAACCATCAGTGGCATCCTCCTGACACTCCACGAGCTTGCCAGTTGCGGCAACACGGCCGATCGCCCGGCCTCTTGGCAAGTTCTGGCCGCTGGCCAGGGTGCCGCTGTCGAATGCCACCAGGCCGCCCAAGATGAACGGCGCCGGCTGGTAAGGCACGTATGAAGAGCCTGCGTAGATATCAGACATGTTTGTTTCCTCTCGTTTAAAAACAGGTTCTCAAACCGCCCGCCAGTGGCGAGCCGTTCCGGGTTAGTGGACTTTGGTGCTGGATCCGGTGGCCTTGGCATGAGCCGCAGCCAGCTTGGCGCCGCCTTTGAGCTCTCCGCCCTCTTCGCCGGCTGCGGCATCCGCTGCAATCTCCGGCTGTTTGGTGTTGCCCATGGCCGCGCTCAGCAAACCAGAAGGCGCTGCAGCGTTCTGCTCCGGCACTTCAGAAGCAGCCAAAGCAGCTTTGGCATCTTCCACCGACATACTGGTTTTGAACGCCAGGTGCTGGGCCAGCTTTGCGCGGCCTTCGGCTTCCTCGCACTGCAGGATGCCGGCAATGCGGGCCTGCTCAGTGGCGGCAGCATCAGCAGCCAGCTTGGTGGTGTCTACGGTCTCCGGTTGCTCAGTGCTGGCTTCCGGGGCGGGTGCCGGTGCAGTAGCCGCCGGCTTGGTCTTTGATTCAACCGTCATAGTGCTAACTCCGATTGTCGTGGTGGTTTGGATGTAGTCAGAGAAGGCGGCCAGCAT
>MRWG01001506.1_pt1 | contig 14666 bp, 17 predicted proteins | sample 1013341 | NCBI WGS metagenome assembly MRWG01 (sample SAMN06117577, study PRJNA244670) | biofilm metagenome | biome: Water; feature: Cathode Biofilm; material: Biofilm; isolation source: microbial consortium enriched at the cathode of a solar microbial fuel cell | place: USA: District of Columbia ... | reverse complement strand
AAGCCGAGGTAGTTCTCGGTCACCGCGTCGCCGTCGGCATCGAAGGTGATCGTGGCGTCGCCCATGTCGGCGGCCGGGCCGCCGTCCAGGATGGCCAGGCGGTAGCCGGGCTCCAGCTTGATCTCCATCCGGTCGGTGTTCCAGGCCGCAGTGCCGTAGCCCGGCGCCGTGGTCAGGTAGCCGTCGATGGCGGCCAGGATCGCGTTCGGGGTGGTGCCGCCCGCAGCAATGGTCATCGGCGCGATGACCGAGTTGCCGTTGGCGTCGAGGATCGAGAAGGTCACGTCGGAGCCGAGCGTCAGGGCGGCGGCGGGGGTGGTGATCGAGCGCGATCCGTACATTGCCGCCGGGTCGCCCGCCGTGGTGCCCTGGCCGAAGGGGGTATTGGCGCCACGGTTGTGCACCCGGTTCACTTCGTCGCGCATCTCGCCGACCAGCTGGTCGAGCTGGTTGGTCATCGCCGGCAGCTGCCGGTCGCGCATCTCGACGAGGGCGCCCAGCTTGCCGGTGGTGATCTCGGTGGTGAGGTCGTTGGTCACACCGTTCAGATAGATGCCGCTGATCGTGCCCGGATAGCTCTCATTGGCCGTCATGAAGGGCGTCTCGGTGTAGGACAGCGTGCTGACCGAGGTGCCGGAGACCAGCGAGCGGCCGGACTGCGTGAACAGGCGGATCTGGCCGGTGGCGTCGGTGAACTCCTGCAGATCCATGTAGGATGAGATGGTCTTGACGGCAACGTCCCGGCGGTCCTGCAGGTCACCGACCGGCAGGCCCTTGACCAGGTTGTTGGCGACCTGCGAATTGAGTTCCGCGATGACTTCCAGCTCGGCGTTGATGACCTCGACGGCGGCACCGATCTCGGCGTCTGCCTGGGTGCGGTGCTGCTGCACCTGGGTCGCCATGTTGTTGAAGTACTGCGCCATCTCGACGGCCTCGTTGACGGCGTCGAAGCGGTGGGCGGCGACTTCCGGGCTGTTGGCCACGTTCTCGATGGCGCTGGCAAGGTCGGTGATCGAGTTGCCCAGGGCGTTGTTGTTGCCCAGCGAGCCGAACATCGCCTGCATGCGGTTCAGGTAGTCGGCGCGCACCTCGGCATGGCCCAGCACCGTGGTTTCCTGCATCAGGTCGCGGCGCAGGAACTGGTCGATGCGGCGCACGATCTGCGCTGTTTCCACGCCGGCGCCCATGCCGCCCAGCACGCGGTTCTGCTGGTCGTGAATCTTGCGGGCGTAGTCCGGGGTGTTGACGTTCGCCACATTGCTCGAGGTGACCTGCAAGGCGGTCTGGTTGACCTGCAGGCCACTGAGGGCGTTGAAGAGCGCAATGCTGAGCGTCATGGTCTGATTCCGCTAGGGGTTCGCGGGGCCGCTGGGATTACAGGTGCTGGTCGACTTGGACGGAGACCGGCGGCTTGCCGCCGTTCTTCGAGGGGGCGCCCTTCTTCGAGTAGCCGCCGGCCTCGTTCTGCTGTTCCTGGACGGCGTGGACGATGGCCGTGGCGACGCGCTGGTTGGCGCTGCGCGCCGCGTTGATCGCCTGCTCGTTCTCGCTCATCACCTCTTGCATGCGCTCCATGACGTCGGTCAGCTCGTCGCGCAGCACCGGGTCGATGGCGTCGATGAAGGCCGGGTTGGAGCGCAGGTGTTCGGTCTGCTTCTCGTAGGTCTGCACCAGGCCCAGCTTGTGGTCCTGCAGCTCGCCGAAATCGCGCACGCGCATGGCGCGCAGCAATTCGACCTCGCGGCTCATGACCGCGGTGAGGTCCTCGACGATGTGGATGACCTGGCGCAGCTCCTCCGCGGTGGGGGGCGCTGCATCGGGCTGGTTCTCGCTCATAGCTGGTTCTCCTGCATCTTCAGGATTTCGCGTTGCACCGCATCCGCGATGCCGACGCCGCCCGCCTGGGCGATCGCCTTGCCGTATTCGTCCACCATCATGGAGCGGAAGATCTTCTCGCTCTGGCCGCCGCCGAACAGGCCTTCGGTGTCCACGCTCTCGAACACCGGGGCCAGCATCTCGGAAAGGAAGAGGGCCTCGAACTCCTGGGCGATGCGCTGCACGCTCTCGCGGTTGGCGGTGCTGTCGGCGGCCTTGTCGGCCGGCTTCTGGACACCCTGGAGGCGGGCGAGGGCGGTGGTGACGTTGACGTCGTTCATGGTCACAGCACCTCGATCTCGGCCTGCAGGGCGCCGGCGGCCTTGATCGCCTGGAGGATGGAGATCATGTCGCGCGGTCCGATGCCGAGGGCGTTGAGGCCGTTGACCAGCTCCTGCAGGCTGACGCCGGCCGGCACCACCGCGAGGCGCTTGTCGCCGTCCTCGTCGACCTGGATGTCGGTGCGCGGCACCACCACGGTGTCGCCGGTGTTGGCAAAGGCGTTGGGCTGGCTGACCTGGGGCGTCTCGGTGATGCGGATCGTCAGGTTGCCCTGGGCGATGGCGACGGTGCTGATGCGCACGTTCTCGCCCATCACGATGATGCCCGAGGCCTCGTCGATCACCACCCGGGCCGGCTGGTCGGCGCGCACGCGCAGCTGCTCGATATCGGTCATCAGGCCGACCACATCACCGTTGTAGCGGGTCGGCAGGTTGATCTGCACCGTGGTCGGATCGATGGAGCGGGCCGAGGCCTCGCCGGTAAAGCCGTTGATCGCCTCGGCGATGCGGCGCGCGGTGGTGAGGTCCGGGTTGCGCAGGGACAGCTTGACCGAGCGCAGCTGCTCCAGCTCGAAGCCCAGCTCGCGTTCGATGATGGCACCGTTGGCGATGCGGCCGGAGGTCGGCACGCCCTTGACCACGGTCTCGGCGTTGCCCGCGGCGCTGAAGCCGGCGACCGCCACCTGGCCCTGGGCCACGGCATAGACCTCGCCGTCGGCGCCCAGCAGCGGGGTCACCAGCAGGGTGCCGCCCAGCAGGCTCTCGGCATCGCCCAGGGCGGAGACCTGGATGTCGATGCGGGTGCCCTGGCGGGAGAAGGGAGGCAGGTCGGCGGTGACCATCACGGCGGCGACGTTGTCGCTGTCCAGGTCCTCGCTGCGCGCGTTGACACCCATGCGCTGCAGCATGCCGATCAGGCTCTCGCGGGTGAACACGGCGCTGCCCAGGTCGTCGCCGGTGCCGTTGAGGCCGACCACCAGGCCATAGCCGACCAGCAGGTTGTCGCGCACGCCCTCGAAGTCGGCGACGTCCTTGATGCGCGACGGCGACTGGGCGGCGGCACCCTGGCCGGCCAGGGCGAGACCGAGCACGAGGCTCAGGCCCAGCGCGAGGCTGGCGAACCGGAGGGCGGCACTATGAAGACGTACTTTGGGCATCAGGTGGTCCCACGACAGGGTTTGACTCGGGGCATTCAATGCGAATCCCGTGCCAAACGCCCGTTCAGCCGCAATGGCGGGAAACCGCGGATTTCCGGGCCCCGCTGCAGAGGGGCCTCCTTGCGGGCGCCGTCCGGCGGCAAAAGCGGCCCTCAAGGGTGGGAAATTCCTGCCGGTTTTTCAGAGGTTTAACGCGTTATTAACCGCGCTGGCTCAGTGTCGTCGCAGTATTCCCGGTTGCAGGGCTGTTTATGAAGATCGATCGCTTTTCCGGGCCCAAGGCAGCGGCCTCGCGCCGCAGCGGCCGCAGTGCCGCGAGCGGCAGCGGCAGCTTTGCCCGTGCGCTGGCCGAGGGCCCGGCCCAGACCGGCGGCCCCTCCGGGACAACCCCTGTCCATGCGGTCTCCGCCCTGCTCTCGATCCAGGAGGTGGACGACTCCACAGAGGGGCGCGCCAAGGCGCGCCGCCACGCCGACGAGCTGCTGGATCGGCTGGAGGAGTTGCGCCTCGCGCTGATGCTCGGTGAGGTGCCGCTGGCCCAATTGGAGAATCTGGCGCAGCGGCTGGCGCAGCGTCAGGGTTCGGTCGACGACCCGAAACTCGCTCAAATCATTAATGAAATTGAGATCCGGGCCGCCGTGGAACTGGCCAAGCGAGGCCGCTGACGGCGCTGCCGAGGGCCGGAAACGGCCCCAGAAAAATTGACGATTCCAAGGACTTGCCGGGCAAGGCAAATTCCATATACTCCCGGCGCGTTTTGGTACTCATTTACGGGACCACGGATGACTGTAAAGCTGCCGAAGGACTATCGTCCCAGCGAGGGCGAAGAGTTCATGAACCCGAAGATGCGTGAGTATTTCCGGCTGAAGCTGTTGCAGTGGAAGTCGGACCTGCAGCGTGAATCGGGCGAGACGCTGCAGCACCTGCAGGAGGTCTCCCTCCAGGAGCCGGATATCGCCGACCGGGCTTCTCTCGAAACCGACCGTTCGCTGGAACTCAGGACCCGCGACCGGGAGCGCAAGCTGATCTCCAAGATCGACGCGGCGCTCCGGCGGATCGAAGAGAACTCCTACGGTTACTGCGAGGAGACCGGCGAGCCGATCTCCCTGCGTCGCCTCGAAGCGCGGCCCATCGCCACGCTCTCGATCGAATCGCAGGAACGGCACGAGCGCATGGAGCGGACCCACCGCGACGACTGAGCGACTGCAGGGCTGCGGGATGCCATCGATCAACCCCTAAGCCTGGTAAAAGAAAAGGGCCGCGTCATCCTGACGCGGCCCTTTCTCTGTCCTGCATTGCTTTCCGTGTGCGAAGCGGGGGCGGTGCAGGGGAGGTGGGATGATCCGGCTTAGAACGGCCAGATGATGTCGAAGACCTGCTGGCCGTAACGCGGCTGCTGCAGGTCGGAGATCTGGCCCTGGCCGCCGTAGGCGATGCGCGCTTCGGCGATCTGGTCATAGGCGATGGTGTTGGTCGAGGTGATGTCCTCCGGGCGGATGATGCCGGCGACCTGCAGTTCGCGCTTCTCGTAGTTCACGCGAACCTCCTGGCGGCCCGCCAGCACCAGATTGCCGTTGGGCAGTACCTGGGTCACCAGCGCGGCGACGCGCAGATTGATGGCCTCGTTGCGGTTCACGCCGCCGCCACCGGTCGAAGAGGAGTCGCTGTCGAGGTCGACGAGGTTCGTCGGATCGACCGCGTCCGGAAGGATCCTGGCGAGGTTCGCCTCGTAGCCGAGGAAGGCGCTGGCCGAGGAGTTTTCGTTGGCGGTCCGTGCCCGGGTCGTCGTGTTGTTGATCGCGGCGTTGTCCTGGATCTCGATGATCACCGTCAGGATATCGCCGACGTTGCTGGCGCGCTGGTCCTTCAGGAAGGCGCGGCTGCCCGGTCGCCACAGCGAATTGGGCTGGCGATCGATGGTCTGCGGCGCCGGCATCGGCAGGGAGACTGCCTGCTGGGCGGCCAGCGGCGCCGGGCTGTCGATGGTGCTCAGCTTCGGCTCCTCGCCGACGGCGGCCAGGCGGTTGAACATGTTGCAGGCGCTGAGGCTGAGGCCGAGGGCGGCGATCAGCGCGGTGTTGCGGGCCATCTTGGCGGCGGTCTTCATGGATGTTTCTCCGGTGCGGGGCATCGTCCTGACTCTCCCTTACTTAGCGTTCGGCGGTGATGCGGGTGGGCACCACCACAACGGTGCCCGTGTCGACGACGACGGCACTGACAGCAGTGTTGGAACTGGTGTTCATGACGCGCACGACGTCGCCCTCGGCGCCTTCTTCCAGGGCGCGGCCCTGCACCGAGAGCTGCAGGCGGTCGGTATTCAGGCGGATCGTCACGAGGCTGTTCTTGGTGACCAGGACCGGTGTCTGCAGATCGGTGCTGCGGACGATGTCCTGGGCGCGGATCGGGCGGCGCGGGCTCATGCCGACCAGTGATGCGGGGTCGATCACGGCGGTGCGGGTCAGGCGGTTGGCCTGAACGCTCATCCACTCGATGTCGCGCTCGCGGATGATCTCGCCGGGCTTCACGCCGCGCCGCAGCACCGGCACCTCGGTGAGTTCCAGCGCGCGCCCGGTCACCGACAGGCGTGCTTTGGGCTCGCCCGCCGCCGGGGCCACAACCTGGGCCAGGAAGCGGCCGTTGCCGGGATCCAGGGTAAGACGGGTGATGCGCAGGCCGCCGCCGCTGTTGCTCGGCAAACGCAGGCGCAGGTCCGGGTTGTCGAGCACCAGCTGGACGTTGCCGTCCAGGCCCTGGTCGGCGAGCGCCGCGCGCAGGGCCAGTTCGATCTCCTCGGCCGGCACGTCGTGGCTGGAGCGCTTGAGGCTGATCCGCTCGTAGCGCGACCGCGGCTGCCAGGCCACGCCGTGTGCCTTGGCGACGGCGTAGAGCCAGCGTGCGCCCACCTCGACGGAGACACCGGGTTCCGGCGCGCGGGCGACCGGAGTCGCCGCGAGGCCGGGGTCGGCGATGCCGTCGAAGAGGTCGCCCAGGCGCACGATGTCGTCCTCGACCACCGTGCCCATACGCAGCACGACGAGGTCCTCGACCGGCACGGCCGGCGCGGCCGTCGCGCTGCCACTGCGCGCCTCGGCAATAGAGCCGAGGACGAGCAGCAGGGCGAGGGACAGCGCGAGGCTTTTGAGGGTCTTGGTCATCAGGAGCTCCCGCTTACCTCATCTGCGTGACGGTACGCATCATCTCGTCGGAGGACTCGATGACCTTCGAATTCATCTCGTAGGCGCGCTGTGCGGTGATCAGGGTGGTGATCTCCGAGACCACGTTCACGTTGGAGGTTTCCAGGGCGCCCTGCACAATGCGGCCGAAGCCGGCCGAACCGGGTGTCGCCACCGAGGCGTTGCCGGAAGCCGCGGTCTCCAGCAGCAGGTTGTTGCCGATGGCGTCGAGACCGGCCTCGTTGGCGAAGTTGGCGAGTTCCATCTGGCCGACCAGCACCGGGGCGATCTGGCCGTCGAGGTCGACGTAGACCTCGCCGCTCTCGTTCACCGTGATCGAGACCGCGTCGGACGGCACCGTGATGCCGGGCTGCACGATGTAGCCGTCGGCGGTGACGATGTCGCCGTCGGGGCTGAGCTGCAGGCTGCCGGCGCGGGTATAGGCCGTCTCGCCGCTGGGCAGTTCGACCATCATGAAGCCGCGGCCGTTGATCGCCAGGTCCAGCGGGTTCTCCGTCTGGATGATGTTGCCCTGGCCGGAAATACGGTAGATCGCGGCCGACTTCACGCCGAGGCCGAGCTGCACACCGGTCGGCACGATGGTGCCGGCGTCCGAAGAGGCCGAGCCGACGCGCCGCAGGTTCTGGTACAGCAGGTCCTGGAACTCCGCCCGGTGACGCTTGAAGCCGGTGGTGTTCATGTTGGCGATGTTGTTCGAGATGACTTCGACATTGAGCTGCTGAGCCAGCATGCCCGTCGCGCCGATGTTCAGGGATCGCATCTCTTTAGTCCTCGCTAAAAGCTAGGGGCTTAGGCTTGGCCCGAGCCGCCGAGCGACTGGATCGCGCGGCGCAGGCGTTCGTGTTCGTCGTTGACCAGCTTGCCGGCGGCGGCGTACTGGCGCGAGGTCTCGATCATCCGGGTCAGCTCGATGATGCCCTGGACGTTGGAGCCCTCGATCATGCCCTGCACCACCTCGGCGTCCTCCGCCGGCAGGACGTCCTGGCCGTCGGGGTCGTAGAGGCCGTCGGACATCTTCACCATGGCCTGCTCGTCGTCGAAACGTGCCAGGCGCAGGCGCCCTGCCGGGCCCTGCTCGGTGGAGATCGTGCCGTCTCGGGTGACCGTGATCTCGCTGGTGTTGGGCGGCAGCGTGATCGGCCCGCCGCCTTCGCCGAGTACCGGCAGGCCGTCGGGGGTCACGATCTCGCGGTCGGCGTTCAGCTGGAACACGCCGTTACGGGTGTAGCGCGGGCCGACCGGGGTCTCGATCTCGAAGTAGGCGTCCCCCGAGATGGCCAGGTCGAGCGGGTTCTCGGTCGAGGTCATCTGGCCCTCGGTGAGATTGCGCACCAGCGAGATGTCCTGCACGAAGCTCATCTTCTCGCCGGACTCCGAGGTTTCCAGGTACTCGACGAAGAGCATGGCCTGGCCCTTGTAGGCGGGAGTGTTGAGGTTCGCCATGTTGTTGGCGATCACGTCCATCTCCCGTCGCAGGACCATCTGGCGCGACAGCGCTATGTAGCTCGTGTTTTCCATCTTCCTGCGGTTTCCTCGTTTGGGCAGTGCCAGGCTGCCTGCCCGGCGCCGATCTATACGCAAGCGCCGTGCCAGGGTGGATAGTCAACAATTTCAAATAGTTATGATGTTTGCGCCAGCGGCGGAGCAGGCCCGCAGGCCGGTCTCTGGCAGAGCTTGCCCGGCAGAACTTGCCGCCGGCCGGGCCCGGGCCGGGCCGGTCCCGGGTGCGGACCCGGGGCAGTCCCCGTCTTCCACAGCAAATTTGCCGGGAAGCCGTCCGATTCAACTAAGTCTTAACCAACGGCGCTTAGGCTCTAACTGGGCGAAAACTCAAGAGAAATAGGTTAACTGGTATGGCCGATCAGGCGGTTACACAAGACCTCGGCGACATGGAGATCGAGGCAACCCCGAAGGGTGGCCTCAACGGCAAGAAGCTCGTTTTGTTCATCATTTTGCCGCTCCTGCTGATTGTCGGCGGGCTCGCGGGCGCGTATTTCGCTGGCCTGCTCGACCCGCTGCTCGGCGGCGAGGAGGCAGTGGAGGAGGAACTCCAGGAACCCGTGCCGATGACGGTGTTCTACGACCTGCCGCAGATGCTGGTGAACCTCAACACCGGCGGCGGGCGCAAGAACAACTACCTGAAGATCGCCATCAGCCTGGAGCTGACCAGCCAGGAGGCCAGCGTCGAGCTGGAGGCCCTGCTGCCGCGCGTGGTGGACAATTTCCAGGTCTATCTGCGCGAACTGCGGGTCGAGGACCTGCGCGGTTCCGCCGGCGTGCAGCGCCTGCGCGAGGAACTGCTGATGCGCGTCAATGCGGCCGTCCACCCCATCGAGGTGCGCGACGTGCTGTTCAAGGAAATGCTGGTCCAGTAGGGCCGCAGGGACCCCGCCGGGATCCGGCGGGACTCTGTATAAGTAATTGATATTACGAGGTTAGTGGCTGAGATGGCCGACGAAGAAGCAATGATGGCGGAGTGGGAGGCCATGGCCGAGGAGGGAGACTCCGAGGCCGAGGGCGACGCCGGCGCTTCGGACGGAGGCGCTGCCGCTGGCGGCGGCTCGACCCGCGTCCTCGACCAGAGCGAAATCGACAGCCTGCTCGGCGTCGCCGGCGCCGGAGCGGAAGACGGCGAAGAGTCCGGCATCCAGGCGATCCTCAACTCGGCCCTGGTATCCTACGAGCGCCTGCCGATGCTGGAGGTGGTCTTCGACCGCCTGGTCCGCATGATGTCGACCTCGCTGCGCAATTTCACTTCCGACAACGTCGAGGTCAGCCTCGACAACATCACCTCGGCGCGTTTCGGCGACCACATGAACTCGATCCCGCTGCCGGCCATGCTCTCGGTCTTCAAGGCCGAGGAGTGGGACAACTACGGCCTGATGACGGTCGACTCTGCGCTGATCTACTCCATCGTCGACGTGCTGCTTGGCGGCCGCCGCGGCACCGCGGCGATGCGCATCGAGGGCCGGCCCTACACCACCATCGAGCGCAACCTCGTGGAGCGCATGGTCCACGTCGTGCTGGCCGACCTTTCGGCCGCCTTCGACCCGCTGTCTCCGGTGACCTTCCGCTTCGATCGCCTGGAGACCAACCCGCGCTTCGCCACCATCGCCCGGCCGGCCAACGCGGTCATCGTCGTGACGCTGCGGGTCGACATGGAAGACCGCGGCGGCCTCATCGAACTGCTGATCCCCTATGCCACCCTGGAGCCGGTGCGCGAGCTGCTGCTGCAGATGTTCATGGGTGAGAAGTTCGGCCGCGATTCGATCTGGGAAGGCCACCTCACCGCCGAGCTGTGGCAGACCGACATTGCCATCGACGCCGTGCTCGACCAGGTCGAGATGCCGCTCGGCCAGGTGCTGGAGTGGATCGAGGGCAGCCAGCTGGAACTGAATGCCACACCCAATTCCAAGATAGAGCTGCGCTGCGGCGATGTGCAGATGTTCCGTGGCCGCATGGGCCGGCGCGGCGGCCATATCGCGGTTCAGGTTTCCGACAAAATCGTCAGGGAGGGAGAATCTTGATCTCTTGGCTGCAGGACTACGGTCTTGTCTTCGATGTTGTCATCTGCGTGCTGCTGGTGACGACCATCGGCTATGCCATGGCGCTGAACCGCAAGCTTACCCTGCTGCGCGACGCGAAGAAGGACATGGAGAAGCTCTTCGCCGAATTCGCCGCGGCGACGGGCGAGGCGGAAGGCGGCCTCAAGGCCCTGAAGGAAGGCAGCGGAGTCGCCGCCGAGAGCCTGGCCAAGAACGTCAACGATGCCTGCCGCCTGGCCGACGAGATGGCCTTCCTGGTGAAGAAGGGTCACGAGATCGCCGACCGCCTGGAGGTCGCCGTCGCGGCCTCGCGCAAGGTCCAGCAGACCGCTCAGCCGCTCACCGCGACATCGCCCAAGTCGGCGGCACCGGCGCCCTCCCTGGGCAGCGCGACGGACGACCGCCCGCTGCATGACCTCACCAAGGCGCCGGGCGCCAAGGAGACCGCGGAAGAGATCGCCAGGCCGGGCAAGCCCAACGCCATTGCCAAGCTGGCCAAGCGCAAGCTGTCCGGCGCCGACACCGAGCTGATGCGGGCCCTCCAGGCGATTCGCTAAGTCTCCGGAACAGGATTTTTCATGCGGTTTCGTCTTCTGCCACTGTTCATCGTGGTGGCCCTGCTCGCCACCTGCGTGAAGCTTGCCGATCTCTGGCTGAGCTTCGGCGGGCCGACGCCGGCCTTTGCCGCCGGTGATCCGCCGCTGCCCGAGCTGGGGGCCACCCTGAGTCTCGACCTGGGTGCGCCGCTGGAAACCGCGGCGGGCGAGGCCGAGGAAACTGAAGAGCCGATGACGGGGCAGGCCCCGGAGGACGCGGCCGAGGGCGAGCCTGCGACGGGGCCGATCCCCGAAAGCCAGTTCACCGATCTGCCCACCGACATCTTCAACATGACGGACGCGGAGATCGAGCTGCTGCAGGCGCTCTCCCAGCGCCGCGAGGAGCTCGAGCAGCGCGCCCGCGAGATCGACGAGCGGGAGGTCTTGCTGAAGGCCGCCGAGCAACGCATCGACCAGAAAATCACCGAACTCGAGCGGCTTCAGGCCTCGATCGAAGATCTCCTGGTGAAGCACGACGAGCAGGACGAGGCCCAGATGCAGAGCCTCGTCAAGATTTACGAAAGCATGAAGCCCAAGGATGCGGCGCGGATTTTCGAAGAACTGGACATGGAAGTGCTGCTCGAAGTGGTCGAACGCATGAAAGAGCGCAAGACGGCGCCGATCCTGGCCCAGATGAACCCGGAGCGGGCCAAAGCGGTCACGCTGGAGCTGGCCCAGCGTCGCGATCTGCCAATTCCCCGCCAATAGCGCCTAAAGATACGGATTTCTTGACCTTTTTACCGAGTGTTAACGCCAATTGGCTAGCTTTTCGGTGAATTCACACGCGTCGCTAGTTGACTAGTTTAGATACGGGAGTTTGAGAGATGTCGTCAGTCGACATGGGCATGCAGATCCTCATCGTGGATGATTACAAGACCATGCTGAGGATCATTCGCAACCTGCTGAAGCAGCTTGGTTTCAATAACGTAGACGAAGCGACCGACGGCAGTGCCGCGCTGCAGAAGCTGCGCGACAAAGAGTACCATCTGGTCATTTCCGACTGGAACATGGAGCCGATGAGCGGCATGCAGCTGCTCACCGAGGTGCGCGCAGACACCAAGCTGAAGGACCTGCCCTTCATCATGATCACGGCCGAGAGCAAGACCGAGAACGTGATCGCGGCCAAGGAAGCCGGTGTCAGCAACTACATCGTCAAGCCGTTCAATGCTGCGACTTTGAAGACCAAGCTCGCCGCCGTGCTCGGCAACTTCTGAGCCCAGACCGCGAAACTCCCGTACATGGGCAAGGAGACGTGTCATGGTTGTCCCGGCAGTCAAAGAAAAGATCGCAGAGCAGCTCGAAGCGCTACAGAAGACTGAAGGGTCAATCAACCCAGATCAGTTGATCGGGATCGTCGAAGCTATCATCGACAGCATCGAGGGCGACCTGACCGCTGTCGGCCTCAAGGTCTATGCCGATATCGAGGCCCTGGCGCGCTACATCGATACGGCGCGTTCCGAGATTTCCGACCTGCGCCCGGACGACATCAACTCCGAACATCTGCCGGCGGCGACCGACGAGCTGACCGCGATCGTCGGATCGACGGAGCAGGCGACCCACACCATTTTCGAAGCCGTCGAGAAAATCGAAGGACTCGCCGAGAAGATGGATCCGGAGATCGCCGAACAGGTCTCTACTGCCGTCACCTCGATCTACGAGGCCTGCGGCTTCCAGGACATCACCGGCCAGCGCATCACCAAGGTGGTGACCGCGCTGCAGAAGGTTGAGGCCAAGGTCGAAGCCCTGCTGAATGCCTTCGGCGACGACCTCAAGCGCGATGGCGCGCCCAAGGCGCCGGAGAAGAAGACCAAGACGCCGAGCGGTGCCGACGCCCGCCCGGACGAGGATCTGCTGAACGGTCCGCAGCTGCCCGAGAACGCCATCAGCCAGGACGACATCGACGCCCTCTTCGGGTGAGGCGGACATGGCTGGCGTCGCAGGGCAACCCGGCCTCCCGCAATCCGGACCCCGGCAATACAAGCGGGGGCAGAGCAACAGCCACATCGTCGCCCTGCTCAGCCTGAAGATCCTGCTTCTGGCCTTCTTCATTCTGCTGAACGCCCTCTCCAGCTTCGAGGAGGAGCGCCGCGACGCGGTTGTGGAGAGCGTGCGCGAGGCCTTCCAGGGCCTGGTGCCCGCCGAGTACAGCGCCTCCTCCACGCCGGCGGGAGCCGGTGTGCTCGAGGGCGCCGAGGATGCCTACGCAGCCCTGAAGCAGCTGTTCAGCACCAACCTCGATCTGATTGAGGACCGCAACGCCAGCGGCGCTCTCACGCTGCAGGTCGACCTTGCGGTCACCGATCTTTTCACCGAGCAGGGCGTCGCGCTCAGGCCCGACGGCGCCGAGATCCTTCGGATCGTTGCCGGAGTCCTCGGCGAGCAGCGTCTCGCCGGCATGGGATACCAGATCGACATTCTCTATGGTCTCGACGGCAGTGACGGCGGCAGCGGCGAGGCCGTGTTGCGTGCCGGTGCCCTGGCCCGCGGGCTGGAGCGCCTCGGCCTCGCGCCGGAGCATCTCTCCGCCGGTCTCATGCCCGGCCTGAGCGACCGCGTGCGCCTGCACTTCACCATCGAGACCGAGCCGGCGGCAGCGGCCGCCACCGAAAGCAAGCAGCCATGAAGCGGGGTGCCAAATACGCCGCTGCCCTGCAAGCAGCGGCCAAGAGCGCAGCAAGCGGTGAAGCCTCGGGTGGTGCCGGCTGGCAACGGCTTTCCGCGTCGCTGGTGGTCTATCGCGGCCGGCGGCAGGACAACAGCCAGGCCTGGATGCTGACCTTCACCGACCTCACGGCGCTGATGCTCACCTTCTTTGTACTGCTGTTCTCGATGTCGGCCATCAAGGACTCCGACTGGCAGAACCTGGTCGACTCCCTGTCGCCCCAACTGGACCGTGTCCAGCAGGTCACCATTGCCCTGCCGCAGCACGAAAAGTCGGCGGAGGAGGTGGAGCGCACGCCGGGCAGCGACCTCGACTACCTGACGGCGGTGCTGAAGGAGCAGATGGCGGCCAACCCGGAACTCGCCGAGGTCCGGGTGGCGCACGAGGGCGCGCGCCTGGTGATCTCCGTGCCGGGCGACCTGCTTTTCGCACCCGGCTCGACCGAGCTCGGCGAGGCCGGCGGCAAGGCGGCCTTCACCCTGGCCGGCGTGCTGCGCAGTCTGCGCAACGTCATAGAGATCGCGGGTCACGCGGACCCGACCCCGCCGGGTCGGGGAAGCTATCCGAGCAACTGGGAGCTTTCCCTGGCGCGTGCCGCTGTGATGTCCGACATGCTGAAGGGCGTCGGCTATCGCGGCGATATCCTGGTCCGCGGCTACGGACATGCGCGCTATGCGGAGATCGATTCGGCGCTCGACGGCGCCGAGCGGATGGCGCGGGCGCGCCGCGTCGACATCATCGTGCACGCCTACGCGTCGGAGGCACGCTGATGCGCAGTCTTCTGATCGCCCTGGCCATGGTTCTGCTGGCGGCCTCACCGCTCAGAGCGGCCGATGCGGTGCCGGTGCGCGCCGGCCTTCACACGGACTATGGCCGTATCGTCTTCGACTGGCCGCGCGAGGTCGGCTACGAGGCGCGTATCGAGGACGGCCGCCTGGTGGTGAGCTTCGCCGAGGCGGCCAGCTTCGACGGGCCGCTGCTGCGCGACGGCCTGGAGGGCTACGCCGCCGCGCCGGCACTGTCCGAGGACGGGCGCAGTCTCTCCCTGCCGCTCAGCGGCGACTACGAACTGCAGCACTTCCGTGTCGGGACCAAGGTCGTGCTGGACTTGCGCAGGGCGGCCAAGGCCGAAGCGGCAGTGGCCGAAGAAGCGGCGCCCGAGGCGGCGCCCGAGGCGGCTTCCGGGACGTCGCCGGCGGCGGAGCTGGCCCCAAATGCGGACTTGGCCCCAAATGCGGACTTGGCCCCAAATGCGAACTTGGCCAAAGTGCGCGTGCGTGGCGGGCGCCATGAGGACTTCAGCCGCCTGGTGTTCGACTGGCAGCAGCCGGTGGGCGAGGTGCTGGAAGAGGCGCC
>MRWG01001505.1_pt1 | contig 14674 bp, 10 predicted proteins | sample 1013341 | NCBI WGS metagenome assembly MRWG01 (sample SAMN06117577, study PRJNA244670) | biofilm metagenome | biome: Water; feature: Cathode Biofilm; material: Biofilm; isolation source: microbial consortium enriched at the cathode of a solar microbial fuel cell | place: USA: District of Columbia ... | reverse complement strand
AGCTGGGGGGCGGGTCGGACCACGTGGGGTTCCTGTGCCACGCGTGCGTGCCGAGCGTCTCTCTGAGCAGCGGGGGGTCGCCCGGGGTGGCGTACCACTCGTTGTACGACACGCTGGCGTGGTACCGGAAAGTTGTTGGGGATGACTACGAGCCGGCGTTGATGATCACCCGGATGGCGGCGTCGATCGCGGCGAGGCTCAGCGATGTGGAGACGGCGCTGGACCCGGCGAACTACGGGGGCGAGATCGTTCGGAAGGTGGACTCGTTCGCGGCGCGGATCGAGCGGGAGGGGCTGTTCCCGACGCACGACGGGGGAGAGATCGAGCGGGCGCACGGTCGTGTTCGGGAGGCGGCGGCGTTCTTTGCGGGGAAGGCGGAGGATCTGCGGGCGTTCCGCGAGGAGCGAACGGTTGGAGATCGGGAGATGCGGCGGATCACGACGATGCTGCGGACGATCGACATGCGTTGGTGCGAGGGGGATGGGCTGCACGACGACCGGGCGTGGTTCCGGAGCCTGTACGCGGCGCCGGACGCCACGAGCGGGTACGCGTCGTGGACGCTTCCGGGGTTGCAGCACGCGCTGCACACGAACGACGGGGCGCGGTACGTGCGTGAGCTTGATCGTCTGGCGCAGATGCTGGTGGACAACGGGCGTGCGCTCGACCAGATGCTGGGGGCGTTGGATCCCTGAGCGGGGAAGGGCGTGGTTCGAGAAACAAGAAGAGCCCGGGCGTTGGCCCGGGCTCCTGTGATTGATCGTTCGCGTGAGCGATGGATCAGGCGACGAGGTCCTTGAGGCCCTTGAGGGGGCGGACCTTGACGACGCGGCGGGCCGGCTTGGCCTTGAACATCTGCTCTTCGCCGGTGAAGGGGTTGATGCCCTTGCGCGCCTTGACGGCCTTCTTGTTCTGGACAACGACCTTCATCATGCCGGGGACGTTGAAGGCGCCGACGGCGCCCTTCTTGAGGTCGGCCTCGATGATCTGGCCCATGGTGTCGAAGACGGCGGCGACTTCCTTCTTGGTGATGCCGACGTGGTCGGCGATCACGGAGTAGATCTCCGACTTGCTGCGGGCCTTGCCGCGAGCGGAGGTGATCTTGGCGGGCTTGCGCGCCGCAGTGGTGGTCTTCTTGGCGGCGCGGCTGGTGGTCTTCTTCCGAGCGGTGGTCTTGCGGGCGGTGGTCTTCCGCGCCGTGGTCTTGCGGGCGGTGGTCTTGCGCCGGGTGGTGGTCGCCTTCTTGCGGGCGGTGGTCTTGCGGGTGGTTCGTTTGGCCATTCCTTGCTCCGTGTTGTGACCCGTCGGGTCGAGTTCGCTCCGTCCGCCGCACTGACGGGTCCTGCCTTGGACCCATCGCGGCACGAGTTTTAGGGGTTGTATAGCAGCATTCTCGGACCCGCAACCGGGATCGAGCCTGTTTTTGAAGTGTTTTTTTGGGGCGTGTGTGCTCAGGCGGTGGCCCGGGCGGCGAGGGGGAGGAGTTCGACGAGCATCGGCGCGTGATCGGAGAGGCCCGATTCGCGCTCCTGGTGTGAGTACTCGGCGCGGCGCACGCGGGATCTGAGCGGTGGGGAGACGTAGGCGTGATCGAGTCGAAAGCCGGTCCCGGTGTGGCTGGACCAGGATCGATCTCGCCCGTCGGCGTGGAGCAGGCGGTAGGCGTCGGCATACCCGCGGGTGACGAGTTCACCGAGCAGGGGGGTGCAGGTGAACGAGTCGCCGGGCTCGTCGAGGCGGGCGCGTCCGGTGTTGAAATCGCCCACGATGACGCGCGGCTCGGTTTCGGGGGCGTTGGTGGTTTCGAGCAAACGCCGCCAGAACAGGCTCTTGCGCGCCAGGGCGGGGGGATCTCCCCGGGCGGCGTCGGGGATGTGCACGCCGGTGATCCGCAGGTTGAGATCGGGCGCTCGGAGGTCGAGCCAGCGTCGGTCGAGGCTCGGATGGTCGGCGAAGGGGGAGGGTGTCTCGGGACGGAGGGCGTGGCGGGAGGCGATGAGCAGCCCGTTGGCGCGGCCCTCGGGGGCGGTGTGGAACTGGCTCTTGAGGCCGTGGTCGCCGAGGACGCCGGCGATCTGACCCCCCATCGAGCGGCGGAACTCGGAGAGCACGACCAGGTCGGGTTGATGGGCGAGGATCGAGAGGGCGATCTCGGGGGCTCGGCGGGCGCCACCGCCGTGCAGGATGTTCCAGGCGAGGATGCGCATGGTCGGAGGGGGTACCTTACCGCATGAGCGAAGCGAGCAAACCGGTGGTTGGGGTGACGAGGAAGCTGCTCGGGGAGATCGAGATTCCCGGGGCGTCGATCCGGGTTGGGGGGGAGCGGGACATGCCCCGGGAGGAGTTGCTGGAGTTCGTTTCGGGCGCCTCAGGGCTGATCACGTGGGTGAGCGAGCGGGTGGACGGGGAGCTGCTCGACGCGGCCGGGTCGGGCCTGCAGGTGGTCGCGAACCACGCGGTGGGTGTGGACAACATCGACCTGGAGGCGTGCCGGGGGAGGGGCGTGGTGGTGTGCAACACACCCGACGCGGTGACGGAGGGGACGGCGAACATGGCGATCGCGCTGATGCTGGCGGTGGCGCGGCGGGTGGTGGAGGGGGACCAGTTTGCGCGGTCGGGCCGATGGGCGGAGCATGGCACGCTGGGGCCGGCGGACTTCATCGGGCAGGATCTGACGGGGCGGACGCTGCTGATCGTGGGGGCGGGGCGGATCGGGTTCGCGACGGCGCAGCGGGCGATGGCGTTCGGGATGCGGGTGCTTTACGTGGCCCGGTCGCGTCACTGGGAGTTCGAGCAGGCGCCGATGGCGGCCGAGCGGGTGACGCTGGAGGAGGGGCTCTCCCGGGCGGACGTGGTGAGCCTGCACTGCCCGCTGACGTCAGAGACGCGGCATCTGATCGACGCGGAGGCGCTCGGGCGGATGAAATCGCGGGCGATCCTGATCAACACGGCCCGTGGCCCGGTGGTGGATGAGGGGGCGTTGGCGGAGGCGTTGCAGGAGGGGCGGATCTTCGGGGCGGGGCTGGATGTGTTTGAGGCGGAGCCGCGGGTGGATGTGGGGCTGGTGGGGCTCACGAACGTGGTGATGACGCCGCATATCGGGAGCGCGGAGGAGCGGTACCGTCGCGAGATGACGGCGATGGTGAGCGCGAACGTGGCGGCGGTGCTTGAGGGGAAGGCCCCCCCGAACCGGGTGGTCTGAACGGCCTGGATGAACGGGGCGGGGCGTCGCGAGGGGTCAGCGGCGCAGCCGTTCCTGGCAGAACTCGAGTTCGAGGAAGCGGGCGACGTAATCCACGATGGACTGGGCCTCGGGGATGTCGGGGTTGCTGGTGGCGCCCATGGGCTCGAACCGCATGCCCTTGAACCGCTGGACGGCCTCTTCGACGCTGAGTCCGAACTGGAGGGCGATGGAGAAGGCTCGGCAGAAGGCCTGGCACATGCCGGAGATGGCCGAGCCCTCCTTGGAGATCTTGATGAAGAGTTCGCCCGGGCGACCGTCGGGGTAGAGCCCGACGGTGAGGTAGCCCTCATGGCCGGCGACGGTGAACTTGTGGGTGAGGGACGCGCGGGTGGCGTCGAGGCTTTGGCGGGTCGCGGCGAGCACAGGTGAGTCCTTGTCCGTGGGCATGGGGCGAAGACTGTACCCGCCAGCAAGCCGGCGGGCCCTCGGGCGAACAACCGTGGCCAAATCGATATCGGACATCGGTGCGGACGGGCTGGAATTGGGCTGACGGGTGGGCGGTTGGGGCAGAAGGGGGGGAAACGGTTTGCTCGGGGGCGTTGAGGGGTCGATACTTGTGGTGATGCAGATGTCCGGCTCAGAACAGGCGTCGGCCCGGGGGAGCGTGAGCGGCGTGTCGCTGCTGGTGCTCCTGACGCTCTCGATGCAGATCGTGCTCGGGGGTGAGGGGCTGGGGCTCGCCGAGGTGGGCCGGGACGCGTCGGGGACGCGGGTTTGCCTGCGTCGGGCGCCGACGGCGATGGCCCGGGTGATCCTGGACCTGGTCGAGCGGTGTGAGCCCGCGGGCGAGCCTGGGCGGGTGGACGTGAGCCTTCTGAGGGCGCCGGGCGAGCCGGTGTGCCCGGAGGGGCGGCGCGTCCGTGCGTCCGGGGGGATGGGCCAGTGGTTGCTGGATCTGCCGCCGCCGGCGATCGGGTGAGCGTGTGCGGGGCGTCCGCGTCCCGCTGCGTCATCGTCATTCGATCCAGAGCCAGCGAGCCGGGCGGTCGTCCGGGCGCGGCGAAGAGCACCAACATCAAGCAGACAGCCACCGGGCGCCCCGTGCGGGCGTTCCCGATGACGCGACGTCGAAGCGACGCGCGGGAAAGCGATAGACATGGCCAGCAATGACATCCCCCTGATCGGTCCCCTGATCAGCAAGATCGCCGGTTCGCGGAATGAGCGGGTGGTGAAGCGGTACACCTCGCGCGTTGGGCAGATCAGGGAGCTGGAGCCGCAGATGCGGACGCTCACGGATGAGCAGCTGCGTGGGAAGCTGGAGGAGCTGCGGAAGCGGCACGACGAGGGGGTCAAGTCGGACGAGCTGCAGATCGAGGCGTTCGCGGTGGCTCGGGAGGCGATGGACCGGCACGTCGGGATCCGCAACATTTTCAATCCGGAGCACGGGTTCGACCCCTCGGTGCTGAGCGAGGCGGGTCAGAAGCTGTACGCCGAGACGAAGGCGGTGATGGACGCGCGGGCGCCGCTGGTGGCGAAGACGGTCTCTCCCGAGCTTCGCCCGCAGGGGGGCGAGGACGATGTGGACGACACGGTGCTGGGCTCGCCCGAGGCGGTCCCGGGGTGGGTGGTGACGCCGATCCCGGTGGAGCTGTACGAGGAGGTGCGTCGCCTGTACCCCGAGAGCCGTCCCCCGTTCCGGGCCCGCCCGTTCGACGTGCAGCTGATCGGCGGCATGGTGCTGGGGCAGGGCAAGATCGCGGAGATGAAGACGGGCGAGGGGAAGACGATCGTGGCGCCGCTGGCGACGTACATGGCGTCGATCGAGCGGCAGCAGGTGCATGTGGTGACGGTGAACGACTACCTGGTGCAGCGGGACCGGGACTGGACGTTCCCGTTCTTCCACTGGCTGGGGCTGACGGTGGGGGCGATCCACCCGATGCACATGCAGCCGGAAGAGATCAAGCGGTTCATGTACCGGTGCGACGTCGTGTACGGGACGACGAGCGAGTTCGGGTTCGACTACCTGCGCGACAACATGAAGCGGTCGGTCGAGCAGCAGGTGCAGCGGAAGCGTCAGTTCGCGATCGTGGACGAGGTGGACTCGACGCTGATCGATGAGGCGCGGACGCCGCTGATTATCTCGGGCATGGCGCACGATGACGCTCCCCGGTACGACCTGGCGGACCGCCTGGCGAAGGACCTGGTGGAGAAGCAGCGGCCCTGGCAGGAGATCGAGGACCGGGTCACGGCGACGAAAGAGCGGATCAAGGGGCTCGAGGGCGACATCCGGCAGACGCGGGAGAAGGAGCAGGTCCCGCAGATGCAGAAGGAGCTGGATGAGCTGAAGGCGAGGCTCCCGGAGCTGGAGCGTGAGCGGGATCAGCACACGCAGTACTACGAGCTGGAGCTGGACCGGAAGCAGGCGCACCTGACGCACGAGGGGATCACCGAGGCGCAGCGCGTGGCGGGGGTGGGGTCGTTCTACGTCGATGAGAACATGGACATCCCGCACCTGCTCGAGCAGTCGCTCCGGGCGTACGCGGTGTACACGCGGGACAAGGACTACATCGTCATGGACGTGCCGGACCGCCAGACGGGGCGGACCGAGCCGAGCGTGGTCATCGTGGACACGAACACGGGGCGTCCGATGATCGGTCGCCAGTGGTCCGACGGGCTGCACCAGGCGGTGGAGGCGAAGGAGGGCGTCCCGATCAAGCCGGAGACGCAGACCGTCGCGACGGTGACGATCCAGAACTTCTTCAAGATGTACAAGCGTCTGGCGGGCATGACGGGCACGGCGGACACCGAGGCCCAGGAGTTCCACGACATCTACAAGCTGGACGTCGTGACGATCCCGACGAACAAGCCCATCCGGCGCAGCGACTTTGACGACCTGATGTACCTCCGGGCCAAGGACAAGTGGGAGGCGATCGTTGACGAGATCAAGCGGTTCCACGATCTCGGGCGCCCGATCCTGGTGGGCACAACCAGCGTCGAGAAGAGCGAGATGCTGGCGCAGATGCTCACCCGGAAGCATGGGGTCAAGCACAACGTGCTCAACGCGAAGCAGCACGAGCGCGAGGCGCACGTGGTGGAGGACGCCGGCCAGCTCGGCGCGGTGATGATCGCGACGAACATGGCCGGTCGAGGCACGGACATCAAGCTGGGGAAGGTGACGCGGGAGGACCTGCTCGACCACTGGCTCCGCCGGAGCCTGTGCTCGCGTGACCTGACGGTGGATGCGACCGAGCAGGAGCTGCGGGAGAACGTCTACCGGAAGATCGCCCAGAGCGAGCTGAAGGACGAGGGCCTGCGCAAGCGCGATATCGAGGATATGGACTTCGCGGAGCTGGAGCTGAAGCTGCTGCGTCACTGGGCGGCGGAGCACACCTGGCTGAGCGAGGGCAAGATCCAGTCGATGGACGCCGAGGCCTTGCGCGAGGAGCTGGACAAGACGGGCCGGATCCTGATCCACCGGGTCCGGTGGTACGAGAACATCGAGGACCTGGGCGGCCTGCACGTGATCGGGACGGAGCGGCACGAGTCGCGCCGGATCGACAACCAGCTGCGCGGGCGGTCGGGTCGTCAGGGGGACAACGGGTCGAGCCGGTTCTACGTCTCGCTCGAAGACGACCTGATGAAGATGTTCGCGGGCGAGACCACGATGAAGCTGCTCTCTCGCCTGGGCATGAAGGAGGGGGACGCGATCGAGCACCCCTGGCTCTCCAAGAACGTGGAGAAGGCCCAGCGGAAGGTCGAGGAGCGGAACTTCCAGGTCCGCAAGAACATCCTTGAGTACGACGAGGTGATGGAGCACCAGCGTCAGCGGTTCTACGGCCTCCGCCAGCGGGTGCTGGAGGGGCGCGACGTCAAGGGCCTGATCTTTGAGTACATCGACGAGGCGATCGACGACGCGATCGACGAGTACCTGGATCGGGATTTCCCAGCCCTGTGCGCCGCGGAGTACGCCAAGCGTGAGCTGGACTGCTCGATCATGCCCGACCGCCTCAAGGGCAAGGACCTGGAGGACATGGAGCGGACGATCCGGCAGCTCGCCAAGGAGGACGTGGCGGCGACGATCGGCGTGACGATCGGCGAGTACATGCCCGTCGAGGGGTCCGAGGTCAGCGTTGACTTCGACTCGGCCGGCCTGGTGGGCTGGGCGAGCCGGCGGTTCGGGGTTGAGCTGGACGCGGGCGAGCTGCGCGAGGGAGGGGCGAGCGAGCGTCGGCAGGTGACCGAGATGCTCGAACGCGCGGCCCACGAGCGGATCGATAAGGCGGACCTGAGCGGCTTGGCGGAGTTCACCCAGCGGGACTACGGCGCACGGCGTCTGAGCGAGTGGGTGAAGGCGAAGTTTACGTTCGAGGTTTCCGCCGAGGAGATCGCCCAGGCGCAGCGGGACGACGAGAAGCACCCGCGTGACCTGATCATCGAGAAGGCGCGGGAGCTGTACCGCCAGCGGGAGATTGAGTACCCAGTGGACTTCGCCCTGCAGATGGCGATGAACGAGGCCCGGCAGTCGCCGCAGGAGGCGTTCGAGCGGCTCGCGACCTGGGCGAGGAACAAGTACCAGTTGGAGCTGACCGCCGACGAGATCAAGGCGATGGGGCCGGCGAAGATCCGTGAGCGTCTGCTCGCCGAGAGCCGGGCGCAGATCGAGGAGAACCGCCTCGACGCGGAGATCGATCGGGCGTTGGCGACCTCGAACGACGAGGAGCTGGAGGCGTACCTGCGGGAGCGGTTCACGATGGACCTGCCCGAGCGGATGCGTTACCTCGACGAGGAGGAGCGCGAGGACGCGATCCGGGCGCTCGTAGAGAATCAGATGCGGGCGGAGCTGCTGATGCTCGAGCGTCTGGTGCTGCTCGACACGCTCGATTCGACGTGGAAGGACCACCTCTACCAGATGGATCAGCTGCGGGACTCGATCGGGTTCCGGGTGTTCAGCCAGCAGGACCCGCGGATCGAGTACAAGCGGGAGGGGCAGCGTCAGTTCCTTTCGATGATGGAGTCGGTGCGGGACCGGGTGACGGACTTCATCTTCAAGGCCCGGATGGCGCCGCAGGGTGGCGGGGGCCCGCGTCCTGCGCCGGCGCCGCGCCCGGCGCCCCCGCGTCCGCCGGCGCCCGTGGGGGCGGCGCCCGGGTTCTTCGGCGGGGCGATCAGCGGTCCGGGGTTCGGTGGGCCGGTGAGCCCGGCGCCCCCCAGGCCGGCGGGGCCGGGGCAGCCGAAGCCCGGCTCGGCAGAGGGTGAAACCGGCTCCGGTCCCTCCGGGGCGGGCTGAGCCCGGGGAACCAGGCCCGGCGCCCGTGGATGACCGGGGGGATCAAGAGGCCTCCGCCGCCCGTATAGTGGTCGGGCGGCGGCGGCGGGACAGGCGCCCGACGTCCGGGAGCAACGCACATCCACCGGGGATCAACGCGGCGGGGCATCCACCGCGGGAGAGCACGCCCATGGCGACGACATATCCGACCCGACGCCCCCGTGGGGCCTTCACCCTCATCGAGTTGCTCGTGGTGATCGTGGTGATCGGCGTGCTGCTGACACTCGTGGTCGCGGTGGGCACGAAGGTGGTCGGGGGGGGAAAGACGAGCCTGACACAGGATCTGATCCGGACGCTGGACCAGTCGCTGGACAGTTACATGGGGGACAACAACAACGAGGCGCCGCCAGCCATCGTTGCGGACCCCGAGGACACAGACCCAGATGATCCACGGATGATCCCGGTGGTGGACGGCGTGGTGATGCCCTCGCGGACGCCGATCAACTCCGTGGGCCTCTACATGCTGGAGGCGGCCCGGTTCAACGCCTCGGATTCAATCCTCCAGGGCATCGGAGCGGATCACGTGCGTCGGTACAAGCCGGTGGCAGGGGGCAACTCGGTTGGACTCGCAGATGAACAGCCCGAGCTGGCGACGGTCTTCGACGCGTGGGGGCAGCCGATCCGGTTCGTGCATCCGAAGTTCGACGGGGAGATCGTCGAGTCGGAGCGTGTCGAGTGCCAGCCGGGGACCGGCGTGCGGATGAACAACACGGACAAGGAAGACAACGGGTACTTCTTCGGGAAGCCAAACTCGTTCTACATGAATCTGGCCTTCACCCGAGTGCGCCGCAACTTCATCACGACACGGGAGCGGGATCCGGACGTCTGCGCCAACCAGGACCTATTGGTTCCGGGTGACGCGGACGGCGGGCTGACCGTGGGGGGGCGGCCTTACTTCTACTCGGCGGGACCGGATGGCGACCCCTCAGACCGGGCGGACAACGTTTACTCCACAGAGCCTCGATTCCTGCCGGACCGGGAGTAAAGACAGTGGTTGACCGGGCCTGGCCCGGCTATGATCTGGCCGACTTTCCGGGGTGTAGCGCAGCTTGGTAGCGCGTCTCGTTCGGGACGAGAAGGTCGGAGGTTCGAATCCTCTCACCCCGATTCCGCAGAAGAAAGAGCCCTTCGATGAGCACGTCGGAGGGCTTTTCGGTTGGTGAACTTCTGGTCGTGCGGGCAGCCCTCGCGTTTGGCCCGCTGGCGGTCTGGCGCGTTGTGACGTGTGCTCGGGCCGCATTCTCAAGGTGATCTGGCGGATCAGGGTGTGTTGGCGCCGCGCGCCCCCGGTCGGTTGCCGCTCCGTTGGTTGCGCTGCCCGCTCCGTTCACCGTTGCGCCGGGCGCCGCGGGGTCCATTGCGTGAGCCGTTGCGGGGGCGGTTGTGTCCGCGGATGTCGAAGCTCGGATCGGGTTCACCCCGGAAGAGGCGGGGGACGAACGGGTAGTCATTGCTCACGACGTAGTAGTAGGTCCCCATCGGAAACTCGGGAGTGGGGCCGGTGCGACCGTTGAACTCGTCGAGATCGCCCGAGCCCTCGACATACTCGAAGTCCTCGTCGTATGAGCCGTCGTACGCGCCGGGCGGGGCGTCCTCCGGGCGTTGGCCCTCTTTGAGCTGGTAGCTCGATTTCAGGAGGACGATCTCGCCGTCGGAGCTGTCGGGGTCCTTGTAGCCGTACGGGCCGTAGATCGGGAACCCGTCGGCCGCCCATCCGATCAGTGTCATGCGGTCGGTGTCGGTGACCAGTGGGACCGGCACGCCGTGGTAGTGGTAGGCCCCGTTGGGCTGGACATGTCCGTGGTTGGCGTCCAGGCCCAGGTTCCGCTTGTTGGGATCGGCCGCCTGGCGCCAGCCCGATTCGGGGTCGTCGTTCCAGAAGCCGGCGGTGTAGGGGTCGAAGAGCACGCCGTTGAGTGCAATGCCGAAGGGCTGTCGCTCGTAGGGAACGGGCTGGTCAGCGAGCTTGGGCGTGATGGGGACGCGCAGCTGGTAGTCCTGTGCGGAGATGGCGTTGGGATTGCCCGGCCCGGGGAAGCGCCCGGTGTCGTGGTCGGGCAGGCCGTTGGCGTCGATGTAGCGATAACCCTGGCGCAGTTCGATCGTCACCTTGGATTCGCCGGGCGGAGGGGTCTCCGCGGGGCGCTTCGCGTTCGGCGGAGCCTCTTCGTGCCCGGGATGGGCCAGGCTCCGGCTCGTGAAGGAGACGAGGCAGATGACGGCCAGTCCCGCGCCGAGAAATGCGGCGTGAGCTTTGGGGGTGGGACTTCGCTGCTGGGTGCGTTCCAGGTTCATGCTACTTGGAACGCCGGAGTGGGCGGGTGATTGCTGGCGCATTGGGGGATTTGCGGTTGAAATCAGCAGTGCCTGGTGACCGAGGGGTTCTGTCCACGGGGTGGCCAACGGGTGTGGCCGGCGCCTGCCTGCTGTGGGTTTGGTGGCGAGTCCCGGTCGGCAGGATAAGGGCGGTCGGATCGAGTTCTCTGACCCCGAAGCTGATGAGAAGCCAGGAGAGATGAGGAGGGAGGCGCGTCGCCACGGGCACGACGTGCGCGGGGGTAAAGAATGATGTCGGTCAGGGCGTTTGCGGCGGCGTCGTGATCTTGAGGCCGACAATCGCGGTCACAAGCAGGCACAGGAAGAAGATTCGCCCGACGGTCTTTGGCTCACCGAGCAGGATCATGCCGAGCGTTGCCGTGCCCGCGGCGCCGATGCCAACCCACACCGCATACGCGGTCCCGATCGGGAGCGTACGGGCGGCCACGGCGAGCAGATACATGCTGCAGACGATCGCCGCGATGGTGAGCACACTCGGCCAGAGCCGGGTGAACCCGTGTGTGTACTTGAGGCCGACGGCCCAACCGATCTCGAGTAGCCCAGCAGCGATGAGGATGATCCAAGGCACGGCGACACTCCTGTCGCGTCGTCTTGTCTTCACCGGGTACGGCGCATCTCGTCCGGGGCCGCGTGCTCATCACGGCCAGAATCAGTTGCGAGAAGCATAGGGCCAGACTTCACCGCTGAGTTCGCGAGTCGACCCGGAACCAGACCGTTCGCGTCCGCCCGCGTGACAGCGCGGGCGAGTTACTGCATCGCGCCGAGCATGCTCCGGAATCGTGCGAGCGCGATGGTGAAGAAGACGGCCCCGATGGCGCCCATGGCGAGGAAGGGGGGCCAGACGATCGAGAAGCCGGCGCCGCGGTAGAGGATGGCCTGGGAGTAGGCGACGAAGTGTGTGGACGGGGAGAGGAGCATGACCCGCTGCAGCCAGATCGGCATGGTTTCCATCGGGGTGGTCGAGCCGGAGAGCAGGTTGATGATCACCAGGACGGGGAGGGCGAGCAGGCCGAACTGGGGCATGGAGGTCGCGAAGGTCGCCAGGAGAATCCCGAGCCCGGTGACGGAGAACTGATAGACGATGGCGCCGAGCACGAAGAGGGTGAGCGAGCCGGTCATCGGGACGCCGAGGAGGAGTTCGACGACGACGCGGAGCGAGAGGAGGGCGGCGACAAGGATGATCGAGCCGTTGGCCAGGATCTTGGAAAGCATGATGTCGGCGGGGGTGACGGGCATGACGAGGAGGTGCTCGATGGTGCCGTGCTCTCGCTCGCGAATCAGCGCCGCGCCGGTCAGGATCACCGAGAGGATGGTCACGTTGTTGATCACCTGCATGACCGAGGTGAACCAGTGCGACTTCAGATTCGGGTTGAAGCGTGCACGGGTCACGACATCGACCGGGAGGGTGGCGTTGTCATCGGTTCGGCGCAGGAAGTTGAGCACTTCCCGCCCGATGATGCTCTGAAGATAAATCGACCCGTTGCCGGCGTGGGCCATCGCCGTCGCGTCCACGTTGAGTTGCAGGCTGGGGCGTCGCCCGGCGAGCAGGTCCGCCTCGAAGTTCGGGGGGATCTCGATGACGAAGACGAACTCGTTGGAGTCCATCACCCGGTCGATGCTGGCCGCGTCGATCTCTTGGGGGGGACGGAAGAGGGGCTCATGGATAGAGGCCTGGATCCGCCGGGAGAGTTGGGTCCGGTCGTGATCCACCACCGCGACGGAGGCGTTCTCGACTTCCAGCTTGGCGCCCGTGGAGACGGCGTACACGGCAAAGGTAAAGGTGTAGACGATCATCAGGATGACGATCGGGTCGGCCCGGATGCTGCGGAGTTCCTTCCTGCCGAGCCAGAGGATGTTGCGGAGACGCCGACGCATCTCAGGTCTCCTGCTTCTTGAGGAGGATCGTGGCGGCGCCGATGAAGAGCCCGCCAAAGACCGCCAGCACGAGCAGGTTTACCCAGAGCCGATCCATCCCGAGTCCCTTGGTGAACGCCCCGATGCTGATTTGCTGGAACCACGCGGAGGGGAAGGCCAGCCCGAGGGCTCGTCCGCTCCCGGAGAGGGAGGAGACGGGCACGAGAAGCCCGGAGAAGTTGACCGAGGGGATCATCGCAATCACCGCGGTGGCAAAGACCGCGGCGACCTGCGTCCGCGTGAGCGTGGAGACCACCAGGCCGAAGCCGGTCGTGGCGAGGACATAGAGGAGGACGCCGAGGAGAAGAACGGGGACCGAGCCCCGGATCGGAACCCCGAACAGGAAAACGGAGAGGGCCGTCATGGTGAGGAAGCTCAGAAACCCGACGCCCACATAGGGGAGCTGCTTGCCGACCAGGAACTCGAAGCGGGTGACCGGGCTGGAGCGGAAGTGGGCGATCGATCCGGTTTCCTTCTCCCGGACAACGCCCAGGGCGGTCATGATCGAGGGGATGAGGACCAGCGAGAGCATGATGACGCTGGGAACGATGGCGTAGATGCTCTTGAAGGCCTGGTTGTACCGGAAGCGAGGTTCGATATCGATGGGGAGCGCCGGGGTGGCGTTCCCGGTGCGCGTGCGGGATCTCTCGGCGAGGTAGCTCAGGGACAAACCGGTGAGGTAGCCGCGGGTGGTCTCGGCGCGGAACGGCATCGCCCCGTCAAGCCAGACGCCGATCTCCGTCGATCGCCCCCGGCGGAGGTCCTTGCCGTACTCGGGGGGAATCTCCATGGCGACGGTGAGTTCGCCGCTCTTGAGCCGGGTGTCGATCTCGTCGGGCGTGGTGATGTCCGCCGCTCGTTCGAAGTACCTCGAGCCTTCCAGGCTCGCGATGAGCTGGCGACTCTCGGGTGTCTGGTCCTGATCCAGCACGGCGAACTGGAGGCGCTCTACATCGAAGGAGATGCCGTACCCGAAGGTCAGCATGAGAATGAGCGGGCCCAGGACGGCGAACGCGAATCGGACATGATCGCGCCGGATCTCGGTGGACTCCCGCCGGGCATAGGCCCACAGACGCCCCGGAGAGAATGCGCGATGAGGCACGGGCTCGCCGCGGGCGGCCTGCCGCCGCGTCGTCGGTGGCGTGGCCGGCTTCACGGGTGAGGTTTCCGCGGTGGCCTCTTCCAGGTACGCGATGAACGCGTCCTCGAGGGTTTCAGCCTCCCGGGACCGGACCAGGTCCTCGGGAGCGCCGACCGCGAGCACCCGCCCGGCGTGCATGAGGGAGATCCGGTCGCAGCGTGCGGCCTCGTTCATGAAGTGTGTGGAAATGAAGATCGTCACGCCCTCATTGCGCGAGAGATCGATGAGGTACTCCCAGAACTCGTCCCGGGCCACGGGGTCCACGCCGGAGGTCGGCTCGTCGAGGATGAGCACCTCGGGACGGTGCTGGACCGCGACGGCGAGCTGGAGGCGTTGACGCATGCCGAGGGGGAGCCCGGCGGGAAGGCTGCCCGCGACACTCCGGAGTCCGAAGCGGTCAAGCATTTCCTGAACGCGCGCCGCGCGACTCTCAGGAGGAAGATGAAAGAGCCGCGCATGCAACTCCAGGTTCTGGCGGACCGTCAGTTCGGCGTAGAGGGAGAAGGACTGCGACATGTACCCGACCCGGTGACGCGCCGCGGTGTCCCTGGCCACGATCGGACGACCGAGGAGGGTCGCGGTCCCCTCGGACGCGGGCAGCAGTCCCGTGAGCATCTTCATGGTGGTCGATTTGCCGCATCCGTTCGATCCGAGGAATCCGAAGATCTCTCCCTTGGCGATGCGGAAGCTGACGCGGTCCACCGCCACGAAGTGGCCGAACCGCTTGGTCAGGCCCTCTGCCTCGATCGCCGGGGGGCCGGGCTCGGGGACATGG
>MRWG01001501.1_pt1 | contig 14677 bp, 16 predicted proteins | sample 1013341 | NCBI WGS metagenome assembly MRWG01 (sample SAMN06117577, study PRJNA244670) | biofilm metagenome | biome: Water; feature: Cathode Biofilm; material: Biofilm; isolation source: microbial consortium enriched at the cathode of a solar microbial fuel cell | place: USA: District of Columbia ... | reverse complement strand
GGCTGGGGGGAGGCGGCGATGGGCGTGGTCTCGTTGGAGATCAGCGGCTCGACGGGGACGAAGCTCGCCGAGCGGTCCACGCCGACACTTCCGATCTCCTGCTCATCGAGATCGCGCAGGCGGTCCTGGCGCGCCTTGGAGAAATGATCGCTCACGAGCACCCCCACCACGAGGATGACGGAGAAACCAACGATGAGCGCGAGCTTGTTCTCTCGGGTCACGGCGGCGCGTCCTTGCGTCCGTTCGCCCGGCGGAACGGCCTCCGCGTCCACCGGCGAGATTCCTGATTTCGTCCCCCGTCCCTGGGGGCGCTCGAGCGTATCCGCTCAATCCGGCGACGGGGATTTCACCCCGAACCGCCCACGGCTCATCCCCCGACGAGCGCCACGGCGCGCAGCTTGGCGGAGCGCGCCCTGGGGTTGCGCTCACACTCGGCCTCACTCGGACGCACGGGCTTGCGGGTGATCGCCCGGGCCAGGTCCTGCTCGCACAGCGAGGCGAAGGCGCGCTTCACGGGGCGGTCCTCCAGGCTGTGAAACGAGATGAACACGATCCGGGCTCCTGGCCTCAGCCAACTCTCTTCACCCCGCGCCACGTCACGCGCGGCACGCCCCACGCTTGCCAAGAGCGACTCCAGGCTCCCGATCTCGTCATTGACGGCGATCCGAAGGGCCTGGAATGTCCGGGTCGCGGGGTCGATGCGTGACGGCGTCCCCCGGCTTGGGGGGCAGGCCGAGCGCACGATCTCGCTCAAGCGTGACGTGGTTTCAATCGGCCCGTCGCCCCGAGCCTCGACAACTTTCCGGGCGATGCGCCGGGCGTTGCGGTCTTCCCCGAATCGCCAGATCAGATCCGCCAGCTCCCGCTCGGGAAGGGTGTTGACCAGTTCGGCGGCTGTCACGGGCGAGGTGGGGTCCAGGCGCATGTCCAATGGCCCCTCCTGACGGAAGCTCAGCCCCCGGGCGGGGTCGTCCACCTGCGTGCTGGCAAAGCCCAGATCGGCCAGGAGCATGTCACCTGACAGCCCCCGATCGGCCAGGGTTCGGGGCAGGTGGGTGAACCCGGCGTGGATGGGCATGACGCCCGCCGATCCGGGCGCCTCCGGACACAGGGCCGAGCGGACGTTGGCCTCGGCCCGAGCCAGGTTGGCCGCGTCGAGGTCGTTGAGAACCACGGCGCCCTCCGGCCCCAAGAGGGCGGCGACGCTGGCGGCGTGCCCCCCGAGCCCGGCGGTGCAGTCGACGAGCGTCTGCCCCGGGGCGGGGGCGAGAGCCTCCAGGGTCTCGGTGGGCAGGACGGGGATGTGGTCGAGGTCAGCGATGGATGATTGTTCGACCGTTGGACGCCCTTGGGTAGAATCGGCGCGTTGGAGGAGCCCCCTGCCACCCTGCCGGACCGGGATCGCCGGGTTGTTCGCCTCGGGCGGGCCGCCTCGGAGCCGATCGCGCACCTTCTCGCTCAGGCGATCGAAGGCGAGGGGCTGGGGGTGCGGGTCGCCGGCCTGGGCACGATCGCGTCGCAGATCGTCCCCGGGAGCAGCCAGCACACGATCGAGGTGCTCGTGTACGAGGATGAGTACGAATCGGCGAAGGCCGCGGCGTGGGGCGCCCTTGATGGGGCGACCTCACCGGAGACCAGACGCACGTGCCATGCGTGCGGCGCCGAGATGGATGGGAGCGGGCGGGGAGATCACTGCCCGGCGTGTGGCGGCGTCGCGCGAGACCGCTCCGGGTCAGACCGGGGATTCACGTTTGACCCGGCGCCCGGGAGCGGGAGCCTGATTCGCAACCCCGGCGCGTTGCTTGGATTGCTCGTGCTCGCCGGGCTCCCGGCCTCGTGCGTGGGATACGTGGTGTACCAACTGATCCTCGGGTTCACGGGGGAAGGGTGAACGCCATGAGTTCCCCTCCTGCCCATGACCCGGATCTGACCGTTCTGACCACGTGCGACTCGCACGACGAGGCGGCCCTGATCCGGTACGGGCTCAAGCTCCGCCAGATCGGGAGCACGCTGCACACGCCTCGCGGCTCGATCCTGCCGGGGCGACCGCCGAGACCGCTTGAGATCCTGGTGCCGCGCGCAAGCCTGACGCGGGCTCAGGCGGCGCTGGACTACATCGTGAACGCGGTACACGGGGACGGGATCGCTGTCACGCCGGATTCACGCTGCGCTTTCTGCGGGTACGACATGACGGGGCTGGGGAAGAACACGGTCTGCCCGGAGTGCGGCACGGACCTGGCTTCCGAGGAAGCCAAACGCCTGGCCAGACGCCGGATCTCGCCCGACGCCTGACCAGGCGGGTTGCTCACATGCCCGGGGGGCTTGTGCCCGAGCGTTCGCTCGGGAGGGGGAGGCCTCGGCGTCCGCGCTCGTTGGCGGAGAGACGCATGATCCCGAACCGGGCGCCCCCGGTCTGTTCGCCGAGGCGTCTGCGGGTGGTGGCCCGTCGCCGGGTGAAGACGATCGCCGCGATAGACCACGCGGCGGAGATGAGTTCGGTCATTTCATGTGCGCGCATGGATTGCGCTCCTCAGTCAGGTGTGCAAAGGTCGGGTGGAAAAACAACAAGGCCCCGGGGGAAACGCCCCCGGGGCCTGCAGGAAATCGGAGTGACTTCTGCTCGGCTACCTCATCGGGAGCTCCGTGCTGTCGCTGGCATCATCATCCAAGGAGAAGACCCCTTGAGCGTGATCAGGCAGAAGCGCGGCCGGGACGCGGATGGCATACATCTGTTCGTTCATCGGTCGCTCCTTTCCTGCTCGCGGTGTTGACTTCAGGGGTTGCTTACCCGGGGAGAACACCCCGGCGTGGTTCGCAAGATAGACATCCATCGGTCGATGTCAACCGCCGGCCTGCCAAAACCCCGAAAAACATGGTGTCAAACGCTCAGTCGTTCCCGGGCCAGCCGGCATGGAGGAAGCGTCCGTTCTCGTGGAAGACCTCCCCGTCGGCGCTGATGGATCCGCCCTCGCGCAGGTCGCAGACCATGTCCCAGTGCAGCGCCGACTCGTTGTCGCTTCCGCTCTCGGGATACCCCGCGCCGACGGCGGCGTGAAAGGTGCCCCCGATCTTCTCGTCGAAGAGCGTGTTCCGGGTGAACTCCTTGATGGCGTAGTTCGTGCCGATGGCGATTTCTCCCAGGTTGCGCGCTCCCTCGTCCTGATCGAGCATGGCGAAGAGGTATGCCTCGTTCTTTCTGGCGCTCGCGTCCGTCACACGCCCGTTCTTGAAGACCAGACGCACACCCTCGACCTCACGCCCGTCATAGACGCAGGGGAAGGTGTAGTTCACGTGCCCGTCCACACCCTGGGGGCCGGCGAAGACCTCGCCGTCGGGGAAGTTCTGATCGCCGTAACAGTTGATCCATGTGCCGCCATCGACCGAGACCCGCAGGTCGGTTCCGTCGTGGTCGTCTGTCGCGGGCGCTCGGAAGTGGAGTTCCTTCCGGGGCTGGAGGAAGTCGCAGACGCGCTGCTGCGACTCGCGCAGCGTGCCCCACGCGCTGGCGGGGTCATCCAGGTGAAGCAGACCTGCTCTGAACACAAACCGCTCGTACTGGGCGAGGCTCATCTCCGCGTCCTGCGCGGAGGCCTGCGTGGGGATGAGCGTGCCGACCCAGCGGAGCTGACCTTCCGCGACGCGCTCCATGAAACGCTTCATGTACGGCTTGCGCGTCTGGCGGAGCATCGCGGAACGCGCCGGATCGACCCGGGTGCTGGCCTTGGTATTCGTCTCGGACCAGAGCCCGATGCTCACGTCGATCTTCTCGACCATGTCCATCCGGAGCGGGTCGGCGAATCCGAGCTGGGCGTCGGTCCCGTGCTCGAGCAGCAGCTCGTCGAGCGAATGGGCGGTCGGACGCCAGAACGGGTTGCCCCCGGCCCGGAGAACCGCCTCGTAGACGGCCTCGACCGCGGGCATCGCGACCGGGTCAGCGGTGATGCAGACCAGATCGCCCGGCCTGACCGAAGTGGAATAGCGAACGAGCACGTCGGCGAGTTTGTCGAGCCGCTGATCTCTCATGGAGCCTCCCGGGACTGAGATGTACTGGCCCGAGAGGATATCGCTGCACCCGGGGCGACCCTTCTAGACTCCCCAACGCCCGAGAGACGGGCGGGACCCCACACCAACCCGCGCCGCGAGCGCAGACGGGAGATGTCATGCGAGCTTTGGATCGAGTCGTGCTTCTTGTGCTGGGAGTGGGTGTGCTGGCGCTCGTGCTCGGGCTTCGGGCGGCGCCCGCACAGGATGGGGGCGACCGGATCGCCAGCATCGATGTGCTCTCGCTGGTCGAGCAGAAGCTCCGCACGCCGGAGTACGAGGAGGTTCGCACGGCGCGGGAGGCCGAGCTGATCGAGATTCTCCAGGGCATGCAGGCGGAGATCCAGCTGCTCAGCCAGCAGCTCCAGACGATGCAGCCGGGCGACCCGCAGGGCCAGCAGGTCTACGCGGAGTTCCAGGCCAAGCAGATGGAGATGCAGCAGTTCCAGCAGACCTCGCTCGACAGCTTCCAGCAGATGGGCGCCGACCAGGCCAAGGAGGTCTACGCGCTTGTCCGCGCCGCGACCGATCGCGTGGCCCAGCGTGAAGGGGTCACCCACGTCATCGCGAGCCGCGCGGGCGTGGACATGCCCGCCGCGAACTCCCTGACCGCGGTCACGCAGGAGATCCTCGCCCGTCCGCTGACGGTCGGGATGGATCGGCGTGACCTGACCGACGCGGTGCGCGCCGAACTCGGCCTGCCGGATCCGAGCGAGGCGAACGCCGAGGAAGCCGCCGACGCGGTTGAGGAGAGCGCCGAGGAGGCGGGCGAGGCGATGGATCAGCCGGCGCCGTGAGCGTCGATCCGGGCCTGGAGCGACTTCGCCAGTTCACCTTTGACCTCGTCCACGCTCGGCGCCTGATCGGCGAGGATGCGTTCGAGGCTGGTGACGGCGCGCCCGTGCAGGCCGCAGGGAACGATCAGATCAAAGTGTGACAGGTCGGGACGGACGTTGATCGCCAGGCCGTGCATGGTCACCCAGCGTCGGACGCGGACGCCGATGGCGCAGATCTTGGCGGACCCGTGCTCGGTCTGGACCCAGACCCCGGTGGCCTCGGGGTCGCGTTCTCCCTCGACACCGAAGCGGGCGAGGGTATCGATGACGCTCGACTCCATGAGGCGGACGTGGTCGTGGATGCCCAGGGCGAGGCGTTTGAGGTCGAGGATGGGGTAGGCGACGAGCTGGCCCGGGCCGTGGTAGGTGACGTCTCCCCCCCGGTCGGTGTGGGCGAGGGCGACGCCGTGTCGGTCCAGCAGATCGGGCGGGGCCAGAACGTGGTCGGCGGCCCCGGGGCGCCGGGAGACGGTGATGACGGGATCGTGCTCGACCAGGAGGAGTTCGCCGGGCGGGGAGGCGGGGTCATCGCGTCGGGCGAGGACGTCCGCGTTGAGCTGGACTTGGAGGTCGTACGCCTCGGCGTAGGCGCGTCTTCCCAGATCGGTCACACTGAGCCTGGGGTGAGTCACGGGGCGCACTGTACGCCTCCTACAGTTGACGCATGACGAGCGTGCACCCCACCGCCATTGTGTCTGACGAGGTCGAACTGGGCGATGGCGTGGAGATCGGGGCGTACTGCGTCGTCCGAGGGCGGGTGAGGCTCGGCGCGGGCGTCCGCCTGATCTCGCAGGTCAGCATCACGGGACCGGGGGAGATCGGGGCGGGGACGGTTGTGCACCCTTTCGCCTCGCTGGGCGCTCCGGCGCAGGATCGCAAGCTCGGGCCCGGGGACGTGACCGCCGGGTTCGAGATCGGCGAGCAGGGGATCATCCGCGAGTACGCCAGCGTGCACAGCGCGACCAACGACCATACCCCAACACGGATCGGCGATCGGGTCTTCATGATGTGCAGCAGCCACGTGGGGCACGACGCGAGGGTGGGCGATGACGTGACGCTGGTCAACGGCGCCCTGCTCGCGGGGCACGTGGTGGTCGGAGACCGCGCGAACATCTCGGGCAACGCCGCGGTCCACCAGGGGTGCCAGATCGGCCGCCTGGCGATGATCTCCGGGGGGGTGGTGCTCTCGATGGACATGCTCCCCTTCTGCACGGCGATCCTTCGCAACCGCCTGGCGGGCGTGAACCTGGTGGGGATGCGTCGGGCGGGTATGCCGCGGGATGAGATCCAGGCCGTGCGCGACGCCTACCGCGACCTGGTCCGAACGGGGCTGGCCCGCCAGGACCTCATCCACGAACTCCGCGTCCGCGGGGAAGGCCGATTCCCGGCGTTGATGGAGATGGCGGAGTTCGCGGAACGGGCCACGCGGGGGCTCGCCCCCGGCCTGCGGACCGCCAAGCGGGACCCGATCGACATGGGCGCCGCGGACTGATCGACCGGTACCATGTGATCCGGATGCCCCCGCCGACCCCCACCCTGATTGACCAGACCCCGGCGCAGCTCTGCGTGCTCGCCTCCGGATCGTCGGGCAACTGCTCGGTGCTCGTTCGGAGAACGCCCCGTGGCACGCGGGGCACGCTGATCGACGCGGGCCTGAGTCCACGCCGGACCCGTCGCCTGCTGGTCGAGCACGGCGTGGCCCTCCACCAGATCGACGATGTCCTGCTGACCCATCTCGACTCGGACCACTTTCACCCGGGGTGGATGCGTGAGCTTGACCGGGACGTGGGTGACCTGCGGCCGACCCTCCGGCTCCACCGATCACACCTGCGTCGCCTCGAGCGTCTGGGCGATCCGCCGCGACGGGTTGAAGCGTTCGATGACGAGATCGAGTTCGACGGGGGGCGTGCGTCGTGCGTCGTGCTCTCCCACGATGATCTGGGGGTCGCGGCCTTCCGGTTTGACGTGGGCGACGCGGGCGCCTCGCTCGGGTTCGCGACCGACCTGGGACGCCCGACCGACGACCTGGTTGTCTGCCTGCACGGGGTGAGCACGCTGGCGATCGAGTCCAACTATTGCCCGGTCATGCAGCGGAACTCCGCCCGCCCGGCCTTCCTGAAGGCGCGGATCATGGGGGGCGCCGGGCACCTGAGCAACGAGCAGTGCGCGCACACCGTCCGGCGGATCGGCCCGCGCCATCGCGTCGTTCTCCTGCACCTGTCCCGGCAGTGCAACACGCCGGAACTGGCGGCGGCCGGGCACACGGGAGCGGCGTACGACCTGACCGTTTCCGATCAGTACCGCCCGACGGGGTGGGTTCCCGTCCCCGTTCCCGCGCCCGGCTCGGCGCCCCCCGCGCCCCCGGTCCGCGTCGAGACGCTCCCGCTCTTTCCGGCTGCGAAGCGGACCGAGGTTGGGAGCCGATCGCGGTGACGCTCGCTTCGCCCCGACGCGCGTCCGAGCCGCCCCCCCGCCCCTCCCGGCCCTCGCCGGAGGCGTGGAGCGAGCGGTTGGGCGCGTGGCTCCGGTCGGCGCTTCGTCAGCGTCGGACCTGGGTGGTCGATGGCGTGCGCTACAAGGAGCGCACGCGCGTTCCCCTGCGGCGGGCGCTCGGCAAGCACGGGGAAGGGGAGAAGGTTTACGACGTTCGATTCCCGGGGCCTGACGCCCCGGCGCCCATGGCGATCCATGCGACCCGGGAGCGGGTCTTCGCAGACCTGGCGCCGTGTGACCGGGCCAACGGGATTGTCGCGCTCCGCGCCCTCGTGCGACCGGGGTGGCGGGTCTTCGAGTTCGCCTGCGCGACGGGAGGGGGATCCGTGGCGTTGAGCGAACTGGTCGGCCCCTCCGGGGGGGTGGTCAGCGCCGGCCAGGACCGTGAGTCGATCCGGTTCGCGCGTCGGCGGTACCGGCGTTCGAACCTCGGGTTCGAGATGGGGGGCGCCGAGACGCTCGACGGGGAGACGGACGGGGCGTTCGACGCGGTGATCGCCCATCGGGCGCCGACGCAGGACGAGGACCTGCGAGAGCTGTGGCGGGTGGTCGCGCCCGGGGGGCTGCTGGCGTGCCGGACGATGAGCGCCGGGGAAGAGCCCAGGGGGGACGCCGGGGAAAGCCGGACGGTCGAGATGCGGGTCCGTCAGGCCTGCCGCGACGCGCAGATCGATGCCGCGAGCACGCCGGACCTTTCGCTGCGATGGGTGCTGGCCCGTCGCCCGGGGGAGTCGGATCGCTGAATCCGGACCGGGCGGGGGCGGGGCGATACCCTCTGGGCAATGGAGAACCTCGAAACGACACTGAACGATCCCGGACGATTCGCCGCTCGGACGACGGGCGACCCCGCGGAGACCCGGGCGTTCGCGATCGCCGCGGCACAGTCGCTCATCGACGACAAGTGCGAGGACGTCCTCGTGCTCGACGTGACGAAGACCTCGCCGGTGACGGATTACATCCTCATCGCGACGGGCACATCGGAGCGTCAGATGCGCGCGGCCCTCGCGCACACGGTGGACCTGGGCGAGGAGATGGGCTTCCCACGCTACGGGGCGCACAGCGACGAGCGGGGGACGTGGCAGCTCGCGGACTTTGTGGACGTGGTGATCCACGTCTTCGAGCCCAACGCGAGGGCGCACTACGACCTGGAGATGCTCTGGGGCGAGGCGGCGCGCGTCGAGATCCCCGAGCGCGATCCGAAGGCGAAGGACACATGATCCGGACGGTGCGGGTCGAACTGCGGGACCGCTCGTACGAGGTGCGCATCGGTCCCGGGGCGCTCTCGGGACTGGGTGAGCAGATCGACGGCGTGCTCGGGGAGCCCCCGACCCGACGCCTGCTCGTCGTGGACCTGGGCGTGCCGGAGGATCGGGCCGAGGGCGTGGCACGCCAGCTCGAGTCGGGGGGCGTCAGGCTGACCCGCGCGGGCGTGACGCCGAGCGAACCGGACAAGTCGATCGCGACCTACCAGCATCTGCTTGAACAGGCGGCCCTCGCCCGACTCGAGCGGACCGATCAGGTCATCGCCCTCGGGGGCGGCATCGTGGGAGATCTGGCGGGGTTCGTCGCGGCGTCGTACCGGCGCGGCCTGCCCGTCGTGCAGGCCCCCACCACTCTCCTCTCGATGGTGGACGCCTCGGTCGGGGGGAAGACCGGGGTCAACCTCGCGGTGCGGGAGGACGGGCAGGAGCGGCTGCTCAAGAACTTCGTGGGGGCGTTCCATCAGCCCCGCCTGGTCGTGGCAGACATTGACATGCTCGGATCGCTCGATCCGCGGGTCTTCCGCGCGGGGCTGGGCGAGTGCGTCAAGCACGCGCTGATCGCCGGGTCCGAGGAACTGCTGGCCTGGACCGAAGCCAGCGCCGATCGGATCATGGCGCATGACCCCGGAACGCTGACCGAACTGGTCACGCGGAGCGTGGGGCTCAAGGCCCGGGTGGTCGCGGGTGACGAACGGGAGGCGGCGCCGGACGGGGGGCGGGCGCTGCTCAATCTCGGGCACACCTTTGCCCATGCGATCGAGACCCTGCCGGGGGTGTCTCCGGCGGGCGGGGCGGCGCCGGGGCTCCAGCATGGCGAGGCGGTGGCGATCGGGCTGATGGGGGCCCTGCGGACGGCGGAAACGCTCGGCCTGATCGGATCGGATCTGGGGGAGCGGGTGCGGGGCCTGCTCGGTCGCTTCGGGCTTCCCACCCGCGCCGAAGGGCTGCCCGGGGCGGACCAACTGCTCGAGGCGATGGTGGACGACAAGAAGACCGTCGGCGGAGAACTTCGACTGATCCTGCCCGACGGCGTGGGGTCCGCCCGGGTCGTGCGCGATCCGGACGCGGAGGCGATCCGCGCGGGGCTGCGCGCGATCGGCGCCCCCTGAACGAGCGGGCACGGCGCACCCAAGTCCATGCAGAATCAGGATGTGGAGGAATCGAGCGGGACGGCCCGATAAGAGGGCTATCCGCGAGGTCCGCCATCGTTGCCGCGATCGGGCCGCGCGGACCACCCTGTGCGAAGCCCGATGGGCGCGAGGCCGAGGTTCGTGCGAACGATCGCGATCATCAACCAGAAGGGCGGGTGCGGAAAGACGACCAGCGCGATCAATCTCGCGGCGGTCTTCGCCCGGCGTGGCTTCCGGACGCTGCTGGTGGACCTGGACCCGCAGTCGCACTGCGCGGCGGGGCTGGGGGTGCCGGAGGAGCAGATCGAGCGTGACGTGGCGGACGCCCTGCTGGCCCCCGCTGATGCCCGACTGGACCGGGAGCAGTTGCTCTGGCGGGTGACCCGCGGGCTTGACCTGCTGCCGAGTCGGATGCGTCTGGCGGGGCTGGAAGCAAGCCGGGGCGGGCTGGCCGAGGCGCCGGACAAGGACCACCGCCTGGCCTCGGTGATCGGTCGCCTGAGCCGGGCCTCGGGGGATCCGGCGCCGGAGGGTGAAGAGCCGGACCGGGTCTTCGATATCTGTCTGATCGACTGCCCCCCCTCGATCGGGCTGCTGACCTACAACGCGCTGGTGGCGGCTCGCGAGCTGATCGTCCCGGTGGAGACGAGCTACTTCGCGCTCAAGGGCGCCGAGAAGCAGGTCAAGACGATGCGTTCGATCGGGCGACGCCTGGGCGTTCGCAATCGGGCAAGGCTTCTGCCGACGCTCCACGACGCGAGCGTCCCGGTCTCGCGGGACCTGCTCGATGAGATGCGATCGAAGTTCGGGCAGCTGCTGATCCCGACGATCATCCGGGCGGACGCGGCGCTGCGGGAAGCGGCGAGTGTCGGGCGTCCGGTGATCGACCACGCCCCGGATTCGACGGGCGCCGAGGACTACACGTCGCTCTGCGAGTGGCTCGAGGAGCACGCTCGGATCGATCGGGGGGAACTGATCGAGGACGAGGCCCTGCCGCTGCGGGTGGAGCGACCGACGCCGCGCGTGCAGGTCATGCCCGGGGCGAGCGATTCGGTGCTCGGGCGGCGTGAGCCGGCGCGACCGAGCGGACCGGTCTCCCGCCTGGATGAGTTGACCGCGCGTGTGCGTGAGATGAAGCAGGGCGGGAGCGCCGCGTCGATGACCCCGGAGCAGCGCCTCGCGGCGCTGCGGACGGTCGCGAGCGTGAACGGCGCCCCCCCGGCCCCCCCCACCGCTGACGCGTCGAGAACCACCGGCACGCCTGAATCACGGGGCGCGTCCGGCGTGCTGACGCTGATCGAGAAGGAACCGGAGCAGGTCCGCCCGATGGACTCCGGCGCTCGGGCGCTTCTCGGGTCGCGTCCGACGGCGCGGGGCGTGCTGTTCGTGCTCCCCCTGGCCCTGGGCGAACGGGTGTTCGTCGCGGGAGACTTCAACGGGTGGCAGGCCGGGCGCCACGAGCTGCGACGGAACCCGGAGCGGGGCGTGTTCGAGTTGGAGATCCCGCTCCCGCCCGGCGAGTACCAGTACCGACTGGTGATCGACGGGCGATGGGGCGTGGACCCGTACGCGTCCCGATGCACACTCAACTCGCAAGGTGAACCCAACAGCGTCGTCTGTGTGCCGGCCCGCGCTGGCGCGTAAGCGACGGAGGCTTGAACTATGGACGGCCCTGACCATCGCGACCATTCCGAGTACCTCCCGAGCGGCACGAGCGCCGGACGACGAGGTGATGAGTTTGACGCCCTCGCGGACCTCTTCCTCGGCGATGAGCCGCTGGGACCACGCGGCGTGCCCGAGCCGCGCTCGACGGGGACCGACCCGGCGCCGGTGCGGACGCCCAGGGTCCGAACCGAGACCGCGGTCCGGCCGCGCATCGAGGCGATCGTCCTCGGGCACCTCCCCGTGCGGGCGTCGATCTGGGTTCGCCAGTACGCCGGCTCGGTGGCCGACGCGGTGCAGGCGCCGGTGGCCCTCCTCCGCGTGTCGCCCGAGATGACCTCGCTGGAGATCGTGGGCGCGGGAACTCACCGCGTCACGGAGCATGACGCGATCGAGGAGGCCATCCGCGACGCCCGATCCCGGTGCGCCCACTGGGTGGTCCGGGTGGACGAGACGGAAGAGCCGACGCTGATCGCACGAGATGACATCGCCGAGATCACGGTCCTGACGGGCGCCGACGAGGCGGCGATCGTCGCGTCGTATCGGCTCATGAAGTCGCTCGCCTCGGATCGGGACCGGCGTCTGCACGACGACGAGGGCCCCGAACTCCGCCTGGCGATCATGGGGAGCGAGCACGAACAGGCCATGGCCGCGGGCGAGAAGCTCGAGCGGGCGGCCCGGGCGTTCCTCTCGCGTCCGGTGCAGGTCTCCGCGCGCGTGCCCCGGATCGGGGCGACGGGGAGCGCAACGCTCTTCCGCGGAGCCTGCGAGCTTGGGATCGAGACGATGCTTGGGCTGGTGCAGGGCGGTCCGGTGGAGCCGGCGACCCCGAACCTTCGCCTCGCCGCGGATGAAACGAGCAACGAGCCGGAGGTGGTGGTCCGCCCGACCAAGGCGACGCCCCCGCCCCGCCCGGAATCCACCGCGACCACCGCCCACGGGGAGGTCTGCCTGAGCGCCCTGATCCCGGGGCTGACGCGTCTGGAGACCCGGTGCCCGAAGGCGGGCCGGGTGGAACTGGCCGCGGACGACGAGGGACGGCTGCACCTGATCGCGAGATCCGGCGCGGACCCGTCGCAGCCGGTGGACACACTGGTGGCGACGAGCGCGTGGGCGCGGGAGCACCTGGCATTGCTGCTGCGTGCCGAGCCGATGCTCTCGCCGCCGAGCGCCGAGCGTGGATCGGACACGGACCCGGTGCTGCACCTGGTGACGACCGAGCCGAAGCTGATCCGCCCGCTGCTGGATGCGGACGTGCGGGTGCACCTGCTCACGGAGATCGAGGTCGCGGGGCAGACGGCGCGGGTGACCACCGAGCTGAACTAGGCCACCTCCCCCGCGGTCGAGCGGGGAGATCGATCCGGACCAGACCGACAGCAACGAAAAGCCCCGGGCGTGTGCCCGGGGCTTGTTTCATTCCAGAGATTGAGCGGTCGGCTCAGGCGGAGTTGGCCCGCTTGACGCGGAGGGACTCGAGCTTGGGCCTGGTGCGGACCGCCTCGGCGTCGATGACGTACTCCGCCCCGTCGTTGTCGAGATCGGGCAGGTCGTACATCAGCTCGAGCATCAGCTCTTCCATGACCGCCCGGAGGGCTCGGGCGCCGGTGGCTCGCTTGCCCGCCCGGGAGGCGATCTCGTTGAGCGCGTCATCCGTGAAGGTGAGCTTGGCGCCCTCGAGCTGGAACATGTGCTGGTACTGACGCACCAACGCGTTCCGGGGCTCGGTGAGGATCTTGACCAGGGCGGAGTTGGCCAGGGGCATGAGCGGGGTGATCACGGGGAGTCGCCCGACGAGTTCGGGGATCATGCCGTACTCGACCACGTCCTCGTTGGTGACCTGGGCAAGCAGCTCTTCCCGGCGGACATCCTGCTGTTCCCGATCGTTGTCGCCGGCGGCGCCGACGAAACCGATCCGGGTCTGGCCGATGCGTCGGCGGATGATCTCTTCCAGGCCGACGAAGGTGCCGCCGCAGATGAACAGGACGTTGCGGGTGTCGAACTGGATGTACTGCTGCTCGGGGTGCTTGCGACCGCCCTGCGGTGGGACGTTGGCGACCGTGCCCTCGAGCATCTTCAGGAGGCTCTGCTGGACGCCCTCGCCGGAGACATCGCGGGTGATCGAGACGTTGGAGGAGGTCTTGCCGACCTTGTCCACCTCGTCGATGTAGATGATGCCTCGCTGGGCGGCCTCGACGTCGAAGTCGGCGGCCTGGAGCAGCTTGAGCAGGAGGTTCTCGACGTCCTCGCCGACGTAGCCGGCCTCGGTCAGGGTCGTGGCGTCGCCGATGGCGAAGGGGACCTTGAGCATGCGGGCCATGGTGCGGGCCAGGAGCGTCTTGCCCGAGCCGGTGGGGCCGATGAGCAGGATGTTGGACTTGTCGAGTTCGATCTCGTTCGCGTCGTCGCTTTCGGCGTGGAGAAGACGCTTGTAGTGGGTGTGCACGGCGACCGAGAGGGAACGCTTGGCGAGTTCCTGCCCGATGACGTACTGGCTCATGAACTCGACGATCTCACGCGGGGAGGGGATGTCCTGCAGGGCGCTGGAGATCGAGGAGACGCGCCGGCGTTCCTGCCTAAAGATGTTCTGGCAGAGATCGACGCAGTTGTTGCAGATGTAGACCTCGCTGGGTCCCTCGACCATCGGGCCGACCTCTCGAGAGGTCTTGCCGCAGAACGAGCAGGTGGTGACCTTGCGGCCGCGGAAGCCGCCGCCCCCACCGCCGGAGCCGGAGGAGCCGCCCCCGCCGGAGTCGCCACCATCGGACCCCCCTGACCCGGAGTCACTCGGGCCGGAACCGCCGGAGTCACGTCCGGCGGCGGTGGGTTGGGGGATCGCGTTCTCGTCCTGCCATCTCTTCGACATACTCACCTCGAAGTCAGCGCAAGCCGCGGGCGGCTCTGCAAGGCCATCGACCAACCCGAGCCCGACGTGCGTCGGGGTCGGGCCTGCGGCAACCGGTCGGTCGAGATCCATCCTCGTCCGACGGCCGGTCGATCCACCCATGAGCCTACCGCCCGTCCGGGGCTCCAACCACGGGATACAGGGCACGATCCTTCGAGCGGGCACGGGTGAGCCCCTGTAGTCGGCATATCCCCCCCAATCCCCCCAGCCGAGTCAGGTCGAACCGCCGGAATCGGGCGCGCGTGGGGTGTTGTCCTCGCGCCCGGGGACGTTCTCGGGCGGATCGGGGGGCGCGGGGAGCCGCTCCCCGGTGAGGTCGTACCCGGGGCGGGCGATGAGGCTCCCGTCGGG
>MRWG01001500.1_pt1 | contig 14680 bp, 13 predicted proteins | sample 1013341 | NCBI WGS metagenome assembly MRWG01 (sample SAMN06117577, study PRJNA244670) | biofilm metagenome | biome: Water; feature: Cathode Biofilm; material: Biofilm; isolation source: microbial consortium enriched at the cathode of a solar microbial fuel cell | place: USA: District of Columbia ... | reverse complement strand
CGTCATTTCCATCGCCCGCGCCCTCAGTTTCAACGGGCTTGCCAACGCGTTTCGCGTCGCCGCCATCAATGCCGGCTCGCACACCAACCCGATCTTCGCCGGCGACACGGTATTCGCGTGGTCTGAAGTGCTCGACAAGGCCGAATGCGCCGGCCGGGACGACCTCGGCGCACTCCGGCTCCGCACCGTCGCGGCCAAGGACCACCCATGCGCCGACCATCCGCTCAAGGGCGACAACGGCAAGTACCTGCCGCATGTCGTGCTCGATCTCGATTACTGGGTGCTGATGCCGCGCTGAAAACGCGCAAAATAAAAGAGGCGTCAGTGGTATCGGTCCTGGGAAACCTCCACCCGGCACTGCTGGATCAGTGCACCTGACGCCTCTTGGAGCCGGCCAGGCTCCGTTCGCCCATGAGACACCGTGTCCTCGCTTCGAGCGGAGCCGCACCCTGGGCAGAGATCGGCGCCGTTCTCCACGCTCGCCGCCCGGATGCCGAAACATCCCGGCTGCAAACGGACACTCCGTCACCACCTCTGCGCGCCGTCCGCTCACCTGGGCAGCGAGCGGTCGGAGTGGCGGGCCGAAACCCGGCCACAGGCAGCGCGTGGCGTCGAGACCAGGGCGCGGGACCAGATGTTCCCCCGCCCTTGCCGCGACCGGTGCCGCCGGATACCCGGCGACGCCGCGACGATGTACTCGCGTGCCCAAGTACAATGCGACGGAACGCATGTTGCCGCTACGTGGAAAGTTGGGGGTAACGTTACTTTCTTGTGTAAAAACGAGGCCGTTTTCCCCAATTTGTCCACAGCTTGTCCACACCGCGCGGATGAATCGCCCGATTCCCGTCTTTCGCATGCTGGGTGCGGGGTTCAGCACACCCGACCGTTGCTGCAACGCACCACGAAAAATTGACTTTCCCCAATGCGACGGGTACCACTAACCCACCGGTTAAAAACCTCGAATGCATGCATTGCCCAACGAAAGGCATTCACCATGACCACCCGGAACCGTCCCGTTTCTCCGCATCTTCAAGTCTACAAACCGCAAATCACCTCGATCCTCTCGATTACCCACCGTATCACGGGTGTGGTGCTCTGTTTCGGGGCGGTTCTGCTGACGTACTGGCTGATGGCCGCGACCTACGGGCCCGACGTGTTCGCGACGGCGCAGGCCATTCTTGGGTCGTGGATCGGCAGACTGGTGCTGCTGGGTGTCGTGTTCTCGCTCTGGTATCACCTCGCCAACGGCATCCGCCACCTGGCGTGGGATGCCGGCTGGGGCTTCGAACTGACACAGCTTCGCGCCAGCGGTCTCGCCGTCGTCGCCGTTGCGGTGATCCTGACCGTGCTGACGTTCGTAGCAGCGTACACGGTGGGAGGCTGATCATGGAACTTCGCTCGCAACTGGCCCGCGTCCGCGGCCTCGGCGCCTCCCACGAGGGGGTGCATCACTTCTGGGTGCAGCGCATCAGCGGCATCGCGCTGGTACCGCTGGTGCTGTGGTTTGTCTTCGCCGCGACCGGCATCGTCGGCGCCGACCTGGAAACCTTCAAGACCTGGGTCGGCACGCACTACAACCCGGTGCTGCTGATCCTGCTGATCGTCACCATGTTCTACCACGCCTTTCTCGGCCTGCAGGTGATCATCGAGGACTACATTCATGGCGAAGCCGCCAAGCTGACGACGCTGATCCTCGTCAAGTTCGCCGTGTACCTGATCGGTGCCTGCGCCGTGTTCGCCGTTATCCGCCTGACCTTCGGGAGTTGATCCGAATGCCTGAATCCTACGAGATCGTTGATCATAAATACGACGTCATCGTCGTCGGCGCCGGCGGTGCCGGGCTGCGTGCGACGCTGGGCATGGCGGCGGCAGGCCTCAAGACGGCCTGTATTTCCAAGGTGTTCCCGACCCGGTCCCACACCGTCGCGGCGCAGGGCGGTATCGGTGCCTCGCTCGGCAACATGGCCGAGGACAATTGGATCTGGCACATGTACGACACCGTCAAGGGTGCCGACTGGCTCGGCGACCAGGACGCCATCGAATACATGTGCCGCGAAGCGGTGCCGGCGATCTATGAACTCGAGCACTTCGGCGTTCCGTTCTCGCGCACCGAAGACGGCAAGATCTATCAGCGTCCGTTCGGCGGCCACATGGCCAACTTCGGCGAGAAGCCGGTGCAGCGCGCCTGCGCCGCCGCCGACCGTACCGGGCATGCGATCCTGCACACGCTCTATCAGCAGTCGCTCAAGAACGACGCCGAGTTCTTTATCGAGTACTTCGCCATCGACCTGATCATGGACGACGACGGCACCTGCCAGGGCGTCGTCGCGTGGAACCTGGACGACGGCAAGCTGCACCGCTTCCAGGCGCAGATGACGGTGTTCGCGTCGGGCGGCTACGGCCGGGCATACTTCTCGTGCACGTCTGCGCATACCTGCACCGGCGACGGGCACGGCATGATCGCGCGCGCCGGGTTGCCGTTGCAGGACCAGGAGTTCGTGCAGTTCCACCCGACCGGCATTTTCTCCGCGGGCTGCCTGATTACCGAAGGCGCGCGCGGCGAAGGAGGGTCCCTCACCAACGCCGAGGGCGAGCGCTTCATGGAACGCTATGCGCCGACCGCCAAGGATCTGGCGTCACGCGATGTCGTCAGCCGTGCCATGACCATGGAAATCCGCGACGGCCGCGGCGTCGGCGACGAGCAGGACCACATTCACCTGCACTTGGAACATCTGGGTGCCGACGTTCTGCACAAACGTTTGCCGGGCATCACGGAAACCGCGCGCATCTTCTCCGGCGTCGACGCCACCAAGGAGCCGATCCCGGTGCTGCCGACGGTGCATTACAACATGGGCGGGATCCCGACCAACCACCGTACCGAGGTGCTGAACCCGACCGAGGACGATCCGGACCGGGTCGCGCCGGGCCTGATGGCCATCGGCGAATGCGCTTCGGCGTCGGTACACGGCGCCAACCGCCTCGGTACCAACTCGCTGCTGGACCTGGTGGTGTTCGGTCGTGCCGCCGCGATCCGTGCCGCCGAAATCGTCACACCGGGCGCGGCGCTTCCGCCGCTCAACACAGCCTCTGCCGACAAGGCCATCGCACGGTTCGACAAGATCCGCCATGCCGACGGCGACACGCCGACGGCACAGGTTCGTGGGGAGCTGCAGCGCGTCATGCAGAACAACGCCGCAGTGTTCCGCACCTCCGAAGTGCTCAAGGAAGGCGTAGAGAAGCTGGATGCGGTGACGGCCAAGATGGACGATATCAAGGTGCATGACCGTTCGCTGATCTGGAACTCCGACCTTGTCGAAACGCTGGAATTGACCAACCTGGTGCCGAACGCGGTCTCGACCATGTACTCCGCCGAGGCGCGTCACGAGAGCCGCGGCGCCCATGCGCACGAGGATCATCCGGACCGTGACGACGAGAACTGGATGAAGCACTCATTGGCGTGGATCGATGAGAATGGCGGCTGCAAACTTGGCTATCGCCCTGTGCACGCCTACACGCTGACCGACGAGGTCGAATACATCGAGCCCAAGGCCCGGGTCTACTGAGGAAGGTTTGACAGATGGTTGAATTCACGCTTCCCGCCAACTCGAAGGTGACCGAAGGCAAGACCTTCAAGGCTTCCGGCGGCACCAACATCAAGACTTTCCGTGTTTACCGATGGGACCCGGACGGCAGCGACAATCCGCGCATCGACAGCTACGAGATCGATCTCGACAAGTGCGGTCCGATGATTCTGGACGCGCTGATCAAGATCAAGAACGAGATCGATCCGACGCTGGCGTTCCGCCGCTCGTGCCGCGAAGGGGTGTGCGGATCGTGCGCTTTCAACATCGACGGTACCAATACGCTGGCGTGCACCAAGTCGATCGACGAGATCGACGGCGACGTGAAGGTCTATCCGCTGCCGCACATGCCGGTGATCAAGGATCTGGTGCCCGACCTGAGCGTGCCTTATGCCCAGTACCGCTCCATCGAGCCCTGGTTGCAGGCCGATACGCAGCCGCCGACCGGCGAGCGGCTGCAAAGTCCGGAAGAGCGCGAGAAACTGGACGGCCTTTGGGAATGCATTCTCTGCTTCTGCTGCCAGACGTCGTGCCCGAGCTACTGGTGGAACGGCGACCGTTATCTCGGCCCGGCGATCCTGCTGCAGGCCTATCGCTGGATCGCGGACAGCCGCGACGAGGCGACCGGCAAGCGGCTCGACAACCTGGACGACCCGTACCGGCTGTTCCGCTGCCACACCATCATGAACTGCACCAACACCTGTCCGAAAAACCTGAACCCGGGCAGGGCGATCGCGGAAATCAAGAAAGCGCTCGTGCAGCGCCGCTGACACCCGGCGGTGTGGAGAAAAACAAAAGCCCCCGGTGATCGCCGAGGGCTCTTTGTTTGAATGGTGACGGGTGCTGAATCGCGTTCAGCATGACGGCCATGTTATGCCCGTCACTTCAGATCGATCTTGCCGTTCACGTCCGTGGAGACGCCGAGGCTCTCGATAGAAAGCGTAACCTTGGCATCGATGCTCTCGTCGCCGGAAAGTTTGCCTTCGTCGATGGCGGTGCGCACGGCGTTTTCGATCTCGCGCTGCGACGTGATGCCGACGTTCTTGAGGAACTTTCTCAAGGTCATGTTGAAAACGTCTTCGTCCATATCGTTCTCTCCCCGTGTCTGGAAGTGGTTCCCTCCCGGGCTGCGGTAAAGGCTCTGTCGGGAACCTCAAAAATCCCCTAATACCCTGCCGCAACCATGCGCATTATATAGGCAGCCGTGGTATGCCAGACAATAACCGGCTGGAGTGACGGCGATGTATATCCCGAAGTTTTTCGCGAGCGATGACGAAGCGCTGGCGCGCGAGGTCGTTGCCGACCATGCGTTCGGCGTGCTGATGACCTTCCCGGGTGGGGAAGATGCGGACGCCGATATCTCGCATTTGCCGATGCTGTGGACCGGGGGGCGCCTCATCGGCCACGTGGCGCGGGCCAATCCGCACGGTGCGCGGTTCGACGGTGCGTCGCCGTCGGTCGCCGTGTTCATGGGGCCGCACGCTTATATCTCGCCCAACTGGTATGCGCATGATGGGCTGGTGCCGACCTGGAACTACGCCGCCGTGCACCTGCACGGGAAACCGCACGCCGTCGAGGACGAAGCGGTCGCGGTTGAAATTCTGGATACCCTCGTCGCCGCGTTCGAAAACGATGCGACGGGGAACTGGTCGACGGCGGACCTGCCCGACGGTGTGCTGTCCCGGCAGGTGAAGGGTATCGTCGCGTTCGAGATGCCGGTCGAGCGGATCGAGACCAAGGTCAAGATGAGCCAGAACCGGAAACCCGGCGACATCACGGGTGTGATCTCGGCGCTGGGCGGTAGTCCGTACGAGGACGACCGCGCCACCGCCGAGATGATGCGCGATCTCAACGGCCGCTGACGTTCTCGCCGCTTTTGAACGGAATCATCAGGATGCCGAGCAGCCCCCGGTTCTCGGTCGCCCGGAAGTCGTGCAGACCGATGGTCATGCCGTCGTGGCCGTCGCGCGGCTGGGGTGTGTACGTCCGGAACAGCCGGTCCCAGACGGAGAGGCAGAAACCGTAGTTGCTGTCCGTTTCCCGCCAGTACCACGAATGATGTACCCGGTGCATGTCGGGCGTCACGATTACGGCCCGGAGTGCCCGGTCGAGCCACAACGGCAATCTCAGGTTGGCGTGGTTGAACATAGATGACGCGTTCAGCACGACCTCGAAGACGATGACGGCGGCGGCCGGAATGCCGAGCGTCAATATCAGTGCGATCTTGATCAGTAACGACAGGATGATCTCGATCGGGTGAAAGCGGATGCCCGTGGTGACGTCGAATTCGGTATCGGCGTGGTGCATGCGGTGTAGCCGCCACAGCATGGGCACCTTGTGGAACACCACGTGCTGGGCATAGATCGCGAGATCCAGGAACAGCACACAGAACGCGATGACCGGCAGTTGCGGCAGGGTCGTGACGTTGAACAGCCCGATGCCGTTTTCCGCCGCCCAGACGGCGGCGGCGACCGGCGGCAACGGGATCAGCAGCCGGGCAAGGACCGTGTCGACGACGACGATGCCCAGGTTCGCGGGCCAGCGTTCGCCGCGCCCCAGCGTTTGCTTGCGGCGCGGCAGCAGGGCTTCCAGCGCCATCATGGCAAGCAGCACGCCGGCGAATACGCCGATCCGGATGATCCCCTCGTGCGATACCAATTGATTCATCGAACCCGTCCAATCCCGTCCAGGCGTAGTTGGCGCGGCGTCGCCGGTGTTTCAAGCTTTGATCAGCGGTGTTAAAGTCGGCGCCCGCAAAGGAGAGCCTATCATGAACCTCAGCCATCTTCTGCAAGAACGCGCCAGTCAGGATCGCCCGCTTCGCGTCGGCGTGATCGGCGCCGGCAAATTCGGCACCATGTTCCTGTCGCAGGTGCGCCGCACGCCGGGGATGCACCTGCTCGCCGTCGCAGACCTGGACGTGAATCGCGCACTTGCGGCGCTGGCCGAGACCGGCTGGACGGACGAGCAGATTTCCGCGACCTCCGCCGCCAAGGCACTGGCCCAGGGCAGCACCTGGGTGACCGACGACAGCGAGGGGCTGATCAATGCCGGCGGGCTCGATGTCGTGGTCGAGGCGACGGGCGTGCCCGAGGCCGGGATCACACACGCGCTGGCTGCGTTCGAGCGCGGCCGCCACGTGGTCATGGTCAATGTCGAGGCCGACGTGCTCGCCGGGCCGCTCCTCAAGCGCAAGGCCGACGCCGCCGGCGTTGTTTACTCGCTGGCGTACGGCGACCAGCCGTCTCTGATCGCCGAGCAGGTCGACTGGGCGCGGTCGATCGGTCTCGACGTGGTGTGCGCCGGCAAGGGCACGCTCTACATGCCGGAATTCCATGCCTCGACGCCCGACACGGTCTGGGACTATTACGGTCTGACCGCCGAGCGGGCCGAGAAGAGCGGCATGAACGCGAAGATGTTCAACTCGTTCCTCGACGGCACCAAGTCGGCCATCGAAATGGCCGCCGTCGCCAACGCCTGCGGGCTCGAGGCACCGGCCGGCGGGCTCACGTTTCCGCCGTGCGCGACGTCGCAACTGGCGTCGAAACTCATTCCGTCCGCTGACGGCGGCGTACTCGACCGAAAGGGCACCGTCGAAGTGGTCTCCAGCCGCACGCGCGACGGCATCGATATTCCCGACGATCTGCGCTGGGGCGTTTACGTGACGTTCGAGGCGCCGACGGATTATGTCGAGCGGTGCTTTTCCGATTACGGACTGATAACGGACGAGAGCGGCAAGTACTCGGCGCTGTGGCGGCCCTATCACCTGATCGGGCTGGAACTCGGCGTCAGCGTCGCCTGGGCCGGGCTGATGAACATGCCGACCGGAACGGCACGCGACTGGAAAGGCGACGTGGTCGCCGTTGCCAAGCGCGACCTGGAAGCCGGCGAGACCTTGGACGGCGAAGGCGGCTACACGGTCTGGGGGCGGTTGATGACGGCGGCTGATTCCCGCCAGGCGGACGCCGTGCCGATCGGCCTCGCGCACGGCATCACCCTCAAGCATCCGCTGCCCAAGGACGCCGTCATCTGCTGGTCGGATGTCGAGGCGCCGCAGGACAGCACCGCCTATCGTGTCCGCCGCGAGATGGAAAAGGTCTTCGCCAACGCCATTCCCGCACCTGCTGCCCGCGGCGCCGCCTGAGGACGGCGAGGGGGGATCGCCGCCGATGCCGTCACCGCAAAGCGCTTACGATGACCTCGTGCAATCGGGGAAGATCAATGCCGACCCGGCGCAGGCGCAGGCGATGGAACTCCTCGGTAAACTCGGCGAAGACCTGGTCGCCTACGATTCGCAGATGGGCAAGCAGGGCTGGGCGGCACGCCTCGGCATCGGCGGCAAGAAGCGGCAGCCGCCCAAGGGGCTCTATCTCTGGGGCGGCGTCGGCCGCGGTAAGTCCATGATCATGGACCTGTTCTTCGATCACGTGCCGGTCGAGAACAAGCAGCGCGTTCACTTTCATGCCTTCATGCAGGAAGTGCACCGGCGTATCCACGCGTTCCGCGAAGCCCAGAAGGCGGGCAAGGTCTCGGAAAAGAAGGACCCGGTGCCGGCGCTGGCGCGGGTCATCCACGAACGCGCGTGGCTGTTGTGTTTCGACGAGTTCCACGTCACCGATATCGCCGATGCGATGATCCTCGGCCGCTTGTTCGAGGCGTTCTTCGATCTCGGGATGGTCATCGTCTCGACGTCGAACCGCCATCCGAAGGATCTCTACAAGGACGGCCTCCAGCGCGAGCGGTTCCTGCCGTTCATCGACCTGATCCAGGAGAAGATGAATGTCGTCGAAGTCAGCGCCGTTCGCGATTATCGCCTCGAGCGCTTGCAGGGCATGGAGGCATACCTGATGCCGAACGACGGCAGCGCGTCGGAAAAGCTGGAGCAGGATTTCGAGAGCCTGACCATCGGTGCGCAGCCCCGTTCGATGGGGCTCGAAGTCAACGGCCGCGTTGTGGAAATCCCGCGTGCGGCCGAGGGTGTCGCCTTCATGGATTTCGACGACATGTGCGCCAAGCCGCTTGGCCCCGGCGATTATCTGGCGGTGGCCCGGCGTTTTCACACCGTGATCCTCAAGGACATTCCGAAGCTGGGGCCGCATAACCGCGACGTGGCGAAACGCTTCGTGACACTCGTCGACGCGCTTTACGAGGCCAAAACCAACCTGGTCTGTTCCGCCGCCGTTGCACCGAACGAACTGTACACGGAAGGCGACGGCGCGTTCGAATTCGAGCGTACGGTGTCGCGGCTGATGGAAATGCAGTCGTACGATTACATCGCCTTGCCGCACCAGGACGAGGGCGCCCGGGGCGCCGGCTGAGCAGCCGCCGGTCCGTGATATGGCGGCGCTGCCGGTCCATCGCGTTTCCGTCTTGGTCCCGCGGGATAACCCGACGGTACCGTTTCGCCGATCCTGTCATCGCACCGACTTCAAGATGTGCCAAGATGCCCGGCTGTGGCCGCTTTCGATTATGGACCGAATGGTCCGGAAAGCGGGTGAATCCTTGCCCCCGGTGAGCAAAGGCGTTACGACTCCAAGGAATGGCCGTAACAAGCGGCGTTTTCATCTCTTTTGAAAGCTACGGGAACGAATTTCATGGCAAGAAATAAGATCGCACTCATCGGTGCGGGGAATATCGGCGGCACGCTCGCGCATCTGGTCGGCCTCAAGGAACTCGGCGATGTCGTCATGTTCGACATCGTCGACGGCATTCCGCAGGGCAAGGCGCTCGACATCGCGGAGAGCTCGCCCGTCGAAGGGTTCGATTCCAAGATGGTCGGCACCAAGGGCTATTCCGGGATCAAGGGTGCTGACGTGATCATCGTCACCGCCGGTGTCGCCCGCAAGCCGGGCATGAGCCGGGACGATCTGATCGGGATCAACACCAACGTCATGGAACAGGTCGGCGCCGGTATCAAGAAGTATGCGCCGAACGCCTTCGTCATTTGCATTACCAATCCGCTCGACGTCATGGTCGGTATCCTGCGTGACGCATCGGGGCTGCCGCACAACAAGGTCGTCGGCATGGCCGGGGTCCTCGACAGCGCCCGGTTCCAGTACTTCCTCGCCGAGGCGATGAACGTTTCCGTCGAGGACGTGTCGGCCTTCGTGCTGGGCGGCCACGGCGACACCATGGTGCCATCGGTGCGGTATTCGACGGTCGCGGGGATTCCGCTGCCGGATCTGGTGAAGATGAAATGGATCACGCAGAAGCAGGTCGATGATATCGTCCAGCGCACCCGCATGGGCGGCGGCGAGATCGTCTCGCTGCTGAAGACGGGCTCCGCATTCTACGCGCCGGCATCGTCGGCGATCGCGATGGCCGAGAGCTACCTGAAGGACAAGAAGCGCGTACTGCCATGCGCCGCCTACCTGAAGGGCGAATACGGCGTCAAAGGTCTTTACGTCGGCGTGCCGGTGGTGATCGGCGCCAAGGGCGTTGAGCGCATCGTCGAGATCAATCTCGATGCCAACGAACGGGCGATGTTCCGCAAATCGGTCAAGGCGGTCGAGGACCTGAACAAGGTCGTCAGGAAGCTGAAGGCCGACGAAAAGAAAAAAGCACCGGCCAAGAAGAAGGCGCCGGCAAAGAAAAAATCCGCGGCCAAAAAGAAGACGGCAGCGAAAAAATAATCGGACCTGAGGGGTAACGCCGCTCCCGCTGGTCCGGGAGCGGCCCAACCGGGGATAGGCTATGAACATTCACGAGTACCAGGGGAAACAGCTCCTCTCCAAGTACGGCGTCGCCGTGCCCAAGGGGCATGTGGCGTACACCGTTGACGAGGCGGCCAAGGCCGCCGAGGAACTGGGCGGCGGCATATGTGTCGTCAAATCGCAAATTCACGCCGGCGGCCGCGGCGCCGGACGTTTCCAGGACAACCCGGACGGCAAGGGCGGCGTGCGCGTCTCCAAGTCGGTCGACGAGGTGCGCGAGAACGCCGGCGAAATGCTGGGCCGCGTTCTGGTCACCAAGCAGACCGGCGAAGCGGGCAAGGAAGTCAAGCGCCTCTATATCGAGGAAGGCTGCGACATCGCGCGCGAGCTTTACCTCGGCATGCTGCTCGACCGTGAAACCTCGCGCCTGACGATCATGGCGTCGACCGAGGGCGGCATGGAGATCGAGGAAGTTGCGGCCAAGACGCCGGAGAAGATCATCAAGGTGGCGATCGACCCGGTGACCGGGATCATGCCCTACCACACCCGCCGGCTGGCGTTCGGTCTCGGGCTCGAGGGCGATCAGATCAAGTCCGCCGCCAAGTTCATCATGGCGCTCTACAAGGCGTTCACCGAACTCGACATGTCGCTGGTCGAGATCAACCCGCTGGTGGTCACCGGTTCGGGCGACGTCATCGCGCTCGACGCCAAGGTCAACTTCGACGACAACGCGCTCTACCGTCATCCCGATGTCGCCGAGATGCGCGACGAGGACGAAGAGGACCCGGCCGAGATCGAAGCGGCCAAGCACGAGCTCAACTACATCAAGCTCGACGGATCCATCGGCTGCATGGTCAACGGTGCAGGTCTGGCGATGGCGACCATGGACATCATCAAGCTGTTCGGCGGCGATCCGGCCAACTTCCTGGATGTCGGCGGCGGCGCCACCAAGGAACGCGTCACCGAAGCGTTCAAGATCATTCTCGGCGATCCCAACGTCGAGGGCATCCTGGTAAATATCTTCGGCGGCATCATGCGCTGCGACGTCATCGCCGAGGGCGTGGTCGCGGCGGCCAAGGAGGTCAACATCGGCGTGCCCCTGGTGGTACGGCTCGAGGGCACCAACGTCGAAAAGGGCAAGCAGATCCTCGAAGAAAGCGGTCTCGCCATCACGTCCGCGGACAATCTGTCGGATGCCGCGGAAAAGATCGTCAAAGCCGTGAAGGAGGCCCGCTGATGTCCGTTCTCGTCGACAAGAATACCAAGGTCATCTGCCAGGGCTTCACCGGCGCGCAGGGGACCTTCCACTCCGAACAGGCGATTGCCTACGGCACCAAGATGGTCGGCGGCGTGACGCCGGGCAAGGGCGGCACCAAGCATCTCGACTTGCCGGTGTTCGACACCGTCGCCGACGCGGTTGCCAGGACCGGCGCCGATGCGTCCGTGATCTACGTGCCACCGCCGTTCGCCGCCGACGCGATCCTGGAAGCCATCGACGCGGACATCCCCCTGGTTGTCTGCATCACCGAGGGCATCCCGGTGATGGACATGATCAAGGTCAAGCGCGCGCTGCAGAATTCCGGGACCCGCCTGATCGGTCCCAACTGCCCGGGTGTGATCACGCCCGACGAATGCAAGATCGGCATCATGCCGGGGCATATCCACAAGAAGGGCACGGTCGGCATCGTGTCGCGTTCCGGCACGCTGACCTACGAAGCCGTCGCGCAGACGACGGCGGCGGGTCTCGGCCAGACCACCTGCATCGGTATCGGCGGCGATCCGGTCAACGGCACCAACTTCGTCGACTGCCTGGAGATGTTCCTGGCCGACGACGAGACCGAGAGCATCGTCATGATCGGCGAAATCGGTGGTTCTGCCGAGGAAGAGGGCGCGCAGCTTCTCAAGGACAGCAAAACCAAGAAGCCGGTGGTCGGTTTCATCGCCGGCCTGACCGCACCGCCGGGCCGTCGCATGGGCCACGCGGGCGCGATCATCTCCGGCGGCAAGGGCGGCGCCGGCGATAAGATCGAGGCCATGAAGTCCGCCGGTATCCACGTCACCGACAGCCCCGCCGGCATCGGCGATACGATGCTCAAGGCGCTCGGGAAATGATGTCCGCATGCCGTTGAATGCCGTCGATATCGAAGCGGCGTTTTCGTCGCTGACGGTTCTCCGGAACCGGACCCCGACGTCATCGGGGCCGGACGTCGATGCGGCATTCGACAGACTTGCAGATACGGAAACCGGTGGCGTGTTCGCCGCCAGTTTCCAGGGCACCAGCGCGTGGGAGCGCCATCCGAACGGGGACGAACTGGTCCAGGTTCTGAAGGGCCACGCCACGGTGACGGTTCTCCACGGAAATGACGAAAGTACACTGGAAATGGGCGCGGGCTCGTTCGTGGTGGTGCCGCGCGGCGCGTGGCACCGGTTCGAGGCGCCCGAAGGCGTGCAAGTAATGACGATGACACCGCAACCGACGGACCACTGGCGCGAAGACGGTCCGCCGCCGCGGGTCGACGAGGAATAACCAGGGAGCGCCTCCGGGCGATGATCAGATGGACGGTATGGATCCCACTCAGTTTCTTTATTCCGGCAACCAGGTTTACGTCGCCGAACTGTACGAGCGTTATCTCGACGATCCGCATTCGGTCGATCACCGCTGGCAGGATTTTTTCGCCAGCCTCGAGGACGATGCCCGCGACCTGATGACCGAACGCCGCGGCGCTTCGTGGGCGCCGTCGGATGCCGGCGTGCTGAACCAGGGCGAACTGGAGACGCTCTCCGAACAGATGAGCGCCGGCCAGCAAATGACGGTCGGGCAGCCGGTGGCAATGCAGCCGCAGACCAGCGGCCGGCAGGTACGCGAAGCGACCATGGACAGTATCCGCGCACTGATGCTGATTCGCGCCTATCGTGTGCGCGGTCATCTGCGTGCCAATCTCGACCCGCTCGGGCTGCAGGAACGCGAGGAAAACCCCGAGTTGGATCCGATGTCCTATGGCTTTCAGGACAAGGACCTCGACCGCCCGATCTTCATCAACTACGTGCTTGGCCTCGAGCAGGCGACGTTGCGCGAGATCATGCGGGTGCTGGAACAGACCTACTGCGGCTCCATCGGCGTCGAGTTCATGCACATCCAGGATCCGGACGAGAAATCCTGGATTCAGGAACGTATCGAACGTATCCGCAACCAGCCCGAATTCACGGTCATGGGCAAGAAGACGATTCTCAACCGCCTGATCGAGACCGAGGGTTTCGAGAAGTTCCTCGATAAGAAATTTACCGGCACGAAGCGCTTCGGCCTCGACGGCGGCGAAAGCCTGGTGCCGGCGATGGAGCAGATATTCAAGCGCGGCTCGCAAATGGGGATCGAGGAAATCGTCCTCGGCATGGCGCACCGCGGACGCCTAAATGTGCTCGCCAATGTCATGGGCAAGCCGTTCCAGGCGATCTTCCATGAATTCCAGGGCGGTTCGTCGAGTCCCGATGACGTCGGCGGGTCGGGCGACGTGAAGTATCACTTGGGGTCGTCGTCGGACCGTGTGTTCGACGGCCGCTCGGTGCACCTGTCGCTGACCGCAAATCCGTCGCACCTGGAATGCGTCAACACGGTCTGTCTCGGCAAGGTCCGCGCCAAGCAACGCCAGCGGAACGACAGCGAACGCGAAAAGGTGATGGCGCTGCTGCTGCACGGTGACGCCGCGTTCGCCGGCCAGGGACTGGTGCCGGAGGCGTTCGATCTCTCGAACCTGCGCGGCTACAAGACCGGCGGCACGATCCATATCGTCATCAACAACCAGATCGGTTTCACGACGAACCCGAAACACTCGCGCTCGTCGCCATACTGTTCGGACGTCGCCAAGGTCGTCGCGGCGCCGATTTTCCACGTCAACGCCGACGACGTCGAGGCGGTCGTGCACGTGGCGCGGATCGCCACCGAGTACCGCCAGAAGTTCAAGAAGGACGCGGTCATCGACATGATCTGTTATCGCCGCCACGGCCATAACGAGGGCGACGAGCCGATGTTCACGCAGCCGCTGATGTACAAGAAGATCGCGGCACATCCGACGACCCGCGAGATCTACGCGCAGAAGCTGGTGCGCGAGAACGTCATGAGCCAGGAGGAAGTCGACCACGAATGGAGCGATTTCCAGAACCACCTCGACGAGGATTTCGAGACGGCGTCGAACTACAAGGCGAACAAGGCTGATTGGCTGGATGGCGCCTGGGCCGGTATGTCGGTGGCCAGCGGCGAGGACCGCCGCGGCGTCACGGGCGTGCCGCTGGAGCGTCTCAAGGAAGTCGGCGAGGCGCTGACCCGCATTCCCGACAACTTCAATCTCAACTCCAAGATCGCGCGGCAGCTCGAAGCCAAGCGCAAGATGGTCGACACCGGTGAGGGCATCGACTGGGCGACCGGCGAGGCGCTGGCGTTCGGGACGCTGC
>MRWG01001499.1_pt1 | contig 14701 bp, 10 predicted proteins | sample 1013341 | NCBI WGS metagenome assembly MRWG01 (sample SAMN06117577, study PRJNA244670) | biofilm metagenome | biome: Water; feature: Cathode Biofilm; material: Biofilm; isolation source: microbial consortium enriched at the cathode of a solar microbial fuel cell | place: USA: District of Columbia ... | reverse complement strand
CCCGACGTCATCCGCCGGTTCGGCGACAAGGCCGCGGCGCGGGAGGTTGCGTCCGCCGCCGGCGCCCCGATCGCGCCGGGGCTGCCGGCCCCGGCCGGCGAAGCGGACGTCGCCGCATTTCTGAAGGACCTCGGACCGGACGGCGCGGTGATGTTGAAAGCGGCGGCGGGCGGCGGCGGCCGGGGCATGCAGGTCTTGCGCGCCGGAGACGACATTTCGGCCGCGTTCGCCCGTTGCGCGGCCGAAGCGGAGGCGGCGTTCGGCGACGGACGCCTCTACGCGGAGACGTTCTTCCCGGCCGCCCGGCATATCGAAGTGCAGGTGGCCGGCGACAAGTCGGGCGGCGCCATTCACGTCTGGGAGCGGGAATGCAGCCTGCAGCGCCAGCGTCAGAAGCTGATCGAAATCGCTCCGGCGCCGGCGCTCGACGTCGGCGTTCGGCGCCGGCTATTGGACGCCGCGGTCGCCATCGCGCGGGCGGCGGGCCTCGATAATCTCTCGACCGTCGAATTTGTCGTCGACGGCGCGCGGGCGGCGGATGACGCGGAGGCCGACATCGCCTTCATCGAAACCAATGCCCGCCTTCAAGTCGAACACACGGTGACGGAAGCCGTGACCGGCATCGACCTCGTCGAACTTCAGATCCGCCTGGCGGAGGGCGCGACGCTCGCCGACTTGGGGCTCGCCGAGCCGCCGCCCGTCGCCGGCATGGCGCTTCAGGCGCGGGTGAACATGGAGACGATGACGCCTGATGGGCGGGCGCGTCCCGCCGGGGGCCGATTCGCCGCGTTCGAACCACCTTCCGGCCCGGGCGTGCGCGTCGACCATGCCGGCTATGCCGGGCTGACGCCGAGCCCCCGCTATGATTCGCTGATCGCCAAGACGGTCGTTCACGTGCGATCAGGCGGTCTCGACGCCGTGGCCGCGAAGGCGGCCCGCGCGCTCCGCGGTTTCAGGATCGAGGGCGCGCCGACCAATATTTCCTTCCTGGAGGCCCTCCTGACGGACCCGGACGTGCGCGCCGGCCGGATCGATACGACGTTCGTGGAGCGACGCGCGTCGGCCTTGCTCGAGACGTCGCCGGCGCCCCGGCTGCACGCCGAAAGCGCAGCGCCGGCGAGCGGAGGAGCCGGTCGCGCCGGCGCGCGTGTTGATGCCGCGGATCCGCTGGCGGTTCTCAACTACGGGCGAAGCGGGGCCGACGCCGCCGCGGCCGAGGCGGCGGCGCCCGACGGCGCGCATGTGCTGGCGGCGCCGATGCAGGGCGCCGTCGTCAGCCTCGCCGTCGAACCGGGCGCGGCCGTGCGCGCCGGCGCCGTGCTGCTCGTCATGGATTCCATGAAGATGCAGCACGACATCGTCGCCGACGTCGCGGGCGTGGTCGCCGCCTTTGCGGTCGCGGCCGGCGACGTGGTGCTCGAAGGCGCGCCGCTGGCCTATATCGAACCCGGCGAGGTGGACGCCGACGACGCGGCGGACGCCGCCGAGGTCGATCTCGACGCCATCCGGCCCGACCTCGCGGAGGTGATCGACCGGCGCGGCAACACGCTCGACGCGAACCGCCCGGATGCCGTCGCGCGGCGCCGCAAGACCGGCCAGCGGACGGCGCGAGAGAATATCGAGGACTTGGTCGACCCGGATTCGTTCACGGAGTACGGCGCATTCGTCGTCGCGGCCAGGCGGGCGCGCATGTCGCGGGAGGAGTTGTGGAAGCGGACGCCGGCGGACGGTCTGGTCGCGGGCATCGGCCGCGTCAACGGCGATCTATTCGCGGACGATCGCGCGCGCTGCATGGTCGTTTCCTACGACTACACCGTGCTCGCCGGCACCCAGGGCAAGGCGAATCACGAGAAGAAGGACCGGATGTTCGAGCTGGCGGCGAAGTGGGGGCTGCCGATGGTTCTGTTCGCTGAAGGCGGCGGCGGCCGGCCGGGCGATACCGACGTCGTCTATTCCGGCAACCTGACCACTCCGGCGTTTCACCTGTTCGGTCGACTCTCCGGCCTGGCGCCGCTGGTCGGCATCGCGTCAGGGCGCTGCTTCGCCGGCAATGCCGTGCTTGTCGGCTGCTGCGATGTCGTCATTGCGACGGCCAACGCCAATATCGGCATGGGCGGGCCCGCGATGATCGAAGGCGGCGGGCTCGGCGTTTTCCGTCCGGAAGAGGTGGGCCCCGCCGCGGAGCAGACGCGGAACGGGGTCATCGACATCCTGGTCGAGGACGAGGCGGCCGCCGTCCGCGCCGCCAAGCAGTATCTTTCCTATTTCCAGGGCGCGATCGCCGACTGGGAAGCGCACGACCAGCGCCGCCTGCGCAACGTCGTGCCGGAGAACCGCGTCAAGGTCTACGATATCCGCCAGGCGATCGAACTGATCGCCGACGTTGGATCGGTTCTGGAGCTCCGGCCGATGTTCGGGCGCGCCATGATCACCAGCTTCATGCGCGTGGAGGGCCGTCCGGTTGGGGTGATGGCGAACAACCCGATGCATCTCGGCGGCGCGATCGATGCGGACGCCGCCGACAAGGCGGCCCGGTTCATGCAGCTTTGCGACGCCTACGACATCCCGATGCTGTTCCTCTGCGACACGCCGGGCAACATGGTCGGGCCGGAGCACGAGAAGTTGGCCTTGGTCCGCCACTGCTGTCGTCCCTTTGTGATCGGCGCGAACCTGACGGTGCCGCTGTTTACGATCGTGCTGCGCAAGGCCTACGGCCTCGGCGCGCAGGGCATGGCGGGCGGCGGCTTCCATGCGCCCCACTTCGCCGTCGCCTGGCCGACGGCGGAGTTCGGCGGCATGGGGCTCGAAGGCGCCGTCAAGCTCGGCTACCGGAACGAGCTGGCGGCGATCGAGGATCCGGAGGAGCGCCGCCGGGTCTACGAGGAAAAGGTCGCCGGCATGTACGAGCAGGGTCGGGCCCTGACCGCAGCCGAACTCTTCGAAATCGACGATGTGATCGATCCGGCGGAAACGCGGACCTGGATCATGGCGGGACTGCGCGCCGCGCCCCCGCCGCCGCCCCGCAGCGGCAAGAAACACGCCTGGATCGACGTCTGGTAGGACCGCAAAAACGCAAGGAGAGCGACCATGGAAGCGCGCATTCCGCAGGAACAGATCGACGCCGGCCGCGGCTACGAGGAACTGTTCGTCCCGGCGGTTTTCGGTCGCTGGACGGGCCGCGTGCTCGATGCGGCCGATGTCGGCCCGGGCGCCGCCGTGCTGGATGTCGCGACCGGAACGGGCGTGCTGGCGCGGGAGGCGCGGAAGCGCGTCGGCGCAGAGGGGCGGGTCGTGGGCGTCGATCCGGCGTCCGGGATGCTCGCGGTCGCGCGGGCCGTCGAGCCGGACGTCGAATGGATTTCGGGCGGGGCCGAGGAACTCGACCTGCCGGACGCGAGCTTCGATCGTGTCGTGTCGCAGTTCGGGATGATGTTCTTCGCCGACCGGCCGAAGGCGGCGCGGGAGATGGCGCGCGTGTTGCGGCCCGGCGGCCGGGCCGCGATCGCGGTCTGGGATTCGGTCGAGCGCAATCCCGCCTATGCGATCATGAACGCCTTGCTGGCCGAGAAGGCGGGGCCTGCGGCCGCCGAAGCCATCCGCTTGCCGTTTTGTCTGGGCGATCCGGCCGACGTCACGGCCGCGCTTTCGGCCGCTGGGTTCGGCGACGTCTCGGTCGCCACGGAAACGGCGACGGCGCGCTTCGCGAGCGCCCGTTTGATGGTCGAAGCGGAGTTGCGCGGCTGGTTGCCGCTGTTCGACATTCAGTTGGATGAGGCCAGGATCGCCGATATTCTCGGTGCGGCTGATCAGGCGTTCGCCGAATTTACCGATTCTGAAGGGGCGGCGGCGTTCCCCATGTCGGCGCATATCGCGTCAGCGATAAAACCATAAAGCGTATTTCAAACGTCATGGTCGTCCGAGTGTGCCGGTCGGCGCCATGTCTGAGAGAAATCTTGGAATAAGCCCTCTGCACTGCGGCGCGCGTCACAGGAATCCGGTAACTTTGGGGAGCGATGCGGACGCGGAGGCGTTATTAATTGAGCAGCGAAAACGGCGACGAAGCGGGACTTGAAGCCGAGAACCGGCACCTGCGCGAGACCGTTCTGGCGCTGCGCGCCAGTCTGGAAGCGAAGCAGGCCGAAATTGTCGCCGAAAGCGAAACGGCGGCGCGGACGGCCAAGGCGGAGCACGAACAGCTGACCGATACGATCACGGCATTGCGGCAGGCGCTTGAGACGGAGGCGGAGAAATCGGCCGCCGCCATCGATGCTGCGCGCCATGCCGCCCAGGCCGAGATCCAGCAATTGCGGCAGACCGTCGACGCCCTGCGATCCGAACTGGAAGCGGCCGAGTCGCGTCGTGTCCGGGCGCTTGCGGCCGCGGAGGACGCCGCCCGGAACGAGGTCCGCCAGCTCCAGGCGACGATCCGCGCCCTCCGCGAACGGTTGGAGGCGGCTGGCCATGGATGACGGACGCATCGGCGTTTCCGCCGGCGGCGACGTCGGCCGCGAACTGCGGCACATGCAGCTTCTGCTTGACGTGTCCCGCCAGGTCGCCGCGCTCGATTCTCTGGATGCGGTGCTCGACGCCCTGGTCGCCGTCGCGGCCGAACAGACGGATGCGGAGCGCGCGACGCTCTACCTGAAGGACCCAGAGACCGGGGAGCTCTACTCCCGCATCGCACAGGGCATCGGGCGTCGCGAGATCCGCCTGGTCAGCAATGAGGGTGTGGCCGGCGCGGTCTATACCTCCGGCCGCGCCGAGATCATCGACGACGCCTATGGCGACGAACGGTTCCGCGCCCGGTTCGACCAGGAGACCGGCTTCAAGACCCGCTCGATCCTCGCCGCGCCGATCCGCACCCCGAAAGGCGGCTCGATCGGCGTGATCCAGGTCCTGAACAAGAAGGACGGTCGCTTCGACGACCAGGATCGCGAGACCATCGAGGCGATTACGGCCCAGTGCGCGATCACGCTGGAGTCGCTCCAGCTGATCGAACGGATGGAAGCGACGCGCGCCCGCGAGAGCGCGTTCATGAACGTCGTCTCGGACATTACGTCCGAGCTCGAACTGCCCAAGCTGCTCAGCAAGGTGATGTCGGAAGCGACGCGCCTCTTGAACGCCGAGCGGTCGACGCTCTTCCTGAACGACGCCAAGACGAAGGAGCTGTTCAGCTATGTCGGCGCCGGCCTCGACGACCAGATCCGGCTGCCGAACAGCGCGGGCATCGCGGGCGCCGTCTTCACCAGCGGCAAGTCGATCAACATTCCCTATGCCTATGCCGACCTGCGCTTCAACCCGTCGTTCGACCGGCAGACGGGCTTCTTCACCCGCTCGATCCTCTGCGTGCCCGTCGTCAACAAGAGCGGCGAGACGATCGGCGTCACCCAGGCGCTGAACAAGATCGGCGGGCCGTTCACCGACGACGACGAGCGCCGATTGCGCGCCTTCACCGCCCAGATCGCGATCGGCCTGGAGAACGCCAAGCTGTTCGACGACGTGCAGGCGATGCGCAACTACAACGAAGCCATGCTGCAAAGCATGTCGAACGGCGTGCTGACGATCGATCCGGACGGGGCGGTCCGGACCTGTAACGCCGCCGGCGGCCGCATCTTCCGGGTCGATCCGGCCGAGATCGTCGGCAAGCCGTTCGCGACGACGCTCGGGGCGGACAATGCCTGGCTGGTCGAGCGTACGGGCCGCGTCGGCGAGACCTGCGTCGTCGAATATGCCGTCGACGGCGAGATCCGGTCGGCCGCCGGCGAGCCGGTCTCGGTGAACGCGACGGTCCTGCCGCTCAGCGCAACCGACGAAGTCTCGCTCGGCGTTATGATCATGCTGGAGGACATCTCCAGCGAGAAGCGGGTGAAGTCGACGCTCTCCCGCTACATGGATCCCGACATCGCCGACCAGTTGCTCTCTGGCGCCGGCGGGGAGGCGGCGCTCGGCGGCAAGCAGTCCGTCGCCACCGTGCTCTTCTCCGACATCCGGAATTTCACGACGATTTCCGAACGGCTGGGCGCGACCGGCACCGTCGCCATGCTGAACGACTATTTCGAGCATATGGTCGAACGGATATCCGACCAGGGCGGCATGCTCGACAAGTTCATCGGCGATGCGATCATGGCCGTGTTCGGCGTGCCGCTGCCCCACGACGACGACCCAAACCGAGGCCTGAAAGCGGCGATCGGCATGCAGCGGGCCTTGCAGGCGTGGAACCCGGCCGGCCCGGACGGCGAGCCGTTCGCGCTGAACATCGGCATCGGCCTGAACACCGACAGCGTCGTCGCGGGCAACATCGGCAGCCGCAAGCGGATGGACTACACGATCATCGGCGACGGCGTGAACCTGGCGGCACGGCTCGAATCGGCCTGCAAGCAATATGGCGCCGGCATCCTGTTGTCCGAGTTCACCTACGAGCAATTGCGCGGGTCATACCGGATGCGGCCGCTCGACCATGTCGTCGTCAAGGGCAAGACCAAGCCGGTGACGATCTACGAATGCATGGACCACCTGGACGACGACCAGATTCCCAACATCGTCGACCTGCTGAGCCTCTTCACCGACGGCGTGCGCTGCTACCGGGCGCGCGACTTCCAGAAGGCGCGGACGCGGTTCGAGGAGGTGCTGCGCATCCGGCCCGACGATGCGCCCGCCACGCTTTACATCAAGCGTTGCCGCGTCATGCTGGAGCAGCCGCCGACCGACGACTGGGACGGCGTTTGGGTGATGACCGACAAGTAGACCGCCGGGGGAGGCGGACCGCCGATGGACGCGACGCCGCCGCTTAACCCGCTCTACGGGCCGAACCGGCTCAAGCTCGGCGTCATGGCGTTCAACTGTAGCGGGGGCTCGACCGTCACGACCGCGCCCGAAGCCTGGCCGATGACCTGGCCGGACAACGTCGCGCTGGCGCGGCTGGCGGACGAGGCCGGGTTCGAAGCGCTGCTGCCGGTCGGGCGCTGGAAGGGGTATGGCGGGCCGTCCAATTTCAACAACCGCACATTCGAGGCGTTCACCTGGGCGGCCGGCATCGCCGCCGTGACGCAGCGCATCGCCGTGCTGGCGACGGTGCATGCGCCGCTGGTCCATCCGGTCGCCGCGGCGAAGCAGGCGGCGACGGTCGATCACATCTCGAACGGGCGCTTCGTGCTCAACGTTGTCTGCGGTTGGTTCAAGAACGAATTCGAGATGTTCGGGGCCGAGTGGCGCGCCCATGACCGCCGCTACGACTATGCCGGCGAATGGCTGGCGCTGGTCCGCCGGCTCTGGACCGAAGGGCGGCCGTTCGACTTTCAGGGAGAGTTCTTCCAGGGCCGCGACCTCTGGAGCGAGCCGAAGCCGCTGCAGGGCGACCGTCTGCCGGTTATGAATGCGGGCTCGTCGCCGGTGGGACAGCGCTTCTCGGCGGAGAACTGCGACATGAACTTCGTCATGCTGCGCCAGAAGGACCAGGCGAGCGACGTCGCCCAAATCGCCGGCCTGAAGGCGATGGCTGAAGCGAAGGGACGGCGGTCGCAATGCTGGATCCACGGCTACGCCGTCGTCCGCCCGACCAAGGCTGAAGCGGAAGCCGCGCTTCGCCGATATGTGATCGACTACGGCGACGATGTCGCGGTGAACAATATGCTATCCATCTTCGGCATGGAGTCGGAAACGCTGGAGCCTTCGGTGATGGAGGCCTTCAAGTTCCACTTCAAGGCGGGCCATGGCGGCTATCCGCTCGTCGGAACGCCCGAGAGCGTCGTCGCGGATATGATCCGCCTGTCCGAAATGGGGGTCGACGGGATCCTGCTGTCCTGGCTCGACTATCTGGGGGAGGGGCGCCAATGGGTCGAAGAGGTTCTGCCGCTGATGGAATCCGCAGGTTTGCGCTCGCCGCCGCCGTCGTTCTGATCGGGGCGGCCGCGCCCGTAGGCACGGCCGTGGCGGGCGACGCCGAGGCGCGCGCCGATCCGGAGACGCCGGCCCGTCTGCTGTTCGGTCGGATCGACCGTCCGTCCGCGACGGCGCCGCGCCCGATCGGCAGCTACGCCAAGGGCTGTCTCGCGGGCGGCCGTCAACTTGAGGATGTCGGCCCCGGCTTTCAGACCATGCGGCCCAGCCGCAATCGCGCCTGGGGCCATCCGGAATTGCTGTCGTTCGTCAAGAAGCTGGCGGCCGACCTGACCGCCGAAGGCCACGCGCCGGTGCTGATCGGCGACCTGTCGCAGCCGCGCGGCGGGCCGATGCTGTCGGGCCACGCCAGCCATCAGATCGGTCTGGACGTCGATATCTGGTTCCGGCCGTCGCCGCTCTATCGTCTGACTTGGGATCAGCGCCACGACTGGAGCGCCTATTCGGTCGTCGAATCGGTGCGCGCGCCCTGGGTCAACGACAGGTTCACACGACGCGAGGCGCGGCTGATCGAGCTTGCGGCGCGCGATCGCCGGACGGAGCGGATTTTCGTCGCCGCGCCCATCAAGAAGGCGCTCTGCGAGGCGACGCCCGAGCATCGCCGCGGCTGGCTGGCGAAGGTGCGGCCCTGGTACGGCCACAAGGACCATCTGCATGTGCGTCTCGCCTGTCCCGCCGGCGATGTCGGCTGCAAGGCCCAGGCGGCCCCGCCGCCGGGCGACGGCTGCGGCGCGGAGCTTGCGTCCTGGCTGACGCCGCCGCCCCCGCCGGCGGACCCGAAGCCGCCGGCCAAGAAGCCGAAACCGGTCAAGAAGCGGGAAATCACCCTGGACCAATTGCCGACGGATTGCGCAAGCGTGCTCGACGCCCGGTCGCGCGGCTGACGCTGGGGCGCTATATAGGGGCGGATCACATACCGGAGCCCCTTGATGCGCCTGACCCGCTATTTCATGCCGACCCTGAAGGAGACGCCGGCCGACGCCCAGATCGTCTCCCACCGCCTGATGCTCAGGGCCGGCATGGTGCGCCAGGCGTCCGCCGGCATCTATTCCTGGCTGCCGCTCGGCTTTCGCGTGCTGAAGCGCATCGAGCAGATCGTGCGCGAGGAACAGAACCGCGCCGGCGCCCACGAAATCCTGATGCCGACGATCCAGTCCGCCGACCTCTGGCGCGAAAGCGGCCGCTACGAGGACTATGGCAAGGAGATGCTGCGCATCACCGACCGGCACGAGCGGGACATGCTATATGGCCCGACGAATGAGGAGCTTATCACGGATATCTTCCGGTACTACGTGAAGAGCTACCGCGACCTGCCGCAGCTGCTCTACCACATCCAGTGGAAGTTCCGGGACGAGGTCCGCCCCCGCTTCGGCGTGATGCGCGGGCGCGAGTTCCTGATGAAGGACGCCTATTCCTTCGACGTCGATTACGCGGGCGCCAAGCACTCCTACAACAAGATGTTCATGGCCTATCTCGCGACCTTCGCGCGGATGGGGCTGAAGGCGATCCCGATGCGCGCGGACACCGGGCCGATCGGCGGCGATCTCAGCCACGAATTCATCATCCTGGCGGAGACGGGCGAGAGCGAGGTCTTCTGCCATAAGGACTGGTTGAGCGTCGACCTGACCGGTGAGGGGATCGACTACGACAGCGATCTGGAGCCCCGGATCGCCGCCTTGACCGAGCTATACGCGGCGACCGACGAGATGCACGACGCCGCGAACTGCCCCGTGCCGACCGACGAGTTGTTGACCGCACGCGGGGTCGAAGTCGGCCACATCTTCTATTTCGGCACCAAGTACTCCGACCCGATGAATGCGCAGGTGCAGACCCAGGGCGGCGCGCAGGCGACCGTGCACATGGGCTCCTACGGCATCGGCGTCTCGCGGCTCGTCGGCGGCATCATCGAGGCGAGCCACGACGACGCCGGCATTGTCTGGCCGGACGCGGTGGCGCCCTTCGACGCGGCGCTGATCAACCTGCGCCAGGGGGACGCCGAAACCGACGCCGCCTGCGAGGACCTATATGCGAAGCTCCGCCAGGCCGGCGCTGACGTCCTCTACGACGACCGGGACGAAAGGGCCGGCGCCAAGTTCGCGGACATGGACCTGATCGGACTGCCCTGGCAGCTCATCGTCGGGCCGCGCGGCGTCAAGAACGGCGTCGTCGAACTGAAGCGGCGGGCGACGGGCGAGCGGGAAGAACTCGCGCCGGACGCGGCTCTCCAGCGCATGCTCGACGCATGATTTCCGGTTTCGAACGCATGGTCGCGGGCCGCTACCTTCGGGGCCGCGGCCGGGAGAGCTTCATCTCCGTCATCGCGTGGTTCTCGCTGATCGGGATCGCGCTCGGCGTCGCGACGCTGATCGTCGTGATGAGCGTGATGAACGGCTTCCGGGAGCAATTGCTCTCCCGCATCATCGGCCTGAACGGCCACTTGCAGGTCGTCGGCGTCGGCGAGCCGATCGAGGATTACGACGCGCTCGTCGCCAAGATCGCCGCGCTGCCCGGCGTGCAGCGCGCGGCCGCCGTCGTCGAAAGCCAGGCGATGGCGACGCATGAGGGCAGGGCGTCGGGCGCGCTCGTCCGCGGCATGACGGTCGAGGGCTTGGACAGTCTCTCCGCCGTCGCGGCCGGGATCGTCGGCGGCGACCTCAAGGCGTTCGAGGGCAGGGGCGTAGCCGTGGTCGGTCGCCGTCTTGCCTCGAAGCTCGGGGTCGGGCTGGGCGATTCGTTCACGTTGATTTCGCCGGCGAAGGGGGTCACGCCTTTTGGCGGCGCGCCATTGCAGAAGGCGTTCGAGGTCGTCGCGATCTTCGACGTCGGCATGTACGAGTACGATTCCTCCTTCGTCTATGTCCCGCTGACCGACGCCCGTGCGCTGTTCAAGACCGGCGACGGCGTCAGCCTGATCGAAGCCATGGTGGTCGATCCGGAGAACCTCACCAGCCACAAGATCGATCTGATGGCCGCGGCGCGCGGCCCCTATCAGGTCTACGACTGGCGCGATTCGAACCAGGCGTTCGTCAACGCGCTCGATGTCGAGCGGAACGTCATGTTCCTGATCCTGACGCTGATCATCCTTGTCGCGGCGTTCAACATCGTCTCCAGCCTGATCATGCTGGTGAAGGATAAGACCCGCGACATCGCCGTGATGCGTGCGATGGGCGCGACGCGGGGCATGGTGATGCGCGTCTTCATTCTGACCGGCTCGACGATCGGCGTCGTCGGCGCGCTTGTCGGTTTCGGTCTCGGTCTCGCCTTCGCGCTGAACATCGAGACGATCCGCCAGGCGCTGGAAAGCCTGAGCGGCGCGCATCTCTTCCAGGCGGAGATCTATTTCCTCTCCCGCCTGCCGGCGAAGGTGGACAGTTTCGAGGTGGCGTTGGTGGTGGTCATGGCGCTGGCGTTGTCATTCCTGGCCAGCCTTTATCCCGCCTGGCGCGCCTCCCGGGCCGCGCCCGCGACGGCGCTGCGCTACGAATGAGCAATGTCCTGGAACTCACGGGCGTCGCCAAGAGCTATCGGCAGGGCGACGCAAGGCTGGACGTGCTGACCGGCGTCGATCTCGTCGTCGAGGCGGGGCAGGCGGTCGCGCTTATGGCTCCCTCCGGCGCTGGCAAGACGACGTTGCTGCAGATCGCGGGCCTCCTCGACAAGCCGGACGCCGGAACTGTGCGCCTCGACGGCGTAAATCCATCGGGCATGGACGATGCCGAGGTCAGCCGCCTCAGGGCGACGAGCCTCGGCTTCGTCTTTCAGTTCCACCATCTGCTGCCGGAGTTCACCGCGCTCGAAAACGTCGTCCTGCCGCAGCGGGTTGCGGGCGCCAGCCGGTCGGATGCGCGGCGACGGGCCATGGAATTGCTTGAGACCATGGGCCTTACCGCGCGCGCCGACCATCGGCCGTCCGCGCTTTCCGGCGGCGAACAGCAGCGGGTCGCGATCGCTCGGGCGCTCGCCAACCGGCCGAAGCTGCTGCTGGCGGACGAGCCGACCGGCAATCTCGACGTCGAGACGGCGTCGAAGGTGATCGACGGCCTTTTGGAGCTCGCGCACCAGACCGGCGTCGGCATGCTGGTCGCGACCCACAATCCGAACATCGCCGCCAGAATGGATCGGCGGGTCACGTTGAGCGGCGGCCGACTTGTCGAGGCCTAAAGCGATCGCCGCCGAACGGGGCTGTGACGTCAGTCACTCGCGCTGATTGCGGCTTCGGCCTACATTCCAGTCATCGAAGCGCGGCGATGATCGCAGCGTGGAAACGGAAGAAGGTTCACACGACGACGCTGCGGGCGATTTTTCTCCGCCTCCCCGCCCTGCGGCGCCTACCCCAGACGTCCGTGAGCTTTCAGGGCCCGCGCCAGGACAGGCGTGGGCCCTTTTCCGTTTCGCTGGCCGCCGCTACAGGTTTCAGTTGCGGGTGCGGTCCGAATCAGATTGGATTGCGGCATACTTTTCCAGGTTCGCCTGCATGCGGGCTGCAAACCACTCCGCTGTGGCGCCCGCGGGCGGCGCGAGTTGATTCTGCGCCCCCGGCGGTCGTGCGCGGCCGCCGGAGTTTTCCGCGCCGGAGACGAACCGTTCGAGCAGCGCGCTCTGCGCGGGCGACAGGGTTGCGGCCGCGCTCGTCGCGGGCACGGCCGGCGCGGCCGTCGCCGCGGTCGTGGCCGTCGCCGCGGTCGTGGCCGTTGCCAAATCTGCCGCCGCTTCTGCTTCGGGGTCGGGGCGCGGCAGGGGCGCGCGAACGGCGTTCAGCGGCAGGGTTCGGGCGTTCTGATCGTTCAATGTGAAGAAGCGCATGCCGGGTCGGGCGGTGAACGGCATGGTCGCCGATGCAGTCTGGCTCTCCGCCTCTCGAACGCTCTGCGCTTTCGCCGCGGGCGTCGATTGCCCGGCATAGGGCGTCGGCGCGGCGGCGGCTGCGGCGAGCGCGGCTTCGGCCGGCGGTCTGGCCGCATTCGCTTCAGTCGCCGCCGCGACGGCGTCCTTGTGCGCCTCCGCCATCTGCGTCGTCCCGGCGCGCGCGTCGTCGTCCGAGAACAGGCTCGCCAGGAATTCGCTCGGGCTTTCGCCGATCGCTTCCTCGACCGCCATCGACGCGCCGGCGGCGATAAGGCCGATCGGCCCGCCATAAACGCCGCCGCCGATCGCGCGGGCGTGCGGGCTGATCTGGTCGCCGGTGATTGCGCGGTAGATCGTCGACACGATCGGCAGATGCTGCAGCGGATTGATGATGTCGATCAGATCGTCGAAGGTGAAGTCGGCTTCCTTGCGCGCGTTCGGCTTCGCGGCGGCTCCCTCTTTGGGAGCCGGCGCGGCGGTCGTCGTAGCAATTGCGTTGGATGTCGCCATGGACTCGTACCTCCGGCCTCATGCTAAGCAAACGGCGGGCCAGACCAGAGCGTTGGATTAAGTAGTGAAGAACAAACGGAAATTGACGGAGGAGGCGGGGGAGAAGGGCGGCAGTTCCTGCCGATCGGCAGAAGCGCGCCTCGCCGCCGTCGCCGCCGAGGCGCGGGCCTGCGTGCTGTGTCGGGATGTGCTGCCGCTCGGCGCGCGGCCGGCGTTCCAGCTGCATGCGGCCGCCCGTATCTTGATCGTCGGTCAGGCCCCCGGAACGAAGGTCCACGCGAGCGGCCGTCCGTTCACCGATCCCTCCGGCGACCGGCTCCGCGACTGGCTTGGCGTCACGAAGGCGGAGTTCTACGACTCCAGGCGCTTTGCGATCCTGCCGGCGGGCCTTTGTTATCCAGGCGTGTTGCCGCGCGGCGGGGACCGGCCGCCGGATCCCAGGTGCGCGCCGCGCTGGCGTCCGCGCATCGTCTCATTGTTGGGGGAGGTCAGGCTCGTCGTCCCGGTCGGCCAGTACGGCCACGCCGTAACGCTGGGGCGCGCGCGGGAGCGATCCGTCACGGCGACGGTCGCGGCGTGGCGGCGCTATCTGCCGGACGTACTGCCGGCGCCGCATCCGAGCTGGCGGGTCAACGGCTGGCTGAAACGCAATCCCTGGTTCGAGGCCGAGGTCCTTCCCGAATTGCGCCGCCGCGTTCGGGATGCGCTATCGGACGCCTGAACAGAAGAAGGGCCGTCGGCGAACGCAATCGCCGACGGCCCCTGTACCAAGCCCGGCATTGGCGGCACCGCCAATGCCGGGAAAGATCTCGATCGACCTTAGCCTTGGCCGGGCATCATGGTCTGCGGCAGGAACAGAACGATGCCGGGGAAGATGATGAGCACGGCGACGGTGATCAGGTCGGCGACCACGAACGGCCAGATGCCCTTGAAGACTTCGGACAATGGTATGTCCGGTCTGACCCCGTTGACGACGAAACAGTTCAAGCCGATCGGCGGCGTCACCAATCCGACCTCGATCATCTTCACCAGGATGATGCCGAACCAGATTGGATCGAAGCCCAGCGCCAGAATCGCGGGATAGACGACCGGCAGCGTCAACAGCAGCATGCCGATGCCGTCCATGAACATGCCGAGGATGATGTAGACGCCCAAGATGAACAGGAAGATCACCATGCGCGGCACTTCGAGATGCGCGATCCAGTCCGCGAAGGCGCCGGGCAGTCCAGTGAAGCCCAGGAACCGGACGTAGATCAGCACGCCCCAGATGATCGTGAAGATCATGACCGTGATCTTCGACGTTTCCATCAGCGCGTCGGCGAGGTCCCTGCGGGTCATGCCTTGGCCGGTGAAGACCTTGCGCAGCAACGCGAGGATGAAGATCACCGCAGCGCCGGCGGCCCCGGTCTCGGTCGGCGTGATCCAGCCGCTGTAGATGCCGCCCAGGATG
>MRWG01001498.1_pt1 | contig 14722 bp, 10 predicted proteins | sample 1013341 | NCBI WGS metagenome assembly MRWG01 (sample SAMN06117577, study PRJNA244670) | biofilm metagenome | biome: Water; feature: Cathode Biofilm; material: Biofilm; isolation source: microbial consortium enriched at the cathode of a solar microbial fuel cell | place: USA: District of Columbia ... | reverse complement strand
TCCAGGACCTGGATATCGTTCTGCAAGGCCAGGGCCTGGAGCGGGGTATTGGTCTTTTGCCTCCGCACTTCGGAAAAATCGCGGGTCGGCGCATCAAAAATAGTCATGTTCGGGGGCGGCAGGGTCCTTTTCCAGAACGTATAAAGGGATCGCCTGTATAGCTTATCCCCTGTGTCGGGTACATAGGTAGTCAGGATCCCGCGGTTTCCACCGGCATTGGTTTCCTCCCATAGCCCTGGGGGTTGGTAGGGCTTTACGCTAGCCCCCCCGATTTCCCTGTTGAGCAGCCCGCTGGTGGCCAGGACATAATCCCGTATCATCTCCCCGTTCATCCGAAACCGTGGCGCCCTTCCAAGGAGGTTGTTTTCCGGATCCGCGAGTTTTAATTCAGGGGTAAGCTCAGACCGCTGCTGGTAGGTGGCAGACATCATTATTTTCTTCAACAGGTATTTCAAATCCCACCCGTTTTCCATGAAATCTACCGACAACCAATCTAACAATGCCGGGTGCGTAGGAAGGCTCCCCTGCACCCCAAAATCCTCGGAAGTACTTACGAGCCCTTTTCCGAAGAGCATCCCCCAAATACGGTTAACAATCACCCTGGAGGTAAGGGGGTTGTTGCGGTCTGTCACCCATTTGGCCAGCCCGACACGGTTTTTGGGCAAAGAATCCGGGAAAGGGAAGATGCGCTCCGGCGTACCCGGCTGGACTTTTTCACCCGGGTCATCGTAATTGCCCCTGTTGAGTACATGGGTTTCGCGGGGCATGGAATCATTCATCACCATCACCTTAACCGGAGGGCCTTCCTCCAATTGCACAAAAGACAGCAAGCCTTTTGCTTCAGATGCCGTAATGGTAATATAAGGGGGGTCTGCAAAAAAACTTCGCTCGGCCGCCTGCACCGCATCCATTTGCAGCCCTTTTTCATCCACATTGTTAAAGAAGGAATAGAGCTCGTAATAATTTTTTTGGGAGATGGCGTCGTATTTATGGTCGTGGCATTTGGCGCATTCCAGGGTAATTCCCAAAATAGCCTTGCCAAACGTATTGGTGCGGTCTACCACATAGGCCGATTGGTATTCCTCCTGGATAACACCGCCTTCCTGGGTAATCGGATGGTTCCTGTTAAAACCCGTGGCCAGGATCTGTTCCTTGCCGGCTTCCGGAAGGAGGTCGCCCGCCAATTGCCAGGTGAGGAAGCGGTCATAGCCCATATTACTGTTAAACGCGTGTATCACCCAATCCCGCCAGGGCCACATGGTGCGATAACTGTCGTCCTGGTACCCATGCGAATCCGCATAGCGGGCCACATCGAGCCAGGCCTGGGTCATGCGTTCCCCATAGGCAGGGGAAGAAAGAAATTCGTCGATCACCCCGGACAGGGTTTCTTCCGTAGGGTCTTTGCCTAACTTTTGTAATTCCTTACGGCCGGGCGGCAACCCGGTAAGGTCCAGGCTTATCCGGCGTACCAGGGTAGAAACAGCTGCTTTTTCCGAAGGGTGAAGGTGGTTGTCTTCCAGCTTTTTCAAAACAAAGGCATCAATTTCATTTTGTATCCACCCGGATGTGGCGGTTACCGGCAATTCTTCCTTTTTGGGTGGGATAAAAGCCCAGTGCCTTTCAAATCTCGCCCCCTGTTTTATCCATTTTTCGATTAATTTTTTCTCATACGCATTCAATGCCCTCCTGGAATCTGGGGGTGGCATCATTTCATTCTTATCTTCTGTATATATCCGGTGGTAGACCTCACTTTTCTTAGGATTCCCCGGTACGATGGCAAAGGAACCCGGGTGGTCCTCCAATTCCCCGAAAGCCTCCTGTTCTAAATCCAGGCGCAACCCTGCTCTTCGTTTATTGGCATCGGGGCCGTGGCAGGTATAGCAGTTATCTGAAAGGATGGGTTTTATATGGAAGTTGTAATCTACCTTCTCCGGCAGTTTCCGTGCCGCATAGCTGTCTTCAGGCCCCATGAAATCACCCGCAATGTAAAAGAACAACACGGCGGTTAGGAGTGTTAGAACTGCTATAATGATCCCTGTCCACTTCATCTTCATGCGATTAACCCATTGCTATATCTCATTCCTGAAATTTAACCATCCCTTAAAAATAGTATATTTATGCTTCACCCGGCGGTATATCTTTCATTGGTAAAACAAGGCCTGTACCCCGCGGCAGGGTAGAACATAATCAAATGTAAATCAATCCGGTAATGCATAATAAAACAAACCCCCGCCGTTCTTTCATAAAATCCACCGGCACCTTGGCCGCTGGATCATTCCTAATCGCCAAAACCAGTAGTGCCATGGAAACTGCCAGTAATATGCAGCCCCCGCCGGGGCCCTTATCCGAAAAACAAATAGTGGGCCATGGGGAGTATACCTACCAGGTGAACAAAAGCTGGGGGATACAGGATTTAAGGAAGTACCCGGTAATGGACTGCCACGAAATGATACAGGATAAAAAGGGGAGGTTGTTCCTCTTTACCAATCATCCTAAGAACAATGTCCTGATCTATGACCGTTCCGGGAAGGTGCTGGACACCTGGACCCTGAATTTAAAAGGCGCCCATGGCCTGACCCTCAGCGAGGAAGGAGGCGAAGAGTTCCTGTACCTGTCTACTACGACAGATCATAAGATTTATAAAACCACCCTGGAGGGAAAAGTGGTACTGGAACTTGCGTATCCGGGGGAGACGGGAAAATACGCGTCTGAAGCGCAGTACCTGCCCACCGAAACTGCCATAGGCCCCAATGGCGACATCTATGTCGCGGATGGCTATGGGCAGGACTACATCATACAATACAGCCCCAAAGGCGAGTTGATCCGCTACTGGGGCGGCAAGGGCGATGGGGAACAACACTTTGATTGCTGCCATGGGGTTACCCTGGACACCCGTGACAAAAACAACCCCAGCCTGTTGATTACGTCCCGTTCCAAACAGGAGTTCAAACGCTTTACACTGGACGGCCGGCACATAGAGACCATTCAACTCCCGGGCTGCTGGATTTGCCGGCCTGTGATTAAAGGCGACCTTTTATATTTTGCGGTCATCGTCACCAAAACCTGGGGGGCCTATGACGGCTGCCTGGCCATTTTGGATAAGGACAACAGGGTCCTCTCCTTTCCGGGTGCAACGGCCCCTGCTTACCCGGATGGCACTTTACAGCCACCCTCCTACGATGATTATACCTTTCTTAACCCCCATGACGTTTGTATTGACCAGGACGAGAATCTCTATGTGCCCCAGTGGTCATCCGGGAGGACCTACCCGGTAATGCTGGAACGGGTATGAGCCGTAAGGCCGGCGATATGCACAGGTCATGCGCACTTGGGACGGTGAACTACCCGATGCCGGGTTCGCCCGGTACCCACCGTGCAGGCGGCAGGGATGCCTGCCGCCCTTGGAGGCTTGCAAAGGGGTCGGGAACCGGTTGATGCGCCCTTGCCGGATTATTCCGCATCCCTGACCGTACGGAACCCGAGGTGTTCCATGGACGAATCCAGGCTGGTCCCCATACGGGCCGAAACCCGGTAGCTGGCACAATAGGAAGCACTGCAGAGGAAAGACCCCCCTTTAATCACCCGTTCGCGTGCATAGGGATTCCCGGAGGTAAATGGAACCTCGGCACCGCCGGGGTTCACAAGGGTATCATTCCGTGCCGGGAGGTCCTTGTAATAATTGGTATTGTACCAGTCACCCGTCCACTCCCAGACATTGCCAGCGATATCATACAGCCCATTGCCATTGGCCTTGAAGGTGCCTACCGGGGCAAGAAGTTCATAGCCATCGGCCTTTTGGTTGGTTACCGGGAATTCCCCCTCCCAGGTGTTGGCATATTCCCTCAGCTTGCTAACCTCATCTCCCCAAAAATGGATCTTTTCAACGTTCCTGCCCCGGGCAGCCAGTTCCCATTCGGCTTCGGTGGGCAGTCGCCGTCCGGCCCATTCGCAGTAGGCCAGGGCATCTTCATAGGCAATGTGGACTACTGGGTAGTTTTCTTTTCCCCTGATATTGCTGCAAGGCCCATGGGGTTGTTTCCAATTCGCGCCTATGGTCCATTGCCACCATTGGGAAAAATCATAGAGGTTGGGCACCGTTTGTTTTGCCTTTTTAAACGTCAGGGAACCTGGTTGCAAAATGGAATCGTGTGGTTTGGGCGTACCCTCCGGCAGTTGTTTCTTTAATTCCTCCCAGTCGATCTCCCGTTCCGCCACGGTAATATATCCCGTTTCCGATACAAATTTCGAAAACTGGGCGTTGGTTACCTCGGTGGTATCCATAAAAAACCCATCGACTGCCACCCAATGGGCCGGCTTTTCGTGGGCCATGGCCATAGGGTCATGGCCCACCGCCCCCTGCCGGAATACCCCGCCCGGGATCCAGACCGTGCCATCGGGCACTACCGCGCCTTCGGGCATGGTATGCAATACCGTTATTTCCTGTCCATTACCCGGGCCGGCTTCCAACCGAGTTTCAGTGCTCCCAGGGGTGTTGGCAGAAGGGGCATCCTTACAGCCCTGCGAAAACAGCAACAGCGCCACCCCTATCGCCGCCCTTTTCACCGTACATTGTCGTATTTCCATTTTTTCAACCTAATAGCTTAATTCTTCAGTCCAACCCTTTGTGGGTATCCGCTTCCCTACATCGAGGGTATTACCGGATGTGTCCCGTGGTTCTTTGCCCACCTACTTTAGTTCCAGCGCCTGTATCTTCCCGTAGTCCTTGCCCCGTATCTGCTCAAATTCCCGTACCATTTCCTGCAGTTTCCCACTTCTGGTACCGGCCAGGTTGTTTTGTTGCCCGATATCTTCCCTTAGGTTATACAGTTGGAAAACCTCTGAGTTTCCCAATTCAATATCCACCTGTGTATTTGTTGCCGGACCCGCGTATGGCGGAATCAAAACCCAATCCCCTTTCCGGAAGGCGGTGCGCGATGTCGCCTCGATTACAAGGGTTTCACGGCCTTCGCCGCTCTGCCCCAGGAAGGCACCCAGTAAGTCCTCGCTGTCCCCCTGCCGGGCGTCAGCTCCGGCCAGGGCCGCCAGGGAAGCCATCAGGTCTACCTGGCAAACAAGGGCCTCGGAGGTCCCGGGCTCGATATTGCCTTTCCAATAGGTGACCAATGGCACGTGGGTGCCCGCCTCAAAGAGGCTGTACTTGCCGCCCCGGAATGGGCCTGCCGGGGTATGTTCCCCTAGTTTTTCTACGGCCTCGTCATAGTAGCCGTCGTTCAGAACGGGACCGTTGTCGCTGGTCAATACGATCAGGGTATTCTCCAGCAACCCCTCGGCTTCCAGGGTCTTCATGAACTCGCCCACGCACCAATCGGCTTCGGCGATCACATCGCCCCGGGGGCCCATGCCGGTGGTACCTTCAAAGCGGGGGTGTGGTGTGCGCGGCACATGCGGTTGTTGCATGGCGTAATACAGGAAAAACGGGCCTTCCTTATGGTCTTTTACATACTTCCTAGCTTCTTCCAGGAAGGTATCGGCCATGTCCTCGTCTTTCCATTGCGCAGCCTGCCCCCCCACCATGTACCCAATCCTGGGGATGCCGTTCACAATGCTGTTGTTATGGCCGTGGTGCCATTGCATCCTTACTAATTCCGGATGGTCCAGCCCGCTGGGCTGACCCGGAAAATTGTTCTCATAATCCACCGAAATAGGATCCTCAGGATCCAGTCCGACTACCCGCCCATCGCGGATATAGACCGTAGGCACCCTGTCCTGCGTGGCGGCCATGATAAAAGAATAATCGAATCCCACTTCATTGGGCCCGGGAGCAATCCTGCGGTTCCAGTCTACCTGTCCGTCGCCCAGCCCCAAATGCCATTTGCCTACAATCCCTGTATGGTATCCCTGCTCCCGCAACATCCCCGGAAGGGTCCTCTGCGCGGTATCTATGATCAAAGGAGCAGTACCGGGTAATATCTTCGCCTCCTTCTTGCGCCAGGGGTATACCCCTGTCAGCAATGCATACCTGCTGGGTGTACAGGTGGCCGAGGTGGCGTAGCCATTGGTGAATTTCAACCCTTCGCTGGCAAGGCGGTCCATGTTCGGGGTTTTTAATTCCGATGCCCCATTAAACCCTACGTCCCCATAGCCAAGATCGTCCAGGTAAATCACCACAATATTGGGGGGGCGCATCCCTTCCCGGGCCGCCTCCTGCTGCTTGCCCCCACATCCCCATATAAGCCCTGCAACCAGGGTCCAAAGGAAGTTTCTAAAGCATTTAGCGCGGTATAATCCAACGTTTCCCTCTAACTGTTCCATGGCTATTTTATACGTTAATAAGGCCCTACTCAAGGATGACCTATTGGTTGCCCCCAAACGCCTGTTGCAACCGGGCATCCGCTTTTCCGGCTCCGGCTGGCCCTTTGGATTGACGCCCTTAAAGCTAACGGACTTTTACAAAAGACGCCCATAAATGTCGCTATTTTCATCAATTTTCCAAGATGCTGCGGGCATTTCCCAGCTGTTTTGGCGGGAAAGGATCGGGCGAGGCACCGCAGCCGGCATTGCCCGGACAAGGCGTTCCCCCAGCCACAAAAAAAGGCAAAGCCCCTTGAAACGGGGCCTTATCCTTAAGGGTGTCGTGGATTCCTTCCTATGCCGCCACAAGGGTGTCTATCCCTTGCCCCTTGAGGTGCGCAGGAGGATTAATGGATGGGAATTGCCAGGGGGCGCATGGGTGAACCACTGGCACCCCGTAGTTTCAAAGAAGACCCGATAAAGGCGAACTCATATACCTCATCGGCTGCCAGGGACTCCAGGTTCATCAGTTCCATAAACATAACCCCCTTTTCCGCAAGGAGATAGGTATGCACGGGTACCCAATTTTCGTCCCGTTCCGACGGGAAGGCTTCAAAACTAAGGTTGTCAGCCCCCAGGAGCATAATTTGCTGGTCTTCAACCAACCACTTAACGGCATCGAGGCTGATCCCGGCAAAATCGTGCAGGAATTTTCCGGCATCCCCATAATGGATAGCCTGCCCGGTACGAATGAGCACTACATCACCTTCCTGCAAGGCCACTTTCTGGCGTTGCAGCGCCTGCTGCAGGTCTTTGGCTGTGATGCGGTAGTTATTGGTAAGTGCTTTCACGCCTTTTAACCGCGCTACATCGATCAGGACGCCACGGGCGATAACCGGGGGGATGGTTTCCGCACCCGCTTTCTTCCAACCTTTATCCCCCAGGTGCTCCTCAGGGGTAAACCCGTTCCAGATCTTCCCCTGCAGCCCAAAGTGGTTAAGGGCATCTATATGGGTACCCATGTGGGTATACATGGAAATAGCATCGCCGGTATAGCTCACCAGTTCATTCATTTTCCTTCCCAGGCCATTGGGGTTGTCCACGATGGTGCCGTGCGGGGTATGGGTCAGCCAATACTGGTAAGAAGGGTCGCCCAGGGAGTGAAAACTGGGCATGCCCACATAGTATTCAAAACTCAGGTCATAGGTTTTTCCCGAGCTGATCCGGCTCAAAACCCGGAGTTTGGTGCCTTCGTTCATCATGTTAAGGGTACCAATCTCGTCCCCGGGCCCCCAGGGGCTGACCCCTACCCGGTCTGTTTGGGCCATGGATAGGAAAGTGGTTCCTAATAGTACGGTAGCCAGAGCCCATTGCTGAAATGTTTTCATAGTGACAAATTTTATGTTAGACAGAATATGGGGCCAAAATTGCTGAACCGTGGCGATGGAAAAAATAAGATATCTTAAGAAAGCCCTGCAGGGGAAAGGGGCCTTTTAGCACCGGGCATCTGAAGGTGGGCTTTTCCTTGATCCCTCCGCAGGTTTTATCGCCCTCCCTTTTCTTAAGATACCTTAATGCATAGCCCCGATGGGTAACGGACCTTTGTCCAAGCTGACCTTCTGATGGGAGCCCGTACACTCCGCCCCCTATAGGATCGGCCTTTAAACTATAGCACATGAAAACCGAAATTATCCAAAACCTTTTCGAACTGTGGGACACCATCGGTCAGCGAACCCATTCCCTGCACCGAGGGCCCTCCTACCGGTATGTGGCTGGCCCAGAGGCATCCTGGCCTTCCCGGATCTACGACGTCGTCACAGAAGGGCTGGATGTACAGCGTTTGGCCAGCGATATGAAAAGCGGGGGCCTCCCCCAATCCCTGGCCATCGAAGATCATACCAAACACGCGGACCTCTTCCGGGGTACCCCCCTGAGGTATACCTCGGGCGTACGCACCATGGCTTTGGACCTGGACAAAGGCCCCACCCCCCTCGTAGAGAATCCGGAGCCAGCGAAACCCTTTATCGAAGTACAATCATCGGATCACGCCCGTATATTTTCGGAGGTGGCCTCGGCCGCTTTTGGGTATCCCGTGGCCAGGGCTACTGTATCGGCATTGTTGGGGGATCAGCGCCTAAAAATGTATTTGCATATAGCCGGGGGGGCCTATGCCGGTTGTGGCTTGCTCTTCCTGGACTCCAGGGGGCATGCCGGGCTGCATATGATTGGCACGCACCCTGGCTTCAGGGGGCAAGGCCTGGGCAGGGCCATGAGCGTAAAACTACGCTCTGAAGCCATGCGCTTACACAGCCAAAAGGCAGTCCTGGTCGCTTCACAGGCGGGTGAACGCATCTACACCAAACTTGGATTCAAAGCTTACGGAACACTTCACACTTATATATTACAACCATGAAAACTATATTGGCATTTACGGGAAGCAACAGCGCCCACTCCATTAACGCGAAACTCCTCAAAGCGGTCGTCAAAAAGATTCCCGGCCAGGAGGTAATTACCCTGGACCTCAAGGACTATGAGGTTCCCATCTACAGTATGGAACAGGAAAACCGGGCTTTTCCGGCAGCCATTGAACAGTTGTTCCACCTTTTTAGGAAGGCAGATGGGTTTATCATCGCCTCCCCGGAGCACAATGGCCTGCCCACGGCATTTTTGAAAAACACCATCGATTGGCTATCGCGGGTAGACCAGAAATTCTTCGGGGAAAAACCGGTATTGCTCCTGAGTACCTCCCCCGGACAGAACGGGGGCAGGTCTGGCCTGGAGATCCTTGCCCAATTGCTCCCAAGATGGGGTGGGCGGGTAACGTCCCTGTTTTCTTTGGGCGCCTTTCAGCAAAACTTTGATGAAGCGCGGTACGCGATTGAAAACCCGGACCTGGACCGTGAACTGGAAGAAGCGGCCACAACCCTGGCGGGGCAACTGTAATATGGGCTATGGGGTAAGCTTCCCCTATGGTTCAGGAGCGATCATAGTTGATGTTTTTGCGGACAGCACTCAGGTGTTCGGGCGTGGCCCCCAAATAGGAGGCAATCATGTACTGGGGTACCTGCTGCTCTATATCGCGGTATTTCCTCCTGAACTCCAAGTAACGTTCCTCCAGGGGCTGGCTCATGGCATGCAGGGTCCTGTCCTGCAAAGCCACATAGGCGTTCTGGATTTTGATACGGAAAAAGCGCTCCACGGCTGGGACCTGGCCGAAGAGAGCCTCCAGGCGGTCGCGGTGTATTTGCAGTACGGAAGATGGCACTACTGCCTGGATAAAATGTTTGGCAGGGGTTTGGGTGAGGTAGGAGTACAAATCATTCACCCACCAGCCAGAAATGCCAAATTGAATGGTGAACTCATGCCCCGCGCTATCGATGAAATACGACCTCAGGCAGCCCTGGCTCACAAACCGCATATGATGGGAGGTATCTCCCTTAAAAAGGAGGATTTCCTTCTTCCCCAGCTCCACGGTCCTGAAAGCTTCCAGGAAGCGGGTCAATTCCGCATCATCAATCGCCACCAGTTCCCGTACATTCCGGATCAGTGGCTCAAAAAGGGGATCGTCGGGGATCATCTAAATGGGGTTCTGATTACCGTTTAAACACATGATGGGCGGTATGCTTCGGCGCGCCCATTGGATATAGGAAAGATACTTCAAAATGCCCGGTATCCCAAGTTTGGAAACGATCATCATGTCAAAATACCACCCCTGTACTATAGCGGCAGGGACAATTGACCCGTCCTTCAACCCCGCCAGTCGCCGGGCTTAGTCCGACAATATCCCCCTGAGTGGTTGAAAGGGCAGGTTACTTCCGGGATCCAGCCCAAGCAATTGCAGGATAAAAGGGGCCAATTGGGCGCTGTACAGCTGTTCCTCCTTTTGGACCTCCCCCAGGGCCACTATGTCCTTGCCAAAAAATATCATCCACACCTGTCCGGCACCGTCCACCTTGTCCCCGTGGCTTCTCCATGTCTCGATAGGGTGATTTCCCCGCCCGTGATCTGTGGTTATGATAAAAATGGTTTGATCCTTATAAAAAGGGTCCTTCCGGGTATACTCCCATAATTCCCGGATCAACCCGTCGGTTTTGTGCGCGGATTGCAAATAGGCATCATATTCGCCGTCATGGGCAAAATCGTCGGTTTCCCCATAGGCGATGTACACCAAGTAGGGATGTGTCCTTTTCATATATTCCAGGGCGTAGTGGTGGGTAAAGGCGTCCAGCCTGACACTTCCCCAGGGGCTTGGGACCCGAGGCTGCAATTCATTCAAAAAAAGTTCGCGATCCGACAAGCCCCCGCCTTCGGCCAATTCAAAACCGGCGTTGACGGGCACCCCAGACCGGGCCTCATTGATGATATAGGGAAACACATCCCAACTCCCAAAAGCGGCCACCCGGCCCTGGAACCCCGGGGCTTTGTTCGCAATTTCGAGCAGGGTGGTATTGGGGTTCTCCTTTTTGTCGTTGCTGTTGATCCTGGCGTCATCGGCTTTCCCGCTTAGTATTTCATTGTAGCCGGGATAGGAAAACCACCATTGGTTGGTGAGGTCTGCCTTGCTGCCAAGAAACCTGTTTCCGTGGAGTTGCCCCATTTTCACAACCTCCGTCCACAAGAAGGGAAACAAGGCTTTGCGGCGCTCTTCCGGCAGTTCCTCCCAGAAATGCTCCTTCAATACACTGGTATCGCCTACAAAAGCCTTATTCGCTATCAACTGGGGGTCGGCCCCACTGAAGAGTTCCTGCCATCGCAAGCCATCCAGGGTGATCAGGATAATCCTGGGCGGATCCGGTTCCTGTGCCATAACCCCCTGAAGGGCCATGCAAACGATGCTAACAGCCAATAGTGTCCTCATAGTAAGGAATTTTAATGGTGATGAGTGCGGTGTACAGGACCGCCATGCCCTTATGCAAATTGGTACCCGCTATCGTCCTTGCATGATGGTCGGTCAGGTTTATTGCGCCAGGCCCCCTGTCCCGGGCAGCCAACCTAATGCTACCCCCGTGGGCGCAGGTCTAAACGGACTTTACGGACAGCCTGTCCTTTACATAATCGGACAGCCGTATGGACAAGGCTACCAACGTTAGCGTGGGATTAGGTGCACCACTGGTGGCAAAACAGCCCGAGCCCGCCACATAAAGGTTAGACAGGCCATGCACCTTGCAATTTTGATCAACCACGCCTTTTTTGGGATCATCAGACATCCTCGTGGTTCCCATATGGTGCCACCCTGCATTGACGTTTTCCCGAAAGGCCGCATCGTCTTCATCTAACAGGAAATCCATAATCCGCACCCTTCCCAGGCCCGCCTTGGCAAATTGCGTCCCGATAATTTCATGAATCTTCCGCAGGCTGCGTTTGTCTATAGGGGATAGTTCCCAGTGCAAATTGACTTCCGGCATGCCCAGGGCATCCTTTTCGCCGGAGAGTGTAACCCTCGAATTTGGGTTTGGGGCCTGCTCCATCCGGGTATCCAGGAGAAAGCTTTCGGGCGCTATGATCCTGGACTTTAGTCGCAATAATTTGGTGAGCAAGCTGGATTCCTTCAAATTCTTCATGGCCTCGCGCGGATCTTCGTCATTCCATTTCTCCATATAGTTGTCCATATCCTTGTAGACCTCATAGGGCCGCAGTTTTGCCGTGCCGTTCAGGATTTGGTTTTCAAGTTGGGTTTCCTCCGTAAGGGCCAGTTCTGCCCGTACCTTATCCCTCGAATACAGCGAAGATGGGAATTGTTTGAATAGCCTTAACTCCGAACAAATCATCTCAAAGTGCTCCATAAAGTAACGGCCCACAACATCATTCCCATTACCAATCCCGCCAACGGCCCGGGTATTCGACGCCAGTAACAATCGGGCATTTTGGATGGCGCCACATGCCAAGATGTATTGTTTCGCCCTTACCCGGAAACTTTTCCCTGCATGATTCTTGACTTCGATCCCCCTAATCGCGTTCACGCTTTCATTGGCGTCCAGGTTTACCGCCGTGGCATTCGTATATAGGTGGATATTCTTGGCTTTGACGATGTCGTCTTTGTATGCCGGCCCAAACCTGATTGGGTTTTTTTGCCACATCTTGTCCCATATGACGTTGCGGTCGAGTGGAAAGGATACGAAGTCCGGGTTTTCTCCTTTCCAGTACGCATAATCATACTGGTAAGGCCCCAATTGGAGTACCTTGTTCGCCTTTTCATAATAGGGTTCCAGGGTTTGCCTGTCAATAGGCCACCCGCTATGGGGTACATAACTGCGGACCTTAAAATCGATTTCATCGAAAGGGGAACACATGCCTTGCCAATGGCCTGTGGTACCCCCAAAATAGCGAAGCCTGCTCGATTGTAAAGGAAAGTAATGCTGCCCCGTGCTGGTTCCTGCATTCAATTCCTGGGTCTTCATATCAAATTCAAAACCCCCGCTTTCCAGAAGGATTACTTTTTTATTTAAACCCTTCCATTCCAGGGCAATGCTCAGGCCTGCAGCACCTGCTCCCACAATGCAAAGATCTCCTTCAACAAGGGAATTATCGTCTATACTTCTGGCATCTATATGCATATTTCTAAGCTAAAATTGAAAACAGGGCGCATTGCCGTGCTTCGGTAAGTGCAAGCACCCACCCATTAATGACCACGACATTGCCTTTGGCGAAATCCTCATCAACCTTGGTATTTATTGCATGTTCGATATCCGATGTTGCTTCGGGTGTCTGGTTGATGGCGCCCCTGAGAAATTTTTTGTCATCTTCCCCGGGGAACTGTTGCCGGTATTTTATCCCTATAGCCATAATGGCTTCAGGATCAAGGATCCGCAACAGGTAATCGGGTTTTGCTACCGGAGAAGCGAAGAGCAGTTGGAACGACCGTACAAACCACCAGGAAACGGCAATCACTAGGGCCAATGACGCAATGATGATGAAGTTTCTCCTTTTCACAACTTGTGTTTTTGCATTAATCGGGCATTTTAATTTTGCCGAAGGTACCAAGAACCCCGGGGACTCTAAAATAAATCATTGGCGGTTTTAGTAGCCATTCCCCCACCCGCGACAGGTATGGCAGGTGACCTCCAGGGAAAGAACCGCCCCCGCCCTTCCCTATTCCTTAGATACTAGAACGCAACACCATTTAGATTCGTATTTATTGCCTTTATAGTTTTACAATACCTTCCCGATCCTGGTCAGGTGTGGGTCCAGGTAATGGCTCCGGGCATAAAATGTGCCCCCTACCACCCCCCATTTAATAATTGCGAAATGATTTCACCACTTTATCTGATGTGCTGTTTGGTGTTTGGGAGGTGCCGCAGTGTATCGCGATGCCCCGTTAAACCTCCCGTAACGATTATTCTTACGTTTCAAAGAAATTATTTCTCCAGATAAGGTGTTAAAAATACTTTTGCACCAAACCGGGTCGCTTTACGCAGTGACCATATTGGTTGCGAAAACCTATAGGAAGTTGGACCATGGATTTTAACAAACTTATTTCTGGCAAAAACCCTTTACTATACAAACTGGGGTTTTACCTCATATTGCTCACCGTAACACTGATAGGCTTTTACAAAGGCGTTGTGGCCGATACCGGTTCCAAGGATGCCCAGTGGTACCCCGCTAAATTGTTTTCCGAGAACATCGATTTTTACAACTACTACCTGGAACATTTTAATGAGTGGTTCATGCGGAGTGTTCCCAATTACTATTTCCAGCTTTACTATATCCTACTGCCCATTTCTTTTGACTCCTGGGATTCCTTTAAGGTGGTTTGGTTCTTTCTCAACCTGCTTCTATTACTGGTATTCCTTTTTCAGGTCAAAAAGGATTTTGGGTTTGATTATAAGAAAATGGGGCTGATAATGCTCCCCTTCTTTATAGGATACCCCCTTATCAGTGTCTTTACCAATGGGCAATCTACCATCCTGATCCTGATTCTCACCTATTTAGCCTGGAAGTATAGGGAACATAAGGTATTGCTTCCGATCCTCTTATCGCTGCTGACGATCAAATATTCCTTTGGAATCCCCATTGTGTTCGGCTTCCTTTTGATGGGATACTACCGGTCTGTTATTGCAGGCGGGTTGCTTACCTTAATTTTTCCGCTGGCCTACTCCCTACAGTTCAAGTTGAACTTTATTTCGACCATATTTTTGCCCTTTAAGGTATCTACTGACGCGACGGCCAACGCTACCGGAGGAGGGCCTGCGAACCTGATGAGTTTATACAGCCAGTTTTTTGAAGGACCGCTGGTAGGGCTCAATGCCTTAACGATCAGCCTGGTACTTATCCTCATGCTATTCACCTACCTGTCCATAAAGTATCGTATTGACAAAAAGACGATCCTGGTGTGTTCGCTGCTGTTTTCACTCTTTGGATTTTACCACAATGGCCATGACTATGTGGTTTTTTTACTCGTTCTCCCTTTTGTTTTCAACAGGAAGTATTTTAAAATATTATATGTTTATCTACTCCTTTTTTGTTTTACCCC
>MRWG01001497.1_pt1 | contig 14722 bp, 14 predicted proteins | sample 1013341 | NCBI WGS metagenome assembly MRWG01 (sample SAMN06117577, study PRJNA244670) | biofilm metagenome | biome: Water; feature: Cathode Biofilm; material: Biofilm; isolation source: microbial consortium enriched at the cathode of a solar microbial fuel cell | place: USA: District of Columbia ... | reverse complement strand
GATGAAGGGAAATGCGCCCCTGTCCGTCTCCTCGCGCAAAATGGCGATCATGTCGTCATCGGCGTTGCGGGCATGAATGACCAGCGGCAGGCCGGTTTCACGCGCCGCCGCAATGTGCGTGCGAAAACCCTGCGCCTGTGCTTCGCGGGGAGCCTTGTCGTAAAAATAGTCGAGACCCGCTTCGCCGATGGCCACCACCTTGGGGTGCTGCGCCAGACGCACGAGCTCTTCTGCCGTTACATCAAGTTCCTCATCCGCATTGTGCGGATGCGTGCCCACGGAGCAAAGAACGTTATCGTTCGCTTCTGCAATTGCCAGAATCCGGTCGAACTGACGCACACGCGTCGAGATCGTGACCATGAGGCCGACGCCGGCCTCGCGCGCGCGCTCCATGAACGCGGCGCGATCCTCGTCGAAATCCGGAAAATCCAGATGACAATGGCTGTCCACCAGCATTGGCGTCAGGCTCCCTCGCTCTCCGGCTTCGGCTCCACATAGCGCGGGAAGACCGGCTGCGGCGCGGGCAGTTCACTGCCGGAAACGAGCGCGTTTTCATCCGAAAGATGCGCGAAGGAGCGTGCATCCGCCGGAACGGCCAGAAGGTCGAGCAGCTTCTCGGCGGAGCCCGGAATGTAGGGCTGGCAGAGGATCGCCACGCGACGCACCAGCTCGGCGGTCGTGTAGAGCACCGAATGCATGCGCGCAGGATCGGTCTTCTTAAGCGCCCAGGGCTCCTGCCCCGCAAAATAGCGGTTCGCCTCGGCAACAACGCCGAAGATTGCGCCCAGAGCCTGATGAAGCGCCTGCGTACTCATGGCCGTGCGTGCAGTGGCGAGCGCCGCGTCGGCACTGGCGAGAATGGCCAGATCGGCTTCGCCGAGCGCGCCCTTCTCCGGAACCTTGCCTTCGCAGTTCTTCGCGATCATGGAAAGCGAACGCTGGGCGAGATTGCCCAGATCGTTTGCAAGATCGGCATTGGTGCGGTTCACGATCGCATCATGGCTGTAGCTGCCGTCCTGACCGAACGGAACCTCACGCAGGAAGAAATAGCGCACGGCGTCGAGGCCGTAATGCTCCACCAGCGTGAACGGATCGACGACATTGCCGACCGATTTCGACATTTTCTCACCGCGGTTGAACAGGAAGCCATGCGCGAAAACGCGCTTGGGCAGCTCAATGCCAGCCGACATCAGGAATGCCGGCCAGTAGACCGCGTGGAAACGCACGATGTCCTTGCCGATCATGTGCACATCGGCCGGCCAGTAGGACCAGCTATCGGCATCCGTGTCCGGGTAGCCCGCAGCGGTGATATAGTTGGTGAGCGCATCCACCCACACATACATGACGTGCTTCTCGTCGCCTGGCACCGGAACGCCCCAGTTGAACGTGGAGCGCGAGATCGACAGGTCCTTGAGGCCGGAGCGAACGAAGCTCATCACCTCGTTGCGGCGCTCGGACGGGCCGATGAATTCCGGATTGGCTTCGTAGTGCGCCAGAAGCTTGTCCTGATAGGCCGACAGGCGGAAGAAGTAGGTCTCTTCCTCGTTCCATTCGACGGGGGAGCCGAGCGGTTCGCGGCGAACGCCATCTTCACCGACGGTCGTTTCGCTTTCGTCGAAATAGGCTTCCTGACGAACGGAATACCAGCCCTTGTAGCTGTCGAGATAGATGTCGCCATTGTCCGCCATCTTCTTCCAGATGGCCTGACAGGCGCGGTGATGACGCTCTTCCGTGGTGCGGATGAAACCATCATTGGAACCGCCCATTGCGGCGATCATCTCGCGGAACACGGCCGAGTTGCGGTCGGCGAGTTCCTGCGCGGTGACGCCTTCCTTTTCGGCGGTCTGCTGCATTTTCAGCCCGTGCTCGTCCGTGCCCGACAGGAAGAAGACATCCTTGCCGTCGAGACGCTGAAACCGCGCCATCGCGTCGGTCGCGATCACGGTGTAGGCGTGACCGATATGCGGCTTGCCATTCGGGTAGAAAATGGGAGTCGTGATGTAAAAGCTATCGCGGGCCATTTGGCAGAGAGTCCAGAGAATGCATTGTTTGATGACGCCCAGATAGCGCATCGGCGAGGTGCATGCCAGCCCAAGCGGCCGCTTCAGGCATTGAATGCGGCATTAAGCTTCGCGGCGAGCCCGGCGGCATGCTGTTTCCGATCGAGATTGTAGGTCTCGGCGTCGCGAACTGTGGTGGTGACATCGTCCCAGAGATCGGCAGCAGCGGCTGCGCCACGCGCGTCACCGGCAGCGGCAAGCGCCACGGCGCGCTCATTGATCATGTCGAGAACCGTGCGGTTGAAGATCGAGAACTGCACGTCGCGGTCACGCCCGTTGACCGCGTCACCAAGCTTCAGCGCTTCGGCCGCGTCGAAATTGCGCCCCGAAACGAGCTTTTGCAGCACATCGGCAATTTCCGCGCCGCCGAACTGCGACAGCAGGATCGCATTGCGCACGCTGCCCTGCGCACGCGCCGCGATCTCCTCATCGCTGCCGCCTCCATCAGCGCCCAGACGGCGCAGAAGCCCGGCAAGCTCCGGCGTTTCCAGCGGCTGAAGACGCACGATCTGGCAGCGCGAACGGATGGTCGGCAGGAGCCGTCCGAGCGAATGCGTGATCAGCACGAAGAGCGTGCGCGGCGGCGGCTCCTCCAGGCTCTTGAGCAGGGCGTTGGCGGCGCTGATGTTCAGATCGTCGGCGGGATCGACAATCACCACGCGGTAGCCGCCATCATGCGGCGTCAGCGAAAGGAAGCGATGGATCCTGCGGATCTCGTCCACCGTGATCACCGTCTTGAACTTCTTGTCGCGCTCAACGAAGGGACGCGTCAGATGGAGCAGAGACGGATGCGCATCCTGCGCCACCAGCCGAAACACCTGTCCGGTGGGATCGGGCGGCGAAAAGCGCGGTGGCGCGGTCTCCGGCTGCGGGTTCGAAAAAAGATGGTTGGCCAGATGAAAGGCGAGCGTCGCCTTGCCGATTCCGGGCGGACCAGCGAACAGAAGGCCGTGATGCAGTTTGCCGGCGCGGTAGGCCCCTGCAAGCATTTCTGCAGCGCGCTCATGGCCGACGAGTATGGGGTTCTCCGACGGCTCGGGAATATCCGGCAGACTGTCGAAGCGTTCAGGCGCGGTGCGTTCGAACATTACGCCTTGCTCCTTTTGCCAGACGACTGGGCTTCCGCCATCGCAAGACTGACAGTGCGCAGGATGGTTGCTGCAACCTTCTCCGGATCGGCGTCCGCATCGATGACCACGCAGCGCTGCGGTTCGGCCTTGGCGATTTCCAGAAACGCCTTTCTGCGGCGGCGGTGGATCGACAGCTTCTCCTTCTCGAAACGGTCGGGCGTATCGTCGCCACGCCGCGCCGTCGCCCGGCGCAGCCCCTCTTCGGGATCGATGTCGAGAATGAGCGTCAGATCCGGCTTCATGCCGTTGACCGTCACGCGTTCGAGATTGGCCATGAAGTCGGCGTCCAGATTGCCGGTCACGCCCTGATAGACGCGCGAGGAATCCAGAAACCGGTCGCAAAGAACAACCGCGCCGCGCGCGATGGCTGGCCGGATCACCTGCTCCACATGGTCTGAACGCGCCGCAGCGAAAAGGACTGCCTCCATGGCCGCGCCGAAAGGCTCGGCAGCGCCCGACAGGAGAACGTGGCGAACGGCTTCGGCGCCCGCAGAACCACCCGGCTCGCGCGTGACGATGACGTCGTGCCCCGCTTCACGCAGGCTGGTCGCAAGTCCTTCGATCTGCGTCGATTTTCCGGCCCCCTCGCCTCCCTCGAATGTAATGAAGAAACCGCGAGACAAGAGACCTCAATCCTTTCAGTAAGCGCCTGCCGGCTCCATTGCCGAACACGCTCCTACTTAGGCGCTCGTTTCCCGCAGGTCCATGCTGAACTGACATTGCGACAGGCTTTGTGGATGGCGGACGGGTGATGCGTCGCCGCGCTCAGGAGCGATATCGGCGCATCCAGCCGGTCAGAAGCTCACCGACGGCATCCAGCGCGCGGTCCGGCAGCCCACCCACGGCAATGCTTTCGGCCGCATAGAGCGGCGTTTCCTGGCTGAGCGTGTCGCCGATCCAGACCTTGAGTGTGCCGATGCGCTGCCCCTCTTCCACCGGAGCCGGGATCGGCCCCTGATAGACGATGCGCGCGCGCAGGCTGTCGGCATTGGTGATGGGGCGGAAGATGGCCACAGGCCCCTTCGCGCGCACCGCAAGCTCGCCCTTGGCTCCGCCAAATACGGAGACGTTGCCGATGGTTTCACCTTCGGCGAAGATATCCATGCGCTCGAACGCCCGCACGCCCCAGTCCAGCATCTTGCGCGCTTCTTCGGCCCGCTCGCTCTCGGTCTCAAGCCCGCTCATCGCCATGAAAAGCCGGCGGCCATTGCGGTTGACGGAACCGACGATGGCGTAGCCCGAAGCTTCCGTAAAACCGGTTTTCAGCCCGTCCGCGCCAATGTCCATGCGCAGGAGCGGGTTGCGGTTGCGCTGGAGGATCTTGTTCCAGGTGAAGGATTCCTGCGCGTAATATTTGTAGAATTCCGGATATTCCCGCCAAAGGTGGGTGGCGAGCGTCACCAGATCGCGCATGGTGACATGCTGACCTTCGGCGGGCAGCCCGCTCGAATTCACGAACACCGAATCCGTCAAGCCGATCTTATGGGCGCGCTCGGTCATCAGACGCGCGAAATTCTCTTCGGACCCCGCCATGCCTTCCGCGATGATGATGCAGCCATCATTGGCCGACTGGACGATCACGCCCTGGATCAGCGCCTCGAGCGGCACGGAGGATTTGATCTCGGCGAACATGGTCGACGTGCCCGAAACGGCCCCGCCCGTGCGCCATGCGTGTTCGCTCACATAGAACGCATCGCTCATCGAAAGCCGTCCGCTCTTGATGGCGTTGAAGACGACTTCCATCGTCATCAGCTTGGCGAGCGAAGCCGGGGGTATTTTCTCGTCCGGGTTCTTGGAGAAGAGGACCGTGCCCGTGTCCGCATCGATCAGAAAGGCCTGTCTGGCCCGGGTTTCGAACAATTGGGCGAATGCCGCCTGCGACCCGAGAAACAGAAGACAGAAGGCGAAAACAAGTGATTTATTGAGTGTAGAGAACACCGACCATGCACCATACCAGAACCCCACCAAGGAGAGTCTAGCGCTGCTCAGCCGGCGGGATCAACCGCGGTAATACAAATTTGATGAAATGGTTATGGGCCGGGGGCGCCGTGCCGGCGCCCCGATCACTCAGCGGACGATGAAAGCGTCGGCTGCGCCTGCATTCCAGGCGGCCTGCAGCACCTGGTCGATGGAGCTCTGATCCTGCGGCGTGACGGCGAGCGTATAGTAGAGCGTGCCGGCATCATCCGAAACGGTTTCGAGCTTCAGCTGACCGAAGCCCGCGAGCTTCTCTGCCTGCGCCTTGGCCTCGGCCTCAGACTGCCAGGTGCCGACATTCACGAAGGCCAGATCGTCCGAAGCGCCCTGCCCGGCTGCACCGGGCTGCTTCTGCCGCCACCAGCGCGCCACGTCCTGCGACTGAAGATCGCTGCGCAGCACATTGTCAAACGCGCCAGCAGCCGCGCTCACGCGCTGATCGGCATAAGAGAGGAACGCCACGTCACGCTCGACGCCGTCCATCGGCAATGAATCCGGGCGGTCGGGAACCAGCGGACCGGAGGTTGGCAGGGTGAAGGAGCCGGAAGACGCGGCAATCGGCTGCGGCGGCGTCAGGCCCGGCTGGCTCGCAAATGCGTCGCGCGCCTTGACGCCTGGAAGCGTCGCCGTCGGCGTGGAGCCGTTCATTGCAATCATCACGCCGGTCGGCAGACCGTCGGATGGATCAGGTGCTGCGCCGCCCGGGCGGTAGGACGCCATGAGATATTCGTCGTCGCGCCCTTCGAGCGGCGCCGGGCCGACATATTCGACCTTCACCTTCGCCACGCCGGCGCTCTGGTAATCGAGCAGCTGGGCCGCACGCTTCGACAGATCGATGATGCGGTTGTGCGCGAAGGGACCGCGATCGTTGACGCGGACCAGAACGGAGCTGCCATTGTCGACATTGGTGACGCGCGCATAGCTGGGCAGCGGCATGGTCGGATGCGCCGCAGAAAGATGCGTCATGTCATAGGTTTCGCCATTGGCCGTGAGCCGGCCATGAAAGGCGTCGCCATACCAGGAAGCCGCGCCGACCTTTTCATAGTCGGGGTCTTCCTTGGGATGATACCACTTGCCCTTGATCTGATAGGGCTTGCCCACCTGACGGCGGCCACCGCCGCGCTTCAGGTTGGAGCTTTTCATGGAAACGCGCGGGCTTGCCTGAACGCCGTATTCGGACTCGGCGAAATATTCCTTGGACTTGGTCTTGTTGACAGCGACCTTGGGGGTCGTGGACGAGCACGCCGAAAGCAATGCGGCACAGGCTGCAAAGGCAATGGCGGACGACAGGCGGCGAACCGCAATGCGGTGCACAACAATCTGAAAGCTCATGCGTCCGCGTCTCCCCCGGACATCGAAATCCCGTTCATGGTCGCGAGATATCCCCACTCGTCAAAAAATGCCGAAACAAGGCGTTCCGGTTTCTACAACTCAGGATGCCCTCCGCACCCCTAGCTGAAATGCATTAGCAAGTTGTAAATCATTTATGGCAGCAAAACGGCAGAATTTCGAATTTTTGCCAAAACCTTACTACCATTGCGTGTGTTATTAGACTGACACGGTTTCAAATGTAAACCCCGCGTGCATCCGGCAACGCCGATCTGCTGTGCGGGCACGGTTTCGGGGCACATTCGAATCGCCGCGTCGCGCGGTGAGCCAGCGCAGAACTAGAATTCGATCACCACCGATGGCGCACTGCGCTCTGCCTCGCCGTGGAACACGAATTCGATGTTGTTGCCATCCGGATCGAGCACGAATGCGGCGTAGTAGCCGGAATGATACGTCCTTTCGCCGGGCGCACCGTTGTCGCGTCCGCCATGCGCCATCGCGGCCTGATAGCAGGCATCCACCATGGCGCGGTCCCTGGCCTGAAAAGCCAGGTGATGACGCCCCGTCAACACGCCGAGCGCTGCGGGGCTGTCCGCCGAAGACACCACCAGTTCGTCAGCGAAGAAGAAATCGGCATTCGTGCCGATGACCGGAATGTCGAGCACCTCCAGAACGGCCGCGTAAAAGGCGTGGCTTGCCTCAAGATCGCGCACGACGAGCTGGATGTGGTCAATGAGCCGGCCACGATGCAGTTGCTGGGTTTCCATGGTTGGGCTCCGTGTGGAATGAGGCTGGGTTCGCCTCCTGCGCTGACGGATAGCATAACTTTGGGGATTCTGCGTGCTGGAACCTTGGGCTTTGGCGACGCAGAAGGAGCCGCAGATGCCCCCGCCTTGCTCCAGCACCAAACTGCTTACCCGACCGTTCAGCATGTTGCTCGGATACAATCGACAGGCCAACGACCTGCCGCTAATCTTGTCGGCGGGCGGGGTGTGTCATGACGTATAAATGGTATCTGCGTATTGTTTTTACAGCTGCATTGCTACTGAGCTTCAGCGTAGCTGCCCGCTGCGATCTGACATATGAGCCTGGGCGCACGGAAGATGGTCTCAGCTATCTGGTTGTTCACGGCTCTTTCACCAAAGGCGATGATCTATCGGAGTTCACTGCCGCAGTCCGCGCAGCAAACCCGACCGTGGTGACATTCAATTCCCCGGGTGGAAACGTCATAAAGGCCATGGAACTGGGCCGACTGATCCGTGCTTTCGAGCTCAACACACTCCAGTTTCGTGAACTCGAATGTGCCTCGGCCTGTGCTCTTGCATTTCTTGGGGGTGTGGTTCGCATTGCTCTGCCCGGATCGATCGGCGTGCATCGGGCTTCCTTTGCAGACGGTCACCAGATGTCGGCGGATGATGCAGTGTCCAGCGTTCAGGCGATGACGGCCGAAGTCATGAGCTACATGTACAGCATGGGTGCTGATCCCGGTCTTTTGCAGCTTTCACTGCGCTACGACGCCAGTGACATGCGCTACCTTTCAGGCAGCGAGATGCAGCAGTTCAAGGTCGTCACCCACGCAGGAGACATACCCACAGAGAGCCCCTCACCTCAATACACCCCGCCGACCGCACCCAGCCCGGAAGTTGGCAGATCACCGAGCGCCCCGGCAGGACCTGCAGATTTGCTAACTATTCCCACAGCAAGGACGGGGCTTGTTCGCCATCCAAAGGGTGAAGTGCCCTTGAAATCAAATGCGGACGGAAAAGCGCCGAATCTGGCGACATTGCACAATGGCACTGCGCTGCAGATTCTCGGCAATGTGGAGCGATGGTATCGTGTCAGGGTGCGAGGTTACTCGGGATACCTTCACCACACATGGGTTTATGTGGACCAGTTCGAGAGCGGCCCTTTCGGGCACCGCCACATTCAGGTGAAAAGTTTCGCTGATATGGAGACCGCGAACGCCTATGTCCGCTCATCTTCCATTCCCGTCTCCGCCTATCTGGCGACAAACGGATGGTTTGCCATAACTCTGCGTGACACCTTCGAACCGGATGTTGCGAGAACTCTGGTCAAGGAAATGAAAGCACGAGGCGCCATTCCCGACGATAGCTTCATGACTTTTGGCAACACTTATGTACGGAAAGTCTGTTGTTGGTGAGACAGAGAGTTGGGCCGTGCACCTCCCTCAGCGCTCTCTGTATGCGCAATAGACGGATTGATGCCACGCGATCACAGAAGCCGGGACGGATATGAGGCCATACTGCCAGGATATATCGCTGAAACTGCCTTCAAAGAGATACATCTCCAGCCTGATCGCAATGGCCTGAATGACAATCAGAAACAGCAGCAGCGACGAGACTGGTCTCAGCTTGAGCGCAGCAACAATGGCGAGCAGAACCGCCCCGCCCACCAGCGCAACAACCAGCGCCACAACGAAAGTCACGGCAGCGATATAGACGAGTTCCAGACCAATCGAACGGGCCGCTATTCCCACGAGAACCGCATGGGCCAGCGCCGCGAAGATGGATGTCGCAATGGCCGCAGGAAAGAGGCGGCGAAATAGGGGCTGCGTTTCGCGCATGTGATTCAGATTTCCCGCACTCTTCCCCTGTTTCGCGAAACCTCGTTTCGACAGGCGGTCGCTTCTTCACCCTTCGGCAAGCATTGCCACGCGCAGAACCGCAAGTCGATGCTCCAGTTTATGCAGGTTTTGAAACAGACATATACAGAGAATTCTGCAACCGTTCCGTACAATGCGGTGGCTCGCGGCGGTCAACGGTATTTGGGAGAATGCAGGTGATGCATGGCGGAGGGAGTGGGATTCGAACCCACGAGACGGTCACCCGCCTGCCGGTTTTCAAGACCGGTGCCTTCAACCGCTCGGCCATCCCTCCGGAACTTTCCGGGCGCTTGTACAGTCCGGCCCCGTCGCGCGTCAACTTATTCTGCACGCTGCGAACCGGTTTCTCTGAAGGCCCACCGTTTGCCCCGCCGCGCCCATAGCTGCATGCCTCGCGCATTTCGGCCATGCGCTTTCGCGCGATTTGCGTCCTGCTGCGCGCTTGCCTAGAAAGGACGCGTGCAGACCAGTCGGGTCGGCCGGATCAAGAAGCGAAGTCATTCATGCCATCAGATATCATTCCCGTTTTCGACGGTCACAACGATGCGCTCCTGCGCCTCTATGAAAGTGGCCAGTCCAATGCCGAGCAGTCCTTTCTGGACGGAACGACCGAAGGCCATATCGACCTGCCGCGCGCCCGCAAGGGCGGACTTGCCGGCGGCCTCTTCGCCATCTTCCCGCCGCCGATTGCCGAGCGCGGACCGAACGGAAAGCGTATCCGTCCGGAAGACGGCGCGTTTCCGCAGCTCTCGCAGGCCGATGCGCTGAACTCGACGCTCGCCATGGCCGCCATTCTCATGCGGCTTGAACGCGCCGCGCAGGGACGCTTTGCCGTGTGCCGCACCTCCGGCGACATTCGAAGCGCCATGGCTGTCGGCGCGCTCGCGGCGGTGTTTCACATCGAGGGTGCGGAGGCGATCGGCCCCGATCTCGACCTCATCGATGTTCTTTATGGCGCAGGCCTGCGCTCCATCGGCCCGGTGTGGAGCCGGTCCAACATTTTCGGTCACGGCGTGCCGTTCCGCTTCCCCTCCTCGCCCGACATTGGCGACGGGCTCACCGATGCCGGCAAGGCTCTGGTGCGCAAGTGCAATGCGCTCAAGATGATGGTCGACCTGTCGCACCTGAACGAGAAGGGGTTCCGCGATGTGCAGGCCATCAGCGATGCGCCGCTGGTTGCAAGCCATTCCAATGTCCACGCCATCAGCGAGCAGTCGCGCAATCTCACCGCCTGGCAGCTTGACGCCATTCGCGAGACGGGCGGTCTGGTCGGCCTCAATTTCGCGGCCGGTTTCCTGCGCCCCGACGGCCACTCCAACGCGGACACCGATCTCGAAGTGATGCTGCGCCATCTGGATGCGCTGCTTGAGGCGCTCGGCGAGGACGGCGTGGCGTTCGGCTCCGATTTCGACGGCGCGCTGATGCCGCAGGCGATTGGCGACGCAGCCGGCCTTCCAAATCTGCTGAACGCAATGGAGGCCCATGGCTATGGGCGCGAGCTGGTCGAAAAGATCGCCTGGCGCAACTGGCTCGGCCTTCTCGAGCGCACCATTGGCTGATTCAGGCGTGACAGAGCAGAAAGGAACAGGCCGGATGCGACCGTCCAAGGACATCGCCAGACTGCTTGAAATCATGCGCGCCCTGCGCAATCCGGAAACGGGTTGCCCCTGGGATGTGGAGCAGGATTTCTCGACCATCGCGCCCTATACGATTGAAGAGGCCTATGAGGTCGCCGACGCCATCGAGCGCGGCGACATCGACGATCTGCGCGACGAACTGGGCGACCTGCTTCTGCAGGTGGTTTTCCATGCCCGCATTGCCGAAGAGGATCAGCAATTCGATTTCGGTGACGTGGTGGAAGCGATCACGACAAAGATGATTCGCCGCCATCCGCATGTGTTCGGCGACGCCGAGGCCCGCGGCCGTGGCATGGCCAAGGGCATGTGGGACGAGATCAAGGCGCAGGAAAAGGCCGAACGCCTTGCCCGCCGCCTGCAGAGCGGCGCACCCGACGAGACAATCGCCTATCTGGATGAGGTGCCGCGCGCCCTGCCCGCGCTCATGCGCGCCCACAAGCTGCAGTCACGGGCTGCGCGTGTCGGGTTCGACTGGGGCGAAGCCGGGCCGGTTCTCGACAAGATCGAGGAAGAGATCGGCGAATTGCGCGAAGCGCTTGCCGAGGGCGACGACGCCCATGCGGCCGAGGAATATGGCGACCTTCTGTTCGCCGTGGTCAATCTGGGCCGCCATCTGGGGCATGATCCCGAGGCAGCCCTTGCCGGCACGAATGACAAATTCCGTCGGCGGTTCGATTTTGTGGAGCGTGAACTCAAAAAGGCCGGCCGCTCGCTCGACGAATCCGGCCTCGAAGAGATGGAAACGCTCTGGCAGCGGGCCAAGACCGAAGCGAAATAGGCGTGGCTGCCGGCAGCTTTACCTGCCGCCGGCAAGACGTTCCTGGATTTCAGCGCGCGCCGTCTGCGTCACGCGCACGGTCAACGTGATGCTGCCATCGTCATTGTCCGTACGCCCGGTCACATCGCCATTGCGATAGATCCAGTCGATCAGCGACATCTGGTGCGGGGCGAGATCGACCGTCATCGGCGCGACAGCACCCGAGATATGCTCTTCGATCAGGTCGAGCAGTTCGGGAACGCCCTCACCCGTGATGGCGGAAATGGCGAGCGGCGCATCGCTTGCGCGCATGCCTTCGAGCAGCGCGCGGCGCTGTTCGGCGTCCAGATTGTCGACCTTGTTCCACACTTCCAGAACCCGTGTGCGGTCCGAGGCGTCAACACCCAGATCGCCGAGAATTGCGGCCACATCGGTTGCCTGAGCCGTGGTGTCGGGGTCGGAAATGTCGCGCAGATGCACGACGAGATCGGCCTCGACCACTTCTTCGAGCGTTGCGCGGAACGCGGCGACGAGATGCGTCGGCAGGTCCGAGATGAAGCCCACCGTATCGGAAAGGATGATGATCGTGCCGTGCGGAAGCGTGACGCGCCGCAATGTCGGATCAAGCGTGGCGAAGAGCATGTCTTCCGCCATCACGCTCGCACCGGTCAGGCGGTTGAACAGCGTCGACTTTCCTGCATTGGTGTAACCGACAATGGCGACGATGGGGAACGGCACCTTGCGGCGCTTCGAGCGGTGCAGATCGCGCGTGCGGCGCACATGCTCCAGCTCTTTCTTGAGCCTTGTGATGCGCTCCTGAAGCTGACGTCTGTCGGCCTCGATCTGGGTTTCACCGGGACCGCCCATGAATCCGCCGCCGCCGCGCTGGCGTTCAAGGTGCGTCCAGCTGCGCACGAGGCGGCCGCGCTGATATTCCAGATGGGCGAGATCGACCTGAAGCCGCCCCTCCTTGGTGCGTGCGCGGCGTCCGAAAATTTCCAGAATAAGGCCGGTGCGGTCGAGCACCTTCGCCTTCAGCGCCTTTTCGAGATTGCGCTGCTGAACCGGCGTGAGCGGATGATCGATGATCACCACTTCCGCCTCCAGATCGTGGACGCGCTCGGCGATCTCGTCGAGCTTGCCCGTTCCGAGCAGTGTTGCGGGGCGCGGCGTGTTGACCGTGACGATATCGGCGGAAACGATATCGAGATCGATGGCCTCGGCCAGTCCGACCGCCTCTTCATGCCGTGCTTCAGGCGCACGCGCAGAAGCCGCGCTGCCTTCGGCAGAACGGCGTTCGTTGGTCAGAACCGGAGTGATGACAAGAGCGCGTGTGGCGAAAGGCTGCGTTGTCAGCCCTTCATCTTCTCGCTTTCCGTCAGCGGAGTTTTCTGTGTCGTCCAATCAGGAATCCCGATTGTTTTCCTCGGCGTCATAAAGCTGCACGGGCTGGCTCGGCATAATCGTCGAAATCGCATGCTTGTAGACAAGCTGCGAATGGCCATCGCGGCGCAAGAGCACGCAGAAATTATCAAATGAAGTGACAATGCCTGTCAGCTTGACACCGTTGATGAGAAAGATCGTCAGAGGGTTCTTGCTCTTGCGAACGGTGTTCAGGAACAGGTCCTGTAGGTTTTGAGATCGTTCCGCCATTTTTTGGTCTTTCACCCATTCGCTGCACTTTATGCAGCCAGTAGCGCAAATATCACATGCCTCTGTCAAGAAACTCCGCGACAGAAGTTACATGAATAATTGATGCCAGTATTTTTCGGTCGTGCTGAGCCGCTACCACCATGCGCGCTGGTTAACAGCTAGGACTTTTTTCCGCAATCTCAAAAAATGCCTCACGCAAAGAAGTTGCAACCGTGCCCGGATGACCATTCGCCACAGGCTTGCCGTCAATGTTCACGACCGGCATGACCACGCTCGTGGCGCTGGTCACGAACGCCTCGCGGGCATTCTGCGCTTCTTCCACGGAGAACGGACGCTCTTCCACCTTGAGGCCGAGACTGTCGGCGACCTTCATGACGGTTGCCCGCGTGATGCCGCGCAGAATGCCAAAATCGGCAGGCCGCGTCACCAGAGAGCCGTCCGCCGTCACGATCCAGGCATTGGTGGAAGCGCCCTCCTTCACGGTTCCATCGGGATCGACGAACCAGGCTTCCTGTGCGCCCGAATCCACCGCCGTCTGGCGCGCAAGCACGTTGGGCAGAAGGCCGATGGTCTTGATGTCCACGCGTTCCCAGCGATTGTCCGGTACGGTGATGACCGTCATGCCCTTTTCGGCCTTCCTGGCCGCAGCCACCGGGTCCATGCGCTTGGCGGTGACCACCAGTGCGGACCGCACCGGCGTGGTCGGGAACGCATGATCGCGCGGCGCAACGCCGCGCGTGACCTGGAGATAGACCATGCCGTTGTGGACATGATTGCGGCGGATGACCTCGCGCATGACGAACTCAAGCGCCTTGCGCTCGATCGGCCAGTCCATGCGAAGCTCGCGCAGCGACCGGTCGAGCCGGTCGAGATGGCCCTCCATGTCGATGATGAAGCCCCGGGAAATCTCGCAGACCTCGTACACGCCATCGCCAAGCTGATAGCCGCGATCCTCCACATGAACCATGGCGTCGTTGTGATTCGCATAACGCCCGTTCACATAAGCAATGCGTGGCATGTCGAGTTCTCCATTCTGGGTGGATGCAACCGCCAGGCCCCGGGCGGCGCGAAAAGGCAGACAGTGTTTTGCCGCCGTGCGGCGGAATTTTCAAGCGACTCAGAAAAACTCCAGGCTGACGCGGAACATCTGTTCCACCTGGCGCACCGCGCTTTCCAGCGCGAAGATCACGACCCGGTCCTTCGGCTTGATCTTGAGCGAACCGCTCGGCTTGATGACCGCGCCGTCGCGATAGACCGCGCCAATGCGCATGCCATCGGGAAACTCCACTTCGCTGAGCGGCGGGCCGACCAGCGGCGAGGTTTCCAGCGCCTCGGCCTCGATGACTTCGGCAGCGCCCCGCTGAATGTTGTGGACAGCGCGGATGCGGCCGCGCCGCACATGCTGCAGCACCTTCGAGATGGTCACCGAGCGCGGGTTCACATGCGCGTCGATGCCCAGCGTCTTGGCGAAGTCGTGATAGGTCGGATTGTTGATCAGAACGAGATTGGAGCGGCAGCCAAGCCGCTTCGCGATCACGCTTGACAGGATGTTGACC
>MRWG01001496.1_pt1 | contig 14772 bp, 13 predicted proteins | sample 1013341 | NCBI WGS metagenome assembly MRWG01 (sample SAMN06117577, study PRJNA244670) | biofilm metagenome | biome: Water; feature: Cathode Biofilm; material: Biofilm; isolation source: microbial consortium enriched at the cathode of a solar microbial fuel cell | place: USA: District of Columbia ... | reverse complement strand
GCCCGCACCCAGCCGCTGGTCGGCTATCTGCCGCTGATCAACACCGGCGAGGTCGACTTCGGCTTCTCCAACGGGGTGGAGGCCGAGTTCGCCCACTCCGGCAGCGGCAACTACGACCGCGCCAACCCGAACATCCGCCTGGTCGGCGTCATGTTCCCCTTGCGCACCGGCCTGATGGTGGTGGCCGATACCGGCATCAAGACCATCGCCGACCTGAAGGCCAAGGCCGGCGATCTGCGCATCGCCTCGGAGTACACCTCCTCCACCATCATCCCCTATTACATCGCCGGCGCGCTGGCCAACGGCGGCATGACCTACGACGACTTCCAGAAGGTGCCCGTCTCCAGCTTCGTCAAGGGCATCCACGCCCTGGGCGACGGCCTGGTCGACGTGACGCTGATCAGCCTCAATTCCGGCGCCGGCAAGCAGGTCGAGGCGAAGATGCAGAACCGCGGCGGCCTGCAGTACGTCTCCCTCGACAACTCACCGGAGGGCGTGAAGGCCTTCAAGGACTTCCTGCCGGCCGGGAAGATCGTCTCGCTGAAGCAGAACGACAACATCCCCGGCCTGAAGGAAGCCGCCAACATCATCGAGGTGCCCTGGATGATGCTGACCCACGCCGACGCGGACGAGGACCTGGTCTACCGCATGACCAAGGCGGTGGCCGAGAACAACGAAGCCTTGAAGGCCTCCTTCGGGGCCTTCGGCCGCGCCAAGCTGGCGGAGATGGCGCCGGCCAATGCCGTGCCCTATCACCCCGGCGCGCTGCGCTACTACAAGGAAGCCGGCATCACGGTCGGCGAATGAGCCCTGCGGGAGCCACCCGCCAGCGGCGGCTCCCGCAACTTCCATTGCGAAAGGAAAAGACCGTCCATGACACAGGAAATCCGAGGGACGATGACCCGGCTGACCGCCGCCGACGGCCACGAGCTGGACTGCTGGATGGAGCCCGCAAGAGGCGAGCGCCTGGGCGGCCTGGTTATCCTGCAGGAGATCTTCGGCGTCACCGACCAGCTGAAAGGCGTCGCCGCGCACTACGCCGCCCTCGGCTACGACGTCGCCATCCCGGCGCTCTTCGACCGCAAGGAACGTGGCGCGGTTTTTCCCTTCGACCAGGGTCCGAAAGGCCGCGACATCATGATGGCCGCCGACCTCTCCGAGACCATGACGGACGTCGAGGCCGCGGTGAAGGCGCTCAGCGAGAAAGGCGGCAAGGTCGCGGTCATGGGCTTCTGCTGGGGCGGCGGCCTGGCCCTGCGTGCCGCCCAGGTGCTGGACGTCGCCGGCGCGATCTCCTTCTACGGCACGCGCCTGCCGCAGTACCTGGACCGGCCGCTGAAGGCGCCGCTGCTGTGCCACTGCGGCACCGGCGACGAGCACGTGCCCATGGAGATGGTCGAGCAGATGAAGGACTACCTGCCCGAGGCCGAGGTGCAGATCTACGAGGCCGGCCACGCCTTCGCCAACGACGCCCGCCCGAGCTACCTGCCCGAGGTGGCCGAGCTGGCGCACCAGCGCAGCGAGGCCTTTCTCGCCAAGGTGCTGGGCTGAGCGCCGCCGCGCGCATGGGCGAGGACGCCGGCAGGGCGCCGCTGAGGGCGATTACCTCCGGGGCCTTCGCCGCCGCCCTGGAAAGGCTGCTGCCGCTTTACCGCAGCGCCAACGATTGCGCGGTGGAGCTGTCCTTCGGCTCCTCCTTGGGCGCGGCGCCGGATTCCATCCCCACCCGCCTGGCCGAGGGCGAGCGCTTCGACGTCTACTTCCTGGCCCGCAAGGCGCTGGACGACTTCACGGCCCAGGGCTTCATCCGCGCGGACGGCGGTTTCGACCTGGTGGAATCGAACGTCGGCGCCATGGTGCGCAGCGACGACCCGGCACCCGACATCAGCACCGTTGAGGCCTTCCGCGCGACCCTGCTGGCCTCCCGCGCCGTGGCGCACGCGGCCAGCGCCAGCGGCATCTATCTCTCCACCGAGGTCTTTCCCGCCCTGGGCATCGCCGAGCAGATGAAAGAGACGGCGCGGACCGTCTACAGCGAGCGGGTGGGCCGCGTCGTCGCGCGCGGCGAGGCGGATCTCGGCTTCCAGCAGATCAGCGAAATCCTGCCCATCGAAGGCGTGAAGATCATCGGACGGCTGCCCCCGGAGTTCCGCCGCCCCTTCGTGTTCTGCGCGGGCATCGGCGCAACGTCGAAGAAGGTGGAGGAGGCCAAACACCTGCTGCGCTTCCTGGCCTCCGAGGCGGCCGCGCCGGTCATCCGCGAGACCGGCCTCGACCCGCTGTTTCCCAAAATCCCCTGAGCGATCGCCCGGGGTGGGGGGCGCTATTCTTCACCGGCGGCGAAACCGCTGCCGGCCTGCTTATAGGCCTTGCGCGGCGGCGCGAAGATGTCCATGACCACCATGCCCTCGTCGCCCGCCACCATGGTGTGCGGCAGGTCGCCCGGCGTGCGCCAGAAATCGCCGGCCTTCACCGCCACCTCCTCGTCGCCCTGGTAGCGCAGGCCGGAGCCGGAAAGGCAGTGGCCCCACTGCTCCTCGGGGTGGTGATGCAGCGTGCCCTTGGCGCCCGCTTCGAAGCGCACGATCGAGATCTGCGCATGCTCGCCCGAGAAGACCGTCGTCGTGATCCCCGGCGCGAGCTCCCGGGGAACCCCGCCCTCGGCGCTGTCGATGTTGAAGAAAAGCTGCTCCTGCATGGTCTTGATGGGCCTCCCTCTGTGGCGGGGTCTTGCGCCGCCCGCAGGCGGCCTGCCGCCGTCCTTTTTCACCCGGCCAGTGTCGCATCTGGCGCCGGCCCTGTCGCCCCATTGCGGCGGAAAATAGCCGTTTCTTATACCCCCTGGGCAAGATTGATGTGGCCCGCTCCGGGCGCGGTGGCGATAGTGACCCCACCTCAGGCTGCGGAAGAGGCGGCCGGCCGAGCTAAAGGATGCTTGAGATGGCCAGAATCGTCGGAGGGATCGGCGCCTCGCACTCGCCGACCATCGGTTTCGCCAAGGATACCGACAAGGCCGCCGACCCCGCCTGGGCGCCGATCTTCGCGGGCTTCGAGGAGATCAAGCGCTGGGTCAAGGCGCAGGACATCGACGTCCTCTTCATGATCTACAACGACCACATCTCCTCCTTCTTCTTCGACCACTATTCCGCCTTCGCGCTGGGCGTGGACGACAGCTACCTTCCCGCCGACGAGGGCGGCGGCCCGCGCGACGTGCCGCCGCTGAAGGGACACGCGGCCCTGGCCCGCCACATCGCCGCGGCCCTGGTCGCCGACGAGTTCGACATGTCCTTCTTCCAGGCGAAGCCGCTGGACCATGGCTGCTTCTCGCCGCTGTCGATGATCGCCGGCGGCAAAGAGGGCTGGTCCGGGAGCATCGTGCCGCTGCAGGTCGGCGTGCTGCAGTTCCCCATCCCCAACGCCAAGCGCTGCTACAAGCTGGGCAAGTCCCTGCGCAAGGCGGTGGAGAGCTTCCCCGACGACGGCCTGAAGGTCGCGGTCATGGCCACCGGCGGCCTGTCGCACCAGGTCCACGGCGAACGCTGCGGCTTCAACAACGAGGACTGGGACGAGAAGTTCCTCGACCTGCTGGAGAACGATCCCGAAGCGCTGGCCGACATACGCCTGGCGGACTATGCGGAGCAGGGCGGCCTGGAAGGCGCCGAGGTCATCATGTGGCTGATCATGCGCGGCGCGCTGTCGGACAAGGTGACGCGCGTGCATCGGACGACCTACCTGCCCTCCATGACCAACATCGCCACGGTGATCTACGAGGACCTGCGCGGCCGGCCCTCGCCGCAGGAGGTCGAGGCCTATCGCCGGCACATGACCCACGAGCTGGCCGGCGTCGAGAAGCTGGAAGGCACCTACCCCTTCACCCTGGAGCGCAGCCACAAGGCCTTCCGCGTGAACGACTTCCTGCACCGGCTGATCTTCCCCGAACACCGCAAGCGCTTCCTGGAGGACCCGGAAGCATTGTTCGAGGACTTCGCCCTGACAGAGCAGGAACGCGACCTCATCCGCGGGCGCAAGTGGATCGAGATGATCCGCTACGGCGTCAGCTTCTTCGTCATCGAGAAGATGGCCGCCGTCGTGGGGCAGTCCAACCCGGAGATCTACGCCGCCTTCCGTGGCGAGGACCTGGCGACCTTCCAGAAGTCCCGCAAGGTGGCGATGCAGTACTCGGTGGCCGGCGGCGACAAGGCCAAGGAACTCGGCAAGCGCTAAGGCTTCGCCTCGCGCTGCTGGGCCTCGCGGGCCAGCGCCGCCAGGCGGTAGAAGCCGTGCGCCATCTTCGAATAGGGCGTCAGCAGGAAGAAGGCGAGCACCGACCCCAGGTGCAGCGCCAGCAGCCAGGGCACTACCGCCGTTCCGCCCGCCGCGTAGAGCACGAGGCCCGAGAGGCTGACGAAGAACAGCAGCAGCACGAAAGCCATCTCGCCGCCCCAGACGCGCGGTGCGCCAAGGTCGCGCTGGCCCCTGGTCTTCAGCATGGCCAGGCGCAGCGTGCCGAGGCACAGCAGGACGCCCCCTGAAAGGCCGAGCAGCTTGGGCAGGCTGAACAGGGAATAGGGCGCCGGCATATCGAAGAGGTAGTGCATCAGCGTCGCGACGCTGGTCGCGGCGAAGCACAGCAGGAAGCCGTAGAGCGTCGCCTGGTGGGCGAAGCGCCGCTCGTTGGAATAGCGGTCGCCCTTTTCGAAGTTGCAGCCCTGCCCCTGGCCGCCGTCGAGATTGCGCAGCACCGCCGCGTCCTTGAAGGCTGCGGCCAGGTGGCGTCCGCGCAGCGCCGTGCCGCCGACCTCGCGCCAGTAGCGCCGGAGCCCGACGGCCAGCGCGGCCAGCGGCAGGAGAAAGGCCGGCAGGAAGACCGCCACCATGGCGTTGTGCGACAGGAAGGCATAGAAGCCCTGCCCCGCCTCCGGGCGCAGCGACTGGATCAGCAGCAGCAGGAAGGCGAAGCCGGCGACCAGCGCGGCCGCGACCGCCACGCCGTGGCGGTGGAAGATCCGGCCCAGCGCCGCGGGCCAGGCGCAGCGGGTCCAGCTGTCCTGGCGCACCGCTGCCAGGGCGCCGGGCACATTGAGATCGAACTCGTGGGGCGCGGTGTACTGGCAGGAATAGTAGCAGCCCCGGCAGTTGTGGCAGAGGTTGGCGAGCTGGGTCATGTCGCCGTCGCTGAAGGCCTTCTGCCGCGTCATCGCCGGAAAGACGGCGCAGAAGCCCTCGCAGTAGCGGCAGGCGTTGCAGATCTCGATCTGCCGCCGCGCTTCGGCAAGGGCCGCCTCGCCTTCGGCGTCGCCGGCGAACTGCAGGAGGGAGGGAGAAGTTGTGTCAGAGGACATGGTCAGCCGCCTCCCTGCCGGCGATGCGCCCGAAGACAGTGCCGATGGTCATCCCGAAGCCGGCGAGATAACCCTCGCCCAGCACGTTGCCCGCCATGATCTCCCCCGCCGCCCAGATGTTGGCGTAGCGCCCGTGATTGCCGGTGACCCGCGCCGTCTCGTCGACCTTGAGGCCCAGGTAGGTGAAGGTGACGCCGGGGCGCAGCAGGTAGCCGTAGTAGGGCGGCGTATCGAGGGGGCGCGCCCAGTTCGTCTTCTCCGGCGCCACACCCTCGGTCGCCAGGCCGTCCAGTTCGGTGGGATGGAACGTCCCCTCCCGGCAGGCCCGGTTGAAGCCCTCGACCGTCTCCTTCAGCGCCGGCGCCGGCAGACCCAGGCGCTGGGCCAGCCCTTCGATGGTCTCGGCCTTTTCCGGCGGGAAGACCGTGGGCATGAAGAGGTCGATGCTCTTGTGGTCGATGATCGCGTAAGCCATCTGGTCGGGCTGCGCCGCCACCAGCCGCCCCCAGATGGCATAGCGCTTCGGCCAGACGTCCTCGCCTTCGTCGTAGAAGCGCTGGCCGTCCTTGTTCACGACGATGGAGAAGGGCACGCAGTCGATGCGCGTGGCGATGCCGCCGTCGTACTTCGGCGCCCGCCCGTCGATGGCGACCGCGTGGCACTGGGTCGGATCGCCGATGCTCTCCGCGCCCTGGTCCAGCAGGTCCTTCAAGACCACGCCCCTGTTGTAGGGCGTGCCGCGGATCAGGAAGTTGCGCGCCGAAGGTCCCCAGGCGCGCGCCAGCCAGTCGATATCGGCCTGGAAACCGCCGGCGGCCAGCACCACCGCCTTGCCCTCGACCCGCAGCATCTCGCCGCCCAGCTCCACTTCCACATGGGTGAAGCGGCCGTCCCCGATCCCGACGTGGACGACCTGGGCGTCATAGACAGCGCGCACGCCCAGGTCCTCCGCTGTGTTGTAGTAGGCGTTGACCAGGGCCTTGCCGCCGCCCAGGAAGAAGGCGTTGGTCCGCGACAGGGAAAGCGTGCCGGAAAGCGAGGGCTGGAAGCGCACGCCGTGGGCCTCCATCCAGGGCAGGCAGGCCTCGGACTCGCGAATGGCCATGCGGGCGAGGCCCTCGTCGGTCTTGCCCTTGGTGACCACCAGCAGGTCCTGGAAGTACTCCTCTTCCTCGTAGGTGTCGGTCAGGACCGAGAGCGGGCCGCGGTGCATGCAACGGAAGTTGCGGGTATGGCGGCTGTTGCCGCCGCGGTAGGGCTTCGGCGCGCCTTCCAGGATCAGCACGGAAGCACCCTTCTCCGCCGCCGTGATGGCGGCGCAGAGCGCCGCGTTGCCGCCGCCCACCACCACCACGTCCCAGGTGGTCTCAACTAGGGATTTCTCTACCATCTCGCTTTCCATGGAGAACAGATCAGCGCATCGCGGGCCGTTGCCGGATCATTCGCCGGATCATGCGCCGTCCGGAAGGACGACGGCGCGCAGCTGGCGCAGGCGGGCGCGGTGCGCCGCCTCGATATGCCGGCGCATGACCTGTTCCGCCCGCGCGGCGTCGCGGGCGCGCAGGGCATCCAGAACCTCCGCATGCTCCGCGACGGCCTCGCGCACGCGGTCCGATTCGGAGAGGGTCGAGCGTCCGAGGATCAGCAGCGTCTTTTCCAGGCTATCCACCGACCGGGTCAGGTAGCGGTTGCGCGCCGCGTCCAGGAGCGTGCGGTGGAACTGCTTGTTCAGCGCAAAGCTTCTGAGGCCGTCGCCCTCGGCGGCGCGCAGCTCCTCGTTCAGGGCTTCCAGCTCAGCGATCTCGACGTCGGAGGCGGCGCGCGCGGCCAGCCGCGCGGCGGTGCCTTCCAGCACCGCGCGCATCTCGTAGAGCTCCATCACCTCCGCGTAGTCGAGGGTGCGGATGGTCGCGCCGACCCGCGGCACGTGGACGACCAGGCCGTCTGCCTCCAGCTGCCGGATGGCGTCGCGCACCGGCGTGCGGCTGATGCCCAGGCGGTTGGCCAGCTCGACCTCGCGCAGCCGGGTGCCCGGCAGCAGGGCGCCGGAGGCGATCTCGTCGAGCAGCCGCTGATAGGCGGTCTTGCCCTGCAGCGCCTCTGGCGCCGGGGCGGCGATCTTGTTGGCGCGCGGCGCGGCCACGGTTATCTCTCCTGCTTTATTGTATTCTTTTGTATACAATATTAGGCAGCGTCTTTCAAGGCCTTCAGGGCGTTGAAATGGCGCGCTTTTTCCGGAACCTGCTCACCCCGTCCAGACAGCGCCGGGCACATAGATCTCGCCGCGGGCCAGCAGCCGCGCCGTGCGCAGCAGGCCGGCAGAGCGCAGCTCGAAGGTCCCGCCCTTCATCTCGTAATCGACGGTGACGTCGATCCTGCCGGAGGCGTGCTCGATGGTGACCACCGCCGGCTGCCCTTCGGCCGAGTTGCTTTCCGGGGGCGCCGCCAGGCCCTCGGCCACGGTGCCGGGGGTCAGCGTGCAGGAGGCCAGGCACTGGGAGCCGGTGACCGCCATGCTGGGGTGGCAGTTCCAGGGCATGAAGTAGCGCGCCGAGATGGTGCCGCCCTCGCGCGCCTTGGAGAGAATGCCGAACTTCGGGGTGACCGACTTGGAGACGTCGCCCAGGCCCATCATCTCGCCGGCCTTGCGGCGGATCGGCTCCATGCGGTCGTAGAAGGCCTTGTTGGCGTCCAGTTCCTCGCGCGTCTCATAGCCGGTGAGGCCGAAGTCCGCGGCCCGCGCGATGACCATGGGCATGGCGACGTCCATGCAGGTCACCTCGATGCCGTCGATCTCCTCGCGCAGCTTGCCGGTGGGCAGCAAGGCGCCGCAGCTCGACCCCACCACGTCCATGAAGTTCAGCAGCACCGGCGCCGCGGTGCCGGGCACGCCGTCGATCGCCGCCGCGCCTTCGTATTTCACCTTGCCGCCCGGCGTCTGGACCACGGCCTCGACCAGGGCGCCGGTGTTGACGGCGTGGATGCGGATGCGGGTCTCGCCCTCGGCCGGCTCGAAGAGGCCCATCTCGATGGCCGCCGGGCCGACGCCGGAGAGCATGTTTCCGCAGGTCGGCTTGTAGTCGACGAGGCGCTCCTCCACCGCCACCTGGCCGAAGAAGTAATCGATGTCGGCGTCCTCGCGCTCCGACCGGCTCAGCATGACGACCTTGGTGGTCACCGCGGCGCCGCCGCCGATGCCGTCGATGTTCAGCGGATGGCCGGCGCCCACGGCGGCAATCAGCACTTGCGAGAGTTCGTCGAGATCCTCCGGCAGGTCGGCCCGCTTGAAATAGGGGCCGCGCGAGGTGCCGCCGCGCATGAAGAGGAACGGGATAGCCGTTTGGGTCATAGAGCGATGTTTCCCCTTTGAGAGCGCAGAAACCGCCGGCGCCCGGGGCCGGCGCCCGGCGTCAGCGTCGGTATACAAGCGGATACAATAAGGCCCGTCAAGGCGGGGTCAAGACGGAGAGCGCCGTCACTCCGGCCGGTCTCGACTGCCGACATTCCAAAGCCGCCCGACAGGGCCCAAAGACGGCACAAAAGCTGCCTTTTTCCCCGGAATTGGCGTATTTTTGGTTTTAGGTTCGGGCCCGTTTCGTCGACAATAGAGGCCTGACTTCAAAGCTTAGCCTTCAAGGGGATTCCGGTGAGCAGCGCAGACGATCGCAGGGGCGACGATCAAAGAGGAAACGGCGGCGGTCCCCTGACCACCCGCGTGCAGGCGGCGATCGAGAACATGATCATGAACGGCGAGCTGCGCGGCGGCGACCGGGTGAACGAGATCGCCCTGTCCGAAAAGTTCGGCACCAGCCGGGGGCCCCTGCGCGAAGCCTGCCGGGCCCTGGCCCAGGAAGGCCTGCTGGTCGCCATTCCCAACCGCGGCGTCTTCGTGCGCGAACTCGACCTTCGTGAAGCCCTGGAGGTCTACGACATCCGCTCCGCCCTCGACGAGCTGATGGGCCGGCTGATCGCCGACCAGGCGACCGACGCGCAGATCGCCTCGCTCTTCGATCTGGTGGACAAGATGGACCGCGCCGCCGCCGAGCGCGACTTGGAGAGCTACTACCCGGCGAACCTGGAGTTCCACAACGCCCTGCTGGCTTATGCCAACAACCGCCGCCTGGAACGCCTCTACAAGAGCCTGATCAAGGAGCTGCACCTCTTCCGGCGCAAGGGCCTGCTGCAGTCCGGCTCCATGCGGATCTCCAACGAGGAGCACCGCCAGATCGTCGAGGCCATCGCCTCGCGCGACCCCATCGCCGCGGGCGTTTCGATGAAGAGCCACGTGCTGGCCGCCAAGCATCGCCTGCTGGCGGCCATGGAGGCCTCGCGCGCCCAGGAGATCACCGGGGCGCGCGAGGCCTCCGCCTCACAGCGGCGGGGCGTCTAGCGTCCTTTGAATTGGGGGTCGCGCTTTTCCATGAAGGCGCGGCGGCCTTCCTTGTAGTCCTCGCTGGCGAAGCAATCGGCGACCAGGCGGTCGCAGAGCGCGAGGTCGGTATCCTCGGGATCCTTCAGGACCTCGTTGGTGATGGCCTTCATGGCCTTGACCGTCAGCGGCGCGTTGCCGGCGATGCGCCCGGCGACGCCAGCCACGAAGCTCTCCAGTTCCTCCTCCGGCAGCACTTTCTGCACGAAGCCGAGGCGAAAGGCTTCCTCGGCGTCGATGCGCTCGGCCGAGAACATCAGGTACTTGGCCGCCGAGGGGCCGACAGCGTTAATCAGCCGGCGGATCGCGTGATAGGGATAGCCCAGCGCCAGGCGCGCCGCCGGCATACCGAACTTCGACTTGGCAGAGCAGAAACGCAGGTCGCAGGCGGCGGCGAGGTTCAGGCCGCCGCCCAGGCAGTAGCCGTTGATCATGGCGATGGTCGGTTTGGCGAAAAGCTCGACCCGCTCGTAGACGCCCTTGATGCGCTCGTTGTAGTGGTGCACGGCTTCCTCGGAACCGCGCTCCTTCTCGAACTTCGAGATGTCGGCGCCGGAGACGAAGGACTTGCCGCCCGCGCCCGAGAGCACCACGACGCGCACCTCGCCGTCGGCGGCGAAGTCGTCGAGGATGCGGTCCGCCGCATCCCACATCTCCAGGGAGACCGCGTTGTGCTTTTCCGGATTGTTGAAGATCAGATGACCGATCGCGCCGTCCCTGCGGCCGAGCATCTTGTCGCTCTGCTGATCCGTCGCTGCCTCACTCGCCATAACTCTACTCTCCATTTCGACGGCTAAATGACCTGGCGTTGCCGCAGATCGCTGACACGGTCGCCGTCATAGCCGATCTCCGCAAGAATTTCCTGGGTGTGCTCGCCCCGCTCCGGCGGATGCTGCACGATGCGGCTGGGCGTGCCGGTCAGGACGACCGGCTGACCCAGCAGCTGCGTCTTGCCGAAGGGCAGGGTATCGGCATCCTGGGCGATCCCCAGATGCTGAACCTGCGGGTCTTCGAAGACCTCGTCGATGCGGTTGATCTCGCCGCAGGGCACGCCCTTGTCCAGCAGCATGGTCACCAGCTCGCTGCTCTTCCAGGTCTTGGTGATCGCTTCGATCTTTTCATTCAATTCGTCGCGGCGCGCCAGGCGCGCGGCGTTGTCCTTGTAGTCTTCACAGTCGATCCATTCGGCGCGGTCCACCGCCTTGGCGAAGCGCTGCCAGATGGTCTCTCCCGCCACCGCGATATTGACGGCGCCGTCCACGGTCTTGAAGACGCCGGTGGGCACGCTGGTGGGATGGTTGTTGCCGGCCTGCGCCGGCACCTCGCCCTTGGTCAGCCAGCGGGCCGCCTGGAAATCCAGCATGAAGATCTGCGACTGCAGCAGCGAGGTGTGCAGCCATTGGCCCTCGCCCGTCTTCTCGCGGCTGATCAGGGCGACCAGAATGCCGTGGGCGCAGAACAGCCCCGCCGTCAGGTCGGCCAGCGGGATGCCGACGCGGTAGGGCCCGCGCCCCGGCTCTCCCGTGATCGACATCAGCCCGCCCATGCCCTGGGCGATCTGGTCGAAGCCCGGTCGCTCGGAATAAGGCCCGTCCTGGCCGAAGCCGGAGATGCTGGCCAGGATGATGCGCGGGTTGATCGCCTTCAGCGCCGGGTAGTCGATCTTCAACCGCTCCTTCACGTCGGGGCGGAAGTTCTCGATGACCACGTCGGCTTTTTCGACCAGCTTGTAGAAAATCGCCAGGCCCTCGGGGTCTTTCAGATTGAGGGTCAGGCTGCGCTTGTTGCGCTGCAGGTTCTGGAAGTCGGGCGTGTTGCGGCCGGCGCCCAGCGCCCCGTCGGGCTCCAGGCTCTCCGGCGGCTCGATCTTGATGACGTCGGCGCCCCAGTCGGCGAGCTGGCGGGCCGCCGTCGGGCCCGAGCGCACGCGCGTCACATCCAGCACGCGGATGTGCGAGAGGGCTTCAGAGGCCGGAACATGGGTCATACCTGTCTCCTCACTCCCGGTTTTAGCCCGGATTTCCCAAACTTTGGCTGCGCGTCATCGCCTCAGGAAGTCCGGTGGGCAGGAGAAGCCCGAAAAGCGTAGCAGGAACTACGGTTGAGGGCTTCGACGCCCCCAGCGGACTTCCTGAGGCGACCCGAAGGGCGGGGCGAATTTGCCGACAGGCAGCGTCAAGCCGTTTGCCCGTATTCCCGATACGCTCTTCGCGTCTTTCCTGGCCTGTCGGCAAATTCGCCTCCGTGACGTCCACCATAGTTTGAGAAATCCGGGCTAACTCTGCCGCGCAACGTGCTTCAGGTCGCCGGCGCCCGCGCCGGTGAAGGCGCCGCGCGCGAAGGCGGCCAGCGCCTCGGCCTGGCCGTCGCTCCAGCCGCCGAAGCGCAGGTTGCCGCGGAACTTTTCCCACAGCTCGGCCTCCTCCAGCGGTGCGCCGCGGCCGCCGCGCAGGCAGGGCTGGTTGGCTTCCAGCCGCCGGCCGTCCTTCAGCGTCACGATCAGGTCGCCGGTGTAGTTCCGGGGATACTCGTTCTCCGGGTCGATCTCATAGGTCACCTTGGCCGCCTGGGCCAGCACCGCCGGGTCGGCGATGCGCGCCTCGGTGAACTGCTCCAGGCCCGCGCCGCCGTCCTGCAGCGCCACCGCGACGCAGTAGGGCACCGAGAACTTGGCGCCGTAAGGCGTCGAGGGCCGGGCCTTTTCGGCGCGCGGCTCCCACAGGCGGTGCACCGTGCCCTCGCCGACCTTGGCGACGATGGTCTCGATCTCCGAGAGGTCGCCGATCTGCCCGCGCAGCTTCAGGGCGCAGTCGATGAAGGGCTGCGCCATGGTCCCGCAGGCATAGGGCTTGAAGGCCAGGTTCGCGACCTCCCAGCGGCGGCCCCAGCCCTTGCCCAGATGCGAGAAGTCGCGCGGGATGCCCGGCACGGCAAAGGCATGGAAGGCGCCGTGCTCGCCCTCGAAGACCGTGCGCGGCCCGATGAAGCCGCTTTCCGCCAGCCGCGCCGCGCGCCAGCCCGCGCCGGCCGCCCAGCCGGGATGCAGGCGCTTGGTCCAGGTGCCCTCGGCCAGGTACTCGATGATGCCCGAGGCCAGGGAGCCGACGATGCCGAGCGCCGAGGCGATCTGCGCCGGCGGCAGGCGCAGGGCGGTCGCCACCCCAGCCGCCGCGCCGAAGGCGCCGCAGACCGCGGTGGGATGGAAGCCCTGGCGGTGCATGGCGGTGGGCGCGACCAGGGCGAGCCGGCAGATCAGCTCGGCGCCGACGGCCAGGCCCCGCAGCAGGTCGTCGCCCGAGAGGTTGCGCTGCTCGCCGGCCGCCAGGATGGCCGGCACCATGACCGCGCCGACATGAACCGGCGTGCCCTCGAAGGTATCGTCGTAATCCTCGCCATGAACGGCGGTGCCGTTGGCCAGCGCCGCGGTCATCACGTCGAAGCCGCCGGGCCGGCCGACGATGCTGCAGGGCCCCTCGCCGTCGGCGGCCTGGACGATGGACTCGATGTAGGCTTCGCGCCGCGCCGCCACCATGAGCCCCAGTGAGTCCGTCAGGGTGCGGGTCAGCGCCGCACGCACCGCCGGGGGGATCGCCTGCGCGCTGAGGCCATCGGCCCAGCCGGCGATGACCTCGGCCAGCGCCGCCTGTTCTTCCCTCAGGATGCCGGCCTCGCTCATGGCAGATAGGTCCCGCCGTTGACGTGGAAGGTCTGGCCGGTCAGGTAGTCGGACTCCGGTCCGCAGAGCAGGGCGATGACGGCGGCGACCTCTTCCGGCGTGCCGCGCCGCCCGACCGGCGGCAAGGCCTTGCCGGGATGCTGGCCGCGCGCGCCCGCCGAGGCGCCGCGTTGGGTCTCGATCTCGCCGGGGACGACGCAGTTGGCGGTCACGCCGCGCCCGGCGTATTCGATCGCCAGCGCCTTGGACAGGCCGACCAGGGCGGCCTTGGAGGTCACGACATGGGCCCGCTTCGCCGCGCCCATGTGGCCGGACATGCCGCCGATGTTGATGATCCGCCCCCAGCCCGCTTCCAGCATCGGCGCGATCACGGCGCGGGCGCAGAGGAAGGCGGCGTCGAGGTTGATCGCCAGGACGGCGCGCCACTCCGCCAGATCCATCTCCTCGAAAGGCACGGCCCGGCGCAGCGCCGCGTTGTTGACCAGCACCGCCGGCCGGCCCAGCGCGCGCGCCGCCTCAACCAGCTGCCGGGACGTCGCCTCCTCGGTGAGGTCGCCGAGCATCACCATGGCCGTGCGCCCCCCCTGCTCGACCTGGTGCGCCGTCTCCTCGGCACCTTCCCGGTCAGCGCCGCTGTGCACCAGCACGGCGAAGCCCTGGCGCGCCAGCGCCAGCGCCGCCGCGCGGCCGATGTTGCGTGCCGCGCCGGTGACGATCGCCACCCGGTATGATTCTCCCGCGCTCATCGCCTCCCCTCAAGTCGCCTCATTGGCCGAGCGGCGCCTGTCGCGCAACAGGGCCCAGAGCGGCGAGGACAGGCTGAGCACGGTCAGCGCGAAGAACAGCAGCACGATGGGGCTTTCGAAGAGGCGCAGGAAGTTGTTGTCGTAGATGATCATCGACTGGGAGAAGGTCTCCTCCACCAGCTTGCCGAGGATCAGGCCCATCACCAGCGGGGCCGGCGAGAAGCCGTGGCGCATCATGAGAAAGCCGACGATGCCGGAAATCAGCATCACCCAGACGTCGAACATCGAGGCGCCGTAGGCGTAGGAGCCGATCATCGAGAAGACGAAGACCGCCGGCCACAAGAGGCGGTTCGGCACGAAGGTGACGAGAGAGAAGAACTTCGCGCCGACCAGGCCGATGACCAGGAAGCCGAGGTTGGCGATCAGCATGGCGCCGAAGATGGCGTAGATGAACTCCGGCGTCTCGTTGATCAGATAGGGTCCCGGCCGGAAGCCGTGCATGATGAGGGCGGCCAGGATCAGCGCCGTGGAGCCGCTGCCCGGAATGCCCAGCGCCAGCGTCGGCACCATGGCGCCGCC
>MRWG01001495.1_pt1 | contig 14795 bp, 12 predicted proteins | sample 1013341 | NCBI WGS metagenome assembly MRWG01 (sample SAMN06117577, study PRJNA244670) | biofilm metagenome | biome: Water; feature: Cathode Biofilm; material: Biofilm; isolation source: microbial consortium enriched at the cathode of a solar microbial fuel cell | place: USA: District of Columbia ... | reverse complement strand
GACATACAGCGCGACCTGGCCTGGATAGCTGCCGCCGGCGCCGGCCATCCACTCGTCGATGGCGGCCACCAGTTTCGGTGCATTCTGGGGCGATGTGGCGAATGACGTGACGTCCCAGCCGGGACCCCCGTGGGCCAGTGCGGTCAGCAGGGACAACGCCAGACAGAGCGGTAGTGTCTTTCGGATATTCATGATTGGTCCTTCCACGGCCAGCGTGGAGTCGTCGGAGACCTGAGTGGACACATCAGAACGAGGTGGACGGGATACTGCGAGGCGTCGACCGGGACGGCTTCTGAACGGCGTGTGCTGCCCGACGGCGTGACGTCGAGTCCGCCAGAGGGCCGTTCAGGGTACGCCTGCGGCGTCGAGGCCACAACGTCCGTGATCAACGGCGTTCGATTCGCGTTGGAGTCACACGATGCCTTTCCACATAATCCGGTGAGATCGGGTCCGCTGGCGGACGCCCTCAGCAAGGAGGCCAATTCCGTGAACGAGGTTCGGCAGCGCGTCAAACACCACATGCCCGCAGTGCTGTTGACGCTGCTGAGCATCGTCCAGGCCCTCGCGCTGGAGCTGATCTGGTCCCGGGGTACCGAGCTTGCCTACCTCGATCAGCCTGGCTGGGTCGCCGCGCTGCTCTGGGCGCAGATGGCGGCCAATCTCATCGGCGTCATCGTCATCTGGGTGGTGTACGTGAGCACGGTCATGCGTTTCAGCTGGTTCCCGACCATCAGCGACTCCGTCTATCCGTTCGTGATCGGGATCGGCGAGTTCGTTCTGGTGGAGACCACCCGTCCGGGCACGCTGGGCTTCTGGTTTCTGCAGATGGCGGTAGTGTTTGCCCTGATGAACTGGGTGTCGCACCACACCTTCAGGCGGGCCCGCGCGGAACCCGAGAACGACTGGCATTTTCGAGGCACGCCAAGGGCGCGCCTGCGCGACTTCTACCCTGCGATCGCCGTGGTGATGACACTGGGCGTGGGCGGCCTCGCCTTTCTGGTCTTCGACCTGCACCCCGCCATCGGGCTCTTCGCCGTCCTGGTCGTGAACCTGCTGCTGCTGGCCCAGCTCCGCGCCGCGAAGGGCTTCTGGGAGAGGTCGCTGGGCACGAACGGCTGAACCCGGGTCGGCGACTTTCTGAACTCAGGACGTCCCGAACACCACGTAGACCGCCAGCCCAAGCATCAGGGTGGTCACGGGTCCCCAAAGACGTCGTTCGGCACGGGAGGGCGTGGCCCAGTTCGCCAGCATGCTCGGTGCCTGCACGGCCAGCGCCGCCCAGGCTGTCCAGGCCGGCCAGTGCGGAAACAGGCCGGCGGCCGAGGAGATCCCCGCCGCCATGCAGACGAGCAGCCCGATGGACAGCGCCGCTGCGATCCGCCCGGGGGCAGGCAGCGAACCTTCATGGCGGCCGCCCTGGGTCAGCCTTCCCCAGGGCGCGCCGGCCACCAGGCAGAGCTGGAAGACGATCACGACGGCGACGATCGCGGCGTACGCCATGGCGGCGATCTGAGTCATGCGTGTTGCTCTCGATGCCCCGGCATCAGCCCGGCATTCCAGGCTTCACCGCTCCCCGGCTCCCTTTCGGGACCTACACGTCGACTTCCAGTTTCTCGATGCCACGGAAGAATGGCAGGGCTCGCCATACGATCTTCTGTTCGGGCAGGGACATGTCGGGGTAGCGTTCGAACAGCTTCCGATAAACCCTGCGCGCCTCGATCCGGGCAAGCGGCGCGCCGATGCAGATGTGTGCCCCGCCACCGAAAGACAGGTGCGATCGACGTCTGATCGTGATGTCGAAGGCTTCGGGACTCTCGAAGCGTTCCGGGTCCCGGTTCGCGGCGGCGAGGGACATGAACACCGGCTGGCTCTTGTGCATCGGGCAGCCCGCTACCTCCCGATCCTCGGACAGGATCCGTGAAGTCGCCTGCACCGGGGCCTCGAATCGAAGCACTTCCTCCACCGCCTGCACGTCGAGCTTCGGATCGGCCTTGAAAGCTTCGAGTTGCTCCGGGTGAGTCAGGAACAGCCATACACCGTTGCCGATGAGGTCCGTGGTCGTCAGGTTTCCGCCGACCAGCAACGCCTGCAGATTGATGCGCAACTCTTCATCGGAGAAGTCTCCGCCATCGCTCTGGATCTGCACCATGTCGCTGATCAGATCGTTGCGAGGCTCGCTGCGACGCGCCGCCATGAGTTCCGTGAAGTAGCGATCGAGTTTCTCCCGGCTCTCTTCCATATGGGTGGTCTGCTCCGGCGTGCGCACCGGATTCAGGCCAAGAATCAGGCCTTCCGACCAGGCGCGGAATTCCTCCAACCGGCTTTCGTCCACGCCGAGAATGTGGGCGATCACGAGTATCGGCACGGGGACCGCGATCTTTTCCATCAGATCGAAGCGACCGGAGGCGGGAGCCGCGTCGATCACGCCGTCGATCAGCGCCTCGATCTCGGCCTCCATCTTCTTGATCCGCTGATAGAACGCCTGCATGAGAGGACGCCGGTTGCGGGCGTGATCAGGGTCGTCCATGAACAGAATACTGGTGCGGCTTCCCTCGGGGTCATCGGGGTCAACCAGCATCCGAGTGATCGATCCTTCTTCCGCCTTGCTGGGGTGACGGACGAAGGTGGCGTCGTTTACCGTCTCACGGATGTCTTCGGCGTGGCTCAGCAGCCAGGCTCTGGCCGTATCGTCCCGGAGCACACGGCCCTTCTCGCGGAGCGCCCGCATGCGCGGGTGCGGATCATCTCGAGCAACGGGATCGAAGGCGGATATCTCGAGGATGCTGGTCGGGGCTTCTGACGTAGAGTTCGCGTCAGCCATAGGCTTCGTCTCCGGATCGTCTGTGATGCTGGTCTCGATGGGCGATCTCGATTACTGGTGCAGCCGAGGGACCGTTTTTCGCTCAACGAGCATGGCGCAACTGGTTGAAACCTCGTAGAGAGTGGCAGGTGCACGCGTATCGAGGTACTGCTTCCCGGAATGGCGCCTCCGGGCCTCGTCGAGACTCTCAGATCAAGTGTTCACCATTTCCAGGGCAAAGTCGCGGCCAATTGTCTGAAGTCAGTCGTTTGCGGCCGCTGGAGGCGTGTCGGCTCAGGCGACAGACGCGGGTTGGAAAGCGTTTGGAGTGTCGGAAGTCGAGGACTTCCCGCCCTCAGGCGGGCAACGGGAAATACCGCAACATCAGCGGCCTATTGGCGCGCCCGACAGGATTCGAACCTGTGACCTTTGGCTCCGGAGGAAACGCCTGGGCGTCTTCGCCCTGATTCGCTACCGTTCGCTCCGGTTCATATCTCTTTACAAAACAACCCCTTAGGCTCGGCGGCTGTTCAGTTCCGATTCAGTCAGTGACAGCCATATTCATGGCGCAGGTTGCAAAGAGGTTGCAACGCCCGGCCCTCGGCCCGGAGTAAGCCAAAGGTCAGAACAACAATGGCGAAGATCCACCTCACGGACAAACTCATCAAGGCGCTTCCTCCCAAGGACAAGACCGCCTCCTACACAGACACCAAGACCCGCGGCCTCACGTTGCTGGTGACGCCAGCTGGGGCCAAGACCTTCTACCTGATTCGCAAGGTGGATGGCGCGGTGGAGCGCACCAAGCTTGGCCGGTACCCGGACACAAGCCTTGGCGCGGCCCGGCGCCGCGCCAGTAGCTATAACGTTCAATACGATGCTGGGATCAATCCCAATGAAGAGAAGCGCCGCAAACGCGCGGAGCTCAGTCTGGATGCGTTCTTCGAGGTCTACTACCGGGAGCACTGCCTGATCCACAACAAGCGCCCGGAGACGACCCGCTACACCTATGAGCACTACGTGAAGCCGGCCCTGGGACGCAAGAAGTTATCTGATATTCGGCGCAGCGACGTGCAGTCGATGCATGCAGCGTTGGGGCGCTCTGGCCGGCTCCGGACCGCAAACAAGGCGCAGGGCTGTGTTCGCGCGATCCTCAACCGCGCGATAGCCTGGGAATATCTCCGTGGTGACAACCCGGCAGAGCACATTCGGCGCTTCCAGGAGACATCCAGGGACCGGTTTCTGTCCAAGGCGGAGCTGGAGCGATTTCATTTGGCGCTGGCCGAGGAGCCGGAGCTGACCCGAGACTTCTTCCTCATGCTTCTCTACACCGGCGCGCGCAAGGGCGAGGTGTTGTCGATGACGTGGGCGGATGTCGACCTCGACAGCGAAACCTGGCGAATCCCAGACCCGAAGAACCGCGAGCCGCGTCGGGTGGTACTGGCGGGTCCGGCCATGGTGATCCTTCGGCGGCGGGAGGCCGCCCGGCGCGATTCGGAGGACCCTGGGGTGTCCCCTGGTAGGGCTGCCTCAGGCTTCCCCAGGGCGCCGAGGCCGGGGCTGACCCGGGGTGGCCCCGGGGACCGACGGCCGGACAGCCCGGGGCCAAGTCCCTGGGTTTTTCCGGGGCGCGTCCGCGGCAAGCCCCTCCAGGAGCCTAAGCGCGCCTGGGAGCGCGTGCTGGATCGGGCCGGCATCGAGGATCTTCGGGTGCATGATCTCAGGCGAACCCATGCGAGTTGGATGCTCGCGGGTGGGGCCGACTTGCCCACCATTGCCAAGGCGTTGGGGCACCGGGATTTTCACTCGACATTGGTTTACGCCCGCCTGGACCTTGATCCGGTTCGCAAGGCCGTGGAGGCGACCGCGAGGGCGCTCAGCCCGGAGCCGAAGCTGGTTTCGGTTGGGGGACGATCGAAAGAATAGAGCGAACCGATTCGCAGTGAGCCCCAAATATTCGGGCGAACATTCGCTGAATTCCATACGTTGGGGACGCCACCGTTTGGCGGCCAGCCGCTATCGAGATGAGTGCCAACGTTTGGCCGATGGTTGGAGATCAAGATGACGGAACGCAGAGCAGCAGAACCGCCCGTGGATTTTGAAGAGCTAACTGAGACACTTCAGCAGGAGATGGAAGCAAGCGCTCGGAAGGCGGCCGCAAATCCGCGCTATGAGCGCTTCTCAGCTGCCTACAGGGCTTGCGTTGAAGAATGGTTTCGTCGTGATTTCTGGGAAGTCAGGGAGTGCGCAAACCTTCTCTGCGGACTCGTCCCAAACCGGCCAATGGGTCTACGTGGGGACGATCATGCACGGCTTGATAGCGATGTACGGCAGGTCGAGGCACTGATCGAGAACTGTCTGGGCGAATCCCTGCCGGCAGTGGAGCGATCCAGAGTGCTGGGAGTCCGTCGATGCCCGCGTTCTGCCGCCGTGGTGCCTTGGGCCCGTGATCGAGAACTTTTCGTGCCGGCTGAAATGATGGCAGCACACCGAGAGCGGCACGGCGCGAACATGCAATCTGCGCAGGATGGTTATCCAGCGCCCGATCAGGTCACAGAGATGCACGCCGCCGAGGTTGGCTCTGCCGACTCCCTGCTTGCGCAGTATTCAACGCCGGAGATTCATGCCTTGCTCTGGGTCGTCAAAAAATATTGGGTTGGCGTAGATCTCGCTAACGCCCCAAAGAAGGCGGTAGTCGTCCAGGACCTGATCGAGTCGTATGGCATGTCTGAGTCACTGGCCCGTGCCATAGATAGCATCGCGCGGCACCCCGATTGCCGAAAAGGGGGGCAGCGGTCTAGCAAACGGTCCTAATCATATTCTCCCTTTTAGATCAGCTGCTTATGCGCCTGGCGGCTGGTTGTAACCACTTGCTTGGAAGCTTGGTGGCGTTTACCAGCGAACCCAGGTGAGAAAACCTGTGCCTCGTTGTCGTTCCGCTGAAGGAACTGAAAGGAGGCACTCGCCATGGCATTTGAGACACAGAAACAACTGCTCAACACCGAGGAAACCGCAAGGCTCCTCGGCCTCAAACCTCGCACGCTAGTGCTCTGGCGTCATGAGGGTCGATCTGAGCTTCCGTTCGTTCGCATCGGTCGAGCTGTCCGCTATCGACCGGCGGACGTTGAAGCCTTCATTGCCGCCAAGGTCTGCATCCAGGAGGGAGTGGACTGATGACGCTCCGACAAGCTTTCGCGCCCATAGGGCCTGGTCGGACAGAGGACCAATTCCACATCATGCTGGGTTCATCGCGGCCGTCCTCGCTCGGCGAGTTTCATTTCGCCTGGACGTACAAGCTGCATGGGCAGCAAGAAGCGCGCGTGATGTTTCCGCACGGTGCCCATTGCGATGAGGTGATTGAACGGCTTGAGCACATGTTTGGCAGTGTGGTCGAGTACGTGAGGCTTGCGGGAGGTGCTGTATGAATGCAGAAACCCTTCCGATTTCGACTTGTGCGTGGGCCTCTGTGGCCCAGCACATCCCCGATGGATTCGAGCTGTCGGGCGATGGCCTCTACCAAACAACCAAGAACGACGATCAAAGATTAATCTCTGATCCGGTCTGGATCAGTGGGTATACCCGGTCTGTCGAGGGCACAGATGCCGGAGTCGTGATCTCCTGGATTGACACCCATACCCAGCGGCTCCGAGCCATCCCTACGCCAAAGCGCTGGCTGTTCGAGACGGGAAATGGCCTTATCCAGCTCCTGGTCGATCGGGGCCTTCACCTGATCCCGGGTTCCGAGAAGACGCTGCTCCGGTACCTGGGCAGCTTTCACCTTCCGCCCGAATTCATGTCCATCGCGTGCAACCGTGTGGGCTGGGCGAACGATGCCGAAGGGAATGTCGTCTTCGTGCTACCGAAGCAAACCCTCAAGGTGGGGGAAACCTGTTCGGCGCCGGTCGTCTTCCAAAGCGAGGAACGATCCCCGGCCGTAGAGGCCATCCGCACCGCCGGTTCACTCCACAGTTGGCGCCAAAACGTGGCCCAGCCCTGTATGGACCATCCCTTGCTGGCGTTCGGCATCTTCGCTGGCCTCGCGGGGCCGCTCGTTCCCCTTGTTCCGCTCGACAGCGGCGGATTCCACATCTATGGCGCCAGCAGCAAGGGGAAGACCACGCTCCTGCAGGCGGCAGCGACCGTGTGGGGGAACGGCGCCGAGTCCCCGGTCCTCGAGGACGGCTACATCGCCCGCTGGAACAGCACGGCCAATGCCTTCGAGGCCACGGCCGCGGCATATAACAACCTCCTGCTCCCGCTGGACGAACTTGGCAGCTGCGACGCCAAGAATGTCGGCAAGGTCATCTACGACCTCTTCAGCGGCCGCGGCAAGGCGCGCCTGACCAAGGACAGCTCCCTACGCGCCCACCGGACCTGGCAACTGCTGGCGCTCTCCACGGGCGAGATCTCCCTGCGGGACAAGATCCAGGAGGATCTCGGCCGCAAGGCCTATGCGGGGCAGCTCGCGCGGCTCATCGACGTGCGCATTCCGGATGAGGGGGTCGTCGACGCCCTTTCCGTTCGACCTAGGCAGACCGTCGAAGCCTTGAAGCGAGCGTGCGGCCATCACTACGGCACAGCAGGTCCCGCCTTCATTCAAGCCTTGCTCGAAGAGGCGGCTCCCGGGGACGCTGACGGTCCCGAGCGCTTCGCGGCCTTGAAGAGGTACGTTGGCGAGGTGCTCGAAGAGATCGATCCACAGCTCGCCCTAGGGGGCTTCCTGGAGACCCATCAGCAGCGGGTGCTCCGAAGAGTCGCCTTGGTGGTGCTGGCTGGCGTGCTGGCAGCGCGATTCGGCATCGTCTCGCTCAAGGAGGCCAACGCTATCGGGGTCGGGCGCTATGTCCGCGACCTGTGGCTGGCCGACGAGGGCAACATCCCGGAGGGGGTCCGAGGCATTGATGCTGTGCGCCAGTACATCATCGAGAACGAGAACCGTTTCCGGGATACAGCATCCGCTTCGCACTCAACCCACCAGGTTATGGGGTTCAAGAAGATCAGCGACGGCAAGGAGCTGTACCTGATCACCACCACGCAGTTTGCTGAGATCTGCCGGCGATGCTCATGCGATCGTACGGCCACCCTAAACGCGCTCAAGCAGGCAGGGTTGCTCTACATCCAGGAGGCTGGCCGTTTGACCTCGAAACATACGGTCAAGGGTCTCGGCCGGCCCAGCATGTACGCCGTCCGAGCCGACATCGTTGAGGCATAGGGCCCACTGAGACAGTCGTGGCGTCTGAGGCAACCGCTCATAGATCAGGGGCTTAGGCGCCACGCCGAAATGCCTCGGGTCGGGGCATCTGGTCGCCTTTGCCCCGCATCCACAAGGCCCTCCGCCGGCGCTAACCCTCTGATTTTTAAATGCTCGCCCGACCCGTCACATGTGTCCCAGCGTGGTCGTCGCGGCGAAGCAAATGCGGCCAACTCCGGCCACGTCGTCCGGCTCTCGCCATCAAAGGGGTACCTCATCTCGCGGTGCGTTGAACGACCCCAAGCGACCAACAGCGGTCCTTCAATAGCTCCGTGTGCCTCAACGTCGACTTGACCATCAGCGCCAGCAGCATGGCGGCAAGTTCGCACTGTGCGAAATCAGCTCAATTGCCCACGGTAGGTGTCGCCCGCAAGAAGTCTTGCCATGTTCCACGGAGGGTACATTTGGGAGTGTCGTCTGATAGGCCTTCGTTCGAAAGCCGAAGTCATTCTGAAAGCTTACTCAAGTGGTTTAAGCCGGAGAAGACGCTCGATCTTCTCGATCCGCGCCTGGATGGCTTCTAGTGAGTCCATGGCTTTTTCGCCGGTTTCGTGAACATGCGTCGAGAGACCGCGAAGCTGTATGGCGGCAGCCTCGACGGAGCTTCGCGGAGTAAGGGCTCCGAAGGCTAGATATCGCGTTAACCCGTACAAGGGAACGGCATGGAGCTTTGCAATCAGATCGGACGAAGATTTCATTAGCGCTTGGTGTGCCGCTTCGGAAGTTTCCTCCGTTCGGCCGATGGGCGTACCAATTGTTACTGCATGGAATGAGAGGTTGAATCGGACCTCTCCGACCGCCTTGCGCAGTTCATGCAGCGGATCGATGAGAAACTTGGACAGAAGTTGACCGACTACATACAAGAGCACACCCCCAAGCGCCCCGAGTAATATGTTTGCAACGTCACTCACTACTGGATCTCATTGAAACGACATGCGCCGCCAACGACTCTACTGCCTCTCTCGCTCGAAGAACGCTTCGTGTAGCGCTGCGTTGGATTCCAGAAGGTGATCCAACACCAGTGTGCAGCAGCGAATGAGTTCTTGGTGGGTCCGCCAAGTAGCTTCCTCGAAATTTACCTCAATGCAACAGGTTATTCCGGACTCTTCGGACATAAGCCAATAGGTCTTTCTCGTTCGTTCCTTTGTTTGCCGGAACGTCCCTCCAGGCCAAGGCCTCATCCTCTACGATCTGTACAAAGGGCCGGTTCTGCAGAAGGTAACTCGCTGCTTTGGCAACGGTTTCGGGGCACTCATCGAGATTGAAATCTCTCGCGAGGGAGTCCCAACAAGGCTCGGCCCTGCGGGCTGGCGTGCGATATCCCGTGGTCTTCATGGCATATTCGAATCGTGCGAATAAGAAGAAGAAATCCGAGCAAGCTTTCAATCGATCAGGATCGGGGGGGTACATTGACGCGACGCCTAACGTCCATTCGGCAGGGAAATGGAGTATAACTCAGGTGTTTAACCAGCTATTTGGGCGATCATAGCAGAGCGGCAGCTGTTGGCTGATTCCACACTGTCCCCAAAAGTAAGGCGGTGGCCGCTCTTCCTACGAAAAAACTAACACGGAGGGAGCTTGGAGGCGATCATTCGGGGAAGAGGTCGGGACCGGCCTTGCTCTTTGGGCTTCCTCGCAACTCATCGGCAACATCAGGAAGCTCGCTAGCCTTGAACAACGGCCCGCTCAAAAGCTCATCCAGAAGCTCCTCCATCCGAGGATACTCGTTGAGGGTTAATTCGAGGACCCAAAGCAACCGTAGCAGCTCTGTAGTGAAGGCGGCGGTCCAAATCTCAGGGCCGATTTCATCTAGCGGCGAGGACTTGCGACCGGTGCGGTTCTTCATCCTATACCCAAGCCAGGACTGCACGACCCTTAGCCCAGAGACCTCGAATTCCCAAACTGTTGTGGAGACTGGCCCAAACTCGCCGTCACCAACGCTCAATACTTCGCGATCAGAATCAAAGGCGAAAGACTCTGGAAATTCCGTCGGACTATCAGAGACAGCCACCAAGCACTTCGCCATGCCATGCGGCAGGTCCCCAACACGGTAGCCATCAGGAACCATTCGTTCGCCAAAGGTATGCAGCCAAATGAGTTGCCTTCCTATCGCTACAGCCGTCTTGAACACTGAGTATTGTCGAGCTACCGGCACATGAATCTCGCTATGAGAGAGTTCATCGGCAAAACGATCGCAATATGCAGGATGGGCCAAGACAGAGTAGAGATAGGCTGCCCAATCCTCTGCGCTGACATCCGTTTCATAACAATCTTGCAGCAGTTCTAGTAAGCCTGGGGGCAGATTTGGCTGCTCAGCTGCGGAGTCGCGATACAGAGGCAGAATATCTTTCGCTCCACGGCCAGAAAAGAAGTGCAAATCCGGCACATCTGCTGAAACAGTTAGAGCAGGGCCCCGCCCAAGCGGCGCACTAAGTTGTGTCGCGAAGTACACCTGGCGAGCGCTGTGCGCAGCCCAAAGTTCAGGGCGAGGCCTCGACATAAGCCTCCCGTCCACGATCACTTTGTGACGGTCGAAAGAGCGGAAGCCGTAACTTTTGACCAGAGGCGTCGGAGCATCACTCGGCATATCTGCTATCGAAGGCTGCCACTCTTGGTTTCGCAACAGCGGTTTATAGGGCCTTGAGATGACGCGATCTCCGCTCTCCTTGAAAGCAGTTGCCCTGTCCTCAGCATGCATCAATGCCCGCCACCGGCGATTCAGCGTCTCTGAGTCAGGCGCTATAGGCCAGGTACGCTTTAGCTGAACTCCCGAATGCTGCCACGGCAAAAGGTCCGCCAGATCTGGCCAGTCGAAGAATGCGCCCCTACCTGCGGGCCGAAATTGGGCCTGCCACGTCTCAGGACAGGTTTCCCAATTCAAATCATCGAAGCTCTGAATTGCTTCAAGCCGTCTGAGCTTTTCATCCCGCGAACCTTCAACTCGCGTGAAGTGGACCTTGGCCGGCACATCTCTTTGTGACTCTCTGGCGTATCTGACTGCAATTGCTATCGCAACAGGCGTCTGAATCGCGAACACATTTTCACTCTGACGCGTACCTCGACCCTCACCACCCAAGTCGATAATCCAGATTTCATCGCATACCCGGCGCATATGCTCTCGCATACCAACGAATGCATCGCCATCAAGGTAAGATGAAGCTGTAATGTAACTCACGATCCCTGGCCCACGGGACGTGTTTGTGTGCTCAAAGACCTTCCAGAAGGCCCAGCGCCAGAAGTAGACGTACAGGTTGTACACGTTCTTCAGATGACCACCGTGACCAGCTTCCCGCGCTGGTTGTAGGTAGTCGTTGAGTAGGGCGTTCGTTCCGTACCCATCATCGCCCCATCTAACCCAGGCACCAGTCCGTGCACGATTCTCTGGTGTTCCGGCCTCATGTCGGTCATACGGTGGATTGCCGATGCAGACCATGATTGGCACCCGATCTTTGACCTGCAGTGCTCGATGGTGCTCCTTTGCAATTGGTTCATAGAAAAGGGGAGGTGCCGGCGGTTGCGTATGTGGAGATTCCAGGGTGTTTGTTAGATACACCGGTGGCTCCCCGGTAGGGTGCTTTCCCTGGTACTTAGATATCGCTTGGGCAAGCCGTAACTCAGCAACCGCGTACGGGCTCACCATAAACTCGAAGCCATGAATGTTCTGCCACAGTAGGGCTGCCCGGGCACGGACAGCGCCAGGCCCTTCTTCCTCGCTAACCCGGGCCATAGCATGGTCGATAACTCCCAGCAGGTAGGTCCCAGTGCCTACAGCAGGATCAAGAATCACAACACCGTTGCCCTCTGCCAAACCCATCGACATACCGAATCGCGTAGTCAACAGATGATCAGTTAGGCGAACTTGCGCCCCGACGATCTCAACGGGTGTGTAGTAGGCGCCCGCATCCTTACGGAGTTGAGGATCGTAGGCAGACAGGAAGTCTTCGTAGAAGTAGAGCCACGGGTCCGTTTTTCCCCTAGGAGCCTCGAGCGTATCCGCATAGACGCTTGCGACCATGCGTTGCACCAGACGAAGAGCGGGTCTAATCTCCCGCTCCGCTTGAGGGTCCGTCATCACCTGCAATGCACGAGCAAGCATTGTGTGCCCTGCTTCAAGCGCTTCTGACGAGTGATGAATGTCAAGCGGGTCTCCACCCTCCGTTTTCGCGAGCAAAAGCGCATACGTGACCGTCTGGGCGTACGCATCGGCAAAGCGTGCATCGCTTGCCTCCGGGAACAGATGCTCACGCCACTCGGCGGCCAAACGTACCAATGGCGAATTCGGATCTTTCAGCGCATCAGCAACTTCTTCCCGCAACATGCGGCAGATTGGAGCCAGCAGTTCCGCCAACTGCTTCGCCGTTCTAGGAGGTATTACCTCCCAGGCGAAGAACTTGGCGAACAGTTCTTGTACTGCTGCTGTATCAGTGGGTTCTACTGCGCTTGCACCATCGGTGCTAACGTCACCCGTAAGGCGAACGACTCGCCCAACGCGCTCCCCATTCTGAAACAATGCCCACTCGTTGCCGTCTGTATAAAGCAAATTCGGGAGGTCCCGAAAACGTTGCCATTGCTGTCGATTTCTGCCCTTGAAGCGTTCTGGGTCCGCTCCCGTCCCAGGTGCCTTCAATTCGATGTAGCCAATTAACAGCCGATCTCGGGATACGGCGAAGTCTGGAATGCCGATTCGATTACCCACACGCGATTCGGCTTGTACCGTTAGTCTTAACTGCGCGATCTCGCCGAAGGCGCCCAATAATTCCAGCAACGGGCCATGCAACTGTGCTTCCGGCTCACCCGCAGCTGGTCCAGACTGCTTTTCTGTCACGCTTCGCGCGAAGCTGCCTAGCGCCTGGTGCAGCGCCTCATCCAGTGTGTCCATACGAAACCGTTAAATGTCTCTGCATTGATTGGCGCGTGCCAGGTCTAGTGGCAAGTTACCGTCCCGTCAGAGTTGGTCAATCTTCAACTAATGTGAAGACTAATCTCGCTCAAAAGAATAAGCGCTTGTGGCGGATCACTGGCTGGATAATTTCCCACGTACGGGAGTTGCCGTCCTCAAAGTGGCCCTGTACGGCTCCGGCTAGCATGTCGGCGAATTGCACATTGAGATTGGTAGAACTGTTGCAGGGGGTCGTAGTCAGCTGCGTTTGCGCCCCCTTGTCAAACCAAAGCTTGATCTGAAGATAGTCATGAAGGCTGTTTCCTGATCCAACCTTTATCGACCTAGCGTCTGGAAGCAGGAGCACGTCATCGTAGGAAGACATTTCCTTGATGAGAGACAGCCCAATCATGTAGTTGTAGAGCTTATTGGAGTCAGCTCGTATATGTTGCTGGACCCGTTCCTTTTTTACCGTAATCGCCAGAAGCTTGATGTGGTCTGGGTTGCTTTGAGCCAATCCCAAAGCTTTGGAGGCGAAGTCTTGTCGTTCCGACTCCTCCATATCGGCCCACTTCTTTTCTTCTCCAGCGGGCCAATTGTGCTTCTTATAAAGATTGCGAATGACTCGCTTCGGAAGGTGTTTTTTTTCTCGACTGACCCACAAACTGGCGATAGTCAGATGGCGACTAGAACCGCCGCGACGATATGGGGCATCAAACTTCCAGCCCAAGTCGCCGCTTTCATCGAGGTGGATTAGCAAAAGCCTGCCCCCTCCCGATACACAGGCAAAAAAAAGCGCGATCCCTGAGTCCGACGTTCTCGATAGAACGCTTACGATGCCCGTGGGCTGTCGCGGGAGTCTCAGGATTTATTCGCGCAATGGCATTATGGCTATAGCCGACCCGATTTCAAGGTTTCGCCAGATTCAATTTGCCGAAACTTGAAGAGCCTTGGCGTGAGATTGTTCGCAATCTCGATGCGGAGCCACCATCGCGCAGCTTTCGACCCGTTGGAGCCTAGGGGCGATAGAGTGGCTGCGCCTGCTGGACTGGAAACAGCGAACCGCTGATCAACAAATGCCGGGGAAGACTTCGGGTTGCAATAGAGTTGCAATAAGGGGCCGCGAAGCTTGCTTTGGCCGAAAGAGCCTAGATAAATTCCCTAAAAACAATGGCTTACTGGCGCGCCCGACAGGATTCGAACCTGTGACCTTTGGCTCCGGAGGCCAACGCTCTATCCAGCTGAGCTACGGGCGCATGACCGATTGCTGGGCGAATCGGGCGGGCAATTCTACGGGCTACCGGCCGGCAACTCCAGCGCTCACGCGCCTGATTTGCGGAGGCCTCGGGGTTACTCCGCCGGGCGGTACCAGATCGGCGAGGTCCAGGCCATTTCGTGGATGACCTCGGGGTAGGAGCCGTCGCTGCACACCGCCGGGCGTTCGTCCTCCGGCAGGCGCAGGCAGTCGTGCACGCTCCAGCGGGCGGTGGGGTTCTCCACCACGCGCAGATAGTAATAGGCCGGCTGCGCCGGATCGAAGGCCTCGTCGCGGTAGACCGTGCACAGGGTGTCGTGACCGCCCGTGCCGTTGGTCCGGCCGGTCGACAGGTCGACGCCTGCGCCGTTGTCCGCGGCACCGGCGATGTCGATCACCTCCGCGTGCTGGCCGCCGTCGGCATCCACCCAGCCCTTGATGAGCTGCAGGCGCTCGAGGGGCGCGCCCATCGGATCGCGGGCCGCGTAGGCGACGAACGCCGGCACGCCGTCGGTCGGGGCGGCGGCGAGATCGCCGCCCATGGGGACGCCGTCCTCGTAGCCGCGGCCGACCATGTCCGCCTGATCGCACAGGTTCGCCGGGAAATCCCAGC
>MRWG01001493.1_pt1 | contig 14804 bp, 18 predicted proteins | sample 1013341 | NCBI WGS metagenome assembly MRWG01 (sample SAMN06117577, study PRJNA244670) | biofilm metagenome | biome: Water; feature: Cathode Biofilm; material: Biofilm; isolation source: microbial consortium enriched at the cathode of a solar microbial fuel cell | place: USA: District of Columbia ... | reverse complement strand
CCCATATATTCAAGAGGTTTGTCATGCAGATTAATATGCACGAGCGCGTTGCGCTCTTCATCGATGGATCGAACCTGTACGCAGCCGCCCGAGCATTGGGTTTCGATATTGATTACAAGCGTTTACTGGACGTTTTTCAGACAGACGGTCGACTAATCAGGGCGTTCTATTATACCGCTCTGATGGAAGATCAGGAGTATTCCCCGATTCGCCCGCTGGTCGACTGGCTGGACTACAACGGTTACACCATGGTCACCAAGCCGACCAAGGAATTCACCGATGCCGCCGGCCGTCGCAAGATCAAGGGCAATATGGACATCGAACTGGCCATCGACGTCATGGAGATGGCGCCGTATCTGGACCATATCGTGTTGTTTTCCGGCGATGGCGATTTCCGCCGCCTGGTCGAGGCCGTGCAGCGCAAGGGCGTGCGCGTGAGTGTGGTGTCGACGATTAACTCCAGCCCGCCGATGATCGCCGACGAACTGCGCCGCCAGGCGGACAATTTCATAGAGCTTTCGGACATCCAGTCGGATATTCAGCGCGCCGGCGCACCGCGCAAGGCGCCGCAGGAAGACTTCGTCGACGACAGTCTCGATTACGAAGACGAGCCGCACCTCACCTGATGTTCGCGGAACCGGCTTATACGTGCGGTCTGTGCCCACGTCTCAAGGCGTTTCGCGACGCCAACAACGAGGCTCACCCTGACTGGTACAACGGCCCGGTACCGGCCTTCGGCGATCTGAAGGCGCGTCTGCTGATCGTGGGGCTTGCCCCCGGCCTCAAGGGCGCGAACCTGACCGGGCGCCCGTTTACCGGCGATTATGCCGGCGACCTGCTGTACGCCACCTTGCGCGAGCACGATTTTGCCAGCGGCGAGTACGCGAAGCACAAAGGCGACGGTCTTCAACTGGTCGATTGCCGGATCACCAACGCCGTCCGTTGCGTGCCGCCTCAAAACAAGCCGGTCGGCGCCGAAACGTCGACGTGCAATGCATTCCTGGCGGACGAAATCGCGGGCATGCCGGACCTGCGGGCGATCCTCGCCCTCGGGACCTTGTCGCACGGCGCGGTGCTGTCGGCGCTCGGGCACAAGAAATCCGCGTTCAAGTTCGCGCATATGGCCTGCCATATCACGGATGGCGGCATCGCCCTTTTCGACAGCTATCACTGCTCGCGCTACAACACGAACACGGGTCGCCTGACGGAACGGATGTTTTCCGACGTGTTCGCGCAAATACGCGATTATTTGGACGGTTGAGCTCCGGCTCCCTCTTTTCGTCAAACGCCGAAAGCGTTATTCTTGTGCCAAAGGGTATCTTTGACGGGGGTTAGTGTGAGCGCTGACATCATCAATCTCAACCAGTACCGCAAAGCGAAACAGAAAGACGAACAACGCGACAGTGCGGCCAAAAATCGCGTGAAGCATGGCCGCACCAAAGCGGCCAAATTGGCGGATGCCAAGGACAAAGAAAAATCGGAACGCCTGCTTGCCGGCAAGAAACTGCCGGATTCCGGCGGTGACGACGATAGAAACACCCCTGCCTGATCGAGCGGTCAGATCCGCTCTCGCGGTGTGACCCTACCCGTTATCCTCGGGGTCGAGCAGCCGGTGCATATGAACGATCACGTACTTCGTGTTGGCGTCGTCGACGTGCTTCTGGCTGGCACCGCGCCAGGCCGTCAGCGCGGTGGCGTAGTTCGGGTAAATCCCAACGATATCCAGGTTGTCGGTATCGACGAAATCGGTGCCGGACGGGTCGGCGACTTCACCGCCGAAGACGAGATGCAGGAGAGGCTTGTCGCTCATGTCGCAGGTCCTTTGGGCTCGGTCATGATGCTCGCGGCAACATAGCGAAGGGCCCGGCGGCAAACAAACGTTGATCGCCTAGAACGTCGGTCCGCCCGAGATGATCGTGCGCCATAGCGTGCGATGCTTGGCGGGGTCGAGATTCCTGGTCGTCGCCGAATGCATAACGGCGGCATTGTCCCAGACCAGCACATCGCCCGCATGCCAATGGTAGTCCATGCGATACTTGTCCTGCAGGCAGTGATCGAAGATTTCCTGCATCAGGGCGCTGCTCTCGTCCTCCGGCAGGCCGTCGATCCGCACCGTGTAGGACGGCGTGATATAGATCGCCTTGCGTCCGGAAATCGGATTGGTGCGGACGACCGGGTGCAGGCACTCGGGCGGCGATTGCACCTGTCCGGTTTCGAACAGGTCGCGTTTCTGGTGCGCATAGAAGTGCCAGGCCTTGAGTCCCTCCAGGCGTTCCTTCATGGCGTCGGAAAGATCTTCGTACGCGGCTGTCAGGTCGCAAAACAACGTGTCGCCCCCATCTTCCGGGACCTCGAGCGCGTAGAGCATGGTCGCCTTGGCCGGCTCCGGTTTGTAGGCGACGTCGGAGTGCCAGAACGTGCCGGCGTCCTTGAGGCCGGCGGGCTTGTCGTTTTTCACGCGGTTGCTGAGCACCATAATCAGCGGCTCGTCCGGATGATGGTACTGTTTGAAGACGTGCGGCTCCATATCCGGACCGAAGACACGGCTTGCCGCGACCACGTCACCGGTATCCAGGCCGTGCTGGTTCGGAAACGACAGGATGTGATGATCCGCGAAGGCGTCGATCAAGGCGTCGCGCAGATCGTCCGAAACCGGTTTCGAGAAGTCGATACCGCGGACGTAGGCGCCGAAACCGCCCTGGAAAGGCTCGATATTTAGGCTCATGGATGTTTCTCCCTGAAGGAGAATACTGAGCCGATCCCGATCCAGGCAAGGGCCGGATCAAGTTATTCGGGCAAGACGGTTTCCACGGCCTTGACCAGCTTGGCGGCATCCGGCGCCGTGGTGGTCGAGAACCAGTCCTTAAGCGATCCGTCCGGCGCAATCAGGTACTTGTGGAAGTTCCACTTCGGCGAGCCGATCATGCCGACCTGATCCGATGCCCACCGATAGAACGGGTGTGCGTCTTCACCCTTCACTTTCTGTTTCGTGGTCATCGGGAAGTCGATGGAAAAGTTGGTTTCGCAGAATTCCTTGATCTCGCCTTCCGTGCCCGGTTCCTGACCGCCGAAATCGTTCGACGGTACGCCGAGGACGACGAGACCGCGCGCCTTGTACTTGTCGTATAGCGCCTGAAGGCCGGCGTATTGCTTCGTGAAGCCGCACTCGGAGGCGGTATTGACCACCAGCACGGCCTTGCCGGCAAAGGATTTGGCCGGCAGCGGGCCACCTTCGATCGCGGTGAACTCGAAATCGTGAAAAGACATGGGACTGGCCTCCAGGCTTTGGGGCAATAGCAATCCGCATAGAAACAGAAAGACGGCTGCGCGTTTCATCATCATACCCCTTCTACGTGGCGCGGCTTGTGCCGGATTTCAAATTCCCTTGAACCAGACGACGGATTTAACGGCATCGCCGATAGCTGTCTCGGCGGTATCATAACGCGCCTCGGCATATCCGCCGACGGCGAACCAGCCGGACGGGTCTTCCACGTCGCGGCGGTATTCCTCGAACCCGATGGAGCCGTCCGGACGGCGAAACACATCGACGCACAGGCTGCCGTCGTCGTTGTTGACGGAATGCAGCACCGTCACGCGTAGCGCTCTTCCCGCCACGGGTCCCCCTCGTTATGGTAGCCAAGCGCTTCCCAATAGCCCTTCACGTCGTGTTCCAGGAACGTGATCTGGCGCACCCATTTCGCGCTTTTCCAGAAATAGAGAGACGGGATCACGATCCTTACCGGACCGCCGTGTTCGCGCGATATCCCTTCGCCGTTCCGGGAATGCGCCAGAAGCGAGTCTTCTGCCCGGAATCGCTCCAGCGATACGTTGGTCCGGTACCCGTCGTGGGCATGGAAGATAACGTGCCTTGCCGTCGGCTTCGGCCGCACCATTTCGATCAGGTGCCGCGACGTGACGCCTTCCCAACGGTTGTCCAGCATCGACCAGGCGGTTACGCAGTGGATATCGGCGCCGACGGTCTCTTGCGGCAGCGAATTAAAAGCCTGCCAGTCGAACGACAGCGGCCGTTCAACGGCGCCCTTGATATCCAGCGACCATTGCTCGCGCGGGATCAGCGGCTGATGACCCAGGTCCAGCACGGGCCATTTTTCGACCACCTCCTGGCCCGGCGGCACGCGCGGGCCGTGGTCGCGCCTCGGCGGTTCGCGGCGTTCGCTCACGGCCTTCTGCTTGGCGGCCACGAAGCCGTCCCGGGAGACATCCGGCGTGTCCTTGAAGTCGGCGAGTACGGAGCCCGGCTTGCCGGCAAACAGCTCAGAATACCGGTCGTCGTCGCTCACTTGCGAAGATCTTCCTCAAGGCTCAGCGCCACCTCGGTGCCGGCAAGCTGGAGGCGGTAGACCTGCACGTTCTCGAGCACGCGCTGGACATAGTTACGCGTTTCCTTGAAGGGAATCAGTTCAATCCAGTCGATGGCGTCCACGTCCGGATCGCGCGGGTCGCCGTTTTGCCTGACCCACTGCTTCACTCTGTGCGGCCCCGCGTTGTACGCAGCGATGGCCATCGGAAGATAACCGCCGTAATCGCTGATCAAGTCGGCGATGTACGACTGGCCGAGGGTCAGATTGTAGTCCGGATCGGATGTCAGTTTGACCTTCGAGTACCTGAGGCCGCTTTGCTTGGCGATTGTTCTGGCCGTCGCCGGCATGAGTTGCATCAGGCCGCGTGCGCCGGCGTGGCTGATCGCCTCGGTATCGTATTCGCTCTCCTGCCGGATGATGGCGAGCACCAGGGATGTCTCCGGCGCATCCGCCTTGATCCGTTTCGGCAGTTTCGGCGGTACCAGCGTCGGATATCCGCCGGCAACGAAATGACCGTGATCCTGCAGGGTCTTCTTGGTGACGCGGATCGCCAGGTCGGGACGGCCGCTGAGTCGCGCCAGGCGCGCGGTCAGGATATGCCAGTCGGGTTTGTCTTCGAGCGAGGCGATATGCAGGATCAGCGAATAAAGCCGCTCTTCCTCGCTGGCGGCGGCGAGCATGCGGACGGCGCGCACGAGTTCGTTGTTGTCGAAGCGGTTACGCACATCCGCATCGACCGTCGGGTCCGGCGGCAGCCGAAGCCCCTTGCCCGGATCGGCCTTGGCCGTCGCCAGTTGACCGTAATAAGCGGTGGGGTATTGCGCTGCCGCCGAATACCATTTTGCGGCTTCCTTTTTGTCGCCGGACTGCTCGGCGGCGCGCGCCATCCAGTAGGCGCCGCGCGACAGGCTGACCGGATAGTTGACATTGTCATAGAGGCGCTGGAAATGCGTCATCGCCTGTTTCGGTTCGTTCAGGAACCGGAGCGCGATCCAGCCGGCCATGAACTCGGCCTCGGCATGGTCGGCGGGATGTTCCACCGTCAAGCCGTGCTGTGCGGCGAGGCGGTAAGCCTCGGATACGTGCCCCTTTTCCAGCAGATTGCGCGACATGATCGAGCGTTCGTCCCACCAGCGGTGCGGGTGCGGGACGCCGGGCGGCAGGTCCTTCAACAAATCGTAGGCGGTATCGAGGCCCTTCTTCCGGCGCCAGCGCAGGCGCTCATAGATCAGCCCGGCATCGTCCTTGAGTTTCTCAGGTACCTGCGCGACCAGGTAATCGACGTTGCCACGCATCCGGCGGAGCGAGGTGCGGGCCTGGATCAGTTTCCGGTACTGCGCATCGACCCGGTAGATCATGCGCTGCGCCGGCCAGTAGCGCCCGTCCCACATCAGGCGGTCGGCGCGCGCCCGGTTGTCGCCGAGTGTAAGGTACTTGCGGAACTGCTTGTAGAACGCCTTCTCGTGCGATTTGACGAAGTCCTCGTGGATCCAGATGTCCTTGATCATGGCGACGCCGCGCTTCACGTCGCCGGATCGGATCAGGGCGTCGGCGAGCTTTTCGCGGCCGATGGTTGAACCGGGCTGGCGATCGCCGAACCAACTGATAATGAACGACGGGTCCGCATTTCCGTCCAGCGCCTCTTCGGCGCGGGCCAGCAGCCGCTGACTGCGCGGCCAGTGCGGGTTCTGGTTGATGAAGGCGTCTATGGCCTCGAAATCAGTGCCAAAACCGCCCTGGAACAGCACGTACCAGGAGACTATTTTTCGGGCGAGCGGGTTCTTGAGCCGTCGGGCGTGGAAATCCAGGCGCTTCTTGTCGTTGCGTTCGACATACCTGAGTGCGGCGGAGAATTCCCGAGATTCCGCAGCGGATAAAGTATCGGAAGTGTCCGCACGCGCATGCAGCACCGTGGCCCCTTGCCACAGCACACAGATTACGAAGATGGAAACGAGAGACCGCAAACTTCCGCTCATGCCCAATCAACAGCGCCAGCCGTTACGACCTGCTTCATCATACAGCGTTCAGCATTACTCCGACAATATGGCCGCGTAAATGTCACGAACTTGTTAAGATCAGGGTGCTGCCCGCAATTTCGGCCGGCCTGACGCATTCTCCGGTTTCCAGCGGTCTTGCCCCGAACGGCGGGCGGTTATATGGTCCGGGGCTGTTTTAATCTCTAACCCCAAGGAGGGAACGATGTTTAAGGGTTCATTCGTCGCTTTGATCACCCCATTCAAGAATGGCGCGGTGGATAAAGCGGCGTTCAAATCCTTCGTCGACTGGCAGATTGCCGAAGGGACCGACGGTCTCGTTCCCGTTGGGACCACGGGCGAGTCGCCGACGCTCAGCCACGACGAGCATGACGAGGTGATCGAACTGTGCATCGAGGCCAATGACGGCCGCGTGCCGGTCGTCGCCGGAACCGGGTCGAACTCGACCGCGGAAGCGATCCGGCTGACCAAGCACGCCAAGCAGGCGGGCGCCGATGCCGCGCTGATCGTAACGCCTTACTACAACAAGCCGACCCAGGAAGGGCTTTACCGCCACTATGCGGCGATCGCCGATGCGGTCGATATTCCGATCATCATCTACAACATCCCGGGGCGCAGCGTCGTCGACATGTCCGTCGACACCATGGCCCGGCTTGCGGAAATCCCGAACATCGTCGGCGTCAAGGACGCGTCGAACGACGCCATGCGGCCAATGAAGACGGCGATGAAGGTCGGGCCCGAGTTCTGCCAGCTTTCCGGCGAGGACGGCACCATCGTTCCGTTCCTGTCGGGCGGCGGCGACGGTTGCATCTCGGTGACGGCCAATGTCGCGCCGCGCGCCTGCGCGGAACTGCACGACGCCTGGCAGGCCCGTGATCTGGATACGGTACTCGACATCCAGAAGCGTCTGATGCCGCTGCATGTGGCGCTGTTCTGTGAATCGAGCCCGGGCCCGGTCAAGTATGCCGCGAGCCTGCTCGGCAAGTGCGAGCCGGACACCCGCCTGCCGCTCTGCGAGATCGCCGAAAGCTCGAAGGCGCAGGTGCGCGACGCCATGCAGTCGGCGGGGCTTCTGAACTAAGGGGCCTTCAAGGTGACGCCATGGCCGGCAAAAACAAAAAGAAGAAGACCAGCGGCAATATCGTCGCGCAGAACCGGCGCGCACGCAGGGACTACCATATTGTCGAAACGCTCGAAGCCGGACTGGAACTGAACGGCACGGAGGTGAAATCCCTTCGTGCCGGCCGCGCCAGTCTGAACGAGGCGTTCGCCGGCGAAAAACACGGCGAGATGTATCTCTTCAACGCGCATATCCCGGTCTATGAAGGTGCCGCGCGCATCTTCAATCACGAGCCGGTCCGCGACCGCAAGCTTTTGCTGCACAAAAAGCAGATGGCGCACCTCATCGGCGCGCAGAAGCAGAAAGGTATGGCGCTGGTGCCGCTCAAGATCTACTTCAACGGCCGCGGCATCGCCAAGCTGGAACTGGCGCTCGGCGAAGGCAAACGCTCCTTCGACAAGCGAGAGACCGTCAAGCAGCGCGACTGGAACCGGCAGAAGGGCCGGCTGCTCCGCGAAAAAGGCTGATCCGGCCGAATCCGCGTTTCCGGAACGAATTCAGGGCTCCGGAGCAGGTGTTTCGGAGTTCCGGGCGAACCTTCCGGGTGACAATCGTTGCGTCCGAGCATTCGGCGGTCCGTCTACGTCCTATTGACCCTCCTAAGCCCGGACGCCAAGTATAAAGCCAAGCATACCGGGGAGCATTCAGCCATGGCCACCATCGATAACATCGGCGCTTGCGTGTTCGACGCCTACGGCACGCTGTTCGACGTCAATTCCGCCGCCCAGCATTGCCAGGAGGAACTCGGCGACAAGTGGGCGCCGTTGGCGCAGGTATGGCGCGACAAGCAACTCCAATATTCGTGGCTCAGGAGCCTGATGCACGAATACGTGCCGTTCTGGCAGGTGACGCAGGACGCGCTCGACTATGCCATGGCGACGCAGGGTGTGGACGATGCCGAACTGCGCCAGAAACTCCTCGATATCTATTTCGAACTGGACGCCTATGCCGAGGTGCCGGCGGTCCTCAAGACGCTCAAGGCCGGCGGCCAGAAAGTGGCGACGCTGTCCAACGGCTCGCCCGACATGCTGCAGGCCGCGGTCGATAACGCCAAGATCGATCTGGACGGCGTCATCTCCGTCGATGAGGTCGGCATCTTCAAACCCGACCCGCGCATCTACCAGCTTGCCGTCGATCAGTTGGGCGTCGAGAAAGAGCGTATCTGTTTCATGTCGTCCAACGCGTGGGACGCTTGGGCGGCGGCGAATTTCGGGTTCCAGGTGGTGTGGGTCAACCGCTTCGGCCAGCCGCCGGAACGCCTGCCCGGCGAAATCCGCGAGATGATCAGCGACCTGAACGGTTTGCCGCCGTTGCTGGGACTCTGAGACACGGGTGCGAATGCCGAAGGACTATCTCGAACGCCGGATCACCAGCCAGGACGGATTGTCGCTCTATGTGCGCGACTATCCGGGACCGGATGACGGCAAGCGCACGCCCCTCCTCTGCCTCGGCGGTCTGACCCGCAATTCCAAGGACTTCGCCGGCGTCGCCAAATACCATTGCCGTGAACGCAGGGTCCTCTGCCCGGAAACGCGCGGGCGCGGCCAATCCGATTACGATCCGGACTGGCGCAATTACCACCCGGCGACGTATGTGAACGACGTCCGGCATATCCTGTGTGCGCTCGGTGTGCATTCCGTGGTGGTTATCGGCACGTCCATGGGCGGGATCATGGGCATGGCCATGGCGGCGGCGGTGCCGACGGCGCTCAAGGGACTGGTCCTGAACGACGTCGGTCCGACGGTCCGTGTCGACAGCCTGGACAAGGTCATCGCCTACATGAAATCGCCGCCCCGCCTATCCGGTTGGGACGCCGCCGGGCGGCACCTGCGCGATGCGTTCGAGGGCGAGTATCCGATCAGCGGCGACGACAACTGGGTGCGGGCGGCGAAGAACAGCTACGTCGAAAAGCCTGACGGCACCATCACCTTCGACTGGGACGACAACATTCTGAAGCCGATCCTCGCCGACAAAACCCAGGTCCACGATCTCTGGCATCTTTTCAAGGCGACCCGGCGCATCCCCGTCTTGACCGTGCGCGGCGCCAAGTCGACAATCCTGGACGAACCCCAGTTGGCCGAAATGTCGGCGCAGCACGAGAAAATGACGTCGGTCGTCGTGCCCGGGATCGGGCATGCGCCGAGCCTTGCCGAACCGGCGAGTATGGAGGCGATCAATGGATTCCTTGAACAGTTCTGAACCGCCGGTCTTTGCCGACATCAAGGATGCGGCCCGCCAGCTCAGGGGCTGGGCGCGGCGCACGCCGCTTTTGGAGAACACGATCCTCAACGAGCAGCTCGGTTTCCGCCTGATCGTCAAGCCCGAGTGCCTGCAGCGCACGGGCTCGTTCAAGTTCCGGGGCGCCTTCAACAAGATTTCCCGTATCCCGGAGGATATGCGCGCCAACGGCGTCGTCGCCTTCTCGTCCGGCAATCACGCCCAGGGGGTCGCCGCGGCCGCGACCCTGATGGGCATGAAATCCACTATTATCATGCCCAAGGACGCGCCCAAGGCGAAAATCGACAATACCCGGGCGCTCGGCGGCACGGTGGTGCTTTATGACCGTTTGACCGAGAGCCGCGAGGAAATCGGCGAGCGCATGCAGAAGGAACAGGGCGCGATTCTCGTCAAACCCTACGACGAGCCGCTGATCATCGCCGGTCAGGGCACGATCGGTCTGGAAATTGCGGAACAGGTCGATGACATCGACGCCAAGCCGGATGCGGTGATCGTGCCCGCCGGCGGCGGCGGTCTGATTTCCGGGACCGCCCTGGCAATCTCGGAAACCCTTGCGTGCCCGGTCTATAGCGCAGAACCGGACACGTACGACGATCATAAACGTTCGCTGGAGGCAGGGTCGCGCCAGCCCGTGCCGGATGGCGCAGTGTCGATCTGCGACGCCCTTCTCGCTCCGATGCCGGGGGAACTGACGTTCGCGCTCAACAGCCGGTTGCTCGCGGGTGGGCTCAGCGTCTCGGACGACGAGACTTTACGGGCCATGCGGACGGCCATGCTGTCGCTCAAGATCGTCGTCGAGCCCGGCGGCGCCGTGGCGCTCGCCGCCGCGCTGACGCAGAAGATCGATCTCAAGGGCAAGACCGTGGTCGTCGTCTGTTCCGGCGGCAATGCGGACCCGGAGATGCTGAGCCGCGCGCTCTCCATGTAAAATCGCGCAAAATCGGTGACAGTTCGGCTTAAGGCGTGTAAGACGCGCGCCTCAGGACGGAGTTTGACGTGACCGATATCTCGGATATCAAAAAAGCGCAGGCGCTGCTGGCGGGCCAAGTCCTCAGGACGCCGGCGATCCCCTCCCCCGGTCTTTCCAAGCTTACCGGTGCCGATGTGTACCTGAAGCTCGAAAATCAGCAAGTGACGGGCTCGTTCAAGGTGCGCGGGTCCTATGTGCGCATGGCGGCGCTGTCGGACGCCGAACGCAAGGCCGGCGTAATCGCCGCGTCGGCGGGCAACCACGCACAGGGGGTTGGTTATCACGCTGAACGGCTCGGCATTCCCGCCGCCATCTATATGCCGGCCAACACACCGTTCACGAAGGTCGCGAGAACCGAGGCGTTGGGCGCCACGGTGATTCTCGAGGGCGAAAGCGTCGCGGAAAGCCGGATTTTGGCGACGCAGGCCGCCGAGGCCGAGGGAAAAGTCTTCGTCCACCCCTATGACGATCCGCACGTGATCGCAGGTCAGGGAACGGCGACCGTCGAGTTCCTGGAAGACATGCCGGACCTGGACGCGATCGTAGTGCCCATCGGCGGCGGCGGTCTGGCCGCGGGCTGCTGCATCGCGGCAGCGGATCACAATCCGTCTCTTGAGATCGTCGGCGCGCAGGCCGACGCCTATCCGTCCATGTATCAGGCGTTCAAGGGCGAACCGCCGCATGGCAGGGGCGCGACCATCGCCGACGGCATTGCCGTCAAGGAACCGGGCGAACTGACGACGCCGATTTTGAAAGCGCACATGAAGGATGTTGCCGTCGTCAACGAAGCCGGTATCGAGCATGCGGTGCAGGTCATGGTCGACGTGCAGCGCCTGATCGTCGAGGGCTCCGGCGCCGTGCCTTTGGCTGTGCTGCTGGCGGACCCGCACCGATTCAAGGGCCGCAAGGTGGGGTTGATGATCTCCGGCGGCAATATCGATTCACGTCTGCTGTCGTCGGTCTTGATGCGGGGGCTGATCCGCGACGGCCGGCTGGCGAAATTGCGCATTTCCCTGATCGACATGCCAGGTGCGCTTGCCGCGGTTGCCGGCATCATCGGCAATAAGGGCGGCAACATCGTCGACGTCTTGCACCAGCGCATGTTCCGCGACGTGCCGGTCAAGGAAGCCGACGTCGATATTGCCATCGAGACCATCGACGCCGATCATATCCGCGAAATCATGGAGGCGCTGGAGGCCGAGGGTTTCGGCACGCGGCTGCTTTCGGATACGTCGCTGACCTGAGCGTTTCGGGAAACCCGCCGTCACATCCGCCAGACGAGCAATCGGGTTTGGCGGGCGTCGTCCACCTGAATCACCGAGTCCGGCTCCCGGTCCGGGACTGCGAAGCTGTTCGAGATGAACAGCGCACCCGGTTTCATCTCGGTGCTGAGTTTTTCGTAAAGACGCGCCATCGGCGCTGGTGACAGGAAGGCGTAGACGATATCCGCATCGCTCACATCGGCGTCCCACATGCTCTGATAGCGAATTTCGGCATTGCCGCGGCCGAGCCCGGCAATCCTGAGCCATGAAGCCAGATATGAAAGCGGCGCCGTCTCGACGCCGATCACCCGGGCATCGGGTATCTTGCGCGCGATCCGCTCGACGACACCGCCGAGGCCGCAGCCCAGATCGATGAACGTGCCGCCGCCCATCTTATGAAAAAGGTCGGCCAGTGCCTCTTCTGTGATCGAATTCGACAGGTAGAGCGGCACCTTTTCCCGGACGCCGTTGATATAGAACCCAGCGAGCACGAGGGCGATCAGCGGAAATACCCAGGTCGGCGGCCGGTAAACCGGGACCAGCACGAGCGCCGGTGTGGCGATGGCCGTCAACACCAGCCAGGCATTGCCCAGTCGCATGATCCGGCCCGCGACCACCGCGAGAATCCCGGCGAAGAACGCGAGGCCGAGAATCGAGGTGTGCGAACGCGGGAATGCATCCGGTGCGAAGCTCCATATGGCGAGCGCTGCGCCTGCGGCAACAATGGAGGACGCGAGCGTACGAGGGATCGGCCAGCCCGCTTCGCGCATCAGGAGACCTTTTCCGGTTCCGCGAGTGTCCGGTACCTGCCCACCGCGTAAATCAGCGGCTCCAGGTCGTCGTTCCATGTCGCGTGCGCGACGGCACCGACGACGATTTCATGGTCGCCGCCCGGATAGACGGCTTCGACGCGGCACTCGAGGCTGGCGAGCGTATTACCGATCACCGGCACGCCGAGTGCGCCGGATTCATAATCGATGGCGTCGAAAGGCGGGCGGGGGCCCGGAAAGGCAAAGATATTGGAGATTTCCTGCTGTTCGGCGGCCAGAATATTGACGCAGAAATGAGGTCCCTCCGTATAAGCCCTTAATTGAGATGTAGCATGGTCCAGGCATATAAGGACCAGAGGTGGTGCCAGCGACACGGAACTGAATGCACTCACGGTCACGCCGATCGGTTGGCCTTCAGGCGTTACCGTACTGACGACGGTGACGCCGCTGGCAAACTTGGAGAGCGCTTGACGGAACTGCAGGGGTTCGACGGTCATACACGTTATTTAGCATGCCACAGGTCCGAAATGAAACGACCTAGACCGGATCAATTTTTCAACCGATTCAGAGCCAAACACTTGAGTTTCAAACAAATTCCCTCTATAGCGGTCTCAGGGGTCACTCTGCCCGTCCACGCAGTTAAGCGGGCGCTGGAATTAACACGTTTGAGAGCCTGCTAGATGTTCTTCATCGTCGGTATCGTTCTTGTCATCGGCTGCGTTTTTGGCGGCTATTCGATGCATGGCGACCTGCGCATTCTATGGCAGCCCATCGAATACGTGATCATCCTCGGCGGTGCCCTGGGGGCGTTTCTGGCCGGGAACCCCAAATCCGTCGTGATCGGCGCCTTCAAATCCTTCGGCACCATGGTCAAGGGACCCAAATACAAGAAGGACGCGTACGTCGAGCTACTGAGTTGTATATACAGCGTGTTTCGCCTAGCCAAGTCGAAGGGCGATCTCGCCCTCGAGCAACACGTTGAAAACCCTCATGAAAGCTCGCTGTTTGCAATGTATCCGAAGTTCCAGCACGACCACCACGCGGTCGCTTTTTTCTGCGATTATCTTCGTCTTCTGACGCTCGGGGCGAGCAACGCGCACGAGATCGAGGCGATCATGGATCAGGAACTGGACGTGCATCATCACGAGAAGCTGATGGTGTCGAACGCCATGCGGACGATCGGCGAGGCAATCCCGGCGCTCGGTATCGTTGCCGCCGTTCTCGGCGTCATCGTCACCATGAGCTCGATCACGGAGCCGCCGGAAGTCCTCGGCGGTCTGATCGGCGCGGCTTTGGTCGGCACGTTTTCCGGTATTCTCGTCGCCTACGGATTCGTGCTGCCGATGGCTTCGAATCTTGAGGCGGCGTACAACTCAGAACATCACTACTTCGTGTGTATCAAGGCCGGCCTGATGGGGCACATGCAGGGATACGCCCCGCAGGTTTCCGTGGAGTTCGCGCGCAAGGTGCTGCCGGACGAATATCGCCCGACATTCGCGGAGCTCGAGGAGATCACGCAAAACCTGCCTGCACCGAGCTAACGGAGGCCCCGATTGGCCGAGGAAAGCGCGAAAAAAAACCCGATCATCATCAAAAAGGTGAACAAGGGCGCACACGGCCACCATGGCGGTGCGTGGAAGATCGCCTATGCCGACTTCGTGACAGCGATGATGGCGTTCTTCCTGTTGCTATGGCTGTTGAACTCGGTGACACAGGAACAGCTCGAAGGGATTTCCAACTATTTCGCGCCGGTGACGGCGTCGCAGTCGACGAGCGGGTCCGGCGATATCCTCGGTGGGCAGACCATCACCGAAGAAGGCGCGGCACAGAACACCACGTCGCGCGACAGCGTGACCGTCGACCTGCCGCCGCCGAAAGCCGGGACCGGCGGCGAGGCCAATACCGATACCCAGGCCGGCAGCACACCTGACGAAGAAGCTGCAGCACAGGTTCTGAAACAGCGGGAACAGGACCAGTTCGAGGAAGCCAAGGAGCAGCTTGAGGCGACGATCAACAGTATTCCGCAGCTCAAGTCCATGAAGGACAGCCTGCTGATCGACAATACGCCCGAGGGTCTGCGTATCCAGCTTGTCGATAAGGACGGCCTTTCCATGTTCCAGAGCGGTTC
>MRWG01001492.1_pt1 | contig 14827 bp, 14 predicted proteins | sample 1013341 | NCBI WGS metagenome assembly MRWG01 (sample SAMN06117577, study PRJNA244670) | biofilm metagenome | biome: Water; feature: Cathode Biofilm; material: Biofilm; isolation source: microbial consortium enriched at the cathode of a solar microbial fuel cell | place: USA: District of Columbia ... | reverse complement strand
GCCAACGTCGAGAAGAAGATGCCGAAGCGGTTCATCACCAGAGACGGCTTCGGCATCACGCCGTCGGCGCGCCAGTACCTGGCGCCGCTGATCGCCGGCGAGGACTATCCGCCGTATCGCAACGGCCTGCCCCAGTACGCCCGGCTCAAGCGCGTGCTGGCGCCGAAGAAGCTGCCGCCCTTCGAGGTCTGAGCATGGCGGCACGCTGGGGCGTCACAGTGCTGCTGGTGGTGATCGCCGGATGCGCCGGCACCGGCGGGCCCCGCCAGAACGAGGACGGCACCTGGAGCATTCAGTGCGCCGGGGGGTATCACGACTGGAGCCGCTGTCTGGCCCGGGCTGAGAACCTCTGCGGCCGGGCCGGCTTCGACATCGTCTCCCGGGTGAGCGACGAAGGCAGCTCAGGGGTCGGTACCCGGGACTGGTCCGCCGAAGGCTCCGAGGTTCAGCGCACCATGATCGTGCGCTGCCGCGATTCTGCCGTGGCGGGCTGATCCGCCCGGGATCAGCCCCGGAACAGCGGCCGGCCGGTGGGCTCGCCCCGGGCGGATGGACCAGGAGGAATAGCGGAGACTGAGGCCGTTCAGGGTCAGGTTGGACACGACGGGCCTGGCAATCCTGCCCCTGTAGGAGCGGCCTCCAGGCCGCGATTGGCCTGCGGCAACGGAATCGCGGCCTGGAGGCCGCTCTTACACGGGCGGAAGGCAAGAGGGGAGGGTGCCCCGCCGGGGCACCCTCCCGTCAGATCACACCAGCAGCGGTGCGATCACCAGGCTGACGATGGCCATCACGTTGATGAGGATGTTCATCGACGGACCGGAGGTGTCCTTGAACGGGTCGCCCACGGTGTCGCCTACCACGACCGCCGCGTGCACGTCGGAGCCTTTGCCGCCCAGGTTGCCCTTCTCGACGTGCTTCTTGGCGTTGTCCCAGGCGCCGCCGGCGTTGGCCATGGTCAGCGCCAGCAGCACGCAGCCGAGCAGGCCGCCGCCGAGGGTACCGCCCAGGGCTTCCGGGCCGAGGCCGAAACCGACCACCGGAGGCACGGCCACGGCGATGGCGCCGGGCAGCAGCATCTTCTGCAGCGCCGCCTTGGTGGCGATGTCCACGCACTTGGCGGTGTCCGGCTCGGCCTTGCCTTCCAGCAGGCCCGGGATCTCCCGGAACTGGCGGCGGATCTCCTCGATCATCTCCATGGCCGCGTCGCCCACCGAGGTCATGGTGATGGCCGCGATCAGGAACGGAATCAGACCGCCGACGAACATGCCGATGAGCACGTTCGGGTCGCCCAGGTACAGGGTGAAGTCGGGCATGTTGTGGCGCACCGTCTCCACGTAGGCGGCGATGATGGCCAGAGCTGCCAGCGCCGCGGCGCCGATGGCGAAGCCTTTGCCGATGGCGGCGGTGGTGTTGCCGAGCTCGTCGAGGGAGTCGGTGATCGCCCGGGTTTCCTTGCCCAGCCCGCCCATCTCGGCGATGCCGCCGGCGTTGTCCGCCACGGGACCGTAGGCATCGATGGCCATGGTGATGCCCACGGTGGCGAGCATGCCCAGCGCGGCGATGCCGACGCCGTAAAGGCCGGCGAGGCTGGTGGAGACGAAGATGATGCCGCAGATGGCGAGCACCGGAATGGCCACCGACTGCATGCCCACCGCGAGGCCGGTGATCATCACCGTCGCGGCGCCGGTCTTGCCGGATTCGGCGATCCGGATCACGGGCTTCGAAGAGGTGTAGTACTCGGTGGTCAAACCGATGATGATGCCGCCGATGGAGCCGGCGATCACCGCCAGCCATACGCCGGTGGCGACGCCGAGGGCGTTGATCACGAAGTAGGCGACCACGATGAACAGAATCGGCGCGCCGATGGTGCCGAAGCGCAGCGCCGTGGCCGGTTCCCGTGCCGACATGGCCCGGACCAGCGCGATGCCGATCAGCGAGCAGACCAGGCCTGCGGACGCCAGCAGCAGCGGCAGGCTCATCAGGGTCGCACGGGAGGCGGCCTCGTCGGCGACACCCGGGGTCAGGTCGCTCAGCATGCCGATCACCAGGGTCGAGGCGATGGCGATGCAGGCGATCATGGAGCCGCAGTAGCTCTCGAAGATGTCCGAGCCCATGCCGGCCACGTCGCCGACGTTGTCACCGACGTTGTCGGCGATCACGCCCGGATTGCGGGGGTCGTCCTCGGGGATGCCGGCTTCCACCTTGCCCACCAGATCCGCGCCGACGTCGGCGCTCTTGGTGTAGATGCCGCCGCCGACCCGGGAGAACAGGGCGACGACCGAGGCGCCCATACCGAAGCCGTGGATGCTGTGGGCGGTTTCGGCGTCGCCGCCGAACAGCAGGTACAGGCCGCCGAGGCCGAGCAGGCCCATCGACGCGACCGTCAGGCCCATGATCGAGCCGCCGAAGAAGGCAACGGACAGGGCAGCGGCAGCGCCGTCCTCGTGGGCGGCGGTAGTGGTGCGCACGTTCGCCTTGGTGGCGGTGTACATGCCGATCCAGCCGGCGGTGGCAGAAGACAGCGCGCCGACGACGAAGGCGATCACGGTGTCGGTGCCGAGCGAGATCCACAGCAGGACTGCCAGCACCAGGGCGAAGCCGGCGAGCATGGTGTACTCGCGGCGCATGAACACCATGGCGCCGAGGTGAATCGCGTCGCCGATCTTCTTCACCTTGGCGTCGCCTTCGCTGTAGCGCATGACGAGGCCAAAGACCACCCAGGCAACCAGTAGGCCGACGATACCGAACAGCGGCGGTATCAGGGTTGTATCAATCATCGAGGTCCCCAAATCCGAATGATGAACGAGCCGGCGGCGCCCTGATTCTTGCGTGACTGCCTGACTGCCGATCAGTTTGCGCCGAAACCAGCCTTGCGGCGGCGCGTATTCTAGCTATTCGCTGATGGAATAAGAACCGTCCGGTGTAGCGCGGATGTAGCGGTCAGCGCCCCGTACCAGCGCGCGCGGCCTGGCGGGTGCCGGGCCGCTGGAGGTGCGCTCGATCGCGGGCGGCATGGGCCCGCAGGGCTACCACATCTTGTCGAGCCCCAGCGCGCCATAGGCCAGCGTCGTTCCCATCTCCGGCACACCGTGCAGATTGTCCCAGTCGAAGGGACCGCCGCCGAGGCGATGCGTCCCGAGCGCCGCCATCAGATGCTCCGGCGCCATCCCCTCCTGCGCGAGCTGGCAGATCAGGCGGTACGACGGTCCGCCTCGCAGCCCGCCGAGGGCGTTCCTGTGGGTCTGGAGCGCCGTGCGCAGGGCATCTCCGGCGCCGAGCTGCCTGACCATCTCGCGTGCCACGGCGCGGTCGCGGGGATGGGGTGCCGCTTCGGCGGCGCTCAGGAGAACCACCTGGGCCGTGTCCGTCTCACCGGCCAGGCTGGCCTGGCGCGACAGCTCGGCCAGCAGGTCCGGCCAGGCCCCGGCGGACATCGTGACCCGTTGTTCCATGAGCAGCAGCTGTGGCAGACCGGCCCGCAGATTACGCCCGACGAGGGCATCCCACATGCCGGCGTCGGCCATCGCCATGTAGATGAGCGCCGGCAGGGCATACGTGCCGCGAGCACCGCCCACCAGCTCGTAGCCCCGGTCCTGGAAACCGGCACGGATGAGGGCGGCGGCGACGATCTCGCGCTTGACTCCGCGCAGGTTCGACATGCCCGGCTCCTTGCGCGTGGCGGTGATGTCCGGGTTGTCGTTGAACATCTGCCTGGCGCGCTGGGGGTCGCGCTCGTCCAGGTTGGCCCGCATCCAGGCAATGGCCTCGGCGTCCGCCGCGAGGTCGACCTCCGGGCGGCCGGCGGCGCGCTGGGCCGCCAGCGAGATCCGGGCGAGCCGGTCTGCGGCGGCGCTGTCCCCGTCGAGCTCGGCAGCCACGGCCTGGTAGGCGAGGGTGTCGAAGTGCAGCAGGCGACTGTCGGGATGGGCTTCCATGACGTCGGCGATCTGACGCCAGGCGCGCCAGCGCCCGAGCTGCTGGACGGCGCCTACCACGCTCGGATGGCCCGGTTGCTGGGCCGCTTCCAGCCGGTCGCGGCCATCGGTGATCAGCCTCGCCAGCTCGTCGGCGCCCGGGTGGGCCAGGTAGTGCTCGAACAGGGCCTGCCAGACGGTATTCGGCTGATCGCGCTCGCCGCTGAGCATGCCGTCGAGTATGCCTTCGAAGGCCTCGGCATAGGCCCCGTCACCCTGACGCGCCATCCGGGCCAGGGTGACGGCGCGGACGGCGGCGACGCCATCGGCCTCCGCCTGATCGAAGGCGGCTTTTCCGGCCGCATCGATCTCATCCAGCGCCGCGGCGGCCAGCGAATCCTCGCCGACAGCGTGGGCCACGGCGGCGATCTGGCCCATGGCCCGGGCCTGCTCCACCGTGGACCCGAAGCCGGAGTAGCGGGCGCGGGCCTCTTCCAGGGCTTCGTCCAGCGCCGTGAGCGGTTCCTCCGAGAGCGCGACGTTCAGCGCCAGGCGGGCCCGCCACACCGGCTCCGGGACGTTGGCGTACTGTGTCTGTGGCGCGGAGCGCTCCAGCAGGCGTCGTGCCAGGGATCGTGAGTCGCCCGCCGGGGGCGTGGCGGTGGCAGAAGCGGCAGACCGAACGGGCTCTGCGGTCGGCGCCGGGTCTGCGGTGGCTGCGCCGGTGTCGTTGGGGGTCTGGTCGCCGCCGCAGCCGCCCAGGCCGATCATCACAACGGCGAGGGCGGTCAGGGGGCCGGATGTGGTCGGTCTCAACATCCCATGTCCTCCATCTTCCGTCGCAGCGCATCGAGTTCGTCGGCTCTATCGAGCGCCGTTTCCGGGTCGTTGCGGATTTTCCGGCCGATTTCCTCGATGTCGCCCTGCACGGTGTCGCAGCTTTCGCTGCAGCCGGATAGCGCCGGAATCAATGCCAGCCCCAGCGTGATCACTGCGGTTGTTCGCATGATGCTGCCCTCCTTCGGTGTCTCTGTGCTCGTCGATCGCCGCCGGACTGGCGGCGATCGCCAGACACTAGCCGGGGACCGCAGGGCTGGCGGCTGCAGCTAAGGCAACTTAGGGGCAGTTAGGCCCGGCAGGGGCCGTGACGGTTCGGGGACGCAGCGGCGCCGGCAGGCCCGCGGCGGTTCGAACCCCGCCACGGGCCGGAGATCGCTCAGCCCTGGGCGAGGAGCTGGCGCAGGTCGCTGATCCCGGCGTTGGCGCGGGAAATGTAGGAGGCCATCACCAGGGAGTGGTTGGCCAGCAGTCCCAGGCCGTCGCCGTTGAGGATCACCGGGCTCCAGATCGTGTCCTGGGTGGATTCCAGCTCACGGATGATCTGCTGCAGGCTCACCCGGGCGTTCTTCTTGTCGAGCACGTCGCCGAAGTCGTGCTCCATGGCCTTGAGGAAGTGGAGCAGAGCCCAGGTCTGGCCCCGGGCCTCGAAGAACACGTCGTCGATCTGCATCCACGGGGTGCGCACGGTTTCCTCGGCGGGGGCCCGGGTGGCCTGGGCCGCGCCCGGGTCGCCGGCCAGGTCCACGTTGAGCTGGCGCTTGCCGACGCTGGCGGAAAGCCGCTGGGACAGGCTGCCGAGGCGGGTCTCCACGCCCTCCAGCCACGCCCTCAGGTTGTCGGCGCGGGCGTAGAACTGAGCGTTGGGCTCGTTCGGATCGGCGAGCCTGTCCAGGTAGTCCTCGAACAGCCGGATGCCGTCGCGGTACTCGCTCTCGCTTTGCGGGAACGCCCAGCTCGAGTTGTCGAAAAAGAACTTGCCCTCGGCCACGGACAGGTCCGGGTCCTCGGTGGACTGGCTCTGGGAGCGGGAAAAATCGATGCGGAACGCCCGGGCAGCGTCGCGGAGCTGGGTCAGCACGCCGAATTCCCAGTTCGGCACGTTGTCCATCCACACGCCCGGGGGGAACAGATCGTTACTGACGTAGCCGCCGCGCTTCTCGAGCAGCGTCTCGGCCATGTGGATCAGGGTGACCGTGGTGGTGTAGCCGATCACCCGGGTACGGCCGCGATCCTCGGCGTGGGCGGACGCGTACTCCTGTACGCCGAAGGTGTCGGGCTCGTAGTCCCACCACCAGGCCAGGGCCAGGCAGCCGATCAGGTAGACGGCAATGAGCACGCCCGCGATGCGGCCTGCCATGCCGAAGGTGGCGCCACGCGCCTTCAGGGTCTGCCAGAGGCCTCCCGCCATCATCCTTCTCCCAGGCTCGCGGTGCGGAATCGCACCGTCATCGTTTCGCCGTCGCTGCGCTCGAAGACCAGATCTATGCCTTCCTCCGGGAGCGATTCGATGCCGAACAACATCAGATGCCGTCCGCCCGGCTCGAAGCGTACGGTTTCCCCGGCGCCGATCTCAACCGAGTCGAGCTGGCGCATGCGCATCATGTCGCCGTCCTGCTCGCTGACGTGCATCTCCACGGATGCCGCGGCGGGACTGGACACGGCCACCAGCGTCACCGCCTGGTCTGCCCGGTTGCGCGCGGTGAAGTAGCCGGCCGTCATGGTCCGGCCCGGCACCGGCTCGCGTACCCGGGCGTCCTCGATTTCGAGCCCCGCCGCAGACCGGGTGCCGTCGGACGATGTCCCGCCGCAGCCGCCGAGCGTCAGGATGGCGCCGAGCAGCAGCGCCGCGGTGCGGATGGTCGGAACGGTCATTGACGGAAACATAACACCTCCAGTCTGGGGGGCGAGCCGATGTTGAGCCGCGCCTGAATGCGCTGGGCGCCGGCGCTGCTCATCTGCTGGTAGATCCACCGCCCCTCGGCATCGTTGCGGGCGGTGATTTCGGCGCGGCAGCCGTCGACCCGGCTGGCTGCGCCTGCCTGGCGCAGGATGTCGGCGACGGCGTCGGTGCGGTCCCGCAGGCCGTCCGGGTCGAGGGCGATGACCTGCCGGTCCGCGCCGTCGAGCAGGTCGATCTGGGCCTGGGTCGGCGGAATGCCGGCGTGATCCGGATCCACCAGGCGCGCCCGGTCGAGCATGGCCCGGGCCTGCTCGAAGCGGCGCCGTTCCACGGCGCCGAGCGCCAGCTCCAGGTAGCGTTCGACGATGCGCTCGAGCCCGCGCATGGCCTGTTCGTTGTCGGGGTCGAGCAGGCGTACCCGGTCGTAGAGGTCGAGCGCGCTGCCGGCAGCAGGGTAGGTGAGGTGGTCTGCAGCGATGGCGCGATCGGCGCGATCCAGCAGGTCGGCGATGGCGGCCTGTTCCGCGGGCGTCAGGGGCAGCCTTGCCGGCCCGGCGGCGGCGTCGCGGGCGGCAGGTTTCGGCTCGCTCGGTGCCGGGGCGGAGGTGGTTCCGTTTTGCGCCGGCGGCCGGGTCGGGGGCGCGACCACGGCGCAGCCGGCGGCCGCCAGCAGGACCGCCGGCAGGCCGTATCGACACGCAGTTCGGAAAATAAGTTGCCAGAACGGGTTCAAGGCACAGATCTCAGAATCGCCGGCTCGGGACACGGTATAGTGCCCGCTGACCGGGCGAACTCCAACGCCCGCAGCGTGTCGATAGAGAGCGTGCCGACGTGGTGTCGGCCCGCGTCGAGCAACGAACGGAGTCGCAACGAAGGGGTCGAGCGCGTGCCAGGGATCGAATCTGCCTCCACCAGTCGTCGTCGCTTGGACGCGCGCCGTCGAGTCGACACGCGCCGGCGACGGCCCGTTGCCGTACCGCTGACCGCGGCGGCGCCGGCCGCCCGTTCCCTGGCCTGGCTGACCGCCCTGATGCTGCTCGCGGCGGCCCTGCTGTCGGCCTGGCCGGGCCACACGGTCCAGGCTTCCTCCCTCGACAAATGGCTCGAGGAGGAGGCCGACTTCCTGCCCGTGGACGAAGCGTTCCGCCTCACCGCGGAGCTGGGCACGGACGGCGCCGTGCTGGTCCGCTGGGAAATGCCGGACGGCTACTACCTCTACCGTCACCGCTTCGATTTCCTCACCCGGCCCGTCGAGGGCGAACGCACCACGGACGTGGTGCTCGGCGAACCGGAGATCCCGCCGGGCAAGCGCAAGGTCGACGAGTACTTCGGCGAGGTCGAGGTCTACTACCACGAGGCCCAGGCCCGGGTACCGGTGAAATCCGGCGCGGGACCGGTGGAAGTGGGCATCAGCTATCAGGGCTGCGCGGATGCGGGCCTGTGCTATCCGCCGGAAACCAAGTGGATCGCTTTCGACGTGGGCGGTGCCGAGACCACGGGCGGTGGTGGCACCCCGGAGGCTGCGGGCGCGTCGTCCGGGTCCGGCGGGGGCGTACCCGCCACCGAGGAGCAGGCGCTCGCCTCGGCGCTGGCCGACGGCGGCCTCGTCACGGCGCTGCTGCTGTTCTTCCTCGGCGGCGTCGGTCTCGCTTTCACGCCCTGCGTGCTGCCGATGGTGCCGATTCTGTCGAGCATCATCGTCGGCCAGTCGGACGACATCACCCGGCGGCGGGCCTTCACCCTCTCCCTGGCCTACGTGCTCGGCATGGCGTTTACCTACGCCGCCCTCGGCACCGTGGTGGGCCTGTTCGGCGCGAGTCTCAACCTCCAGGCGATGCTGCAGTCGCCGCCGGTGCTGGTGTTCTTCGCCGGCGTGTTCGTGCTGCTGTCGCTGTCGATGTTCGGCTTCTACGAGCTGCAGCTGCCCCAGCGCTGGCAGAACGCCCTGAACGACGTCGGCAACAAAGTCGGCGGCGGTAAGCACGTCGGCGTGCTGGTGATGGGGTCGCTGTCGGCCCTGGTGGTGTCGCCCTGCGTGTCGGCGCCCCTGGCCGGCGCCCTCATCTATCTCAGCACCACCGGCGATGCGCTGCTCGGCGGCGGGGCGCTGCTGGCCCTCGGTCTCGGCATGGGCGTCCCCCTGCTGGTGATCGGTGCCAGCGGCGGCCATCTGCTGCCCCGGGCCGGCGCGTGGATGAACGGCGTCAAGGCGGTGTTCGGCGTGGGCCTGCTGGCCGTCGCCGTCTGGCTGCTGGAGCGCGTGGTGCCTGCCTCGGTCACCCTGGCGCTGTGGGCGGCTCTGGCCATCGGCAGTGGTGTCTACCTGGGTGCCCTGGACTTCTCGCCGCGCCAGGGCTGGCAGCAGCTCTGGAAGGCCGGCGGCGCCTTCAGCTTCATCTACGGCGTGCTGCTGCTGATCGGTGCCGCCAGCGGCGCGGAAGATCCGCTGAAGCCCCTGGGCGGGCTCGGCATCGCGGCCCGCAGCGGGGATGCGGAGGTCCGGCGGGAAGAAGCGGAATGGCACGCGGTCTCCAACCTGGCCGATCTGGAGGCCGAGCTCGCGAAAGCCGGCGCCGAAGGTCGGATGGCCATGCTCGACCTGTACGCCGACTGGTGCATCTCCTGCAAGGTCATGGAGCGCAACGTGTTCCCGCGCCCGGAGGTCGACAGCCGGCTGCGCCAGTTCCGGCTGCTGCGGGCGGATGTCACCGAGAACGATGCCGAGGACAAGGCGCTGATGAACGAGTTCGGCCTGTTCGGGCCGCCGAGCCTGGTGTTCTTCTCCGTGGACGGCCGGGAACTCGCGGACGTGCGGGTCCAGGGGGAGGTGGGCGCCGAACGTCTGGCCCGTCACCTCGAAGCCGTGCTGCAGCGCGACGCCGATCAGGTCGCGAGCCTGTGACGCCCGTCCACTGAGCAGCCGCGCCTGACGATCCGTCTCCGGTTCTGGCAGAATCCCCCGATTCTGCGGGAGAACCGCCATGGCGCGTCTGCTGGTCCTGCACGGACCGAACCTGAATCTGCTCGGTACCCGTGAGCCCGAGGTCTACGGCCACGATACCCTGGCCGACATCGATGCCCGTCTCGTGGCCCTGGTGTCCGGGGCGGGTCACGAGCTCGAAACCCTCCAGAGCAACGCCGAGCACGAGCTGGTGGAGCGGATCCACCGGGCCCGGGACGAGGGCGTCGCCTTCATCGTGTTCAATCCCGGCGCCTTCACCCATACCAGCATCGCCCTGCGGGACGCCCTGCTCGGCGTGTCGATTCCCTTCATCGAGGTGCACCTCTCCAACGTGCACGGCCGCGAGGCGTTCCGGCGCCAGTCGTTTCTGAGCGACGTGGCGGTGGGGGTGATCACCGGCCTTGGCGCGAAGGGCTACGAGCTGGCTCTGCAGGCTGCCATCGCGCGGGTGGAGAACGGCTGAGGTTGCTCATGGATCAGGATCGGATCAAAGCGCTGGTGGCGCTCATGGAGGAATGCGGGCTGGCCGAGCTGGAGCTCGGCGACGGTCCCGAACGGGTGCGCCTGGTGCGCGCCGTCCCGGGCGTCGCCGCCGCGCCAGCGGCGCCGTCGTCGCCCCGGCCGGCCGCCGCCACGGACCCGGGGCGGGCCGTGCGGGCGCCGATGGCGGGCACCTTCTATGCGGCTCCGGAACCCGGGGCCGAGCCGTTCGTCGAGGTCGGCGCATCCGTCGCCGGCGGCGCGGTCCTGTGCATCATCGAGAGCATGAAGATGATGAACGAGATCAAGGCCGATGCCGGCGGCGAAATCCTCGAGGTGTGCGTCGCCAACGGCCAGCCGGTCAACGCCGGCGACGTGCTGTTCCGCATCGCCTGACGCGTGTCCTGGCTGAAACTCACCGTCGGCGTATCCCGGGAGTCCGCCGACGCGGTCGGCGAGCTGCTCTCGGAGCTGGGCGCGGCCGCCGTCACGCTGACCTCGGCGCCGGGCGGCCAGGGTGGCGAAGAGGTACTGCTCGAGCCGCTGCCGGGCGAGCACCCCCTGTGGCGCGACATCGTGCTCGAAGCCCTGCTGCCGCCGGATGCCGCGATCGCCGCTGTACGCGGTGCCGTGGAAGGTGCCGGCGGGCGTCTGCTGGACGCGGCGTTTCTCGCCGAGGACGACTGGTCGAGCCGCTGGCGGGCCCATGCGGTGCGGGCCTCGTTCGGTGACCGGCTGTGGCTGATGCCCCGGGACGAGCCGTTCGAGGCGCCGCCCGGAACCGATCCCGTGGTGCTGCGTCTCGACCCCGGCCTGGCCTTCGGCTCGGGCTCTCATCCCACCACGCGGCTCTGTCTGGCGGGGCTCGCGGCGCTGGATCTCCGGGGTTGCCGGGTGCTGGACTACGGCTGCGGGTCCGGCGTGCTCGGGGTGGCGGCGGCCCTGCTCGGCGCCGCAGCAGTCGTGGCGGTCGACCACGACCCCCAGGCCCTGTTAGCGACCCGGGACAACGCAGCCTACAATCACATCGACGAAAGCCGGCTCGTCGCCGTTCTGCCGGAGGAGCTGGCGCCTGCCGGGGTGTCTCCGGAACCGGGGCGGATCGGCGGTACCTTCGACGTGGTGGTGGCGAACATCCTGGCGAACCCGCTGGTCGAGCTGGCGCCGGAACTGACGGCCCGGGCCCGCCCCGACGGCGGGCGGCTGATGCTCTCCGGGCTGCTCGCCGAGCAGGCCGAAACGATCTGCAGGGCGTACAGCGAGGTCGAATTCGAGGCGCCTGTCCCGGAGGCGGAGTGGATCCGCCTCGACGGACGGCGCCGGTCCTGACCGCCCACGCAGCCGGCGCACCCGGAATCCGATGGCACACATGGCCGACGACGAACTCGAACCCCTGATCACCGAGTGTCCGAGCTGCGGCACGCGCTTCCGCGTGACCGAAGCTCAGCTCCAGCGCGCCCGCGGCCGGGTGCGCTGCGGTGCCTGCCTCACGGTGTTCGACGGGGTCGAGCATCTGACCCTGGAGTCCGCGCGGGTGTATGCGGACGAGGATCAGGCGCGCCGGGATCTCGACGACATTCTCGACGAGCTCGCCGGCGGTGACGCCGGCCACGAAGACCGGCCGGACGCAGGTGGCCCTGGTCCGGCAGGGGCAGCCCCGGCTGCCGCCCCGGTTCCGGGGGCAGAGCCGGCGCCGTTCCGGCCGCGGGCGCCGCTGTTCGCCGGATTCGAGGATGGCGATGGAGCCGGGGCCGAACCGGACATCGCGCGCACCTTCGAGATCGTCGGCGAGGCGCCGTCCGGCGAGCCTGCGGCGGACGCCCCGGCTCCCACCCTCGAGCCGGGCAGCGAGATCGCGCAGGCGGGCGGCGCGGCCCAGGGCGCAGCCGAGGCGGCGGCGGGCCCGGATGCCCCTGCCCGGGAGTCCGGGAAGACGGCGGACGCGGACACGCCGGGATCCGGGGCCGGCGTCGCCGCGGGCCACGACGGGGTCCTGCCGTCAGGCGTCGAGTCCGACGTGTCCGCGGAGGACGCGGCCGCCACCACCGGCTCCGGCACCGCCGGAACGGCGCCCGATCGCGAGCCGGTGGTGTTCGGCGAGCGGCCGGCCCGACGGCCGCTGGTCTGGGTCGGGATCGTGGTCGGCCTCCTGCTGCTCGTGGCCCAGGTGCTGTGGTACCGGTTCGACGACTGGTCGACGGACCCCCAGTGGCGGCCGGTCTACGCGTCGGTGTGCCGGGTGCTCGGCTGCGAGCTGCCCCAGCAGCAGGATCGCAGCCGGCTCGCCACCCGGAACCTGGCGGTCCGGACTCACCCCAGCGAGCCCGACAAGCTGCTGGTGAACGCCATGATCGTCAACGAGGCGGAGTTCGCTCAGCCGTTCCCCGTGCTCGAGCTGCGTTTCACCACGGTGCGCGGCATGCTGGTGGCGGGGCGCCGCTACGAGCCGGACGAGTATCTCGCCGGCGATGCGGCCGGCCTCGAGCTCATTCCGCCGCGCACGCCGGTGCAGATCGAGGTGGTCATCGACGATCCGGGTCCCGAGGCCGTCAACTACTTCCTGCGCCTGCGTTGAGCGGCGGGACGCCGCGGAAGCGTCCCCGACGTTGAGGTCGCCGGACGAGGCGTTACAATTGCGCCCCTTTCCCTCGTGACACCGTCCGCGACGAACGACGTGGTATTCATCGGGCCTCATCAGCTACGCAACCGGGTCCTGCTGGCGCCCATGGCCGGCATTACCGACGCGCCTTTCCGGGAGCTCGCCTGGCGCTTCGGGGCCGGCTACGTGGTCTCGGAGATGCTGGCCTCCCGGGGCGAGCTGTGGCACACCGAGAAGTCCCGGCTGCGCCGGGCAGACGTGCCCGGCATCGAGCCCCGGGCGGTGCAGATCGCCGGCGGCGATCCCGCGATGGTGGCCGAAGCCGCCCGCCGTCACGTCGACGATGGCGCCGACGTCATCGACATCAATTTCGGCTGCCCGGCCAAGAAGGTCTGCCGCAAGGCGGCGGGGTCCCAGCTCCTGGCGGAGCCGGAGCTGGTGGTGGACATCGTCCGCGCCACGGTGGCGGCCGTTTCCGTGCCGGTGACGGTCAAGACGCGCACGGGCTACACGCCGGAACGGCGCAACGTGCCGGACCTCGCCTACCGGCTGCAGGAAGAGGGCGCCGCCGCCATCGCCATTCACGGCCGCACGCGCGCCTGCCGCTTCGACGGCACGGCCGAGCACGATACGGTCGCCGCGGTGAAGGCCCGGCTGCGCATACCGGTGTTCGCCAACGGTGACATCCGGACCCCCGCCGAGGCACGGACGGTGCTGGCGCGCACCGGCGTCGACGGCGTGATGATCGGCCGGGCCGCCCTCGGAGCGCCCTGGCTGCTGGGTATGATGGCCGACCCCGCCATGGCCGAGCCGTCGCTGGCCGAGAAGTGGCAGGTGATCGCGGAGCACGTGGCCGCCCTGCACGACTTCTACGGCGCGGGGCGTGGCCTGCGCGTCGCCCGCAAGCACGTTCAGTGGTATCTGGAGCAGCTCGGCATCGAGCCCCGCTCGCCGGAGTCCCCGGTGCGGGCGTTCCACCGGCTCGACGACCCGGCGGCTCAGCTCGACTGGATCGCCGGAATGAGCGTGGAGCTGGCGGCTTGAGCGCCGGCAAGCGCCAGGTGGGGTCCAGGGCGACCTTCAACGGTGAGGCGGTGACGCTGCGCGAACAGGTGGCGCACCTGCTCGACGACTATTTCGTCACCCTGGACGGCGAGCTGCCCTGCGATCTCTACGAGGTGGTGATCGGCGAGGTCGAACGGCCGCTGCTCGAGCGTGTGATGCGCTATGTCGGCAACAACCAGAGCCAGGCGGCCGAGGTGCTCGGCATGAGCCGCGGCACCCTGCGCAAGAAACTCAAATCCCACGGAATGTTATGAACGACACGGTAAGTGTGAAGCCGGCCCGGGCGCTGCTCAGCGTTTCGGACAAGACCGGCCTCGTCGAGCTCGGCCAGGCCCTTGCCCGTCACGGCGTCGAAATTCTCTCCACCGGAGGCACCTATCGCGCTCTGGAGGCCGCCGGCGTGCCGGTGGTGGAGGTGGCGAGCCATACCGGGTTCCCGGAAATGATGGACGGCCGGGTCAAGACGCTGCATCCGAAGATCCACGGCGGCATCCTCGGCCGCCGCGGCACCGACGACGCGGTCATGGCCGACAACGCCATCGGCCCGATCGACGTCGTGGTGGTCAACCTCTATCCCTTCGAGGCCACCGTGAGCCGGCCCGAGTGCACCCTCGAGGAGGCCATCGAGAACATCGACATCGGCGGACCCGCGATGCTGCGCTCTGCCGCCAAGAATCACGCCGACGTGGCGGTGGTTGTGGACCCGGCGGATTATCCGGCGCTGATCGAGGCGCTGGACGCCGACGGCGGCACCTCTCTGGCGATGCGGCGCAGCCTGGCGGTCAAGGCGTACCGGCACACGGCGCGCTACGACGCGCTGGTGTCCGCCTACCTGGGCGGCGAGACCCTGCTGCCGGATTCCCTGTCGCTGACCTTCGACAAGCTCATGGACATGCGCTACGGCGAGAACCCGCACCAGCAGGCGGCGTTCTACCGCGAGGTGCGCCCGGGTCCGGCGCGGACGGGGACGGTGGCGAGCCTCACCCAGCATCAGGGCAAGGCGCTGTCCTTCAACAACGTGGCCGACGCGGACGCGGCGCTGGAGTGCGTCAAGGTGTTCGAGGACG
>MRWG01001490.1_pt1 | contig 14830 bp, 16 predicted proteins | sample 1013341 | NCBI WGS metagenome assembly MRWG01 (sample SAMN06117577, study PRJNA244670) | biofilm metagenome | biome: Water; feature: Cathode Biofilm; material: Biofilm; isolation source: microbial consortium enriched at the cathode of a solar microbial fuel cell | place: USA: District of Columbia ... | reverse complement strand
CGTCCGTCGAAACAGACCAAACCGCCCACATATCTCTTCAGATATCAATCATGTCAAAGAGCACGAGACAAAACCAACCAGAGTGCGCCCTACTTAACCGGCGCGCCCCGCCTCGTCTGCCCCAAAGTATTTATCCACTCCGTAACCGTCAGGCCCGTCGAGTGCGCCGCCGCAGCGTGTCCGCCGCGTCGGTGAAGGCGTATTTACGGATACCGACGGAGAGTCGCAAGAGGTTTTTTCGAAAAAAGCGAAACTTTTCCGCGCCGCGGTAAAGCCGGGGACGACGCGCCCTGCCGCCAGGGCGCGATCCCGCGCCTCATTCGCCGTAGGCCAGCCCCTCGCGGCGCGGATCGGCCCCGCCCTCGAGCCGCGTGCCTATCTCGATCGCGTGCAGCCCCGAAGTAAGCGCCCGCGTCTCCACCTCGTAGCCCAGCGCCGTCAGCGCCGGGGCGAGACGCGCCGCGCCGGGCTCGATGTCATAGCGGCCGAAACGGTTGACGAGATGCGGCAGCGCCACCGCCTCCTGCACGTCCATCCCCCAATCGGCCCAGGCGATGATGGTCTTGGCCACGAATCCGATGATCCGGCTGCCACCCGGACTGCCTAGCACCAGTACCGGTTGGCCGTCGCGGCGCAGGATCGTGGGCGCCATGGACGAGCGGGGCCGCTTGCCCGGGGCCACGGCATTGGCGATGGGTCGCCCGCCGTCGTGGCTGGCAAACGAGAAATCCGTCAGCTCGTTGTTGAGCAGGAAGCCCCGCACCATGAGCCGCGACCCGAACGCGTTCTCGATGGTGGTAGTCATCGACAGCGCGTTGCCATGCGCGTCCACGATGGAGATATGTGAGGTCGAGGGCTGTTCGAGCGTCTCCCCCGTGCCCCAGTCCAGCGCGTGATCGAATTCAGGCGTGCCGGGGGCCACCTCGGGCAAGGCGTCGTCGCCGCGCAGGAGGCGCGCGCGGTCGCGCAGGTAGCCGGGATCGAGCAGACCGCGCACCGGCACCGGCACGAAATCGCTGTCGGCGAGGTAACGCCCCCGGTCGGCGAAGGCGAGGCGGCTGGCATCGCCGATGAGCCGCCACGCCTCCGGGCTGTCGGGACCGAGCGCGGCGAGATCGAAGGGGGCGAGCAGGCCGAGTATCTGCCCCACGGTGACGCCGCCGGAGGAGGGCGGCCCCATGCCGCAGACATCGTAGCCACGATAGGGCGCGCAGGCCGCGTCGCGCTCGCGCACCTGGTAGATGGCGAGATCGGTCGCACTCAACTGTCCGGGATTGCCCTTCGCCCCTTGCACCGCCGCCGCGATGTCCTCGGCGATGGCCCCGGTATAGAACGGCTCCGGCCCCTCCGTCGCCAGTATGCGCAGCGTGTCGGCATAGGCCGGGTTGCGCAGGGTGCCGCCCTCGCGCAGCGGCGTGCCGCCGGGGAAGAAATAGGCGCGGGTGGTGTCAAAGCGCGACAGCCGGTCGGCATCGCGCGCCACCAGCCCCGCCAGCCGGGGGCTGACCGAGAACCCCTCCTCCGCCAGCCGGATCGCGTCGTCGAAGAGCCCCGCCCAGTCCGCGCGGCCCCAGCGGCCATGCGCCTCGGCCATCAGCGCGGGCGTCCCCGGCACGCCCACCGAGCGCCCGCCCACCACCGCCTCGAAAAAGCCGAGCGGCTGGCCGTCCTCGTCCTGAAAGAGCGTTGGCGTGGCGGCCAGCGGCGCGGTCTCGCGCCCGTCCAGCGTGGTGATCTCGCCGGTGGCCCCGTCATGCCAGACGAGGAACGCGCCGCCGCCGAGGCCAGAGCTTTGCGGCTCGACCAGCCCCAGCACCGCCTGCACCGCCACCATCGCATCCGCCGCCGTGCCACCCAGCGAGAGCACTTTTGCCCCGGCCTCCACCGCGAGCGGGTGCGCAGCGGCGATCATCCAGTCCTCGGCCACCGCCGGGCGGCCCGCCGCCTTGGCCTCTGCCGCGCCATGCAGCATGGCCGGCACGTGCAGCGCCCCGGTCCCTGCGCCCTCGGGCGCGACCGTGTCGGCGGCCTGTTGCGCCGCCACGGGCAGCGCGAGGCAGAGAAGGGTTGCAAGGATCGTGCGCATCGCCGTCTCCTTTCGTCACAACGGGTCGGTGCGCCACAGCGTCACCTTGAGCCCACCATGCGCCACCGGCGGACCCGGAGGCAAGAACGGCAACCCGGTCGCGCGGGCCAGCCCGCCATCGCTCGTTACCAGCCCCACGCGCCAGCCGCGCATCTCGCGGCGCAAGACCTCGCCGAGGCTGCCATAGAGACCGAACAGCAGCTTGCGGTTGCCGATGCGCGCGCCGTAGGGCGGGTTGACCATCACGAGGCCCGGCGCCCCCGCGGGGCGGGTAAGCGCCGAGACCGGCTGGCACGTGAAGGACACAAGCCCCGCCACGCCCGCGCGCGCGGCATTCTCACCCGCCATGCGCACCGCGCCTGCGTCGCGGTCGAAACCGGCGAATCGCACGCCCGTCTCGCAGGGCGCGATCCCACCGCGCATCGCCTGCCACGCGGGCGCGTCGAACGTTGCCAGGTCCTCGAAGGCAAATCGCCGGTCGCGCCCCGGCGCGAGCCCCGCCGCGATCTCCGCCGCTTCGATCGGAAAGGTGCCCGAGCCGCACATCGGATCGAGCACCGGCTCGGTCCCGTCATAGCCGCATTGCCGAAGGAACAGCGCCGCCAGCGTCTCGCGCAAGGGGGCCTTGCCGGTGGCCAGCTTGTGGCCGCGCCGGTGCAGTGGCTCGCCCGAGGTATCGACGCTCAGACTCACGAGGTCGTCATCGATCCGGGCCATGACCCGGACGGCCCCCTCGCCCCCCTCCGGCGCGCCGAAGGTCTCGGTGATCGCGCGCGCGATTCGCTGCGACGCGGCCCCGGCATGGTAGATTTTCGAGCGGCGGCAGGTGGCCTCGACCTTGACCGGCACGTCGGGGCGCAGCACCGATCCCCAGTCGAATTTCCGCGCCCGTTTGTCGAGCTGCGCGAGGTGCATCGCACGGAATTCGCCGATACGGGCAAGCACACGGTTCGCGCCGCGAACCGTGAGGTTCGCGCGCCAAACCTCGGGCCAGTCGCCGGTGATCTCGACACCGCCGGGCACCGCCGACACCGGCCCGAAACCCAGTTCCGCGACCTCCTCGGCGAGCGCCGCCTCCAGCCCCGGCGCGGTGGCAAGGAATATCGCGAAATCCACCGCCGCTCAGAGCATCGCTGGCACGACCTGGTCGGGCGGGCGGTGGCCGTCCTGATAGGTCTTGATGTTGATGATGACCTTCTCGCCCATTTCGACCCGCGCCTCGCGCGTGGCCGACCCCATGTGCGGCAACAGCACCACGTTTGGCAACTCGCGCAAGCGCGGGTTGATGTCGGCTCCGCGCTCGTAGACGTCCAGACCGGCGCCCGCGATCTCTCCGGCGCGCAGCATCCGGGTCAGCGCATTCTCGTCGATCACCTCGCCGCGGCTGGTATTCACGATCACCGCCTCGGGCTTCATCAACTTGAGCCGCCGGGCGTTCATCAGGTGAAAGGTCGAGGGCGTGTGCGGGCAGTTGATGCTCAGCACGTCCATCCGCGCCACCATCTGGTCGAGGCTCTCCCAGTAGGTCGCACCGCATTCCTCCTCGATCTCGGGGCGCAGGCGGCGACGGTTGTGGTAATGCACCTGCATCCCGAAGGCAGCGGCGCGATGCGCCACCGCCTGCCCGATCCGCCCCATGCCGAGAATCCCCAGCCGCCGACCTGCGATACGCCCGCCCAGGAACGCCGTCGGCGACCAGCCGCGCCAGTCACCCGTCTGCATCGCCGCCAGCCCCTCGGGCAGGCGGCGCGTCACCGCGAGCATGAGCGCCATGGTCATGTCGGCGGTGTCGTCGGTCAGCACGCCAGGCGTGTTCGAGACGAGGATTCCGCGCTGCCGTGCCGTCTCGACGTCGATGTGATCGACGCCCGCGCCATAATTGGCAATGAGCTTGAGCCGTTCACCCGCCTGCCCGATCATGCCCGCGTCGATCCGGTCGGTGATCACCGGCACCAGGACATCCGCCTCCTGCATCGCCGCCGCCAGCTCCTCGCGGCTCATCGGCGTGTCGTCTTCGCGCAGTCGCACATCGAACAGCTCCTGCATCCGCCGCTCGACCGGCTCGGGCAGGCGTCGCGTAACGACAACACTCAGGGTTTCTGACGGCATGGCGGCCCTCCTCCGGCTTTTCTTTCCCGCGCGGTGCTGGCAGAGTGGCGCAGGACAAGGCGGGGCACAAGAACCCTTGCCGACGATGCGGGCAGAAATCGGAGTGCAAACATGCGGCGGCTTGTCATGGCCCTTCTCGTCGTGGCCCTCGGCGCGGGCGCGGGTGCCGCACAAGAGCGCGGGCCCGTGACCGGGCTGCCGATGCCGCGCTACGTCTCACTCAAGGTATCCAAGGCCAATGTCCGGCGCGGCCCCAGCCTCACCCACCGCATCGACTGGGTCTACAAGCGCCGCGGCATGCCCTTGCGCATCACCGCCGAGTTCGGCCACTGGCGGCGTGTCGAAGATGTCGACGGGGCCGGCGGATGGGTGCATTACTCGCTGCTGTCGGGGGTACGCACGGTCCTCGTCGCGCAGGACCTGCTGGACATGCGCGCGCGCCCCGACCCCGGCTCGATGGTCACCGCGCGGCTAGAGGCCGGGGTGATCGCGCGGCTCTCGGAATGCGGCCCCGAGTGGTGCGCGCTCTCGACCGGGGGGCATGACGGCTGGGCGCAAAAGACCACGCTGTGGGGCGTGGGCGCCCAGGAAATCGTCGAGTAGACGGCCTGAGCCGACGTACCGTCGCGGCCCGCACATGGCGCTCACATTTTTTTCCGCTGTGGTCTTGATCCGGCCAAACCGCCGGAGTAATGACCGCAGCACGCTGGGGTGTAGCCAAGTGGTAAGGCAGCGGTTTTTGGTACCGTGTACCGTAGGTTCGAATCCTACCACCCCAGCCAGTGCTTCCCGATCTTTAAACCGATGAGCCGCGCGGGCCGCCCCCGGTCGAAAGTGCCCCGAAAGGTGCCCCCGCGGCCGGTGGCTCGGGTGGCGGCTCGGTCGGCGCGGCGGGGGCTCCTCCCACGCGGTCGGTCGGGGGTGCGGTCGACCCCGACGTCAACGAAGCAATCCGTGGCTATGCAATTCAAACCGTCAGCGGCAAGACCGGGGGCCACGTGGGCTGACCTCGCGGCTGACATTCGGAAACCCCCGGGGAGCTGAGACCGCTGGTCGCTGAGGCGCAACGCTTGGGTGAAAAGCGTCTATTTGTTCGGGCTTTACAAGCACCTCAGTCACTTGAACCTTGCATCATTCAAAGCCCAGTAAGTGTCGGTGCCCTTGAGGTCTTCGTTTTCCTCGGCAAGATCGAATGGAGTTTTTCCATCGACGTCTTTCATTGCCGCGTCAGCACCGGCATCAAGTAGGATTGTGACAGTCTCTGGAGTTCCAAATCGTGCTGCATAGTGAAGGGGCGTCTGGTACATCTCAGTCCTAGTATTCAGGTCAGCACCAGCTTCTAGGAGAATTGTGACAGCCTCTGAAGTTCCCTCTCCGGCTGCATAGTAAAGAGGTTTAGCGCCATTCGCAGCCCTAGCATTCACATTGACGTTCCTGATGGCTTCTTCGACCTCCTGCTGTGTCGAGCTTTCCCAAAAATCCCATGTGCAGACCTCTCCACAGTCTTGAGCTGTGGCTTCTGTCCCAAGCAGATACAGGAACGCGAAGGCGGGGATGGCGAGCATATTCCTCATACGCCACACGCTACAGTCGGCTGTGCATCAGTCAATCAGGGAAACACTTCCAACACGACGAGATCGGGTGGCAGACCTCGATCGTCTGCTGACTGTTTCTGGCGTTGGCTTACCTGATGCGCCTCGCCCTTGAGCAGGCGGTAGGGCGAGCGGCAGCAGCGGCTGATGTCGAGCTATTCGGCACGCCGGTCACCGCGAACGAGCTGGGCTGGATCGAGGCGATCCGCGCGGCCTCGGGCAACAGCGATCCGCGTCTGACCAGCCGCGCACAGGCGGCGGTCAACGTGATCTCCGGAAAGTGAGAGAGATGGAGCGGATGGAGGAAGTCGTCGAGAACGAGCGCGCCTGGGTGAATTCTTGAGATTGCTACCTAAAGGCCAAACCTGCTGAAAACCTTTAGGCCGCTATGAAGCAAATTTACGCTGCATGGCAAAGGGGCTTAGGCCCAACCATTTTTGCATGGTTTCGGCTACGTCACGGCGGCCATCAAGCTCGAACTTGCCGGACGAGGCCGCAACCGTCGTCAGTCCCATCCAAACTGATGTCATCGTCCGGAGGTCTGTGGAGATGAACAGGTCAACATCAAAGCCGGGATCGGTCAGGCAAAGATCGGTCTTTCCCGTGGGCTCGACCACCAGCCACCAGTCTCCTTGAGACTTTGGGAGGTCATGGAAATGGAACTGCAGAACCACACGTTCGTCTGGTAGCGGGCTCGGGTCAATATTCCGCCGCATGTCCCACATCAGCAGCGAAACATCCAGATTCTCGAGTGATGGGTTAGTCTCAACCCATTTCTGCCCCCACAAACCGAACGCCTCGACCACCGGGAACAGGTCGCGCCCGGCCTGGGTGAGCACGTAATCGACATTTTGCGACCCGGCGAGAGGACGGCGCTCGACAATGCCAGCGGCCTCAAGCTCCCGCAGCCGCTGTGCAAGCAGTGTCCGGGACATTTTCGGAACACCACGCCGCAGGTCATTGAACCGTGTCGATCCGGCGACGAGCTCTCGTATGAGCACCATCGTCCACCTTGTGCAGAGTATCTCTGCCGCCATGGCGACCGGGCAGAACTGGCGGTAGCTGGCATTGGTCATGCACATGTCCCTGAATATATTTTTCTCGCGCATGATAGCGCCCAAGGACCCTACGCATCCAGTCCATTTTCTGAACTGCCCTGGTCCAGTCTGAACACTAGATACGACAGAAGAGAATCAGCATCCTGACCCATAGGACCCGGCACACCACCGAACGTCCACAAGCTTATAAATGTCAGCAGGCAATTTCGCCGTGCCGTCAGCAATGACATGGAGGACAACATGGGATCCGTAACTGAACTCAAAGGCCTGAATGATCGCACAAAGACGATCGAACCGGAAACGCGCGAATTGCTCGACAGTGCGCTGCGAGGATACACCGCCACCCGGGGTGAAGACGGCTTTGAAGAGGCCCGCACCATTTGGAACGGAATGATCGACAGGAGTCCGGGCCTTGTCGTCAGAGCCCTCGGCACCAGCGACATCTGCACGGCTGTCAACTTTGCCCGCGACAATGGCATCCTGATGTCAGTGCGCGCCGGCGGTCACCAGATCGCGGGACTTGCCGTGGAAGACGGCGCGATGATGCTGGACCTGTCGCTGATGCGCTCGGTCCATGTCGATCCGGTTGCTCAAACCGCCCGAGTGGAGGCCGGCGCCCTGCTGGCCGACGTAGACCGTGAAACGCAGCTTCACGGACTGGCTCTTCCGGTCGGTGTGAATTCGACCACCGGAATTGCCGGCCTGACGCTCGGTGGCGGATTCGGCTGGATCACGCGAAAATACGGGATGACGATCGATAACCTCGTCTCCGCCGATGTTGTCACTGCCGACGGAAGCGTCGTCCGTGCAAGTGAGGCTGAGCACCCGGATCTCTTTTGGGCGATCCGGGGCGGCGGGGGTAATTTCGGAGTCGTTTCATCATTCGAGTTCCGCCTCCATCCGGTAGGACCGGAGGTGCTGTCGGGTCTCATTGTTCATCCGATCGCCGAGGCTCCTGCCCTGCTCAAGGAATTCCGCGCGATCTGTGATGCGGCCCCTGATGAGCTCACAGTCTGGTCAGTCATACGCAAGGCCCCGCCACTGCCGTTTCTACCCGAGGAATGGCACGGCGAGAAGGTGCTGATCTTTGCTGCCTGCTATTCCGGCGAGATGAAAGAGGGCGAGGCCGCAATGGCTGGGCTTCGCGAACTCGGCTCGCCAATCGTCGACGTGATTGGCCCGCATCCCTTCGTCGGCTGGCAGGCCGCGTTCGACCCGCTTCTGACGCCTGGAGAACGCAACTACTGGAAAAGCCGCGACTTCATCGAACTGACAGATCGCACCATTGACGCGATCCTCAAATCGATCGATGCCTTGCCCGATCCGCAGTGCGAAGTCTTCATCGCGCATGTGGGTGGTGCGATGGCACGCGTTGCCAGTGATGCGACAGCTTTCCCGCAGCGCGCAGCACATTTCATAATGAATGTGCACACGCGGTGGAGCGAGGCATCCAATGACAAGGCCTGTATCGGATGGGCGCGTGATCTGTTCGACAAGACTGCGGCAGACTCATCCCCCAGCGTCTATGTCAACTTCATGCCCGACGACGAGGAAGGCCGTCTTGGCGACGCTTACGGCGGAAACCTTGAAAGGCTCCGCAAGATAAAAGCGAACTACGACCCGGAGAACTTGTTTCGGCTGAATCATAACATCATGCCTGAAAAAGCCGCTCAGGCTGCGCAATAGTGCCAAGGGACGGGGCCGCGTCCGGCTCCGTCCACCGTCCTAAGAAGGGCGACTATGGCCATCAGGATGTCTGGGTTCGCGGCTATGTCGATCAGGTCGTGATCGGCTGCCGGGGAGACGTGATCGCCCGGCATCCGCGGTGCTACGCACGCGAAGATGTCGTCTCGACCCGATCTACTACCTTCCCTTGATCGAACGCAAGATCAATGCCCTGGATCAGGCCGCGCCTTTGGCGGAGTGGGACCTGCCCGAAGAGTTCCGGACCCTGCGCCGCCTCATGGAGGCACACTTGCTGAAGATGGGTCGGCGTGAGTATGTGCAGGTCCTGCATCTGCTGGAGACATTCAGCCTCGATGAGGCGGGCTTCCAGATCGTCGTGCCTTCGCGCTTCGGCTATCTGCGCAACGCCTTTCCCGAGGGGTCAGTCCGTCGCGGACCTCAAGAATTCGATCATCGCTGGCGGAAACTCGGTTCGGCACTTGTGAATTCGAGCTTCGAGGGTGTGCGAGAGCACCTATGGCTATTATTTGATCGAAAGCAGAGAGATATTTTGCTCAGGCCATTGTCGAATCCCTGGTGACGCATCATCTCCATATTGTTGGCGCTCCGGTATGGCGAGCGCCAAAGCGCTTCCGAACATCGCCATGCTCCCTTGGAAATCCGAATAAGGAGCGTTTCCGTGCCGTTCACCCCCCTGCATGACCAAGTTCTCGTCCGCCGCATCGAAGGCGATGAAAAAACCGGTGGTGGTCTCATCATTCCAGAGACCGCAAAGGAAAAGCCACAGGAAGGCGATGTCATTTCCGTCGGCGCCGGGGAAAGGACTGAAAATGGCGATCTTGTCGGCATGCAGGTCAAGTCCGGCGACAGGATCCTGTTCGGCAAGTGGTCCGGCTCCGAGATCCGTCTCGACGGCGAGGATCTCCTGATCATGAAGGAGAGCGACATTCTCGGCATCATGGCCTGAGCCCGACGCCTACGCCGAACCCCCATTTCAGGAGCAACCGAAATGTCTTCCAAGGATGTCAGATTCAGCACCGACGCACGCAACCGCATGCTGAAAGGTGTGGATACACTCGCCAAAGCGGTCCGGATCACCCTCGGCCCCAAGGGACGCAATGTCATTCTCGACAGGTCTTACGGCGCGCCGCGCATCACCAAGGACGGAGTGACCGTCGCCCGCGAAATCGAACTTTCCGACCACTTCGAGAACATGGGCGCGCAGATGGTGAAAGAAGTCGCCAGCCGCACCAATGACGAAGCCGGTGACGGGACCACGACCGCCACGGTTCTGGCGCATGCGCTGGTCAAGGAAGGCATGAAGGCAGTTGCCGCCGGCATGAACCCGATGGATCTCAAGCGTGGCATCGACAAGGCCGTCGATGCCGTCGTCGCCGAGATCCGCGCGATGTCACGCCCCGTGGGCGACAGTGACGAGATCGCCAAGGTCGGCTCCATCTCTGCCAATGGCGAGACCGCGATCGGTCGGCAGATCGCCGATGCGATGGCAAGGGTCGGCAACGAGGGCGTCATCACCGTCGAGGAGGCCAAGGGCCTCGAGACCGAGACCGAGGTGGTCGAAGGCATGCAGTTCGACCGTGGTTATCTCAGCCCCTATTTCATCACTAACGTGCAGAAGATGAGTGTGGAACTCGAGGATTGCGTCGTCCTGCTGCACGAAAGGAAGCTGTCATCGCTGCAACAGATGGTGCCCCTGCTCGAGGCGGTTATTCAGGCCGACAAGCCGCTTCTGATCATTGCCGAGGACATCGAGGGCGAAGCGCTGGCCACCTTGGTGGTCAACAAGCTGCGCGGCGGCCTGAAGGTCGCGGCAGTCAAGGCCCCGGGTTTCGGCGATCGCCGCAAGGCGATGCTTGAGGACCTGGCCATCCTGACGGGCGGAAAGGTGATCTCCCCCGATCTCGGCATCAAGCTGGAGACGGTCACCATGGACATGCTCGGGTCTGCGCGAAAAGTGACGATCACCAAGGATGACACAACTGTCATCGATGGTGCGGGCGACAAGGATGCGATCGCGTCGCGTGTCACCCAGATACGCGCCCAGATCGAAGACACGACGTCGGACTACGACAAGGAGAAGCTGCAGGAACGGCTTGCAAAGCTGTCCGGCGGCATCGCCGTGATAAAGGTCGGGGGAGCCACGGAGACCGAGGTAAAAGAGCGCAAGGACCGGGTCGATGATGCGCTGAACGCCACCCGTGCGGCGGTTCAGGAGGGTATCGTGCCGGGTGGTGGCGTGGCCCTTGTGCAAGGCGGCAAGGTCCTGGCCGATCTCAAGGGTGCGAATGCCGACGAGACTGTCGGCATCAGGATCGTCGCTCGCGCGGTCCAGGCACCGCTGCGCCAGATCGCCGAGAATGCCGGTGTCGACGGATCGGTCGTTGTCGGCAAGGTCTCTGAGAACACGAGCCCCGGCTTCGGCTTCGACGCGCAGACGGAAACCTACGGCGACATGCTGAAGGCCGGTATCATCGATCCGAGCAAAGTCGTGCGCGTCGCGTTGGGAAACGCAGCCTCGATTGCGGGACTGCTGATCACGACCGAAGCGATGATCGCCGAGAAAGCGCAACAATCCATAGCAGGCCGCTACATGTCCGACATGGAAGACATGGGCAGCATGGGTGGCATGATGTAGACGAATGACCCGCCGGTCCGGAAGGTCGGCATTCACGCCGCTAACCGGTCCAGCCGAAGAGCTGCAAGTTGATTGAAATGACTGAAAACCATCCATCCAAGGAGATACGAAATGTCAAAGGGCGACAAGCAACGCGGCAACCGGGAAGCCAAGAAACCGAAGAAGGCCAAGGAAAAGGTCCTGGCAACAGCGGATTTCATCAAGGGCAAGGCACCGCTCAATATCGGTGAGACCAAAAAGAAGTAGCCGTTTCAACGCTTCAAGGCGTTCGGTGATCCGCCCACCCCGCCCGCGATCCACACGCGCACCCCCACCGGGAAGGCAATCATCGGCCCTCCATCACGGGAATGAGCCGCACCAATTCCTCCGGGTCCACCGACGAAGGGACAAGAAGCCGCCGCCCATTCCTCAGCACGTTCTCGAGCCGGGCGTCACGGGGGGTGTACGGCGCTATCGGCGCCGCCGCAGGCATGAGCGTGGACGCCTTCGGCGGGAGCGTCAGCGGGATGAACGTCGGCGATGTCTCGTCACCAAGTTCACCGCTCCGATATTGCCGCCGCCATATGGTCGGCAGGGAGTGCGACACGCCATGCCGCCGAGCCGTCGCTGTCACCTGGCGATGCCCCAGGAAGCTCTCCTTAACGGTCCGGATCTTGTCCGCATCGCTCCAGGGCCGCCGGTGCGGCACGTCCGCGGCAGACAGAACTTCGATCTCGGGTCTGAACGTATGGTCGGCCATAAGGTCGGACTTATCACCGACGCCGAAATCCCGTCAGACGGCCTCCGCCGGAGGGATACCCTAATGCGGTCACCCTTACTGAATTGATCTGTGTCATCGCATTAGGGCTACCCAGACCGCTAGGGAGACGCGATCCCACCAGAGGATGGACGAATGAAAATCCTCTTCGCGATCCTGCTAGTCCTCGTGCTCGTCCTCTTGGCGCTCATGGTTCTCGTTTTTCTCGATAGGCGCGCCGACCGCGCGGAGTGGCATCGGCTCACAGCACTCCAGCCGAAGGCCCCAAGCGTCTTTGCCGAGAAAATGGTGGCGGACCTCCCCGAACCTGCGCGCCGCTACTTCTCCTATGTTATCCAACCGGGCGCTCCGCTGTATTCTGTGACGGTCATCGAGATGACGGGACATTTCAGCCTTGGTTCAAAGGACGACCCGCGTTACCAGCCGATTAAAGCGCGTCAGGTTCTCGCGGCACCAGAAGGGTTTGTCTGGTCGATGAAAACGCTGGGCGGCATGCCCATCTCGGGCTCGGACTCCGGCCTCTGGACACGGTTCCGGATATTCGGTCTTGTGCCGGTCGCCCGTGCCGGCGGCGGTCGCGACCACGCCCGCTCCGCGTTCGGGCGCTATGTATCCGAGGCGTTGATCTGGTCTCCCGCCGCCCTCCTGCCGGGCCCGGGCGTGACCTGGACCGCGGTTGATGACGACACTGCTCGCGTCACCGTGCGCCACAAGGACCTGAGCCAGATGGTAGATGTGACCGTGGATGCCGAGGGGAGACCTGAGGTTATTTCTTTCAAGCGTTGGACCAACGCCAACCCCGAAGGGGCCTACCGTTTGCAGCCCTTCGGTGCCGAGATGTCGGACTACCGGGAGGTCGAGGGCTATCGCCTGCCGTTCCATGTGGAGGCCGGAAACATGTTCGGGACGGATGAGTATTTCCCGTTCTTCATTGCCGACGTAACGGATATCCGCTTCCCGCGGAGCCAACCATGACAGCCACCGTCCTCACGTTCCAAGTTCTGCTACCGCTGGCGCTGCTGGCCTGGCTGGCATTCTTGCCCGCAGGCAGCCTTGTCGGCTTCGTGATGCAGGCGGCGGGTATCGGGATATTCCTTTTCGCACTGGCAAAAGTTGGACAATGGGCGGTGCCGGTCTGGTGGCTGCCGTTGGTATATGGAGCACTGTGGCTGGTGGCGCTGGTGGCCTGGCCGCTGAAATCGAACCTGGCCGGTTTGCCGCTGCTGCCCTCCGGGCTGTCGGCCTGGCTGTTCTTGGCAATATCGATCCTGCTCTTTGGCATCGGGGGATGGTTTGGCACACGCGCGCTGATGGGGCGCAGTGAGCCGCAGGTGGAGGTCATCGACATCGAAAACCCCTTTGGCCTGGGTCGCTATCTCGTCGGGAACGGCGGGTCCAATGCTGTGGTGAATGCGCATATGAAGACGCTGGATGCCAGCATTGAACGTTTCCGGCGCTGGCGTGGCCAATCCTACGCGGTGGATTTCTTCGGACTGGGGCCTTTCGGCCTGCGCGCGAAGGGGTGGCGGCCGACTGACCTTTCGGCCTATGCAATCTTCGGTGCTGCCCTGCATGCGCCCTGTGCGGGCGAAGTGGTCGCGGCGGAGGGGGGAATGCCGGATTTCCTGGTGCCGGAGCAAGATCAGGTCAATCGTCTTGGCAATCATGTCATTCTTCGCTGTGACGATGTCGAAATCGTCTTCGCGCACTTGCAGAAGGGAAGCGTGAGAGTTTCGTCGGGTGACTCCGTTGCCACCGGGGATCGGCTGGGCGAGATTGGAAACTCCGGTGCCTCGACCGAGCCGCATCTACATATCCATGCGCAACGCCCCGCACCGGCAGGTGCGCCGCCGATCTCCGGAGAGCCGCTCGCGCTTCGAATCGACGGGCGCTTTCTTGTGCGAGGTGACCAGTTGACTGGACATAACTGGTAAGGCAGGCGTGAACCAATAGCACCCTGACCACTGGCCCCATCTGCCGCGCACGGACGATGGGAAGCGTGAGCGACAGTATCGGCGGCTGGCTGGCAGATCGCGGCAGTCTTCAGGCATGCCCTGGTGGCGCTGATTGTTGCCTACGGCGGCAACAGCTCAAGCTGCTTTCCTTTGTCCTGGCCGCTGGGGCGCGCCCATAGCCTTTCAACGGGTCTTGGTCATGGGTCCGACACCCTCAGGATCAGTTTGCCCGCCACCGCTCCAGCTTCGATACGTTTATGCGCATCGCGCACCTGCTCCAAGGGGACTACCTCCGCGACAACGGGGGCTATCCTGCCTTCTGCAAGCATCGAGAAAAGATTTGCGAGATCCTCGCGGAACCATTCGGGGTGTTTCCGCCGCATCGCGCCGATGGAATAGAAGGCGGTGGCGTGACCGTTTGGCAGCCAGTCCCACAGCTTGAGCTTCACGAAATCCAGGGGGATCGACCCGCCGCGCCCCAGCACCTCGTTCTGGAAACCGAAGGCGACAAGCATCCCGCCCGGCTTCAGCGCATGGAGCGAACGCGACAGACTCTCGCCACCGAGAGGGTCGAAGACAGCATCGACACCATCACCCACTGCCTCTTCAAGCACCGCTTCCGGCGCATCCGCCTCGATCGGCGTGGCCCCAAGGCCACGGATCAGATCGTGCTTTGCTGTGATATCAGTGCCGAGCGCAGTGATCCCCGCATCCCGCGCCAGCTGCAGCATCGCCGTGCCGACCGCTCCGCCCGCCCCGTGGATCAGAAGGCTCTGCCCCCTCTGCATCTTGGCCACACGGTGCAGCATCTGGAAGGGCGTCACTGCGGACAGGATCATGCCTAGGGTCAGGATTCATAACCAGTAGATGACGACTGCGGCGAGGGCGATGGCTGAAAGGAAGACCTTCGGCCAGCGGTCATAACGTGTCG
>MRWG01001489.1_pt1 | contig 14836 bp, 9 predicted proteins | sample 1013341 | NCBI WGS metagenome assembly MRWG01 (sample SAMN06117577, study PRJNA244670) | biofilm metagenome | biome: Water; feature: Cathode Biofilm; material: Biofilm; isolation source: microbial consortium enriched at the cathode of a solar microbial fuel cell | place: USA: District of Columbia ... | reverse complement strand
CAGCCAGTATAGATCGCTCATGTCACCGCTCCGTTTTCAGAGCCGTGAATCACGCAGCGCAGCGGAAATCAATGCATCCTGACCCTAGAGCGTTTCGCGTTCATTCGCATTCACGCAACCCGCTCCAACTCATTGATTTCGCGTGTCCGAGAAGCTCAAAACCGGTTCCCACTTTTGAGCGACACGCTCTAGCGCCTACCCTCGCGCAGCCACCCGGCGGTGATAAACCCGGCGGTCAGCAACAACACCAGCCACGGCGGCAGGAGCGCCATCTGCCGCACGCTCACCGTCTCGTAAGCCCCTCGGGGGGTGATCCCGATCCAGCCGCGCCCGGCGGCGGGGCGGCCTGCGCGCACCTCGCGGATCGCCGGCAACCCGTCCTTGAGCGCGCGCACGCCGCCGCCCGTGGGGGCGATGGCGGGCGCGAGCACATCACCGGTGGCCAGCGTTCGCTCGAATTCCACCGGGGCAGCCGGGCCGAGGCCAATCACCGCCGTCTCGTCACCGTTCTCCAGCCGGTAGAGCCCGATCTCGGGCCCCTCGTAGACCGTCTCGAACCGGCCCGGGGCAACCTTTTCGAGCGAGCGGACCACCTCGTCGCCCGAGGGGGTCGTAATGCTCACGTCGGGCACCGATTCGGAGAGCGTGCGGCGGGTGATCCGCATGGTCTGCCCGGTCGCCTCGGCGCGCAGCGCCTCTTCCTCGAGCTCGGGCTCCTTCATCATCCAGTGCGCCAGCCGCCGCAGCAGGACGAGCTGCGGCCCGCCACCCTCGTAGCCGCGCCCCCACAGCCAGGCGTGATCCGAAGCCAAGAGCGCCACGCGTCCCTCGCCCACCCGGTCGAGCACCAGCAACGGGCGCTCATCCGCGCCGGTCATCACCACCTCGCCATCCGCGTCGGGCTCCACCTCGATCTGGCGCATCCAGCGACCCCAGTCGCCCTCCCAAGCCGCATCGAGCCCCGCTGTCACCGGGTGCCGTTGCCCCAGCTCGTTGATCCGCGGGCGATAGCCCTCCTCGACTACGCGCGCGGTGGGGCGCGCAGGGACCATTTCCTCGAACGGGCCGCGATAGATACTCTCGGCCCCGGCGAAATCCGGCCCGGCGGCGAGCAACACCGCGCCGCCACGCTCGACATACTGGCGGATGTTCTCGAGATAGATCGAGGGCAGGATACCGCGCCGCCGGTAACGGTCGAAGATGATGAGGTCGAACTCGTCCACCTTCTCGAGAAACAGCTCGCGGGTGGGAAAGGCGATGAGCGACAGCTCGCGCACCGGCACGCCGTCCTGTTTCTCGGGCGGACGCAGGATCGTGAAATGCACGAGGTCCACGGAGCTGTCGGATTTCAGCAGGTTGCGCCATGTCCGCGTGCCCGCGTGTGGCTGCCCCGAGACGAGCAGTACGCTCAACCGGTCGCGCACCCCGTTGATCTGCACCAGCGCAGTGTTGTTGCGGTCGGTCAGCTCACCCCCGGCGGCGGGTGTGGAGAATTGCAGCACGTTACGCCCGCCATGCGGCAGGGTGAGCGGCAGCGTCACCTCGCGTCCCAGCGGGACGTCGTAGCGCTGCGGCGCCGCGCCGTCGACGGCGATATCCACGGGGACGGTGGTCACGCCCTCGGGGGCAGCGCCCTCGTCAGTGATCGTGAGGGTCAGGCGCACCTCCTCGCCGAGGATGGCGAATGCCGGAGCATTGTCGATGCGCAGCCGCCGGTCCCAGTCGTCCTCGCGGCCCGTGTGCAAGAGATGCAACGGTGCAGGCATGTCGGGGGCGGCCTCCAGATCGTGCACCTGCCCGTCCGACAGCAGAATCGCCCCGGCGACCCGACCGCGGGGCAGCTCTGCCAGCGCCTCGGAGAGTGCGCCCATCACCAGCGAGCCGCGGTTCTCGGGCGCGTCGCCGACAGTGACACGGCGCAGCTCGGTATTGTCGCGCGCCTCGATCCGGGCGGCCAGCGTCTCGGCGGCGGCGGCGGTGTCGTCTTCGCGGTCCGCGAGCCGCTGGCTGGCGCTGCGGTCATCGACCAGCAGGACGATGTCGCTGAGCGCATTTCGCTCCTCCTGACGGTAGGAGGGGCCCGAGAGCGCGGCGACCAGCACCAGCGCGGCCAGCGCCCGCAACGCCCAGCCCGCCAGCCCGCGCCGCGCCGCGAGCACCAGCCCCGCCGCCGTCACGACCGCCAGCGCGGCGACGAGCCACAGCGGCACGAGCGGGTCAAAGATCACCGTGCCGGTCATTGTCCCAGCCTTTCCAGCAGCGCGGGCACGTGCACCTGGTCGGATTTGTAATTGCCGGTGAGCACATGCATCACGAGGTTGACGCCGAAGCGATAAGCCATCTCGCGCTGCCGCTCGCCGGTATAGCCGCGGCCTACGGGAAAGAGCGGATCACCCCGCTCGCTCACGGCCCAGGCCGAAGCCCAGTCATTGCCGCCGATCACCACCGGCGTCACCCCGTCGTTGAGATCGCGGAACGGCATCCCCTCGGCCCGTTCTGCATCGGGCGGGGCGGCCTCGACCCAGACGTCGCGGCCCCTGTGACGACCGGGAAAATCGCTCAGCAGGTAGAAGGTGCGGGTGAGCACGTGATCCTCGGGCACCGGCTCCAGCGGCGGGATGTCGAGCGGGGCGGCCAGCCGTTGCAGCCGGGCACCGTTGGGCGAGGACGCACCATAGCCCGCGATATCGGCATCGCGCGTATCAAAAAGGATCAACCCGCCATTGCGCAGGTAATCGTTGAGCCTTGCATAAGCATCGGACGACGGCAGCGGCTGATCCGGGGTGACCGGCCAGTAGAGCATCGGGTAGAAGGCAAGCTCGTCGCGTTCGAGATCGACGCCGATGGGGGGCGCGGGCTCGACCGAGGTGCGGAAGGTGAGTACGCGCCCAAGCCCCCGCAGACCGGCGCGCGCGGCGTCATCCACCTGCGGATCGTCGGTGAGAACGTGGGCGAGCACCACCTCGGACGTGGCCTCGATAGCGCGCGCGTCGTCGCTGGCCTGTGCATGCGCCGGACCGGTTGACACAGCGGCGAGCGCGAGCGCGGCCAGGACGGACGCCACCGCCCCGCCGCGCCAGAGCCGCCCCGAGAGCGCCAGCGCCGCAAGGATATCGGCCACCATCAGCGCCAGCGCCGCCGACAGGAGCCAGCCGCCCAGCGGCGTCTCGGGCGCGAGCGCCAGCCCCTCGACGGGCACGCGGGCGGGCCATTCCGACGCCGCAATCCGCGTCTCGGGCCCGATCACGTTGCGCGCCACGCGCCGCTCGGGGCCCTCGTAGATGCCGGGCACAAGGTCGGGACCGAGGGCTGCGTCAAGAAGACGCTCGCCCGCCACGCCGGGCCGCGTGCCCGCGTCCTGCAAGCGCCCGAACCCGTCGAGCACCTGCACCGGCTGCCATATCGTCCCGGCAAGCTCTGCCGGTGACGGTGCCGCCCGGGTCGAGGACACCGCGAGCCGGTCGAGCATCTGCACGAACAGTCCCGACAGCGGCAGCGACGACCACGCGGCGTTGGCCGTAACGTGAAACAGCACCACCTGCCCCGCACCGAGCCGCTTGCGCGTGACCAGCGGCGTACCGTCGCCCAGTTGGGCGATCACGCGGTCGGCAAGGGTGGGATCGGGTTGCGCCAGCACCTGTGCGGTCACGTTGACGTCCTCGGGGATGTCGAGGCCGCGGAACGGGCTGTTCTCGGGGAAGGGGGCCAGTGTCTTGGGCGCGCCCCAGCTCATCGCGCCGCCCACGGTGCGCCCGCCGGCGCGCAGGCGCACCGGCATGAGCGGGGCCTCCTCGCTGCGCGAAACGTCGCTTGCCGCGAGCCTTGGCCCGGCGAAGCGCACCAGCACGCCGCCCGCTTCGACCCACTCGCCCAGCGCGGTCTGTTCCGCTGACGAGAGCGTTGCCACGTCGGCCAACACGACAGCGTCGGGGTTGGCAGGCATGAGATCGAGCAGTGCACCCTCGAGGATGTCGGCATTGGGGGCGAGCGCCTTACGCAGGTAATAAAGTGGCGACAGAAGCTCGAGCCCCTCGCGATCTTCGCGGCCCGCGACCAGCGCCACTTCGCGCCGCCGCAGCCCATCATCGGCGAGGCTGACGGCTCCGGCGTGGCGCGCGCCCTCGATCTCGAACCGGTCGATCCGCGCGCGCAACTCGGGCGGTAGCGAGAGGCGGCCAGTGGCCTCGGTGGCCCCGGGCGCAAACTCCAGAGGCAGGCGCGCCAACACCCGCTCGGCGCCGCCCGGGTCGCGGCCATGCGCGGCGATCTCAACGTCGCGCGCGCCCTCTGCCCCCGCGCGCAAGGCACGCAGGGCCACCATCCCGTCCTCTAGGCCGGGCGGGGCCAGCGCCAGAACAGGGCGCGCGCTTTTGTGCACCACCACCGGGCCGCGCGCCTCGAGCGCGGAGAGCAGGTCCTCGCGCCCGTCGCGGTCCAGCCCGTCGGAGAACCAGCGCGTCTCTACCGCGCCCTCGGGCAGCAGCGCCGCTGCCTCGGCATAGCTCTCGGGCCGCGCGCTCCACGGGGCGGGCGCGAGCCCCGGCAGGCGGCTACGCAGGTCGGCAGCGGCGCGAAAAACCGGGCGCTCAGGCGCGCTCAACCGCATCAACGCGGCGGTGCGCCCGTCACGCGCGGCCTGTGCAAGCTGCGCCTCTATGGCGGCGCGTTGTGCCGGCCAATCGCGTGCGGCGGCCCAGCCGTCTTCGACCACGATCAGCAGCGGCGCGGTGCTTGCCGTACCGCCGGCATCGCGGGGATTGAGCACCGGACCCGCCAGCCCGACGATGGCCGCCGCCACTGTCAGCATCCGCAAGAGCAACAGCCACCACGGCGTGCGGTCGCTTACGCTGTCCTCGTCGCGCAACCCCAGGAGTAGCGCCACACCGGGGAAGCGCCGCCGCACCGGCGCGGGCGGCACCGCGCGCAGGAGGATCCACAACAGCGGCAGCGCCACCAGCGCCCACAGGAGCCACGGCGTGGTGAACCCGATGGACAACAGGCTCATGCGCGCCCTCCCCGTCCCTCGGCGATGGCACGGTGCAGCCACAAGAGCGCTGCCTGCGCGGGGCCGTCAGTGTGGTGGCAGCCGTATTGCCAGCCGGTCGCCGACGCCAGCGACGACAACTCGTCCTTGCGCGCCGCGAGCCGCTCGAGATATCGCCCGCGCAGATCCGATGCCTTGAGCGTCTCATGGGTGAGCGTGCCGGCGATGCTCTCGAAAATGGTGCGCCCGCGATAGGGAAACGCCTCTTCCACAGGGTCGAGCACCTGCAGGAGCACGCCGCGCACGCCGCGATCCGCCGCCGCCGTCAGCGCGTGGCGCACCGGCCCCGGGTCACCAAGGAAATCCGAGACCAGCAGCGCGCGCCCATACGGCACGAGGCCGGACATGTCGGGCGCTGCGTGATCCTCGCCGCTCTCGGCGATGAGCGCCTCGGCCAGCCGCGCGACCTGTGCCGCACCGCGCCGCGGCGGCAATGCCGTGCCGGTCATCCCCACCCGCTCACCAGCGCGATCAAGGAGCAGTGCCATCGCCAGCGCCAGAAGCCGCGCGCGGTCGGCCTTTTCCGGCAGATCCTTGCGCGAGGCGAACCGCATCGAGGCGGCAGGATCGACCCAGAGCATCACGCTTTGCGCCAGTTTCCATTCGCGTTGACGGACAAACTGGGCATCCGACCGTGCCGAACGCCGCCAGTCGATCATGCGGCGGCTGTCGCCCGGCTGCACCGGGCGGTATTGCCAGAAATCGTCACCGGTGCCCGCCCGTCTGCGACCGTGCTCGCCCATCATCACCGTGCGCGCCAGCCGGTCGGCGCGCGCCAGCAGCGGCGGCAGGCGCGCCGTTTCCGCCTCGGCGCGGGCGCGCAGGCTCGGGGCGGCATCGGCCATCTCAGGCGGCCGCCTCAACCCGGGTGATGTCTTCGATCAGCGTCGAGATCAGAGTGCCGAGGCTGTCGCCGCGTGCCCGTGCCGCGAAGTTGAGGGCCATGCGGTGGATCAGCACCGGCATCGCCATCGCAGCCACGTCGCTCGCATCCGGGGCGAGGCGGCCCTGCAACATCGCCCGCGCGCGCACCGTCAGCATCAGCGCCTGCGCGGCGCGCGGCCCCGGCCCCCAGGCGACGCTTTCGCGCACCGCCTCGGAGACGCCCGGCTCCTCTGGACGAGCGGCGCGCACGAGGTCCAGGATCATCTCCATCACGCTCTCGCCCACCGGCATCCGCCGTAGCATCCGCTGCGCGGCGATCAGGTCCGCGGGCGTAAACACGCCATGCGCCTCTTCCTCGTCGGCCCCGGTGGTGGCCAGAAGGATCGCGCGCTCGGTGTCGCGATCAGGGTATGGCACCTCGATCTGCACGAGGAAGCGGTCGAGCTGCGCCTCGGGCAGCGGATAGGTGCCCTCCTGCTCGATCGGGTTCTGCGTGGCCAGGACGTGGAAGGGCTGGTCCAGCGCGCGGGTCTCGCCCGCCACGGTCACCTGCCGCTCCTGCATCGCCTGCAACAGCGCCGATTGGGTGCGCGGACTGGCGCGGTTGATCTCGTCGGCCATGAGAAGCTGGCAGAAGATCGGCCCCTCGATGAACTTGAACGCGCGGCGACCGTCATTCGAGGTCTCGAGCACCTCGCTGCCGAGGATGTCGGCGGGCATCAGGTCGGGGGTGAACTGCACCCGGTTGGTCGCGAGCCCCATCACCGTGCCCAGCGTCTCCACCAGCCGCGTCTTGCCCAGCCCCGGCAGGCCGATCAAAAGCCCGTGCCCACCGCACAGGAGAGCCGAGAGCGACAGGTCGACGACGCGCTCCTGCCCGATGAAGCGCCGGGTGATCGAGGCCCGCGCGCGCGCCAGCTTGTCCTCCAGCGCCTCCAGCCCGGCAACGAGATCGGTCTCTTCGGTCATGGCAAAACTCCGGTTGGGCCTGTATCCTCATGTGGAATGTATCGTTTCAATTGGAAATGGCAAAAGCAATGAGTGCGAGCAGCGTCACAACCCCGTCAGCCGAGAGCCTCGCCGCCTCGGCGCGTGCCGCGAAATCGGGCGGCCGGGATCTGCCGCCGGTGCATGAGTGGAACCCGCCCTTCTGCGGCGATCTCGACATGCGGATCGCCCGTGACGGGACGTGGTACTACCAGGCCACGCCCATCAACCGCCCCGGGCTTGTGCGGCTGTTTTCCACCATTCTGCGCAAGGACGGCGACAGGTACTTCCTCGTCACCCCGGTCGAGAAAGTGGGAATCACCGTCGATGACGCGCCCTTCGTCGCCGTCGATTTCGAGCGTGACGGCGAAGGCGAGGGCCAGAACCTGCGATTCGAGACCAACGTCGGCGATCACGTCACCGCCGGGCCGGATCACCCGATCCGGGTGGAGCGCGACCCGGAGACCGGCGAGCCGTCGCCTTATGTCCATGTCCGCGCTGGTCTCGACGCGCTGATCGACCGCAAGAGCTTCTACCGGCTTGTCGAGATCGGGGACCGCCGCGACGGGTGGTTCGGGCTGTGGTCGGGCGGCGCGTTCTTTGCCATGATCCCCGAGGCGGAGCTGCCGGAATAGCGCGCGCTTTGCTCTTGCGGCGCGGGCGCATTTGCGGGTAATCAAGGCGCGTCGCGGGTGTAGCTCAATGGTAGAGCAGCAGCTTCCCAAGCTGACGACGAGGGTTCGATTCCCTTCACCCGCTCCAATCCCATCAGGCAGGTCCGGCTGAGACCGGCGCGACGCAGTGGCCGCGCCGGAGGGGCTCAGGCGTGGATCGCGCCGTCGCCGCAGGCCAGCGCCGCCTCGCGCACCGCCTCGGAATAGGTGGGGTGCGCGTGGCAGGTGAGGGCGAGGTCCTCGGCGCTTGCGCCGAATTCCATCGCGACGCAGATCTCGTGGATGAGATCGCCCGCCATCGGCCCGATGATATGCGCGCCGAGGATGCGGTCGGTCGCCTTGTCGGCGAGGATCTTGACGAAGCCGTCGGCGGCGAAATTGGCCTTGGCGCGGCCGTTGCCCATGAACGAGAACTTGCCGACCTTGTAGGCACGCCCTTGATCTTTCAGGGTTTCTTCGGTCTCGCCCACGTTGGCCACCTCGGGGTGGGTGTAGATCACGCCGGGGATGACGCCGTAGTTGACGTGGCCGTGCTTGCCCGCCAGCACCTCGGCCACGGCCATGCCCTCGTCCTCGGCCTTGTGGGCGAGCATGGGGCCGTCGATGGCGTCGCCGATGGCGTAGACGCCCTTGACGTTGGTCTGCCAATCGCCGCCCACCGCGACCTGTCCGCGCTTGGTCATCTCGACACCGAGGCTGTCGAGGCCGAGCCCCTCGGTATAGGGCTTGCGGCCCGTGGCGACGAGGACGACATCGGCGTCGAGCTGATGCTCGCTGTCGTCCTTGCGCAGCTTGTAGTGCACCTTGGCCTTGGTCTTGAGCGTCTCGACGGTGTGGACGGCGGCGCCCATGACGAAATCAATGCCTTGTTTCTTCAAGATTTTCTGGAAGTTTTTCTGCACCTCACCGTCCATGCCCGGGGTGATGGCGTCGAGGAATTCGACCACGGTGACCTGTGTGCCGAGGCGGGCATAGACCGAGCCCATCTCGAGCCCGATCACGCCGCCGCCGATCACCACCATGCTCTTGGGAACCTTGGACAATTCCAGTGCGCCGGTGGAGGTGACCACGATTTTTTCGTCGATGGTGACATCGGCGCCGGGGACGTTGGCGGATTCAGACCCCGAGGCGATGACGATGTTCTTTGCCTCGTGGGTCTCGTCGCCGACCTTGACCTTGCCCGCCCCGGGGATCGAGGCCCAGCCCTTGATCCAGTCTATCTTGTTCTTCTTGAACAGGAATTCGATACCCTTGGTGTTCTGGCCGATGACGTCGTCCTTGTACGCCTGCATCTGTTTCCAGTCGACCGAGGGCGACTTGCCCTTGAGGCCCATCTTGGCGAAATTGTGTTCCGCTTCATGGAGTTGGTGGGTGGCGTGCAACAGCGCCTTGGAGGGGATGCAGCCGACGTTGAGGCAGGTGCCGCCAAGTGTGGCGCGGCCCTCGACCACGGCGGTTTTCAGGCCGAGTTGCGCGCAGCGGATGGCGCAGACATAGCCGCCGGGGCCGGCGCCGATGATGATCACGTCATAGGAGGCCATGGGTCAGAATCCTTTCGTTTTTCGCGTCGGTACCCTGTCGGTATTTTGTCGGTATTGCGTCGGTGGTTTGGGGGCGCCGCCCCCGTCGCGCAGAGCGCGACTCCCCCGGGATATTTTTGGCAAGATGAAGCATCAGACGAGCGCCGCCAGCAGCATGAGGAGCGTGGCGAAGAAGCCCACCGCCCAGATCAGCGAGCGCCACGGGCGCAGGCCGAGGTAATAGGCCGGGATATAGGCGACGCGGGCGGCGAGGTAGGTCCACGCGCAGGCGGCGGTCAGGGGGGTGGATTGGTCGCCGAGCGTGACGGTGACGACGGCGATGGTAAAGAGGATCAGCCCCTCGAAATGGTTGGTCAGCGCCCGGCCCAGACGGGCGGTGCCGTCGGACATCTGTTTGGTCGGTTCGCGGTCGCGGGCGGACATGGTGTAGCCGGGGCCAAGTTCGAGATTGGCCGGGACCGCGTAGAGCAGGTATTGGACGACCTGCAGGAGGGCGGCGAGGGTGAGGGCGGTGAGTTCGGGGGTCATTTGTTCCCCTTCGCGCTTTGCGCTTCGTCTAAGCTTTCCGGTAACCGCATGTGGTCGGCAAGTGAACCTTCTCTCCAAAAGACCGGATCATCGTCCAGGTCGGGCCATTCCAAGCCTCTGAGAATCTCCGCGGAATTAGGACCACTTTCTACAATTTGGCGAAAAATCAAAGGCCTGCGATCTCTTACCAAGGTAATCTCTTCAATCATATCAGGATCATTCTTCGCAAGAATTAGAACTGAGCTTTGGAGCGCATCCAAATCGTTTTCGATTTTTTTAAAAGTTAGAGAAAGTCGGCCCAGCCTAGCGCTTATCAACTTTACTCTCCGATCAATGCGTTGGAGGTAAAATCCACAAGCGATGATGAGAGCGAGGATTGCATACAAAGGCCAGCTTTCAATCATTTCTACGACGTCACCCCTCTTTGTTCAGTGTCGTTGTGGTGGCTGAACCCCACCATTTCTTTTTGAGGCCGCCGGGAGCGGCGGGGCGGGCGGTCATGGAGCTTGCCTCCGGTTGGATTGGTGGCGGGGTGAACCCCGCCCTACGGTAGGCCGGGGTGAACCCCGGCCCGCGATCACAAATCCATCAGCAGCCGCCGCGGGTCTTCGAGCGCCTCTTTGACCCGCACGAGGAACGTCACCGCGCCCTTGCCGTCGACGATGCGGTGGTCGTAGCTCAATGCCAGGTACATCATCGGGCGGGCCTTGATCTCGCCGTTCACGACCATGGGCCGTTGCTGGATCTTGTGCATGCCCAAGATGCCCGATTGCGGCGGGTTGAGGATGGGCGAGGACATCAGCGAGCCGTAGACGCCGCCGTTGGAGATCGTAAACGTGCCGCCCTGCATCTCGGCCATGCTGAGCTTGCCGTCGCGGGCGCGGGCGCCTTTCTCGGCGATGGCCTTTTCGATGGCGGCGAAGCTCATGGAATCGGCGTCGCGGATCACCGGCACGACGAGGCCGGTGGGCGTGCCTGCCGCGATGCCCATGTGGACGAAGTTCTTGTAGACGATATCGGTGCCGTCGATCTCGGCGTTGACCTCGGGCACCTCCTTGAGCGCGTGGCAGCAGGCCTTGGTGAAGAAGGACATGAAGCCCAGTTTCACGCCGTGCTTCTTCTCGAACTCGGCCTTGTACTCGTTGCGCAGGTCCATCACCGCGGTCATGTCCACCTCGTTATAGGTGGTGAGCATGGCCGCGGTGTTCTGGCTGTCCTTGAGCCGCTTGGCGATGGTCTGGCGCAGGCGCGTCATCTTGACCCGTTCCTCTCGCGCGGCGTCCTCTGCCGGGGAGGGCGCGCGGGGGGCCTGCGCAGGGGCGGCAGCGGGGGCCGGTTTCGGGGCGGACCCGGCCTTGGCCACGTCCTCTTTCATCACGCGGCCATCGCGGCCGGAGCCCTCGACCTGATCGCGGGAGACGCCCGCCTCGGCCATCGCCTTTTTCGCCGAGGGGGCATCCTCGACATCCTTGCCGGATGATTTGACCGAGGTTTTGGCGGGGGCGTCGCCGTCGCCCTCGCTGGCCTTGGCGGGGGCCGCCGCGCCCGCGCCCGAGGACATGAGCGCGAGCTTGCCGCCCGCCTGCACGGTCTCGCCCTCACCGGCGAGGATTTCCGTCAACGTACCCGAGGCGGGGGCTGGCACCTCGACCGAGACCTTGTCGGTTTCCAGCTCGCACAGCATCTCGTCGGCCTCGACGGCGTCGCCCACCGCCTTGAACCATGTGGCGACGGTGGCCTCGCTCACGCTCTCGCCAAGGGTGGGGACCATGACGTCGATGCTCTCGCCCTCGCCGCCGCCGCTGTCCTTCGGGGCCGCGGTCTCGGCCTTCTTTTCTTCCTTGGGGGCGGGTTTGCCCGCGCCTTCGGTGATGGTGGCAAGGAGCGCATCGACGCCCACGGTTTCGCCCTCCTGCGCGACGATCTCGCCCAGCGTGCCGGCGGTGGGGGCGGGCACCTCTACCGTCACCTTGTCGGTTTCAAGCTCGCACAGCATCTCGTCGACGGCGACGCTGTCGCCGGGTTTCTTGAACCAGGTGGCGACGGTCGCCTCGGAGACGGATTCGCCCAGGGTGGGGACACGGACTTCGGTGCTCATCACTTATTTCCCTTCGATGGTCAGCGCGGCATCCACCAGCGCCTCTTGTTGTGCTTTGTGCTGTTTGGCGAGGCCCGTGGCGGGCGAGGCAGCGGCGGGGCGACCGGCGTATTGGGGCCGCTTGTGCCTGGCCTTGATGCGCGTGAGCACCCATTCGATATTCGGCTCGATGAAGGACCAGGCGCCTTGGTTCTTGGGCTCTTCCTGGCACCAGACCATTTCCGCCTGCTTGAAGCGCTCAAGCTCCTTGACCATGGACATGGCCGGGAACGGGTAGAACTGCTCTATCCGCATCAGGTAGACATCGTCGATGCCGCGCTTGTCGCGCTCTTCGAGCAGGTCGTAATAGACCTTGCCCGAGCACATGACCACGCGCTTGATCTTCTTGTCGGGGACAAGCTCGGTATCGGAATTGCCGTATTGGGCGTCGTCCCACAGCACCCGGTGGAACGACGAGCCGGTGGTGAAATCCGCCGCGACCGAGACCGCCATCTTGTGGCGCAGGAGCGATTTCGGCGTCATCAGGATGAGCGGTTTGCGGAAGGTGCGGTAAAGCTGGCGGCGCAGGATGTGGAAGTAGTTGGCCGGGGTGGTGCAGTTGGCCACGATCCAGTTGTCGCCGCCGCACATGGTCAGGAACCGCTCCAACCGGGCCGAGGAGTGCTCGGGGCCCTGCCCCTCGTAGCCGTGGGGCAGCAGGCAGACGAGGCCCGACATGCGCAGCCATTTCGCTTCGCCCGAGGAGATGAACTGGTCGAACATGATCTGCGCGCCGTTGGCGAAATCGCCGAACTGCGCCTCCCACAGGGTGAGCGCCTTGGGCTCGGCGAGGCTGTAGCCATACTCGAACCCGAGAACGGCATATTCCGAGAGCATCGAGTCGATGACCTCGTATTGCGCCTGGCCCTCGCGGATATGGTTGAGCGGGTAGTAGCGGTCCTCGGTCTCCTGGTCGATCAGCCCGGAATGACGCTGGCTGAAGGTGCCGCGGGTGCTGTCCTGGCCCGAGAGGCGGACGCCGTAGCCCTCTGTCAACAGAGAGCCGAAGGCGATCGCCTCGGCGGTGGCCCAGTCAAAGCCCTCGCCCGTCTCGAACATCTGGCGCTTGGCGTCGAGCAGGCGGCCCACGGTCTTGTGCAGGTTGAAGCCCTCGGGCGCACGGCTCAGCGCGGTGCCGATCTCCTTGAGCGTTTCGGGCTTGATCGAGGTCTCGCCGCGTTCGTAATCGCCCTTGTGGGGGTTGAGGTCGGACCACACGCCGTCGAGCCAGTCGGCCTTGTTGGGGCGATAGTCCTTGCCCGCCTCGAACTCGTCGCCGAGGTGCGACTGGAACGCCGCCTTCATATCCTCGACCTCGCCCTCGGGGATGAGGCCGTCCTTGACCAGCCGGTCGGTGTAGAGGGCGAGCGTGGTTTTCTGCTGCTTGATCTTCTTGTACATCAGGGGGTTGGTGAACATCGGTTCGTCCCCCTCGTTATGACCGAAGCGGCGGTAGCAGATGATGTCGATGACCACGTCCTTGTGGAACTTCTGGCGGAATTCCGTGGCGACGCGGGCGGCGTGCACCACCGCCTCGGGGTCGTCGCCGTTGACGTGGAAGATCGGCGCCTCGACCATCAGCGCGATATCGGTGGGATAGGGCGAGGACCGCGAGAAATGCGGTGCCGTGGTAAAACCGATCTGGTTGTTGACCACGATGTGCATGGTGCCGCCGGTCTTGTGCCCCTTTAGCCCCGAGAGGCCGAAACACTCGGCCACCACGCCCTGCCCGGCAAAGGCCGCGTCGCCATGCAGCAGGATAGGCAGGACCTTGGTGCGCTCGGTGTCGTTCAACTGGTCCTGCTTGGCGCGGACCTTGCCGATGACCACCGGGTTCACCGCCTCAAGGTGCGAGGGGTTGGCGGTGAGCGACAGGTGAACGGTGTTGCCATCGAACTCGCGGTCGTGGCTGGCACCGAGGTGGTATTTCACGTCGCCCGACCCGTCGACATCCTCGGGCTTGAAACTGCCGCCCTGGAACTCGTGGAACAGCGCGCGATAGGGCTTGCCCATCACGTTGGCCAGCACGTTCAGCCGCCCGCGGTGCGGCATGCCGATGACGATGTCCCGCACGCCGAGCTGGCCGCCGCGCTTGATGATCTGCTCCATCGCCGGAACCAGGCTTTCGGCACCGTCGAGGCCGAAGCGCTTGGTTCCCATGTACTTTACATGGAGGTATTTCTCGAAGCCCTCGGCCTCGACCATCTTGTTCAGGATCGCCTTGCGCCCGTTCCGCGTAAAGCTGATTTCCTTGTCGTAGCCCTCGATCCGCTCCTTGAGCCAGCCGGACTGCTCGGGGTCGGAGATGTGCATGTATTGCAGCGCGAAGGTGCCGCAATAGGTGCGCTTGACGATGGCGAGGATCTCGCGCAGCGACGCGACCTCGAGCCCGAGCACGTTGTCGATAAAGATCGGACGGTCCATGTCGCCCTCGGTGAACCCGTAGGATTTCGGGTCGAGCTCGGGGCGGTGGCCGTGATCGCGCAGGCCCAGCGGGTCAAGCTCTGCGATGAGGTGGCCGCGGATACGATAGGCGCGGATCAGCATGAGCGCGCGCACCGAGTCGAGCACCGCGCGCTTGACCTGTTCGTCGGTGACCTCAATGCCCTTGTCGGCGGCCTTGGCGGCGATCTTCTTGCCTGCGTCCTTGATCTCGGGCTCGGCGGGCCATTCACCGGTCAACGCGGCGGTAAGGTCGTCCGAGGGCTGCGGCGGCCAGTCGCCGCGCGCCCAGGAGGGGCCGGCGGCCTCGCGCGTCACCTCTGATCCGGAATCGCCCAGATCGTCGAAGAACTTCTTCCACGCCTCGTCCACCGCACCGGGATCGCTGGCGTAGCGCGCGTAGAGTTGCTCGAGATACTCGGCGTTGTGCCCCTGCATGAAGGAGGAGGCGTGGAACTGGTCGTTGGAAGATTGGTCGGTCATGATGGCACCTCGGAGGAGCTTGGAACCTTGCGTGTATGGGCAGGCCGAGGATGCCCCGGCCTGCCGAATGCGTCACCCGATCGCTTCGAGCACGGCCTCGCCCAGACCGGCGGGG
>MRWG01001488.1_pt1 | contig 14838 bp, 17 predicted proteins | sample 1013341 | NCBI WGS metagenome assembly MRWG01 (sample SAMN06117577, study PRJNA244670) | biofilm metagenome | biome: Water; feature: Cathode Biofilm; material: Biofilm; isolation source: microbial consortium enriched at the cathode of a solar microbial fuel cell | place: USA: District of Columbia ... | reverse complement strand
AGGGCGCATCTCTGGACGAACGCTCCTGTGCCGCGACCATCGCGTTCGGCATGGAGGCAACGGCCGAGGGCGTTGACCTGCTTTGCGTTGGTGCTGTTGGTGCGCAGGCGAGGGCGGCTGCATCCGCACTTCTCACGGCACTGTTCGAGGGCGGAGCCGATGTGGTCGATGGCGCTGACCGGGATATCGTCGCAGGCGCGCTTTCCTGCCATGCGGGGCAGCTTGCCGATCCCCTGGAGGCCTTGCGCCGGCTTGGCGGACGCGACATCGCGGCTCTGACCGGCGCTATTCTTGCTGCCCGCGCGCAGGGCATTCCTGTGGTGCTCGACGGTGTGCCGGCGCTTGCTGCCGCCGCCGTCCTTTACCGTTTGTCGCCGGACATGATCTCGCATTGCGTTCTGGCCGGCGCCGGCTCTTCGCTTGAGATATGGGCGGCTGAAAAGCTCGAACTTGAGCCGCTTCTCGACCTCGGGTTCTCGGGCGAAGAAGGCTGCGCCGGTGCGGTTGCGGTCGGTCTCGTGAAGTCGGCTGCCGCTCTTGCCGGCGGCGTGGCTGAAGTCGCCAAGCGATTAGGATAAACTGTCAGGCAGCCTCAGGCGGCTCCGCCTGAGGCGCGTTTGCGCTCTCTTGGAACGGCTGGAAGCTCTTCCATCACCCGCGAGCGGGGAAAGGCGACAATGGCGTCCGTGCCCGAGCGCAGTCTTGAATTCAGCTCGAAGACCCCGTCATGCAGCGCTGTCAGCCCCTGTACGATGGGCAGGCCAAGGCCCGTGCCCTGTTCGGCGCTCTTTATGGCGATGGAGCCCTGACCGAAGGCAGAAAGAACGACGGCCAACTCGTCGTCGGGGATGCCGGGGCCATTGTCCTTGATTGCCAGATACTGCCCGCCACCGGCCGTCCAGCCGACGCGAATGCGCACTTCGCTTCCCGTGGGGCTGAATTTCACCGCATTGGAAAGCAGGTTGAGCGTGATCTGGCGGATGGCGCGCTCGTCGGCGAAAAGGCGTAAGAGCGTCGGTTCGACTTCCAGCCTGAGGCTGATGCCCTTGCCGCGCGCCTTCATCTCCATCAGTCGGCAGCAGTCTTCCACGATGGGGCCGAGAAGGAGCGGTTCCTCGTTCAGCCGGTACCGTCCCGCCTCGATGCGCGAAAGATCGAGGATCTCGTTGATCAGGCTGAGCAGATGCTTGCCGGATGTGTGAATGTCGTTTGCGTAATCCCGGTAGGTGGGATTGTCGAGTGGACCGAGCACCTGGTTCGCCATGACCTCGGAAAAGCCGAGAATGGCGTTGAGCGGCGTTCTGAGCTCATGGCTCATGGATGCGAGAAAGCGCGACTTGGCGAGATTTGCCTCTTCGGCGCGCCGGCGCGCCTCATCCGACATGGATTTTGCGGTTTCCAGTTCTCCGATCAGCGCATTCTTTTCGCTCTCAAAGGCAAGCAGTCTCAGAGCCGCGCGATTGCGGTGATGCGCCACATAGGCGAGGAATGGCAGCGATGCGGCGAGAACCAGCGCCGTAACCATGCTCGCTGTGTCGGGCTCTGCGCTGACTGTGAAGGCGAAGAGGCAAACGGGCAGCGCGAAGGCCGCGACAAGCGCACCTCCAAGCGATGCGGTGACGATGGCCGTTCCCGCGATGACGAACAGAAGCACCGCGCCCTGAATGACGGCCGGGTCCGTCAATGCGCCTGCGGGGGCTGGTAAGATGGCGAAATAGGCCCATCCGAGGCCGCTGGCGAAATGCGCGGCATACAAGCGATAACGCGTGCGCGTGACCTCGATTTCGTTTTCCGGCAGCCGGTTGAGGCGATGCGCCAAGGCAAAGAGCGGCAGGTAGCAGGCGAGGCAGGCAAACGCCCAGGTGAAAATCCGCTGTGCGTCGAACCCCGCATAGAGACCGCCCACGCAGATTGAAACGATCAGCAGGGGCGGCTTGATGGCGTTGGAGAGGATGGCCCGCGCATGCAGTTTGAGCATGTCGCGATTGAAATCGGGCGGGCCGAGATTTTGGGACAGCCGATCACGCGTGCGCCGCACGGCAAGCCCCACATTGCTGTTGCGATGCGGCTTGGTGCGGTCCACAATGAACTTGTCGGCGAACTTGTCGGCCGATTTTGACGCTTCCGGCACCATCACCTGTTTCGAATTCCCGCTATTCGCCACCCAGATTATTCGTGAATGATTAAGAGACCCTTCAGGAAATGAGTGGCCGTCGATACACGCGCCGCCGTGGACGCAAGCGCATACGGCTTGCAGACCTTGCTCTGACCCTGCTGCTTCTGGGCGGGATTGCGCTTCTCGTTGACCGGCTTCAGTGGCTGAGCACCGAGACGCTCACTGGCGCCGTGATCGTCCATGACGGCGATACGCTCACCCTGTCCGGCGAACGTATCCGCCTCAAGGGTATTGATGCGCCGGAATACAACCAGTCCTGCACGCGCGATGGTCAAAACTATGCCTGCGGGCGTGAGGCGCTTCGCGCCCTGCAGCGGCTGGTGGTGCGGGCGGAGGTGGTTTGCGAGGGATATGAGCGTGATCGCTATGAGCGGCTTCTCGCCCGCTGTATGGTGGATGGAGAGGATATCGGCCGTGCGCTCGTGGAGGCTGGCTGGGCGATGGCCTATGGCGATTACGATGCAGTCGAGGCGGAGGCGCGCCGCGCGCGCCGGGGCATTTGGGCCGGCGGCTTCGATGCGCCGCGGGACTGGCGCGCCGCGCATCAGGGCGAGGTTCCGTCGCAGGATGATGATTTGCTCGGCGGCCTCTGGGAACGGGTAAGACAGTGGTTTTCAGGCGAAGGACAGGGAACGCAAGATGAAGCTTTATGACGGGGGCAGGGCGCCCAATCCACGGCGTGTGCGCATATTCCTGGCCGAGAAAGGCATTGAAGTGCCGATTGTCCCCGTGGACATGGGCGCGCTTGAGCACAAGTCGGAAACGCTGACGCGGCTGAACCCGCTGCAGCGCCTGCCGGTGCTGGAGCTTGATGATGGCACGGTTCTCACCGAGACGGTGGCGATCTGCCGGTATTTCGAGGCGCTGCACCCGGAGCCTGCCCTGTTCGGCAAGGGCGCGCTCGGGGTGGCGCAGGTGGAGATGTGGCAGCGCCGCGTGGAGATGCATCTGTTCTTTCCCATCGCACAGGCGTTTCGCCATCTGCACCCGGCCATGAAAGACTGGGAAGTGCCGCAGGTCGGCGAATGGGGGGAGGCGAACAAGCCCAAGGCGCTTGAATTTCTCACCTATCTCAACGGAGAACTCGCTGACCGGCCTTTCATCGCCGGTGATGATTACAGCATCGCCGACATTACCGGGCTCTCAAGCGTTGATTTCATGAAGCTGGCGCGGATTTCCATTCCCGATGGGCTCGATCATGTGATGCGCTGGTATCATACGGTGGCCGGAAGGCCGAGCGCGCAGGCCTGAGCATGGACATGCAGGACGGAGCGCTGGCAGCCCTTCTGGAGCAGGTCCGCGCCTGCCGTCTCTGCGTGGAAGAGCCCGAGGGCAAACCCCTCCCGCATGAACCGCGCCCCGTGGTGGTGGGTTCCTCGACCGCGCGTGTTCTGATCGCGGGGCAGGCGCCGGGCACGCGGGTTCACGCTTCCGGCCTGCCATTCGACGATCGCTCGGGAGACCGGCTGCGGGACTGGCTTCAGGTGGACCGCCCGACATTCTACGATCCGTCGCGTTTTGCCATCGTCCCGATGGGGTTCTGTTTTCCGGGCCTTGATGCGAAAGGCGGAGATTTGCCGCCGCGCCGGGAATGCGCACCCGCCTGGCGTGGGCAGCTTATGGCGCTCATGCCGCAGATCGAACTCGTGCTGGTGATCGGGCAATATGCGCAGGCCTGGCATCTGGGGGGCGAGCGTTCACGCACGCTGACAGAGACGGTTGGCGACTGGCGGCGGCTTTTGGCGCTGCCTCGAAGCCCGCGCGTTCTGCCTCTGCCGCATCCCTCCTGGCGCAACACTGCCTGGCTCAGGAAGAATCCCTGGTTCGAGCGCGATCTGCTACCGGTTCTCCGAGAGGAAATCCATCGGCTTATCTCACCGGTTTGAGAATTCTGCGGTCTAAATCTCGAGTTTGCGAGCAAAAAATTTCTTGTTGAGCGGTGTGGCTCCTGTCATTTTAGGAAATCATTTTCTCCGGAGTTTGTCATGGACCGCCTTGATCGCAAGATCCTGCGCCTCTTGCAGGAAAATTCGACCCTTGCTGTTGCCGATGTTGCAAAAAAGGTGGGCCTGTCGACGACGCCCTGCTGGCGGCGCATTCAGAAACTCGAGGAAGAGGGCGTCATTCGCCGGCGTGTGGCGGTGCTTGATCCGGAAAAGATCAACGCGCGGGTCAATGTCTTCGTCTCGATCCGCACCAACATGCACAGCCATGAATGGCTGAAGCGCTTTTCCGAAGTGATCCAGCAGTTTCCCGAAGTGGTCGAATTCTACCGCATGAGTGGCGATGTGGACTATCTGCTGCGCGTGGTCGTGCCGGACATTGCGGCCTATGACGCTTTCTACAAGAAGCTCATCGGCAAGATCGAGATCCGCGATGTCTCGTCCACCTTCGCCATGGAGCAGATCAAATACACGACCGAGCTGCCGTTGGATTATCTGGTGCTCGACAAGGATTCCGGCGGCTCCAACGGCGGCTGAGCGGAAAGTTCGGCACCTCTTGTGACCCGATGCCACGGATTGTCCTGTGACGGGTCGCGCCATGCAGGCGCGTTCCGGTTCGGGCTCACTTCCGCGCGGCGCATCGTGTAGCCGGATTCGATGATGGCCGCTCCGTCCAGAATGAAAAGCTGCGTCTTTTCCAGGCCGGGGCGCAGAGCGCCCGTGATCGTGACCGGCTCATAGTTGGAACTGAGCCGGTAGGGCTCTGATGGCACCACGCGGATGACCTGATTGGCCGGTGGCTGCTGCATGTGGCTGCAAGCGCCGCGCCGCGCGACCAGCATGAAGGCGTAGACCAGTTCGCCCTCGCGATCGGCCGGCAGGAGATAACCTGACAGCCTGATCGTTTCTCCGTCCAGACCCGTTGCAAGCACGGGCCCATCAGGATTGCCGTGGGCGGGGGAGAGTTCCGGCCAGTCGATCTCTCGTGCCTCAACTGCGCTGGCGCTGGCCGTTGGGATGAAGGCCGGTGTCACGAGAAGGCTCAGGATCGCTGCATGAAACACCCGGAACCGGCCAGCCATCGCTCGCTCCTATTTTGACAGCCGGGCGAGGAGGGATGAAGTGTCCCAGCGATTGCCGCCCATCTTCTGCACGTCCTTGTAGAACTGGTCGACCAGCGCCGTGACCGGCAGGCTCGCCCCGTTGCGATTGGCTTCGGAGAGGCAGATGCCGAGATCCTTGCGCATCCAGTCGACCGCGAAGCCAAACTCATATGCGCCTTCGTTCATCGTCTTGTGACGGTTCTCCATCTGCCAGGAACCGGCAGCGCCCTTGGAGATCACATCGACGACTTTTTCGATATCAAGACCGGCTTTCTGGCCGAAATGAATGCCTTCGGCCAGCCCCTGAACGAGGCCTGCAATGCAGATCTGATTGATCATCTTGGTGAGCTGGCCGGAGCCGGCCGGGCCCATCAGGCCGACCATGCGCGCGAAGGAGGAGATGACCGGCTTCGCTTTCTCGAAGACGGCTTCGTCACCACCGCACATGACCGTAAGCACACCGTTTTCAGCACCGGCCTGACCGCCGGAGACCGGCGCATCGATGAAGCCAAACCCGCTCTTTTGTGCTGCCTCGGCCAGTTCGCGCGCCACTTGTGCCGACGCCGTGGTGTTGTCGATGAAGATGGCGCCTTCCTTCATGCTCTGGAAAGCGCCGTCTTCGCCGAGTGTCACCGAGCGAAGGTCATCGTCATTGCCGACGCAGGAAAACACGAAGTCCTTGCCTGCGGCGGCCTCACGGGGCGTCGGGGCGCTCGCGCCGCCATGCTCTTCAACCCATTTCCGGGCCTTGGCGGCCGTGCGGTTGTAGACCGTGACCGTATGACCGCCTTTGTTTTGAAGATGCGCGGCCATCGGATATCCCATGACCCCGAGCCCGATGAATGCGACGTCTGCCATTCGGAAATTCTCTCCCTTGATATGCGTGTGCTGGCGCAGGTCGCGCTAGCGCTTCAGATGCTTTGTGATGCGGAGTTCGATCCAGTCGATCGCGTTGCGCAGCACCTCGACAATGCCAAGATAGATGATGGCGGCCCAGATGTAAGTCTGGAAGTCGAAGGTGCGGGCATAGGCGCGCCGTGTCTCGCCCATCAGGTCGTAGACCGTGATGATGGCGACGATGGCCGAACCCTTGATCATGAGGATGATCTCATTGCCATAGGGCCTCAGCGCCACGATCAGGGCCTGGGGGATGATGATCTTGCGGAGCGTCTGGAGTTTTGAAAGCCCCAGAGCCGAGGCAGCCTCCCATTGTCCGCGCCCGACGCTTTCCACCGCGCCGCGCAGGATTTCCGCCTGATAGGCAGAGGTGTTGAGCGTGAAGGCAAAGGCCGCGCAGTACCAGGCCTCGCGGAAAAAGCCCCAGAGACCGATGGCCTGCAGTTCCGGACGAAACGAACCGAGGCCGTAATAGATCAGGAAGGTCTGCGCCAGAAGCGGCGTGCCGCGGAAGAAGTAGACATAGGCATAGGCCAGTCCGGCGATCAGCTTGTTCCGCGACATGCGCCCGAGCGCGATGGGAACCGAGAGCAGTGCGCCGCAGATGACCGAAACGGCGACGAGCTGGATCGTGACCCACAGGCCCGACAGGTAGCGCGGCGCATAGCGGGCGAAGATGTCGGGATCCCAGGCGTTGACCATGAAGATCAGGACGCCGAGCCCAAGTGCTGCCCAGATCGTGAGCAGAACGACGCCGATGATGCGGGCGCGCGTCCAGCCCTGTTTCACCTCCGGTGGCCGTTCCACCGCAATTGTGCCGTTCGCGCTCATCGCTGCACTCCATGGCGTTTCGTCCGTCTTTCGATCGCGCCGAGGACGATGGAGGAAAGCATGGCGAGGACGAGATAGAGGAGGCAGGCAATGCCGAAGAACAGGAACGCCTCTTTGGTGACGCGCGCGGCGATGCCGGTCTGGCGCAGGATGTCGGCGAGGCCGATGACGGACACGAGTGCGGTGTCCTTGAGCAGGATCAGCCACAGATTGGACAGGCCGGGCAGGGCGAGACGGATGAGCTGCGGCAGGATGACAAGCCGCATGGTCTGCCCGTTGGAAAGGCCGATGGCATGCCCGCCTTCATATTGTCCGTCCGGAATCGCCCGAAACGCCGCAAGGAAAACCTCGCTGGCATAGGAGGAGAACACAGCGCCCAGAGCGACCATGCCGGCCACGAATGCGTTGATCTCGATATTGGCGTCCGGGTTGAACAAATGCACGAGCTTCTGCAGGCCGATTTGCGCGCCGTAGAAGACGAGAAACAGCGTCAGCAGTTCAGGAAGACCGCGGAAAATCGTCGTGTAGATGTTTGCTGCAAGCCGTAAGGCCTTGTCGTTCGAGCGCTTGCCCAACGCGACGAAGAAGCCGATGGCGAGCCCCAGAGGTAAGGTGGCCAGCGCCAGGGTTACCGTCAACAGAACGCCTTTGGCGATATTGTCGCCCCAGCCCTCAGGGCCGAAACTCAAAAGGGTCCAAACCCCTTCCATCTCCCAAAATCCTTACTCGAACCGCCTGATCCTGCACCCCCATGCGGATTGGCGATTTCATTTCTGGTAACGGCGCCCTTAAGCAAACGCCGCCCGATACGCAACAGGCGGCCGAACCTTTCGGGTCCGGCCGCCTGCGGCTATGTCAATCGACACATGATGACTGCGCTCAATCGCCGTAGACGTCGAACGAGAAATACTGGTCGTTGATTTCCTTGTATTTTCCGTTTTCCCGAATGGCGGTGATGGCAGCGTTCAGCTTCTCGCGGAGCTCATCCTCGCCCTGACGCACGGCAATGCCGATGCCGGGGCCGTAGATGGCTTCATCCGGGGTAAGCGTGCCGAGCACCTTGCAGCAGGCGCCATCTTCGCTGTCGAGGAACTCCTGAAGCACGATCACGTCATCGATCACGGCGTCCAGACGACCGTTCACCATGTCGAGCTTGTATTCCTCGGCGGTCGGATAAACCTTCACGTCACTGTCGCTGAAGGTTGTTTCGGCGAAAGTCGCATGGGTGGTTGCGCCCTGCGCGCCGATCACCTTGCCGGCCAGATCCTCCCTGGACGTGCCGGTGATGTCGGATTCCTTCGGCACAACGAGCGCCGGCGGCGTGTTGTAATACTTGTTGGAGAAGTCGACCTGCTTCTTGCGGTCCTCGGTGATCGACATGGAAGCGATGATGGCGTCGAACTTGCCGGCCTGAAGGGCGGGAATGATGCCGTCCCAATCCTGCGTCACGAACTCGCACTCCGCCTTCATCTCGGCGCAGAGCGCCTTGGCGATGTCTACGTCGAAGCCTTCCAGAGAGCCATCGGCGGTCAGGTTGTTGAAGGGAGGATAGGCGCCTTCGGTGCCGATCTTCAGCTTCATCGTGTCCTGGGCATGGGCCGAGCCAACTGCGAGCGCCAGAGCGGCTGCGGGCAGGGCGAGCGCGATACGCCGTGAAATAAGCATTCTAGTTCCTCTCATCTTATTATGTGCCGCCTTCCATTTTGACCGGGGCGGTGCATGAAGCCGGATATTCCCACCGATTTGCCGCAAATTGCAACCGTAAAGGTGACAGCTGGGAGGCAATGCAAGGAAGGCGCAGGAACCTAGCCGTCGCTGCGCGCGATTCCCGTATGATTGACGATGAAATCGGCAATGGCGTCTACGTCATCAAGGTCGAAGACCGGCAATGCACCGCCTTCGGTTTCGTGGTCGGCCGCCACAGCAACGATTGCCGGGTCTGATGCCGCAAGAAAGGCCTTGTCGTCGGAAGCCCGCCGGCGGCATTCGAGCTTTGGGTGGCCGGCGCGCTTGAAGCCTTCGATGAGCACCAGATCGCAGGGAGAAAGCCGTGACAGCATCTCCTCCATTGTTGGCTCTTTTTCATCGGTGAGTTCATGGATCATCGCCCAGCGCCTGCCAGACACGATGGCGATTTCGCCTGCGCCCGCGCGGCGATGGCGGAACGAATCCGTTCCTTCGTGATCAATGTCGAAATCGTGGTGCGCATGCTTCAGCGTTGCGATCCTGAAGCCGCGTTTCGTCAGCGTCTCCACGAGCGCGACGGTCAAAGTGGTCTTGCCGGAATTTTTCCAGCCAACAATGCCGAATACGGGCTGATTCACGACTTCTCTCTTCTGCTTCTTTCACGCGCCTGTTCAAGGTCATCGGGCGTGTTGACGTTGAAGAATGGATCGCCTTCGGCGCTTTGCGGGAAATCCACGATTGCCGCCTTCTGGATATCGCAGGCATAGGCGGCGACACGGCGGCTTCCGCCTTCGGCGATATGTCGGGCGAGATCGTCGGCGATGCACACAGGCCAGAGCCCGAAAACCGGATGCAGCCTTTCGCCTGAACGCGCAAGGGCCACCGTTTTGGCGCTCCCGCCGGCTTCGGCCAGCCGGTCCACCAGATCATCCGGGAAGAAGGGCGTGTCGGCTGCTGCCGTGACGATGTGGGTGGCGCCGGGCGCATTTTGCCGTGCCCATTGCAGGCCGGCGAGGATGCCGCCCAGAGGGCCGACGCGCTCTGGCAGCGGGTCGGAGACCACATCGAGCCCCAGTATCGCAAAGCGTTCGGGATCGCCATTGGCGTTGAGCGCCAGCCGGTCGACCTGAGGGGAAAGCCGCGCGATCACCGTTTCCATCAGCGAGGCTTCCTCAAGCGCGAGCATGCCCTTGTCGCCGCCGCCCATGCGGCTGGCTTCGCCACCGGCAAGAATGATCCCGACAATGCCCTTGCTCATGCTCATATACCTGCCTCAAACATCTCCGACCTGCCGGGCAACGTAAATCACATAGAGCGATGTGACGATGCCGAGCGACGACGAGATCAGCATGACCCAGATGAGCGGGTAGGGGCCGGTATCGGGTGAAAGGAGAGCGCCGGCGAGAACGGAAAGGGCCGCGCCGCCGCCGATCTGCAACGCTCCGCCCAGTCCCGACGCCGAGCCGGCCAGATGCGGACGCACGCTGACAATGCCTGCATTGGCGTTCGGCATGGTCATGCCATTGCCGATGCCCACGAGGAATGAGGGGCCGAACAGCGACATTGGATGGTAGAAGCCGACAAGGAACAGCGCCAGAGCCAGCAGGAGGCCCAGCGAGGCGACAATGTTGCCGGCGAGCATCATCGGGTTGATGCCGATGCGCCGCGAATAGCGACCGGACATGAAGTTGCCGATCATGTAGCCGACCGAGATGAAGATGAAATACAGGCCGTATTGTGATGGCGTCAGACCCAGGATCTCGGTGGCCACATAGGGACCGCCGCCAAGAAACGCGAAGAACGCGCCGGACGCCATCCCCGCTGTGGCGGTGTAACCCCAGAAGCGACGGGCGCGGAACAGTTCGGGGTAGGTTTTCAGCTGTTTGGTGAGGCTGGTCGAACGGTTGTGATGGGTCTCGCCGAGGTCGAGATAGACCACCACGAAAGAGATAAGCCCAAAGCCCAGAATGAGATAGAAGGTGGACTTCCATCCATAGAGCTCATCCAGAAAGCCGCCGATAACGGGGCCGAGCATGGGGGCCAGCGTCATGCCCATGGTGATGTAGCCGATGCGGCTTGCCGCTTCGTCCGCGCCGACCGTGTCGCGCACGATGGCGCGCGACAGGACCATGCCGGCGGCGGCGAAGGCCTGCATCACCCGGCAGATCAGAAAAATGGTGATGTTGGGGGCCACAAGGGCGGCGATAGTCGCCAGGATGAAGATGACGAAAGAGGTGAGCATGACCGGCCGGCGGCCAAAGCGGTCGGAGGCGGGGCCGATGCCGAGCTGCAATATGGCGGTCGCAGCCAGATAAAGCGAAACGGCAAGCTGGACGACCCTGTAGTCGGCCTGAAAATACTCTGCCATTCCGGGCAGTGAAGGAAGGAAAAGGTTCATGGAGACAGCGGCGGTGGCGCTCGCGATCACCAGCGTGACGATATGGGGAGGGGTGGCAGAGCGGGGTAAATGCTTTTCCATAACGTCTTGAGAACCTTGATTTATGAGAGACTGTGACCGGAGATGCGGTGCACAGCCTCGTTGGCAATGGTCAGGCGCTTTTGTGATTGCCTGTTGCCCCTCATGTGCCCTCCGTGGCCATGCTGGGGGTTGTGCTTTCAGCGGCAGGTTTGACCCTGTCGATGATCTGTTCGCGATAGAGCGTGTAGAGGCCGGAACCGACAACCAGCCCTGCGCCGAGGATCATGGCCCAGTCCGGCCAGTCGCCGAAAAGGACGATGCCGAGCGCAATGGCCCAGAGCAGCGCTGTGTACCGGAAGGGCGCGATGAAGGAGAGTTCCCCCACGCGAAGCGAAACCACGATGAAATGATACCCGCAGACCACGCACAGCGTCGCGCCGACAAGGATTGCGAAATCCGCATTGCTCATCGGCGACCAGCCGCCATAGGGGACGACCAGAACAGCGCCGGCAAGCGTGACCGCTGCGGCGGTGGCGGTGGAGATCAGGGATGAGGGGATATCCTCGGGGATCTTGCGTGTTGTCAGGTCGCGCATGGTCGCGAAGGCAACTGCCGCCACGCCATAGAGCGAATAGGCGTTGAAGGCGTCAAAGCCCGGCCTGATGATGATCAGGATACCGATAAAGCCCACGGCAATCGCGCTCCAGCGACGCCAGCCAACGGGCTCACTGAGAAAGAAGGCTGCGCCCATGGTGACGGTGAGTGGCAGCACCTGCATGACCGCTGTCAGGTTGGCGATGGGCATATGGGCAAGAGCCGACAGGAAGCAGATCGTTGCGCCTGTCTCGCCGGCAACCCGCAGCGCGACCATGGGGTGCAGGATGGCTCTGGGCTGCTGCAGCGCTTTCGTGCGCCACGCGAACAGAAGCATCAGCGCGGTCGCCATGACGCCGCGCACAAGCATGACCTGTCCCATGTTCATGACTTCGGCGACAAGCTTGGTCAAAGCATCATTGATGGTGAAGCCGGCAAGGGCCACACACATGAAAAGCGCACCGCGCGCATTCGGCGAAAAGGACACGACTACCCCGCGATGCAGGCACGTGGAAACACACCGCCCGCCGGGGCGGCGCTTCCACGTCGAAGGAGTTTCAACGGTTATGCGCGAAAGCGAATCTGCTCCCCGCACATCTCGTGTTGATGCTAAGTATACCTTATTGATTTGGCAATCGTTGAGGCCGCGAAAAACGCCCCGAATCCGGCCCTGGATCCATTCTGACGCACCCTGCGAGACACATGAAGATTTTCAGAACGCGCGTGGTTCGGCTGGCTCACCATGAGGGAGGGCACTGACTGCCAAACGCGTTAAAACGTCTTTGATCAAGGCGCCTTGTCAGGAACTGCTTCCCTCATGGTGAGCCAGCCGAACCATGCATCGCGTGAATTTAATGGAGTATGGGGAAGACCGAAGAAGCGTTCCGCCTTTCGGTCCGGGACCTCAGCCGCCAGTAACGCTCATATGCCGCGACACTGAGGGGCGGTTGGTGCGCCGGTCGATGATGAAGTCGTGCCCCTTGGGTTTGCGGGCGATGGCCCTGTCGATGGTTTCGGCAAGCAGGTCATTGCCTTCCGAAGCCCGCAGCGCATCGCGCAGATCGGCGGAATCGTCCTGACCCAGGCACATGTAGAGCATGCCCGTGCAGGTGATGCGCACGCGGTTGCAGCTTTCGCAGAAATTATGCGTCATCGGGGTGATGAAGCCGAGCTTGCCGCCCGTTTCCGCCACCTCGACATAGCGCGCCGGTCCGCTCGTCTTGAACGGAATGTCGGTCAGCGTGAACTGCTTCTCAAGCTGTGCGCGCAGGAGCGAAAGCGGAAGATACTGGTCGGTCCGGTCGCCGTCGATCTCACCCATGGGCATGGTCTCGATCACGGTCATGTCCATGCCGCGGCCATGCGCCCAGCGCAGCATTTCGGGGATTTCGTCTTCGTTGAAGCCCTTGAGCGCGACGGTGTTCAGCTTGATCTTGAGGCCGGCGGCCTCCGCAGCTTCAATGCCACGCATCACCTTGTCGAGCTTGCCCCAGCGGGTGATGGCGTGAAACTTGTCCGCATCGAGCGTGTCGATGGAAACGTTGATACGCCGAACGCCACAATCGGCAAGCTCGGTGGCAAAACGCTCGAGCTGGGAGCCATTGCTGGTGAGCGTCAGCTCATCGAGTGCGCCGGATTTCAGGTGGCGCGAAAGCTGCCGCACCAGATGCATGATGTTCTTGCGCACCAGCGGCTCACCGCCGGTCAGCCGGAGCCGCCGCACGCCCTTTTCGATGAAGACGGTACACAGCCGGTCGAGCTCTTCCAGGCTCAGAAGATCGCGCTTGGGCAGAAACGTCATGTCTTCCGCCATGCAGTAGACGCACCGGAAGTCGCAGCGATCGGTAACCGAAACGCGCAGATAGTCGATGGCGCGGCCAAAGGGGTCGATCATGTTGCTCTGCGTCATAGGCTCGCTTCCGCTGGCGGTTCCGATCATTTTTCCACCCTTCTCATGTCGTGGATCGGGGCAGACAATTCAAGCGCCGTGACACTAGCACCGGGCCGTTCTCGTGGGCAATCCGCATCGCAGGGCTTTTCAGTTGAACCAAAGCTGAATAGGTCTGTTGGCCGAAAGGCGGTGCACAATGAGACCACCCAAGGAATTGCGTGTTTCCAGGGATCGTTCTTTGCTGACGGTTCTGTTTCCCGATGCCGAGCCGGCGGATCTTTCCGCCGAGATGCTGCGGGTTCTTTCTCCATCCGCTGAAGTGCAGGGCCATTCGCCCGAGCAGCGTGTCACCGTTCCCGGCAAGCGGCATGTCACCATCAGCCGGGTTGAGCCCGTGGGCAATTATGCGGTGCGGATCGTGTTCAGCGATGCGCATCAGAGCGGCATTTTCACATGGGTCTACCTCCATGAGCTCGCTGCGCAGAAAGACGCCAAATGGCAGGGGTATCTGGATGAATTGGAGGAGAAGGGGTTGAGCCGTGACGCATGACGCTGCAACGCATGAGAATGAAGAACACATCATCGCCTCCATGGAGGCGCTTGAGGCGCTTTACGGAAAGCCGGGCGCGGCCTCGCTGACCAAGGTTGCCGACCGTGTCATTCCCGAATATGCGCAGCTGATCGAAGCCTCGCCCTTTGTGGCGCTGGCGACCATCGGACCGGAAGGCATTGACTGTTCTCCGCGCGGCGACAGGCCGGGTTTCGTGCGCATCCACGATGACCGCACCCTGATGATGCCCGACCGGCGCGGCAACAACCGGACCGATTCCCTGCGCAACATCATCCGTGATGACCGCGCGGCTTTCCTCTTCCTCATTCCCGGATCGGGCACCACACTGCGCGTCAACGGGCGTGCGAAGCTCTCGGTTGATCCCGATCTGTGTGCATCCTTTGCGGTCGACGAGGCTGCCCCGCGTTCGGTCATCGTGCTTGCGGTTGACGAGATTTATTTTCAGTGCGCGCGGGCGATTGTCCGGTCCGGTCTGTGGAACGCTGAAAACCATGTCGATCCGCAGAGCCTGCCAACGGCCGGCCAGATCCTGCAGGCGACAAGCCGCGCTGAGATCGACGGCGAGGCTTATGATCGCGATTGGCCGGAGCGTGCGCGCCAGACCATGTGGTGACGCGCTGATTGGCGGGCCGTTGCCTATTTGTGGGTGAGGATGTTGATGAGCTTGCCGAAGGGGTCGCGCGTGTAGAAACGGCGCACACCCCAGGGCTCGTCGGCAGGTCCGTAT